>Ga0315316_10003092_pt1 | contig 12047 bp, 10 predicted proteins | sample M160m3416metaG_FD_203702 | JGI IMG/M metagenome (GOLD analysis project Ga0315316, IMG submission 203702) | Ammonia-oxidizing marine archaeal communities from Monterey Bay, California, United States - M1 60m 3416 | ecosystem: Environmental > Aquatic > Marine > Intertidal zone | place: USA...
GGACCGCGTGAGCAGGTGAGTACCGGGTGAGCAGGTATGGAGAGCGAACAACCAACATGCCTCGAGCAACCAGCGTGCCACATCACTGCTGCCGCTAACATGTGAGCGGGTAAACTGGGCTGCTCTGTTGAAGCGTTTTGCACGCCCCAAGTCGGCTGTTCTCTGGGGCCATAATTTCTGTGTGCGATCAAACCATCCGCATGCGTTTCCAACGGCCCTGCAGGAAGCGAGCGGTCATGAAGGTGGCAAGCAACCAGATCCATAGCGTTAGCATCCACCACCACCAAGTAAGAGCCTGCTGCTGGGCTTCCAATGAACCCTGAGCTTCCAGACTCACTTGCGGTTCCAGCGTAAAACCTATCAACAGGGCCAGCGTCGAGGCGAGCAATCCGCTGACCAGCACAAACCAAGTATCGCCAGCACCACGCAACGCGCCAGCGAGGATCAACTGCACGGAATCCAAGAGGACATAAACCGCGACAAAACCGAGGAGAGCCTTGGCAATATTGATGGCAGCGATTGACTCCTCGGTGTTATCGCTCAATTGATACAGAGACATCATCGCGTCCGGAATGGCAAGGTAGGCAATCAACCAGATCATGCTGTAGGCGCAACCGATCAACAATCCTGCATAAACGCTTTTGACTGCTCTCTGCGGTCCACTTTCGAGGAGATGTCGCCCGACCAGTACTGAGGCTGCAATCGATACTCCAACCAGTGGAATAAACGCCACCATATTGAAATTGATAGCCATGGTCGTTGCCCTCAAGGGTACATCACCGATGCTGCCGATTCTCAGCACCATCACCGTAAAGCCTCCAGACTCAGTGAAATACATGAGCCCGGTGGGAAAGCCAAAGAACAGCAATTTCTTTCCAAGTTTCAAGTCGACCCCGAATCCGCTTCGAATGCGATACAGGCTCTCGTACTTGGGCTTCAGCAGCAGGACACAGTAGCAGACAGCCTTGGTCCAAAACGCGATCACACTACCAATCGCGGCACCTGCGATCCCAAGCGGCGGGATCGGTCCTGCCCCAAAAATCAGGATCACATCAAGCAGCAGGTTCACCACTCCCGAGGCCAATGAAACCCACATGATGACTCGTGTCCGCTCAGTTCCGCTGAAGAAACCACTGAGCGCTGATTCGAGCACCAATCCTACACCGCCTATCATCAGCAACCGCAGGTAGGTGGCCTCAAGTTCCAACAAGTGGTCGGGCTGGCCGGTCATCTGAAACAACGTGCGAGCGACAAAGGCAATGCCGACGAACGCAGGTGTTGTCAGCAGCGAGAACCAAACAGATTGCCAGAGGAATCGCCCGATATTTTTGTGTTCATTCGCCCCGACATACTGGCTGACAATGGCCCCCGTCATGGAGGCAATCCCAACAGGCAAGCAAACAAAAACCCAAAAGAAGTTTCCACCTGCCATCGATGCACTCATCGACTCGCCGTCATACCAAAGCAGTAGCGTTCGGTCAGCAAAAAGCACAAGCGAGAACGTTCCAGCACTGACCATCAAGGGCAGTGCAACTCTCCAAACTTCCAGCACGCACCTCAGAAAAGATTCATCAACGGATGAATCAGTATGCATTTCTGGATCGCCGGATACCGACAACTGTTTCCCGCTCATCCGAGTTTGAGCTTTCCTGCAAAGCCAAACCCTACCCCGCCAAGCAAGCCACCAATATGGGCTCCATTGGCCACATCACCGATCAGAGGTGTGATGCAAAGGACCAACCAACCCAACATCAGGACAACATTGGTCTGAACGAGATGAATCGGATACCCAGGGTCAACCTTGGGTCGTATCCAGAGAAAACCAAACAGCCCATAAACAGCTCCTGAGGCACCAATGGCAAAGGGTGAGCCACTCATGGTCTGGGCAAGAAAATCGAGCGGTGTTCCTTGAAAGATCGGTTGCAGCGTCGCAGTGTCAGGCAACAGCACCTGAAGTAACATCCCTGATATCTGGGTCATCACAAGCACCACAAGGAAGAACAAAGATCCATGCAACTTTTCAATGACCGATCCTAGAAAGTAAATCCAGACCATGTTGAACAGCAGATGAAATTCATCTCCGTGCAAAAACATCGGGGTCACGAATCTCCAGACCTGCCCTGTTTCCACTGAGGCGAATGGATCACCTCCGGATTTCACGTAATCTTTTCTGTCAACAAACGACAGCGTGTCATAGACCTGTTCTTCCAGCGTAAGTTTTCCTGGAGCTCTTGATCGACGTGGTTGTCCGAAGTGGGTTGTAAGGCTGGCGATGACCGACAGAATGATGATGGCAATCGTGACCGGATACCCAGACTGTTTCAGGGGAGCACGAATCGGCTCACCCAACGAAGACTTGCTAACATTTGCAATTCGCTCACTTTCCGCTGCACGTTTCTGCCGTGCAAACTCCGCCGCAATCTGTTCCTGACGAATATGAGTGGCCTCTCGCTTGACCTGATAACGAGGCTCTTCAGGATCTGACCTGAAATCAGCGAGGTCTTTTTTGGCTTGTTCAATTTGCCGTTCATCGCGAACCCAGATATCCCAGCCCGCGTCGGGGGAGTCACTCTCAGGATCGCAGCTTGCATCAATCGACTGAGTGACGAGGTAGTCACAGAATCGTTGAGCCAATTCCGAGTTTTCCAGTGTGCCGATTCGCCGCATCTTATTTTTTCCGCCCTGAAATTCACTGAAAGCGACCGTTGGCCCGCGATCAATCGCCATTTAGCCGGTGTTCTCTGGTCGCATTGTTACGTCTCGGATGTAAAGCCTCCAAGCCGCCCAATGCAGAAAGTTCGAGGAAAGATCGGAAAATAGGGTTTGATTCGGGTTTTTAGCGGCAATTTCCTGTCCGTAAACGTTTCTTGACCCCACATGAGACTTGCCGGATCGTCGGACTGGTTAATAATATGGGGGCTCGGGGAACCATATACTCTGAGAGTGGAACGCCCACAATTTCAAACCGACCAATTCTCGTCCATGACGAAGGGTAATACAAAAGATGGCAGTCAAACTGAGCGAACGAGCAGCGGAAGAGGTCAAGCGGTTCCAGACAGAGCACAACTTCGGTGACGACATGGTACTGCGAATCGGCATTGCCGCAGGTGGCTGCAGTGGCTTCAGCTACACCTTGAATTTTGACGACGCCTTTGACGATAAGGCCGACACCAAGTACGAGTGTCACGGCGTTGCCGTCGTTGTCGACAAGAAGAGTGCCTTGTACCTCGACGGAACCACTGTCGACTGGTACGAGAGTCTGGAAAAGCAAGGCTTCACATTCGAGAATCCGAATGCAGTGAAGAGTTGCGGTTGCGGCAGCTCGTTCCAGGCGTAGGTACGAACCTGGGTGTACCTCGCCAGCGGATCGAGTCAACCGACCGTCACGCTGTGCGATTTACAGAATCAAGTTAAGGTAGAGTTGCGCACTGGCAACTCTGCCTTTTTTTATGTCGACGACTGGATTCTGGTCACATCGGCGTCCCACAGACACTCCCCTCGCATCCTCTAGCAATCCCACCACACCATGAATCGCTTTACTCTGGCTGCCTGTTGCCTGTTGTTCCTCTGCAACGATTCTCTGTCAGCCAACAAGCCCAATGTTTTGCTGCTGTTAGTCGATGATCTGAAACCCTCTTTCGGAGCCTACGGTGAACAGTGGGTGCACTCGCCTAACCTTGATCGACTTGCGGCGTCTGGCACCCGCTTCGACTCAGCCTACTGCAATCAGGCGGTATGCGCCCCCTCGCGAAATAATCTTCTGGCTGGATCACGCTCCACATCGACCGGCGTCTACAGCCTCGGCTATCACATTCGGCGAGCGATTCCCGATGTTGTCACCCTTCCCCAACTTTTTAAAAATCACGGTTACCATTCAGCTGGAATTGGCAAAGTCTTCCACATTGGTCATGGCAACATCAACGACAAACTGTCGTGGAGTGTCCCTTTCCAACCTGACAAAGTCATCGACTACGTGCTTGACGAGAGCACCGGTGGTGAACTGACGCGGGAAGAGGCTTACTTCAGCAACCAAAAGCTTGGACAGATCAAGTCGCTACCGCGTGGTGCCGCATGGGAGAAGGCAGACGTGAATGATGAAGCGTATGCAGACGGTCGCATTGCCACTGAGGGAATCAAACGCTTGCAACAATATCGCGAATCAGGAACCCCTTTTTTTCTGGCACTCGGTTTTACAAAACCACACCTTCCCTTCTGTGCTCCGACAAAATACTGGGATCTCTACGACCGCTCAAAACTACCAACAGCTGCCTACACAAAGCCGCCTAAAGATGCACCCAAATATGCAGGAAAAACACTGGGCGAGCTGAACCAGTACAAACCGGTTCCTCAGGAAGGACCACTTTCGGAAGAGATGACTCGGACATTGATACACGGTTACTACGCATCACTCAGCTACATGGATGCTCAGATTGGACGTGTGCTGGACGAACTTCAACGCCTTCAATTGCAGAACGACACAATCATCGTGCTTTGGGGCGACCATGGTTATCACTTGGGCGATCATGGCACATGGACCAAGCATACCAATTACGAACAGGCCAATCGCATACCGTTGGTGATCGTTGCACCAGGTACCACACGTGCCGGAACCTCGAATCAGTCCCCCGTCGAAACGGTCGACATCTACCCCACCCTCTGCGAGTTGGCGGGACTGCCGGCTAGCGAAGCACCTCAGCCAATTGATGGTGAGAGTCTGGTCCCGATTCTCAATGGGACTACCGATTCGGTTTCAGACCACGCTTACCACTGCTTTCCGAAGGGTGGGAAAATGGGGCGAGCCATTCGGACCAAACGCTATCGAATGGTTGAATGGAAACCGATCAGATCATCTGCACCCACCGAGTATGAACTTTACGACTATCAGACTGATCCTCTCGAAAAAACCAACCTCGCAGCAAAAAAGCCCAAGATCCTCGAGAATATGAAAAAGGTTCTCGCGCAACATCCGCCTGCCATGAAGCCACTTAGGTAGTTATCGTTTCAGATCATCTGCAATGCTGATTATCTGGGCATTATTTTTTTTTGGGGGGGGGAATGCCGGAAATTCGAAAGTGCGAAAGGCTACTGCAAAACGACGATTCCATCTGAAGCTCGCAGCCACCTGAACCTCGAAGCTCAAGACACCCGATTCATCAGTCAAACCAAAGCTCGCGTGTCGCAAACTCGACGCTATTGCCAGCAGGGTCACGACAGTAGATCGAGTGACCTCCCGTTGGCCATTCGATCTCGGCTTCGATTGCAATCTTCCGGTTCGCAAGGTGTTCACGAATCACATCCACTTGTTCCGACAAAATTTCAAAAGCGAAATGTGATGGCCCGGTACTGCCATGCCGAGGAATCATTTGATCGCCAACGAGAACGGTGCCACTTTCTGTGTCACACGGATTAAACACAAGCAACATTCCTTGACCAACGCGAAAGAATACATGCCTTTCCGGATCAACAGAAACGACCTCTAGCCCGACCACGTCTTCGTAAAAGTCACGAGCTGCTGACAAGCATTCACAGTAAACCACGGTTTCTAAAATCCCCCGGGGTTTCGGTCCGAGGACATCTTCCGAACGCCGCATGCCATGTACTGGCTCGTTTTCCTGGTCAACCATAATCAATCGTTTGTACTTTTATTAACAGTCAGTCGGCAACAAACCCTAACGCAATGCTTGTTACGCTTTCCTGACAGGCGCCCTTGATCACTCAAGATAACATTAGAATCTTAATGTCACTGGACAGCGACGAGCGTAATAGCACTCGGCCAGTGGTTCGATTCCAACAACAACATTTCCATAGCCTGCCCAATTCCAGTTTCACCCCGTCCAACTGAGTCTCCCATGCCTTTGTGTCAAATGCGTGTCGCCTGTGCTGTGACCCTGTTCCTGCTTCCTTTGTTCAGTGCTACCCCATCAGCTTCAGGCAAAGGTCCACTCAAAGTCTTCATTTTGGCAGGTCAGTCGAACATGGAGGGTCACGCAAAAGTAGAAACGTTTGATTACCTGGCCGATGATCCAAAGACCGCTCCGTTACTTGAGAAAATGCGTGATGCATCAGGAGAGCCACACACTTGCGACGGTGCATGGATTTCCTATTTTACAGGCGCTGGTGACAAGAATGGCGAAGGGCACGGGCGTTTGACTGCCGGTTACGGATCTCGCCGCAACCCCGCAGAAGATGGTGGCAAAATTGGTCCCGAATTTACCTTTGGGATCACGATGGATGATGCTTTTGATGAGGACGTCCTGATCATCAAAGCAGCGTGGGGTGGTAAGTCGCTGTTTTATGACTATCGCCCGCCTAGTGCTGGCCCTTACCAACAATCTGATGCCGACAAGGAACGTGAACGCAATTCACCGGAAAACGCTGGGCATTATTACCGATTGATGATCAAGCACATCCATTTTGTGTTGTCCGACATTGGACGAATTTGCCCGAATTACAAATCGGAAGATGGCTACGAAGTCGCTGGCTTCGTCTGGTTCCAGGGTTTTAATGACATGGTCAATCGCAATGCCTATCCCGAAACAGCAAAGAACACATCCACCAACCGCTTTGAAGCCTACACCCAAAACCTTGGGCACCTGATTCGTGATATCCGAAAAGACCTTAATGTTCCCGATCTTCCCGTGGTGATTGGAGTGATGGGTGTCGGAGGTAAGAATCCGAATGAAAAAAACGCGGAATTTCGCGATGCCATGGCTGCCACTGCTGATCTCCCCGATCTGCAAGAACCAGTGACTGCGATTCAGACTTCGGAATTCTGGGATGCATCACTCGCTACCATTGATGACAAGCGGGGAAAGGTTCGCCAGATGCGTTACTTGCTTCGCACAAAGAACAAGAACCATGCCAATAAAGATGGCAAGATGACTGCACAGCAGCAAAAAGACTATGTGACACAATATGAGTCTGAATTGATCACGGCGGCCGAGCGTGCTCAATGGGAACGCGGTGCCTCCAATGCAGGATACCACTACCTTGGCTGCGCGAAGACCTTTGCCGTCATGGGTGAAGCATTCGCAACCGCCATCCTTTCACGTCGAAACAATTAGACAGGAAGAGACACAACACGCAGGCTGGGAAGTTTGCATCTGTGCAACAGGCATTCCCTGATAATTATTCCTGCCCATGTGAATCACTAAATTTGCACCCTTAAGGCGTGTCAGAACGTAGTTTGGAATCAAAGAACTGAATCGATTTTTCAATCAATTCTTCTCGACTGTCCCTGGAACCACCAAACCCATGACCTCCACCGACCACTTTATACAACGTGGTCTCGACGCCAGCTGACTTCAGAGCAGCGTGTAGGATTTCGCTTTGGTTGAATGGCACCAACTGATCCTTATCACCATGAAGATGCAAAAAGGGAGGATCTCCTGCGCTAGCATAGTGCGCAGGATTGGCACGCTGCACCTTCTCAGGGTTCTTTTGAATCGCGGCACCAATAAAACGGGACTCGGGCGAATCAGCAGCATCATGATTGATTCTGCCGGGAAAATCATTCATGCGAAGAAAATCACTCGGTCCAAACCAGTTACACACAGCCTGAACGCTGGACGAAGCCTTACGAGTCACTGGATGAGTATCAAACTGATCAACATCAATGGTCGTTCCCAGCAAGGACACGAGATGACCTCCTGCGGAGGAACCCCACACACCAAATCGTTTTGGATCAAGATTGTATTTGTCTGCATTCAACCTCAGGAAACTGACTGACGCCTTGCAGTCTTCGATCGCTGCAGGAAAAACAGCCTCACCGCTTAAACGATATTCGACCGATGCGACAGCGTAGCCACGCTGCAGCAGTTGAAAAACGGCGGGTCCCCCGCCAGCCTTGGAACCACTTTTCCACCCACCCCCATGAATCCAGATGACCAGTGCTGTCGGATTCGTAGACTTGGGCCGATACAAATCGAGAGGCAACTTTCTGCCTTGAATTACTTCGTAAACGAGATCCCGGTCGACGGTCGAACCCTGAGGTAAGCGAATACGATCGTTGCCCGAGTCCCCCACGTTTCGACGTCCATTGCTGTCAGACCGACGACTCGCACGAAAGCGATCATCCTCTTTTCTGGACAGTCTTCCGTCTCTGTCTTGATCAATCTGCTTGAATAATCCAGCAGGAAAACGCTTTGGAAACTCCTCCCGACTCAAGTAGCCATCACGATTCGTATCCCACTGTTCAAAGGGGCTACCCGCCGATTTTCTATTTGCACCGGACTGCGCGGCGACGCTTCCACACACCAAAGCCCCACCAGCAACGAGTGCAATCGTCAGTAATGGTTTGACGCGTGAAGTCCAAATCAGCATCAATGTGTCTCCAAACAGGGCAATCAGAAATTAGACTCAAAGTTTACCTGATCGAAGCAGAAGCCGCATCCAACTCAACGGGCTTAGTTCAATGGATGGACGGATTCAAATCCAAACCTGAAGCGATTTCGCCCCCACGCCGACTACAGAAATCCTGGCTCGGTGATCAGTCTGATTTGGCCGCATGAAAACGGCGATTAAAAAGCTCTGGGTCGAAGGGATTCGACACAGGTGGCAAACGGTGCGGCGCGGATTTAGCACTATGCTCGGGTGCGTCTTTCGCTGCTGGCACCCCCGGTTCATCCGTCAAGGAATCATTGCCTGTCTCTAACGCTCTGTCGAGCGCAGAATGCATCGGGGCAAGTGCAGAACTGCCAAGTGGTGGAACAGCCTTGCGTTCACGACTGATTTTCTCCTGAACATCATTTCCAGATGCTCCCCCTTGGTCCCGAGATAGTTGCTTCCCGTTTCGAAGCGAATCTGCTGCGATCTTCACCCAGTAATCAAGTGATTGAATCGCCTTGGTGTTACGTTGACTCAGAGGAACTGGACTACCCCCGTGGTCGGTCGTGGCCATCACCAGCAGTGGGCTGTTTTTTGGTGCTTGTGCATCAATGTACGGGATCATGCCCTGCAGGTTACTGCGCGTAATTGCTGCAGACGCTCGGGAGCCCACACTGGGAATCAGCAACTGCCACTTGGTCTCAGGAATTTGGTTGTTAACAGTCCGTGCCATGGTCTGGTGACAGACACCACATCGATTCATCAGCATCGGTTGAATGTGGCTTGCGAAACGTCGAATCGTATCGGGGGCGAAATCAATGGTGTCGGAATGGTCAGCACTGAAGGCTGCCGGCCTGATTTCATCCTCATGATTGACAGAAGTCGCAGTTTGACCTGAGCCGATTCTGGTAGCAGCGGCCTTGATCACAGGTCGGGGAGCCACGAGATTACGAAGCCGGTTCTCCAGAATGATTGCCTCTTTGTTGTCAGGATCGATACGACGAGCAGCAATCAATTCTCTGGCGGCGAGGTCATAAAGATCGTATCGCACACACCAACGTGCATCACGCAGGTGGCTCCGCAGATTGGGTTTCCCTCTTTGGTCAACGCGAAACTGATACAAGTCTCGAATATTCTCAGCCCAGCAAGCGACACTGACCCGGGGCAAGCGGACTTCGCCGCCGGCCGCGGTGGTGACCATTACGAATTCACCCAACTGCCTCGCTCGACCGAATAGCACGTTATCGTTTTTCAGCAGCACGCAAGCCTGCGTTTTTGCTTTGTCCACTGAATTGCTCTTCGTTGCCACCATGCCAGCATTTGGCGGAACCTGTTGCAAAGAGACACTTTCATCTGCCACCTGAAGACCAGACGGCAGTAAATCCTGTCCATGCGAGAATGGGCAGCATAAAACAGTCAAGAGAACGACCGCGGCGGCGTGGTAGGGTGAAACGATGTGCATGGTCGAGGGAATAGCAGTTTTCCCAATTCGGCGTCAATGCTGGCTTTTACTGCCAAACCAAGCCAAAACACGGACAAATCTGCCGTTCAGGTGAGGGTTTTAGCGAACCAAAAATTCTCAACAAAGGTCTGTCGCTTTTGATCTCATCCCCAGGCCAAGTGATTGATTGCCGACACTCTACGAATCATACTTCTGTCGTCTCAGGTTCCCGCCTTGGTGACGGGAACCGCCCTGCCTCCATCATTCCGATAGCAACTCATGTCACAAACATCGATGTCTTTCCGGCAACGCCATCTTAACTTCACCCGCCGGCTCTCACTTGTCATTGCCGCTAGCATCATCCTGACCACAGCACCGGCGAACGCCGGTGAATACCTCAACGGCATCAAATGGAAGGAACCTGGCGTCGTCACTCCCGGCAAGACCGACTCAGCGCCCCCCTCGGATGCCATTGTCTTATTTGATGGCAAAAGCCTGAAAGACTGGAAAAATGGCGAGCGTTGGGAAGTCAAAGACGGGGTCGCCTATTCCGGAAAAGGAAAAATCGTATCCAACCAGTCATTTGGTGATTGCCAACTTCACCTCGAGTGGACAGCTCCTGTCCCTGTCAAAGGCAATGGCCAAGGTCGTGGCAACAGTGGCATTTTCCTGATGGATCGCTATGAGATTCAGGTGCTCGATTCCTACGACAACCCTACTTACTTTGATGGACAAGCGGGCGCGATTTACAAGCAAACGCCACCCGCTGTCAATGCAATGCGTCCTCCGGGGGAATGGAACACCTACGACATTTTCTGGACTGCGCCACGCTTTGACGATAATGGCAAACTAGTATCGCCCGCTTACATCACGGCGATTCATAACGGTGTCCTGATCCTGAATCACTTTGAGCTCAAAGGAGACACTCCCTACAATCGCCCCCCCGCCTACAATCAGCATCCACCCACGGGACCGATCTCGATTCAGGATCACGGAAATCCCGTTGGCTTCCGAAACATTTGGGTAAGAAATTTCACACCTGCGGGCGGTGAGCAGGTCCGCAAGCCATTCATTCGTGACGGCAAAAAAGAAACGCCGATCGAGGACTGATCTGATCGGCAGTCGCGCTGCACCTGAGAACTTTCGACTGGCCGGCTCATGCCGGCCAGTTTTTTTATGAGAGCAACTCGGCAGACAATTCTTTGCGGCAAGCACCAATCACCTGCCCTACCAAGTCATCGGCTTCCTGCCCACTCAAAGTCGCCTCGTGACTTTGCAGTTCCACACTCATCAGAACACGTTTGCGATCCTTGCCGTCTTTCTTCGCGTCGCGGTACGTCTCGCGATAAGTCACTCCGGCAAGTTCCGATCCAACCGCGGCACGCACAACATGCTCCATGTCACTCCAACGCACTGATTCAGCAACGACAAAATTCAAATCTCGCTGAATTGACGGGAAAGGGCTGACCGATTTTTGCTGTGGCACCAGTTGTGATTTTTCAAGCAGCTTTGGCAGGTCAAGTTCAGCGACCACGACCGGGCCTGCAATCTTCCACTGCTTGAGTGTCTTTTCATCAACCGTGCCCAGATAACCCACACCCGTATCGCGTAGCACTAGCTGAACACACTGCCCCGGAACAAATCCAGCACGTTCCACGCCTGCTACCTGCAACGAGTGCTCAATTCCCAAACGCTGACACAAGGTTTCTACAACGCCCTTGAATTCAAAAAAGTCACGTCCGGCAATGAGCCCCAATGAATACTGCTCGGCGGGCAACGCACTATCGGTATCGCTGGGAAGATAGATATGAGCAATTTCGAACAGGTCGGCCTCCAAACTGGCCGCAGCCCAGTTTTTAGCCCGACCTTCGACCAAGCTCGGCAGCAAGGTTCGGCGAAGCCGTCGTGCTCCCTTCAGCATCGGTGTTTCACTTTCCAAAGCAGGTCGATCTGTCCACGGGCTGAGGGATTCGTCGAGTCTTTGCGTGACGATACTCGGAGTCATCGCTTCGCTCAGACCAGCTGCGGTCATCACCTGCCGAATTCGTTCCATCGCGGTATCAAAATCTCGTTTGGAACTGGGAGCCACTGGAATGGGGGCATCCTCAGGAATTTTCTCATAACCGTGAATACGTGCGACTTCCTCAATCAAGTCAGCTTCACGTGTCAAATCATGTCGCCAAGTGGGAGGAGCGTACAGCTTGCCGGACGTCGAGCCGAGATCACCTGTCTGAGCTTCACATCCCAGTGCAACAAGGATTCGAGTTACCTCCTCGGCTTC
>Ga0315316_10003095_pt1 | contig 12041 bp, 8 predicted proteins | sample M160m3416metaG_FD_203702 | JGI IMG/M metagenome (GOLD analysis project Ga0315316, IMG submission 203702) | Ammonia-oxidizing marine archaeal communities from Monterey Bay, California, United States - M1 60m 3416 | ecosystem: Environmental > Aquatic > Marine > Intertidal zone | place: USA...
AAAAAAACAATATCAAAATATAAGAAAGAAACGATTTTAATTGTATTAAAAAAAATGCTCATGGCAAATAATTTTGAATCATCATTATATTTTGCGACAGAACTTCATGCGTCGGGTAATTTTGAAGATTTATGGCAAGTTATATTTGATATAACATTAGAACAAATACATATTTTGAATTTTAAGTTACCAGTTTTTTTGTATATAAAGTATCAAAGATTTGATTACTTTCTTAAAACATATAAAGGGGGACAAAAAATAGAAATAAGGAATGTAGCAGATATGAGGGAAGATTTATTTTATATTATTCGTCTTTTAACATTTTCGCCAAAAGAGAAATTAAGTAGATATATTCCAAAATCATATTATTCAACAAATGAAGATTCTTATGATATTTTAGGAAATGTATTTAGTGAGAAATATGTTCCAGAAATGTCAATATTAAAAGAGGTAACCGATGCTCGAAGTGATGACGTAGATAAATCAATCGCCCATTTTAAAAAGAGTTTAATTAGAGTAATAAAATCAACAACAATGTTTGATCGTATGAGAGAAAAAGAAACATTATTTTTTTGGTTATCTAGAATAATTACCAATAGTTTTGAAAGTACAAATATAGTTGGTTATCCAAATAATGTGAGTTTATATACTGGATATAATGAGAGTGATTATGAGCAGTTTATAATGAAATTATGGAATATAATAATTTTAGCATCAAAGATAAATGAACAAATATTTCGTCAAATAGGTGCTTTGTATAAATTATTTACATATTGTTCTAAGAATAAGAAATGTAATATAACAGATTTAAATCGTTTTTTAGTAGTTGCGTTATTATATTTAACAGACCGCCCTAAACAAGAGAATTTTATTTTAGAAAAATTGTTTAGTAAAACAAATCATAAACCAATTCATAGATTATATGCTAATATAAAAGAAGCAGTCAGAAATGGTACTCAAAGAGTAGATTATATAGAAGTTATTAGAAAGGAGGATAGATATAAAAATATAAAAGATCCAAAAAAGAAAAGAAGGGCAAGAAGAAAGAAAAAACAAGAATTAATGGATGAGCGTTTACGTATAGATCCAGTAATAGAAGAACAGGAATTAAAAAAAAAAGAACAGATGGACGAAAAATTTAATACAAAAATAGACAAACAATTTGATACAGTTGCTCTAGACACTTTACCTAATATTCAAGCACCAGAAGAAAGAGAGAGAGACTTAGAACAAATCAGGAAAGAACAAATAGAAATAGAAAGACTTGATAATATACGAAAACAAGAACGATTTAAACAAGAAATATTAGAAGAAAGAGATGAATTATTTGAGAAGGAGATCAGTCTATCTGATAATAATTTCAATAAAAGAGAATTGTCATATTTCAAAGATGATAGTTTACCAAATATGTTTCGTTTTTTAACTTATGGTGAACCAGACCATGAAATTATAGAAACTACCCCACCATCAGTAATTGATTATTTTGGAAATAATAATGAATCAGAAATGGCAGTTGATATTAAATCAATTCAAACTCTAAAAAAGAAAAAGAAAAAGGGGGTAAGATATGATATTTATAAAGTTTAGATATTAACAGGTTTCATATTATATTTATCAAAAATTTTCTTAACTTTTTTTGTTCCGGTCCTATGAGTTTTTTCAGTTGTAGGTTTAACAGGTATTTTTTTAGTTTTAGTAGCAGTTGAAGTTGGTATAGAAGTTATAGTTTTTTTAGTAGTAATTGTCATATTTAATGCTTGTTTAAGTTCTTTATTTGTAGTTTCAACTGCAGTAACTCGTTTTTCTAATTTAATACAGTATTTTTCTAAAATAATTAATTTTTCATATAATTTTTTTTGTGATATATCAATATTACTTGGAGTTGGTTCAAACGGCATTTATTCTATTATATTAAAAAATACATATATTTATGTTTAATTACGAAACGAAATGAAATTAAAATTGAAAAATACTAAAAGTGTAATAAAATGAAGTTGTTTAAAAAAGAAATAATCAAATCCATTAAATTATATTTAAAGGATTTATCTGAAAATTTAAATATAGATGAAAATGAATTTTATGATTCTTATTTAAATAAGTATTTAAAACAAAATAAGAAGACTACTGCTTATATGATGTTTGTAAAAAATATGCATAAAGAGTATGATCAAGAAAATCCGGAAAAAATTAATTTTGTAGATAAAGCAAAATTAATTGGTTCTAAATGGGGGAATTTAACAGAACAAGAAAAAGAAAAATATAAATCTCAAGCAAATATTAATAATACAAATTTGATATTAGTTTCTCCAGAAGATGTAAAAAATGATATTTGTATTTGGATAAATAATAAGAACAAAAAGCGGTGCCCTAAGATTATAAGTAATTTAAATTGTCAATATTGTAAAAAACACTATAAATTAAATTTAAAAAAACAGGAATATTTACAACGTGAAAAAATTAATCAGTCTGATGAATTAGATAGTAATTATATAAATTCATCATTAGTTGAATATGTCTATGAATCTGAAATTTATTATAAGGATATTTATAATAGATTTTATATGATTAGTGAAGATGATATAGCTAAATGTATTGGTCATATAGACATAACTGATGATAATAAAAAAAAAGTTATATTTTATAATAAATTATCCAGTTCTTAAATATTTATACATGGATATAATATTATATAATAAAAATTGAATATAAAAATTGAATTTATAAATTTAATTTTAATTAAAGATAATTATATAAATTATAAATAAATAAAAATATGACAACAGATAATAAAAATAATAATGAGCGCGAAAGTGATTACGAAAATGTTCCTATTTTCTCATCATTTGATGATATGAATTTAAAGGACAATCTTTTACGTTCAATTTATGCTTATGGTTTTGAGAAACCATCAGCAATCCAGCAACGAGCAATTGTTCCACTTTATAAAGGTAAAGATGTTCTAGCCCAAGCTCAATCAGGTACTGGTAAAACTGCTACATTTGCTATTGGTATATTACAAAAGATAGATAATAGTAAAAGTGTATGTCAAGCAGTTATTCTAGCACCAACTAGAGAACTTGCTAAACAAATTCATAAAGTTATTACCGAACTGTCTAGATATATGGGGGTTACACCATGGCTCTGTGTGGGGGGTCAATCAGTAATGGAAGATATGCGAGCATTACAGACAGGAAATCATCAAATTGTTGTAGGGACACCAGGAAGAATTTATGATATGATTAATAGAGAGGCTATTTGTACAAATGATTTACATCTTTTAGTTTTGGATGAAGCAGATGAACTTCTTGAACGTGGATTTAAAGAACAAATTTATAATATTTTTCAAACAATTCCAGAAAGTGTTCAAGTAGGTCTTTTTTCAGCAACAATGCCGAATGATATTATAGATGTTTCAAAAAAATTTTTAAGAGAGCCAATTAGAATTCTTGTAAAAAATGATGAACTTACTCTAGATGGTATCAAACAATTTTATTTACTAATTGATAAGGATGAATGGAAATTTGAAACACTTTGTGATCTTTATGATCAAATGAATGTAGGTCAATCAATTGTTTATTGTAATAAAAAACAAAGAGTTGAAGAACTTGCTAAGGCAATGATTAGTAATGATTTCCAAGTTTCTTATATGCATGGTGGTATGGAAATGGATGAAAGAAATCAAGTAATGAGAAGTTTTCGTCAAAGTGAGACTCGCGTTTTAATTGCTACAGATTTACTTGCTCGTGGCATTGACGTCCAAGGTGTAAATGTTGTAATCAACTTTGATATTCCAAATAACCGCGAAAACTATATTCATCGGATTGGTCGTTCTGGTCGTTATGGTCGTAAAGGAGTTGCTCTTAATTTTGTTACTCCAAGGGATACAGAACAATTAGAAGCGATTGAAAGTCATTATCAAACTTCTATTACAGAATTACCAGAAGATTTTGAACAATTTTTTAAATAATTGAATTATTTTGAGATCAATATAAAATCTATGGATATATTATATTAGAAAATGACGAAATTTTCACATGAAAAAAGTTATAAAGACAAAAAAATAATTAAATGTAGAACAATGATTAATAAAAATAAACCATACTTATTAAATTTTAATAAAAATAGATTGAGTTTGGCAGATAAAAATGAGATTATCAGTATTCTTGAAAAAAAAATGAAAGAATATATTGATAAGTGTTTAAATGAAAGATTAAATACAATAAACAAAGTTTCCAATCCATTCTTTGAAGATATAGAAAATGCTACATTAGATGAATCATTTGGTATGAATACATTAGATGATTTAAATAATGCTGATGTAGTAGAAGATTTAGAAAATTTTTATATTAGATTAGATAGTTTAAATGATGAAACAACAAACAAGAAGGTTGTTAATAAAAAACCACTATTATTAGGACAAAGTTTAGAAGAAGATATAACTCCTTTATTGATAAATAATTTAGAAATATTTCCTATTTTAGAAAATAAAGAAACTTATGAAGAATATCCAGATAATGAAGAATATCCAGATAATGAAGAAGATGAAGAAGATATTTATGCTTTATATGAACCATTATCAGTTGAATCTGATGACGAAAAAGAATTTTTTGATATTGAAGCACAAGAAACATTTCTATTTACAGAAGATTTAGCCCAATCAATTATTGTTGATAATGATGATTTTATTATTAGAGAAGTTGAAAAATATGATGATTTATTAAATTTAGAACAACTTGTTGATATAGAAGAAAAAAAAAAGATACCACTTTTTAATTTAACATCTCTTTCACCTTTACCAGATTCATCATCCGATTCAGACTCTATTTGTAGTAATATTAAAGAAGAAGAAAAGATACCACTTTTTAATTTAAACTCTCTTCCACCTTTACCAGATTCATCATCTGATGAACGTTCTCGTCCATGTTCCCCAGTTATTTCAGAAAAAGAGCAAAAACAAATTATTAGTAATCTTTTAAATTTCAATGATTTTAAAGCAGTAAAAATCCCTGAACCATTTCTTGAATTAGATGATGAAAAATTAGGTTCTATTACAACAAATAATGGATTACAAATTCAAAAAACAAAAAGTGGTCGTTTTATTATTACTGAAATTTTAAATTCAATTGAAGAATTAGACAAAAATGATGATATTGATATTTTTTGTGATGTTGAACGAAGTATTGATAATTTAGCAGAACAATTAAATGAATTAAATTTAAATGATGAAATAGATGAAAATTTTTCAGGTGAACAACTTATGGAAGAATATGATGAATTAAATAACAAGAAAGATAAAGAATATTATAATAATATGATGTCTCAACAACAATCCGGCGAAGCAGGTGATAGCAATAATATGGTTGAAGCAGGTGATAGCAATAATATGGTTGAAGCAGGTGATAGCAATAATATGGTTGAAGGAGAACAAGAAATTTTTAAAGAAGGTGATGCTGGTGAAGTCATTGAACCAGAATTATCTTTAGTTGAAGAAGAAAAAAAACAAATGAATGAACTTGCATTTGATTGTAGAATTGTAGGTACTTATCCTGTATATCAGTTAAATAACTTACCATCTTTAGAAACCGAAGATAAAGAAGAAGAAATTATTCCCCAACCCCAAATTATTGATGAAGTTATCCAAGATGTTATTGAAAAAATTAGTGAAAAGAAAAAAGAAGAAGAAATTGCCACACAAATTGTTGATGAAGTTATCCAAGATGTTATTGAAAAAATTAGTGAAAAGAAAAAAGAAGAAATCAAATCAGATGATACATCTTATGAAGAAGAAAGTATTTCTAATTTAGTTGCCGCTCGTTCTTTATATTATGGTGATAATCTTTTTCCACAACCAGTTATAATTACTCATAATTGTGAATGTAGTTGTGGTTGTTCCTGTCCACCTTGTCCTTGTGGCTGTGGGTGTTGTTCTTGTTGCTGTAAGTGTAGTCAAGAATGTAGTTGTTCATGTATTAAGAAAGAAACATCAAATAGTGTTTTAGATATAATTGAAGAAAAATTATATGAAACTGGTTCTCTTAATAAACAAGATTTAGATAGATATGGACGATTAGTATCTTCTTCAACTGAAAATACAATTAATTATCATAAAAAAGTTGAAAAAGAAAAGAAGAAAGATAATGAAACAATATTTGCTCTTCAAATTGAAGATGAAGAATATTATAGTAATGATGAAAACTTAGAAAATGATAATTTAAATGATGTGAATGATTTATTACAAAGTGTTATAAATAAAAAGATAATTAGTAATTATGCTATTGAAGTTCCACAAGAAGAAGGCGTAAGTGAAGATGTAAGTGAAGATGTAAGTGAAGACGTAAGTGAAAAATCATATGTTCCATCAGAGGATTCATATATTACATCATCAGAAGAATTAGAAGTTATTAAAGATTGGTCTTTCAAGAAATGGTTCTTTGGTCTTTAAAATAAATAATAATTAAATTAATCATTGTTTTTGGGAGTACAGTTTGTGCTATTTTTTTTCCAATAGATGTACCAATAGAAAGAGGATTAAAAAACATTTTAATTATATATCTGTATATATAATTAAAATATAAAATTGAAATTTGTTAATTAAGAATAACAATGAAATCAATTAAATGTCCCGTCCATAAATTTATAAGAGTTGATGACCTCGCTCTTAAAATAATTGATACAGAAGAATTTCAACGTCTTCGTTTTATCCGTCAATTAGGAGTTTGTCATTATGTTTATCCAAGTGCTTCACATACAAGATTAGAACATTCATTAGGTGTTTATAATTTAGTGGATAAACTGTTTAAATCATTATTAGAAAATCAACAAGATTTAAAGATATCTAAAAGAGATATTCAATTAATAAAAATTGCTGGTTTAATACATGATATCGGTCATGTCTGTTTTTCACATTCATTTGATAATAAAATTCGTAAAAAGTTAAACGTTCGTGTGGAAGAACACGAAGAACGTGGAGTTAATTTATTTAAATATATGGTAAAAAAATATGAATTTCCTCTAAGTAATAAAGAGGTAAATCTGATAAGTAATATAATATTAGGTATAGTTGATCCTTCTTATCCGAAGTATTATTTTGAAATAGTTGCTAATTCTACTACATATTTTGATGTAGATAAATTGGATTATTTACTTCGTGATAGTTATCATTTAGGATTTCAATTAGGTTTTCAATATGATTATTTATTTCATAAAATGAGAATTATAGAAGATCAAATTTGTTATGATAAAAAAGCAGCTTATACACTTTATTCAATTTTTAATGCTCGGTATAAATTACATAAAGAGGTTTATCAACATAAAGCAGTTTGTCAAATTGATGCTATGATATGTGACGCAATAATAGAAGAGAAAGTATTTTTATGTTTAGATCAGATGTTTGAAGATAATAGTTTTGAGTGGATTAAATTAACAGATGATTATATTTATAATTGTCTTAAACTTTCGAAAAATAAAATTTTAGATAGAATTCATAGAAGACAACTATATCATACAATTAGTGAAAATGAAGCAAAAGAAATTGATAAAAGTTCTGTTATAATTTCAGAAAAAGTGTTAGGTTTTGTAAGTAAAGATGTAAATCCTTTGTCTCATATAAAATTTTATGATAAGGGTAAGAATGAATTAAGTTTAATGAAAATGAAAGAAATTTCTCCTCTTATTCCTTTAACTTTTACAGAACGTGATATACAATATATTTGTACTAAAATTTAATTTTCTTCTACCCAAAAATCATTATGTTCTTTATATGGAGTATTATCATTATATAAATTCTCAGGTTTTTCGCTAACTAAATCACTATTTTCAATTGCATTGTTATAAACTTTAAGGGAATTATATTTATTTTTCTTATAAGAACCTTGAACTTTTTGTAAAGATTTCCATTGTTGGTCGTATTTAGGAGTTGAGTTTTTGAGTTCAATCGTTTTATTCATTTCATTTTCAAGACTATTAGTATAGTATTTTAATGCTTTTAAATGTTGATTTTCAATATCAATTGGAGAGAGATGTTTTTCATTATAAATGTTAACTAATTCTTGTTTTGGTGGTTTTTCAACTATTTTTTCTTTTTTCATAGCAATTTCAATGGTTTTTTTAGCAATAATAACTTCATCTTCATCAATTTCATCATCTTCATCTGAAATTTCTAGTTCTGGATAACCGTTTTTAACTAATGGTAATTGATATATTAACCAGATAACTAAGGTAGACATAAAACTCATACCTAATGATCTCCAAGTAAATTCAGCACCACCCCCAGCACCTTGCCAGATTAATAAAAATACTGCAAACCAACGAAATCCAGTAATATTAAATAATTGGGTAAATAGTTTAGGAGGAGTTGGGAATCCACCAAAAGCACCCATTCCAGTAATAATTGCAGCTAGTAATGCAACTGCCATTGTTCTACCGATACTATTTATATTAATATATTCTTTAAACCATTTTGGGGTTCTTTTTGGGTATTCTGGTTTTTCTGGATGAAGAGTAACTAAATTAGTTAATGTCTTTGTTGCTTCTTTTAATTCTGTTTTTACTTCTTGTGACATTTTATATATTATAACAATAGGTTTTTTTTACATTGAAAATCGATTGTTATAATATGTTAATAATAAATTTATTGGGCTTTGACAAATTCAGCAAATGCTTTTGTATTTCTTTCTCCTTGATAATCAGCAATCTTTTTACCATTGGAATCTAAAAGTAAAATAGTTGGGAATCCTTGAACTTCGTATTCTTTAACTGTTTCTGGATCTTCATCACTGTTAACTTTTTTTGCTTTAACGCTGGATTTGTTTTCGGCGGCGAATTTATCCCAATCTGGCATCATAGTTTTACAGTGTGGGCACCATGGAGCATAGAAGAGAACTAATTGTTTGGTAGAATCTGTAAGTTTGTTAGAAAATCCTTCTTCATTATTATTATTAGTTTCTATTGATTCATCAGTAACTTCTTCATAAGATTCTGTACCGGTAATTTTGTTTTTAAGACCGACAAAGAAATCAGAAATTTGAGTTCTGTATAAATAACAAACTGCTATAATTGCTACAATAACTAAAAGAAGAACAATTTTTTGAGTGTTAGACATTTTTTTAAATGCAGATGCGATAGATTTAGGGATATTAGTGATAGTTTTAACAAGATTCATATGTAATATATATATATATTTAAACTATATAAAATTATTTTGAATGAATGAATATTAATACAAAAATATAATGATAATATATATATATAAGATGAATATAGATTTATATAATAACTATTATGAAACAAAACTCCAAAATGTTATACTTTTAAAAAAAAGAAATAATGCTTTGAGAGAATATTGTAGCAAATTGTCAAATATTCAAATAGGTGGTTTTTATTCAGAAGATATAAATGTTCCTATATCGGAGATTGCGGAGATTGATCTTGGTGTTAATGAAAATAATAAAAAAATTATGAATTATTTAAAACAATTAGATCAACTTGTTGAACAAATGTCTAGTACATCACCAGAACAACTTAAAGAATTAAATGATAAAATTAAAGATTTAATAGACAAAAATAGCAATTTAGATTTACAGATGGCAACTCTAAGAGAAGAAAAGAATACTTTAGAGCAAAAAGATATAATTAAAGTTGCTGATTTTCAAAATCAAATTAAAGAATTAAATGAAAAAAATGTACAATTAAATAATCAAATCGAAAATATTAAAACCGGTTCAGCAGATAAAGATACAATAATTCAGGATTTAAAAAGAGAGAATAAAGAATTAAATGAAAAAATCGTCCAAATAAAAACTACTCTAGATGTTCTTAAACAAAAACAAAGTACTTTAATATCAAAAGAGTTCTTTATGAAAAATGATGCTATAAAGAATGCAGAAATTAAAGCAGCAAAAGATGAAACAAGTGAATTACACAAAAGAAAAAAAGCAGTTGATACTGAAATGAAAAGTATTAAACAACAATTACAAATACTAAAAGAAAACTGTGACAATCTAAAAGAAGAGTGTGATAATAAGATAGGAAAAGAACAACTTAATGCTAAAATAAAAAGTGTTGAACAAAATTTTAATGATAATCTAACAAATAAATTACCTGATTATGATAAGGGTCTAATAGAATATATTAAGCAACAAGGTGGTAGTTCAAAACCAGTAAATGAGATATATAAAGATCTAGATAAATTAGAAAAGGTAGTAGTCGAATCTAAAAAGATAGAAAATGATATAATTAATGCACATGTAAAAAAATATGTCAAAAATAATAAAATTAAAATTAAAGATATTACAAGAGAGATAAAAAATTTATTTAGAAATAGACATAAATTTCTTAAGAATAGAATTATTTATAATAAGAAAAGAGCAATTGGTGGTGCGAAACAATATGAAACTTTAGTTGATGCTTTTATGGCTAGTAATAATATACAATTTCCACAAGAGCATTATGCTTCTATTTTGTTAGATTTAAAAGAAGTAATAAAAGGTGAAAGTGGTGATTCTAGAGGTATAATCGAAAATATATATAAAGTTGTCTTAGGAAAAGATAAAAGTGAATTAACAGAACAAGAGAATAAATTTTTTGATGCTAATGCTAAAACAATCAAACAACTTGGGGAGGAAATTATTTCTTTATTATCAGATTGTGACGCCGAAGGTGCTGATAAAAATGGAAGTATTCAAATAAATAATATAAAAAATCAAACAGGTATTTTGAAGAAATTATATGACCTTTTAAATTCTTCAATGGACGTTGCAATGAAGAAAAAAGCAAAAGCGTATTTACCAGTTAATGCTCCAGCAGATCTAAAAAATTTATTTAAAGGACATGATGAAAAAATTACTGATAAGGCAAAAACTATTAAGAAATATTATGAAAAAAAAATAAAAAGTCTTTTAGGTTCAGCAGAAACAAAATTACAAGAATTAACATCTTTTATGCAAAATAATCGAACTTGGTCTATTGATGAGGAAATTAAAAAAAAGTTATGTCAAATACTTGGAGATTTTAATAAAAATCTTGGAAAAGTGAAAAGAGAGTTAGTTCCAGGGTTAAAATATATTGTTAATAAATATGAAGATATTTCTGGTGCAGTTCGTGTCTATGTTCGTATTAATGATTATAGTATAAGTAAAGAAGAAAAGGAGAATAAAAATGAAAGTTGTTATGAGAATACTTGTTTAGGTAGATCTTATGTAATTGAAAAAACTTCTGGTGAAGAAACAAATTTTATTATTTCTAGAAATGCTTGTGACCATGATCCATTTTTTGACAAAAAAAAAAGAGATAGATCACAAAACAAGGGGACAAATATATATGATGATGTTATTGAACAGAAATTATTAGAAAAATTTGGAATGGACGAATTTAAAAGATTTGGTAGTTTTTTTGGAACTTATGAAAATGTTACTAATAAAATTATTTTTAAGGGTAATCCAGATAAAGCAAATAACCCACCTCTTAAAGATGCTTTATTACAAGCAATAGAAGGTTATAGTATTGTATTATTTGGATATGGTTATTCGGGTTCTGGTAAATCACATACTTTATTAGATGGTCCAGATAATATGTTAGGTAGTGTTATGAAAGAAGCAAAAGCACAACATGCAACAATTTCAATTAGAGAAATTAGTGAACTTTATGGTTATTATTCCATAAAAAAAAAAAAAATTATATCTAATAGATATTATATATTAGAAGAGGAATTACAAGACCAAAGAGAGAATATGGTTGTTAAAAAAGAACATATTAAAGATGTAGATATACTTTGGGATAATATAAATCATAAGGATGAAAAAATAAGAAATGATCAAATGGATGCTATATTAGAAACAATTAATAATCTCAGAAAAAAACCAAGAATTGCTAATATGGATATAAATGGAGAAAAAAAAACTAAATCTCGAATTTCCGCAACAGTTAAAGGAACACCAAATAATCCTGCTAGTTCTAGAAGTCATTTATTTATTAGTCTTAAAATTAAATCAATTACTGGCATTGAAGGATATATAACATTTGTTGATATGGCTGGTATCGAAGAT
>Ga0315316_10003096_pt1 | contig 12040 bp, 10 predicted proteins | sample M160m3416metaG_FD_203702 | JGI IMG/M metagenome (GOLD analysis project Ga0315316, IMG submission 203702) | Ammonia-oxidizing marine archaeal communities from Monterey Bay, California, United States - M1 60m 3416 | ecosystem: Environmental > Aquatic > Marine > Intertidal zone | place: USA...
GTTGCATCGGTAAGCAAAGAGTACTGGAAGTGGACGGATAGCTATGGAGTAAATATCGTGGACGGTGAGGATGACGTCTCAATTCTTTGTGCCTGCATCGTGATCGATCAGGTGCTTCATGATGGAGACAAAAAGTAGGTAAACAGACAAAACGCATGAACCGGCACTAGATGATTAGGCTGGCTCGCTTTACTTGTTCATGCCAACTTAGCTCCTATTCTTCTGATCGTTATTTCACTTGGCAATCTGTCATGAAGAGTTTTTCTTGCTTTCTGCTGGCGTTCACGATTGGCAGTCTCGTGTTGTGTGGATGCAACTCGAAGGGAGGCGTGATTCCTCAGGATGCCACAGAATGGCGTAGCGAGAATTTGTACATTTCTGCTGCAGTGAACGATGGCTGGCAGCAGGCATCTGTGAGATCGTCTGGTGATACATTTGATCGGCCGGGAAGGTTGGTGCGAGCATTCGCGAAACTCTCTGGGCCTTACAGTTACATCATAAAAGTTGAGAAGGACGTACCGCTCGATCAGTTCACGCTTGAAGACTACTTGCACGCCAATCGCACGCAGTACACGTCTCTTCCGGCATACGAATTGGTCGACGAGGGTGTTGTGGATTTTCATGCACGCAAATTCCATCGATTTCGCTTCAAAGTGAATGGTGCGAAAGGTCCTGGGGCAATGCATGCGCACATATTCCGCGATGGTACAAATATGGTTGCCGTGCAATGGACCTTTCCCATTGGAAATGATGGCGAGCTTTCCGTTCCCGCTGCAATTACTAAATTTGACGAAGGAGTGGCGATTGACATTCTCTCGCAGTCGAACAAGTGAAATGACAATCGCAGGTAACGGAACCGATAATCGGGGCGATTTTGGAATCAACACGTCTGTTGCCGAGCCAGTGAAGCCTGTCGTTATCCGGTCTCAGGCGAATGGATGAGTCCATTCCTGACCATTCTGGCACCGATGACGGGGACGCTTCGGACACGAAAAAACCCCGCAAAACACAAGGTGTTGCGGGGTGTTTGGGAGTGGGCGGTAGAGAATTCGAATCTCCGACCTCCACGATGTCAACGTGGCGCTCTAACCAACTGAGCTAACCGCCCGAATTCCGGTGTCCCTGAAGCGTCATCCTCAGGGGCAACCAAGGTTCCGTACCGACAACGAAATGACTGCGAAATCGCGATGTCTGTCGGTGCGGCTAGTCTGTGCGGCAAGGGCTGTTCCGTCAAGTCCGCAGCGATTGTTACCCCTCAGGAACCTTCTGGTACCGTGAAAGCCAATCCATTCGGTCCAAAGACACCGCAAATCTTGCCTTTTCGCTAAATTACGGTTGACGGTCCCTAGGCGGGCGTCGGATACTTTGCCGTAATTAAGTAGAGTTCTCATCGTTCGGGATTTGGAGCAGGTCTCCAAAACGCCTGATACGGTAATCAAACGGTCTCGCTTTCATGCGTTGGCCGCCCATACCTAGTATGCGCCGAATCGCCCTTCGGCCGGAGAAGACAGCTTTTAGTGGCATTGCCTCGACGAAATAATCAACCGGAAGCAAATCGCGATTCTATACGCATCAATCAGAACATTCGCATCACGCCGATTCGGGTCGTGAGTGAGTTGGGCGAGCAGCTGGGAATCATTCCCACTGAACAAGCCCTCGAGCGGGCACGCGATGCCGGCTTGGATCTTGTTGAAGTGGCCCCCAACGAAAGGCCACCCGTTTGCCGAATCATGGATTACGGTAAATATAAGTACGACAAGAACAAGAAAAAGAACACTGGGCAGTCGCATACCAAGACGAAAGAGATTCGGCTTCGACCGAAAACTGGTCAGGAAGATATCCGCACCAAGCTTCGTCAGGCTGAAAAGTTTCTTGAGCACAAGGACAAAGTTCAAGTGAGTGTTCTCTTTCGTGGCCGTGAAATGGCTCACATCGAAGAGGGACACAAGGTCATGGAAATGGTAATCGAGACCCTAAGCGAGTTCGGCAAGGTGGAAACAAGGCCACAGCAGCATGGTCGTCGCATTATCTGCATGATTTCACCTAAATAATTTGCCGGTGTGATCACGCCAGAAGTGTGACCAGCCCAGAAGGTTGAGCAGGCCCGAGAGCGTTGAGTTTTCTGTCGCGGCTCAGTGCTGAAGTTTGCTGGATAAGTTTGCTGGGGTACGCTGGTCAGGGGTTACCAGTAAGAAATTGCCACCACATTGCTAGTATGCACAATCAACGCGGTGTTGCCTTGAAGTCAACTCACATCTCTGCAGCTTGAGAGTTGAGCACGATAGTTCAGTACGCGACTCGGCTCTTTGTGCCATGATGGTGGCTTCCGCGTTGGGGACATGCTGGATTCAAATCGTTGCATTTGAGCAGTGCGATCTGGTCGTTGCTCGTCCAACAGTGCATGCAAATCCTTGACATTGATCCTGCTTGCCGTCTTCCCGAAGTACAGAGCCTATCATGATAAGCTTGGAAACAGTTTGTAGTTCGTTGGCATCCATCGCTCCTCTGCGGTTGGCCGAGGACTGGGACAATGTCGGGTTGTTGGTCGGAAATCGCCGTGCCTCGATTAGCAAGGTGATGACGTGTTTGACCGTGACGCCCAATGTGGTGTCGGAAGCTGTGGAACAGCAGGTCGGGCTGATTGTTGCCCACCATCCCCTTCCCTTCAAGCCTTTGGCTCGCATCACTTCGGACTCCGTTGCCGGCGAGATGCTGTTGCGTTTGATAGGTGCAGGCGTTGCCGTGTACAGCGCTCACACTGCTTTTGACTCGGCAGCCGAGGGGATCAACCAACGCTGGTCAGAGCTGTTGGGTTTGCAGTCAGTAGAAACCTTGATACCGGTAGCAGGTGAAGCGACGGCAAACTCGGGTTCGGATGATGAAAGTTCGTCTTTGTGCATCGAGGGCACAGGGCGTTTGGGGCGTTTAGCTGAACCCGAAAGTTTGCATTCACTTGTTCATCGTGCTGCCTCTGCTGTGAGAGCCACGAGTCCTCGGCTTGTTGGCGACCCCGATCGTAAGGTCAGTAAGATCGGGCTTGCCTGTGGCAGTGGTGGAAGTTTCTTATCAGCGGCCAAGCGACGAGGTTGTGATGTTCTGATTACCGGAGAAGCAACATTTCATGCTTGCTTGGAAGCCGAAGCTTGCGGCGTCGGGATGGGCCTACTGGGCCACTATTGGAGCGAACGATTTGCAATGGACAGTCTGGCTCAGGTTTTGGCGTCGGCTTTCCCGCAATTGTCGATTTGGGCCAGCAACAGCGAGCATGATCCACTGTCTGCACTCAGCATTTGAAACCGTGCGGTTGCGGTTTCGAGCCACGATGGCAGCATCATTTGCTCGATGGGAAGGCTAGTTGGGGCTGCGTTGTCGTCCAAAGGGTGGCCCGCCAGCGGGCCGTTCTCCGCGCGGCCCCTGGCCATTCGGTGGATTGTCTGCGGGGGTGGGGCCTGCTCTGCCTCCACCGTTGACCGGTCGGTTTGGTCCCGAACCACCGCGGGTTGCCGATTCATCGAAACGGGGGCTCCCCTGTTCTGTGAAGCCAGGCCCCCTGAATTCGGTGCGTCTATTTTCGAATCCGTTCGGCCCACCCGGCGGACGTTGGTTCCCTTTGAAATTTTTCATGTCCGGGCGGCTACTTAGCAGCTGAATAAGAATTTTTTGGTTCACGTTTTGTATTTCATTTCGGGATATACGACCATCATCATTGATGTCAGCTGGCATCAGGATCGACTTCACTGCTCGCGGCATTTCTGTCAACGCGATAAAACCATCTCGATCACGATCAAATTTTTGCATGATGCGATCAGGCAAGGGTTGACGCTCACCCATGCTCGACATGGCTTGTGGATCAGGATCCTGTTGCTGGGTCTCGTCCGCAATGTCTGATGGATTGGTATTACCAGTTGCTGCGGATTTTTGTGTCCAATACCAAACTCCAGCGATCAGCAGTACGGCAACCACTGGCAGACCTGCCGCTGCAAAAATCAGATGGCGGGAATGACCACCTGTCGATTTGTGGGTGCGTTTGCGAGTCGCTGAACTGCTGGCTGGGGCACTGCTGACTGCTGGATTGACTGGGGGTGAGTTGAGTGTCGGCAGGTGCTGTCCGCCGGCGGGAGTGGGGTCCGGTAAATCTGCAAACAGATCGTTGTCTGTCTTTACCCCCGCAGGAAGCTCTCCTGTTGAATTTGCGGAAGCCCGTTTTCGATGGTCTTCCTCGATTCGCGTCTGGACCGTTGATAACGTGGCAGAAGCCCATTGGTGAGTTTTTGAATTCTTTGCTTGTGGGTTATCGAGCATTTGCTGCAGGATGGGAACGGCAGCAGTGAACTGTTTGGATTCACACAGTGTTTTGACCAGCCTGCTTTGCTCATTCAACTGGATTTGTGTGATGTTGGCTTGTACCGTTTTAGTACTGCTGTTCGATGATTTATTTCGCGAAGCTTGGGAGCGAATGAATCGTTCCAAATCGTTTGCAAAGCTTTCCATGGAGCCATAACGCTCAGCACTCGTCTTTGCCATTGCTTTGCCGCAGATTTGGGCCAAGGCAGTGCTGATGCTAGGTCGCAATGATTTCAGATCGGTTGGATCTTCTGTCAGGATCTGACCAATCATTGAAATCGTCGAACCATTGCCGGCGAATGGCAATCGTCCAGACAGGATTTCGTAAAGCACGACGCCCAGAGCATAAACATCCGATCCTTGTCCGATCGAATCTTTGGCACCTCGAAGTTGTTCGGGTGACATGTAAGCCGGCGACCCGAGTAAAGCGCCCTCTTGGGTTAGTCGCGAGTCGTCTCCAAGTTCGTCAGGGCATGCCAGGCCAAAGTCCATCACGATTGGTTCCTTGCGGTGATCAATCATGATGTTGGCGGGTTTTAAATCGCGGTGAATGATGCCGCTGCCGTGGGCTTCTTGCATCGCTCGTGCAATTTTCAGAACGGTCAGCGCCGCAAATCGTTCGGGCAATTCTGCGCTGTTGCGGATATGGCTCGAGAGTGTATCGCCTTTGATTAAAGCCATGGCGATGTAGTGTGTGCCATCGACTTCGCCCACATCGAATACAGGACACAGGTTCGGGTGTGCCAGATTCGCAGCCGATCTCGCCTCACGGTAAAAGCGATCGATCAGTCTTGAGTTTGTGTTCGCTTCGAATTTGGGAATCTTCAGCGCGACTTTGCGATCCAGTTGGGTGTCGTGAGCCCGATAGACGGAACCCATTCCGCCGCGTCCCAGAAGAGCTTCGATCTGGTATCGGCCCAGGCTGGTCGGCGTCTCTCTGGCGGTGAGATGCTCGCTGCTCTTCCTGGATTCGGTTTGGTCCTGGGTAATCGTCGCGTCAGGGATGGTCGCAATCGAGTCGGGACCGCGGTTGCTCGCCGTCTCTCTCGACAGGTCAGGTGGTGGGGTTTCGCTCGAATCTGTGGAGTGTTCGGCACCCGGGAAGTCTTGATTCAGGGGGAGTTCCAAAGTGGGTTCATCGATTCCACGCGTCTTATCAGTCGGGGCAGCGTCGCTCGAGTCGCTGGGTGAAGCATCGGCCTGTGACGGAGCATCGGCCTGTGACGGAGCATCGACCTGTGACGGAGCATTGGCCTGTGACGGAGCACTGGTTTCGGGCTGGTCGGATTCAGGCAGGTCGGGGTCACGGTTGGATGGAGAGCGATTCACTCGCGAATGCCTGAATTGTGTGGTAAAGCGGGCCTTGCCAGCCTCTCGATGATTACAAGTCTGCTCAGCTATCAGCTCTGATACGCTATCAGCAGAGCTGGTTTTGGGCTGGGAATCTCCAAGCTCACGGTTTCAATGGCTTGTGCCAGCCTTTATTCGATCACGTTAGTCCAGAGAGCCGATGGCCGATACTGGCTCGTAAACCAATTAACGGGGTAGGAACTGGCGACTCCACTGACCGCGCCGATTATAAAGGAAATTTGGGTCAAACGTCCCCGGCAAGATGGGACTGTTTCATCGGTTGCGTGTGATTCTTACTGCCTTGAGGGGAAATCGATGCCATGGTTCTGGCTTGGAATGATTGACCAACCCGGCACCCCACCTAGAATCATGGGGGGGCCGATTGGCCCAAATCACCCAGAGTGGCGTTTCCTTGCAGCTACAATGGATGAAAAACACCGCTGCCGCACGATTAGATCGACATGAAAAATTCTTCCGGATGGCTCGCTGCACTGCCTGTATACAACGAAGTCGATTACGTCGATGACGTTCTGGATGAGGTTGCGCGGTACGCATCCGATGTGCTCGTAGTCGATGACGGGTCATTGGATGGCACAGCGGAACGGCTTGGGCAGCGTAGCGACATCTCTCTCATTCGCCACTCCGAGAATCGGGGTTACGGAGCCGCTCTCACCACTGCATTTCAGTATGCGATCGAGGAGGGATTTCAGGGGATTGTCACACTTGATTGCGATGGGCAGCATCAACCTTGCCGCATCCCGGAGTTCATTCAGGCCGCGAACGATGCTGATATCGTTTCCGGAAGTCGTTACCTGAAGAGTTACGACGGTGACGACGCTCCCCCAGAGGAGCGGATGAAGATCAATCGGACGATCACCCACGAGTTGAACGAGCGGCTGGGATATGCGCTCACCGATGCGTTCTGCGGATTCAAAGCGTACCGGACTTCCGCTTTGAAACTTTTGACAATTACGAACACCGGCTATGCAATGCCACTGCAGTTGTGGGTCAAAGCAGCGGCTGCTGAATTGAAAGTGGTCGAGATTCCGGTGCCCCTGATATACCTCGATCTTGAGAGGTCCTTTGGGGGTGCATTGGATCAGGCCGAGGCCCGTCTGCAGCACTACCGTGAAGTCCTGGATGATGCGTTCGCGACCGTGATGGCCGAAGGGGTTCCGTTCCCTTCCCGCGAGGAAGTCGCTTGCAACTGATGAATTCTTCCACTGCACACGAAACGAATAGTGTTAGTCCCACGCAAGACTCGCAACGATCTCACGCCGAACATGGATCCGGTGCGATTCAAGCGGTTGACCATCAGGATCTTGATTCTATGGTCGGCAGATTTCGCGAATATCGCGCACCACGCGAGCACGGTGAGGCGTTTGTCGAGCCGGCCTTTGATCAGGCTTTGCCGGTGTTGCAGGCCAATCAACGACTGCTTGCGAAGCAGACGATTTTTGGCGATATCCGTCATCAAGCCCGGCGGCAGTTGATCGAAGATGCAATGCGATACACTTCAGTCTACCGCACGCCGGACTGGTTGGCTGGTTTGTCTGTTGATGAATTGCTTGAACGGCCGATTGTTATGGCCGGCCATCAACCTGCGCTGTTTCATCCCGGCGTGTGGTTCAAGAATTTTGCTCTCAGCCATGTCGCCCAACAAACAGGTGCACTCGCGATCAACCTTGTGATCGACAACGACGTTGCATCTGGATCTTCAATTCGTGTTCCCACTTTGGCTTCAGAGACGTCGCAGGCGTCGTATGTTTCAGTGCCTTTTGATGATGCGGGCGGTGGCGTGCCGTATGAGCAAACCACGATTCAGAACCGTGATGCTTTTGATCGTTTTGCCGAGAGAGTGACAAAAACAGTCTCACCCATTGTGCAACAACCCTGTGTGGATCGATTGTGGTACCACGCCCGAGCCGCAGTCGAACGGTGCGGCGTCGCGGGATGTGCGATGGCTCAGGCGAGGCATGGTCTTGAGGGGGAACTTGGGTTGCAAACCTTGGAGCTTCCGCTAGGTGTGGTGTGTCGCACGACAGCGTTTGCAGAGTTTGTACTGTCCATTCTTTCCGAGTTGCCCCGCTTTCATCGTTGTTACAACGGGGCTGCTAACCAATACCGAGGGGAGCATGGAATTCGAAGTACGGCTCATCCTGTCCCCAATCTTGATGAGCAGGATGGGTGGTTCGAAGCGCCGTTGTGGGTTTATGGAAATCAGTCACCTGCACGTCGACCCGTTTGGGTGCGACTGAGGGACGATCAGCTAGTCATTAGTGATCGTTTTGAACGAGAGATTGAGATTGATATCCGGTTTCCAAAGTTGGCTGCTGAGAAGTTAAGCAGCATGATCACCCCAGAATTCAAACTCCGACCACGGGCGTTGCTAACGACAATGTATGCCCGTTTGATCTTGAGTGATCTATTCATGCATGGCATCGGTGGTGCCAAATACGATCAGTTGGGTGATCGAATCATCCATTCTTTTTTTATGGTGGATCCCCCTGAGTTCATGGTGATGTCGGCGACCGTCAAATTGCCAAGTGATCCGGCTTTGGGCAATGAACTCCGTGTTCGTCAGCTGAAACGCGAATTGCGTGACACGCAGTTTCAGCCGGAGCGTTTTGCCAGAGCCGCCGATTTGGACCCCAGCTTGATTGCCAAAAAACAGTATCTGTTGGAACATCAACCGCCGCCCGGCGCCCGTGGCGAGTGGCATCGAGAGATAACCGAGGTCACTCGGACGCTGGCGGATTGTTTGGAAGAGCAACGCAGCCGAATCGCAACAGAGCTAGCAAATGCTCGCCGGCAAGCCTCCTCAGAGGCTGTTTTGTCGAGTCGAGAGCATCCTTTCTGCGTATTCAGTTTGCAACACTTGCAGAACACGTTTTCAAAACTGCTCGATCAGCCAGTTGCTTCCGATCAGCCATCTTGACGATTCCCGACGAGAATCTGCCCGACGAGTAGCCAAATAGCTGTGAACGTAAGACCAAGGGCGGCGTGAATAGCGTCAGCATTCATGATGGGGGCCTCCAAAAAGAGGGAACGGTAGCGTTTGGCCCGTTCCATGGCCCAGATTGCGGTCGCGGGCCTCATGGATGCACGCGACGGCTAGGTACGCCTATCCCGGCGTACACAGAAAAGATCGGCAAAAGATTCACCCCATCTACAAAGAATTTCTAAAGAGCTGATAATTCAGCTAAACCTCAAAGTTTCCCACCACTCATTTTGATGGCAAATCCAGATGACTATGAAGTATTGGTTGATGAAGACAGAACCCACGACGTATTCGATTGAGGATTTGGAGAAGGAATCGAACCAGACCACTTGTTGGGAAGGTGTGCGAAATTACCAGGCTCGGAATCTGTTACGCGACGACATTCAGGAAGGTGACCGAGTACTGTTCTACCATTCGGCTTGCAAGGAACCTGCGGTAGTGGGGACAGCAGTGGTGTCTCGACCGGGGTATCCTGACAGCCACGCGTTCGATAAGCGGAGTAAGTATTACGATGCAAAAAGTGACCCTGGCAATCCCCGTTGGTACATGGTGGATGTCAAGTTGGAACAGAAGTTCGATGCTCCCGTCACGCTTGCTTCATTGCGTGAAAAAGCGAGTCTCAAAGAGATGGTGCTGCTTCAGAAGGGCAGTCGCTTGAGTGTGCAGCCAGTCAAGAAGAAAGAATTCGACATCGTGCTGAAAATGGCAAAGTAACGCTGGATACCCCTACCCATGTCAGAACAACAGGCTCAGGATGCCCACGGGAAGTTACTGGATGGTGGAGTGGTCGGCCCACTGCTGGGTGTAGTTCTGTGGATTTGTTTCGCATGTGTGACGGCAGCAGGCGACTCTGTTGAGGGTGTTCGGCGATCGCCCAACATTGTCATGTTGATCGCCGATGATCAGCTGTACTCGGATTTTGGCTTCATGGGCAATCCGAGGGTTCAAACTCCGAATTTGGATGAACTGGCTCGTGAAGCCGCGATCTATACCGACGCGTATGTTCCATCGAGTGTTTGCCGACCCTCGTTGGTCACACTGTTGACAGGGCTTTATCCGCATCAGCATGGAGTCCATTTCAATCACCCGCCGCCAGGCTTCGCTAGGCTGACAAAGTCACCGGAGATTGGAAAAGCTGAATTCGATCAGTTACGGCAACGGGCGATCCGTTTGGTTCGCAATCGCCCTACGCTTCCGCGGATGCTTGCGGCCCGAGGTTATCGCTGTTTCCAAACGGGAAAGTATTGGGAAGGGCATTGGAAGAATGCCGGATTCACCGAAGGTATGACGATCGCGCAGCCATCAGGTGGTCATTATGGTGATAAGTTGCTTGCCAGTGGCGATTGGGTGGCGCATGGCAATGGGGATCATGGGCTTGCCATTGGGCGTGAGACGATGGAGCCCATTGCCACATTTCTTGATGACGTGCAACGGGATCCGTTCTTTCTCTGGTATGCGCCATTCCTGCCGCACACGCCACATGATTCACCGGCAAGATACAAGCGGGCGGTCGCTGCCGATCCGGATGTGAAACCACACGAGGTTCCGTATTTCGCAGCGATCATGCAGTTTGATGAAACGGTGGGGCAATTGATGCAGATGATCAAGCGACGCGGACTTAACGATGACACTTTGTTTATCTTCGTTTCAGATAATGGTTGGGCCCCAGATCCTGTGCGATTCCGAAAATCAACAAAAGAGTGGGATCACACGCGCAGCAGTAAGCGGTCGCCATTCGAGCCGGGATTGCGTACGCCGGTTTTGATTCGGTGGGACGGACAGACCAAGGCTGGGAAGCATACCGAGCTGGTCAATACGATCGACTTGATGCCCACCCTGCTCGATGCAGTGGGAGTCGAGGACAGACCGGCAGATCTGCCAGGAATCAGCTTATGGCCATCGGCCATGGGGCAGCAGACGCTGTCCCGCGAACGCGCCGTCTTTGGAGAAATCTATCCGGGAGACGCGTCGACGATCGGTGCTCCGGAACGAGATCTTGCCTACCGTTGGGTTCGTAAGGGGCGATACAAGTTGATTGTCCCCGAGTCCCACGGAACAAAATTTCCGTGGAATAAATACGTCGAAAGTCCTGCACTGTTCGATCTGGTACGTGACCCGGATGAGAGAAAAAATTTGATTCGTGATCCAAATCTCGCCAACGTGATCATCTCACTGTCAACGATTTTGGATGCTTGGTGGTCGCCCTGAGGATTCAATGGCGATCATGGAGAGACCTCTGGGAATGATGATTTCCGGAGGCAGACATTTTTGAGAGTCCAGTGTTCGAGGAAATCTGCTGTGAAGCTTTTCGCAAACTGTCGAATTTGATCAGGGGCCGGTTAGCTAAGATTGGTGAAAAGATCAAGTTGTAGGGTTTTGGCGACCGCGCAAAAAAAATAGGGTGATCTCAAGCTGTTGTCGGGCGTGGAATAAGTTTTTCATGAGCAGTTCATCCGCTATGATGAGAGGGAGTTGGAAGGGACTCCAAATCATAAGTTGGCCAAGTTCTTTTCCCCTTGTCACTAGCAGGCACTCGATGGGCATTCGTTTTGCGTGTCATGTTTGCAAAAAGCAACTGAACATCAAACGCGATCTAGCAGGGCGGCGGGGCGTCTGTCCTCAGTGCCAGTCACGTTTTCGAATTCCGGTGGAAGATTCCGAGCAATCGACTCCCGTGGATGCCGTGCGCATTGTTCAACCTGAGGCTGCAAGCCCCTCCGGGCAAGGCGGTGCCGCGGTGCTGGCTGAGAACCAGGTGGTTTCGCAGCAAGCTGTTTCAACGCCAACTGTTTCTGAGCGTGTGGTCAAAGACGCGGCCAAACCGGTGACGCACCAGTCGTTACCGCAACAAGCGGGTGCCCGGCATATTGCCGCTGGTTCGATCCTTGAGGAAGAACCGAATGCAACGTGGTACGTTCGTCCGCCCAGTGGTGGTCAGTATGGACCAGCATCGACAGATGAATTGCGGGAATGGATTGGTCAAGGGCGGGTCGCTGCTTCAGCGCTGCTGTGGCGAGACGGTTGGCCCCAGTGGAGGGATGCCGGCGACGCGTTGCCAGAATTGTCTGATAAACTGCCCGGAGCGGTTGGTGAAGCTGGCCATGTGCCCAGTTCACCAGTGACGTCGGCCATGCAAGTGGAGTCGGGGACCCCACAGGCCAGCGGAAAAAAATCAAGTATTTCACTTAGTGGAGATACGGGCATCGGGGCTGAGCGGCGGTCGCGCACGATGCGCCGTGTCAGCCTGATCGCGATCCTCGTTGCAATTGCCGCCTTACTGATCGGCGTTCTGATTTATGCGATCAACCGTTAAGCGGATTTGATTCGCATCCTGACGCCGTTTCC
>Ga0315316_10003098_pt1 | contig 12034 bp, 8 predicted proteins | sample M160m3416metaG_FD_203702 | JGI IMG/M metagenome (GOLD analysis project Ga0315316, IMG submission 203702) | Ammonia-oxidizing marine archaeal communities from Monterey Bay, California, United States - M1 60m 3416 | ecosystem: Environmental > Aquatic > Marine > Intertidal zone | place: USA...
GTATAGTTTGTTTTTGATTATGCGTATTATGGTCTTCTTCGCTATAATTATCAATACCGTGATGTGCTTGAAACAACAAAGTGTGTATCATGAGCATACGGTTATATGCTTCATCTTGATTGATTAAGGAGGAATGAAGACTTTGTTTCTTTGTTCCGATTATACCTTTACTTGGGCTGTGTCTTTCAATTCCTTTTATATCGCGACCAAATGTTGAATCTCCAACCCGTCTTAGCGTTTCACCATCTGCACTTCTTTTAGACCGACTTCTTGATACACCACCTATGTTATCCGATTGAAGTCGCGCATCTCTCATTGATAAAATAGAATCGAGAGGTCGATTTTCATTTTCTATATTTCTTATCCAATGATGGTTAAAATCTGCTGAATAATGATGAGGGTTTCTTTCACTTTCAAGTTTATTCGCATGCGTTAACAAAGGTGTAATGAAACCGGAATGACCCGCCGTAACAGGCGATGTTGTTGCTTGATACCCTCCAAGATATTGGTCAAGAGTCATACCTTCGGGTAATTTATCAAGCATGTATTCTTTTTCACTGACATCTTCTGCTTGGCGCGCTCCAACATTTGTTGAGTATTCGCCACGACCTTGAACGCCTTGAACGAACTCAACTTCAACAGCATTTCCATCATTGAATTGTTGAAGCATTTGCTCTTTAGCATCTTCTCCCATATTGGCATTTCTCATAGCGCTCTCTAAATCTAACTTTATTCTTGCATGTGCAGGGTCGTCGGTGTCTGCTTGGAATCTTTCATTATACTTCTTTTCGGATAATTTTTTACCCCTTGCTGATTGGTATGTATTCTTAACTGATGGTAATACTCTTTCTCTTTCTTCACCACCACTTAGAATTGGCTCTTCACGATGAACAAAGACAGAAGGGAATGCGCCATACACTAAGTCATCCCAATGCGAAAACTCTTCACCCATAGCGCCTTCTGTGCCACCGATTGCCTGTTGCATATAATAAAGAGGGGTTTTATCCATTTCCGGCATACCCTCTAAAGGGTTAAAGAAATGCTCTTTAAGTTTGAAAAGATGTTTGACATTTCGTAAAAAGTCCATATCATCTGCTGTTGCACTCTTCTCACCATATAGTTGAGCAAATTGAGTCATGACTGTTTTCAAATCACTCTCATTTAATTTTTTATGATAATCGGGTGTAAATGGGCTACCATCACCATCACCAACAAGGTCAAGTAATGTGTCTCCACTTTCATTATTAACAGGAATGCGCGAAAGAACTTCGTTTTGTTCTTCTCGCGTAATGCCTAATTCAGCAATATACCTAATCACCTTTTCCGGTGTCATATCTTCATTCTTCTTACCACTCATCAATAATTTCTTTTTGACATCCTTATTCTGCATCATTTCTATTTGACCTTTCGTTCGCCCCTTCGCGCCCGCCGGTAAGGAATTATAACCCGATGTTCCGGCATTACCGGAATAAATAGCATGGAGGGCATGTGCGAAAGTTGAACAATGTCTTGTTAAGAATCCTCTTGCATTATGCCCTAAAATCCTATCAATTTCTTTATCATTGAAGCGCGGGTTGCTTATATTGTAATCTTCATCATCAATATGTCCTGCACCGTCTAAGAACCATTCTGTGAACTTCAAACCATCTTCATAATCTATGAGAGGAATACCAAAATAAAGAGGGAAAAATCCTGCGCGATATTTATTGCTATCTCTCGATTCACTCTTCGCTTTTAGATTCTTAGTATTCTTATTAGATATTATACCGCCCTCATCATATAAATTATCCCAAATGTAATCATCGGGAACTCCGCGCAACTCCCATATCTTGTGTTGAAAGAAATGATTCTTAAGAGAAGTGTTTTGCAAAATCTCATGAGCGCCCTCTTCATCTATTCCTTTTCTATCCATGTATCGCTTTATCCTTTCGGGGTCAATTGTTAACGATGTGAACTTTTCTTTGAACTTATCTCGGTATTTAATAAAATTATCAATAAACTGCTTATCATAAGAAGCCTCATTTGCAGAATTAGACCATTTACCCATGTTTTGAGATTGCGCCAATCTATGATTAATCCCCATATCAGTCATCGCTTTATCCATAAGTATGCGCGTAGGTGTGCCATCTTGACTTGAATTGAATACCGCGTTAATGAATTGAGTCATTATAGGAGATGATGAGTTCGCTGATGGAAAAGAAGATTGAGAGTGAAACCAATTCATATGTCGTGTAGGGTGGTCTTCGGAATCAAACTCGTTATCTTTACCCGGCATTGTTGGCATTTGCCATGACCAAAAACGCTGACATAACTCTCTTCTGCGTTTGGGATTAGGGTTATCTCCATTAGGAGCGCAATCATGCCAATCATCAAAGTCAAACATCGGTATTGCAACTTTAGGGTGTTTTTTACCCTGTTGCTGATATTGAGTAGTTCTATTAGAAATGATATTGGCTTGTTCTCTTCGCGGTAATGTTTTATCCGCGACTGTTACAATTTTAGCCTTTGCTAAATACCTTTCAATATCATGAATGAATAACGGAACATAATGATTATGATTTTCTAAATTATTAGCGCTAAACATCACATCTGCGGCTTCGTTTAACGCAGGTAATCCTTCAAAATATGATTTGAGGAAAAGGTCTATTGTGCGCGTATGGTATTGTGTTGCATTGTCTTTTGACACACAATCACCACCTCAATAAAAGTCTGTTAGATTAAACGCACTTTTCGGACTCTTATCGGGTTCGCCACCTGCATCATTTTCATGAGCAGACAAAGCATCATCATGAGCAGAATGTTGCTTAGACTCTAAATTGATTTCTTCTTTCTTAGGTTCAGTTCTCTTAACATCTTCAACTTCTATCAGTTGTTGGTTAGTATGATATTGACCCGGCCTTACCTTTTCAACACCGCGAACGCTTTCAAACGCATCAGCATTCTTAGAACCAAACTTACCTTCAACCTTCTTTGCTTCTTTGAGAACTGCTTCTAAATCGGGCGCGTGTTCACCTGCTTCAACTTTCATTGGTTTCATTGGTCCACTCTCCTACCTTCGTTATGCGCGGCTGTGTTAGCCATCATGTGAATATCCTCCCAAGACATTTCGTGCCATTCTTCATTTGTTGAAGGCATCGGAACACCCATCGCTTCGCTCATTTCTTTAGAGGCTTTGGAAATAACTTCATCTCGTTCTCCACGAAGCGGGTCGCCCCATACATCTTCACTTGCAGGAGTTATGGCTTTAACGAAACCGGACTTGCGAAGCATGGTTTGGGGATTAGATACTTGCTTTCGCAACATACCTAACTCGGCATCCATCGCCTCCATTTTACCAATAAGTGCTTTCATTAACACCATTGCGTCGGCTTCTTGAGACAAGTATCACACCTGCCCTTGCTTCTTGAAAACGCCACCAATTCTATCCGGGCCAACATAGCCCAAAGGTCGCGATTCTCCTTTAGCAATGACATTTTCGATACTGTTGAACTGCATTACAGGAACACCGCCCGCGTATCGGTCATTGATACCTGTAATCTTAACTTCGGTTTGAGATTTGTAAATAGCGGTAACATCATCAGCAAGGAAATCACTTGTTGTTTGGATGCTTCGCAAAAACTGTTCTGCTGATACAAGGTCGTTATTAGATAGCGCTACTTTGAACTCGGCCATTGCCGTTTCTAACTTGCGCACCATAGGGTCCATCTTATTGAGAAGGTCGCTCATGGACTAAGCCATTACCGCGCAACCTTTGAATGTATCGCTCAATTAAAACCGCTTTCTTGGTTCTTACTTGTTGGGTCTTTAGCGGCTTCAACTGCATCAAGAGCCTGTTCTGTAACAGTTTTTTCCGACCCTCTTTGATTCTTTTTTGTAGTAGGCGCACCACTCAAATGGGTTTCTGCTGAAAGTGGTGCAGGTCCATTATCGCGCTGTCCTGTGCCTTCACCAAGACCAACCGCACCGGCTTTCTCCATCATCATGATTGATTGACCCCCTCCCGATGCTCCGCCTTGAGGCGGTAGCCCCCCGCCGCCTTGAGGCATCATTGCACCGCCCATTGGAGGTGAGCCTTGAGGTGGCGGCATAGGCGCTCCGCCCGGCATCGGAGGTGGCATCCCGCCCGGTGGTGGATTACCGCCCGGTGGCGGTGGCGCACCACCACCCGCAGGAGGTTGTTGTGGTTGAGGTTCGGGTTTTGAATAAGTGAATCGTATATCGCTCCCTGCATCTTCTGTAAGTTCTGCTTGGAATCCAAGTTGTTGCATGCGCTGTGCGATATTTACTTCTTGTTCATCACGGCGTAGCCTTGTTACATCATCCTCTTCTTCGTTCGGATAGAGAGTCAATTCCCATTCATCAACGCCCATCTCTTTCAATAGACGCGGGAATAGATTTTTAGCATAGATTTTTTGTCCGTATTCGACAGCGCGATTAGTAACAAGGATTTGCATTCCTTCATTATTCAAACCGCCGGACTTTCCTGCATCCATCATAAAGATGCTTGAAACACCATAGAATGCCGCTATACGCATTCTTACTTCATCACGGATTTGAGAATACTGCATTTCATCGAGCGAATCCATAAATCGAACAAACTCAACTTTACCACGACCGGATGCTGATTCAATACCAACTTTAGGAATATAATGCGGGTCGCGTTCCATTTTCTCTTCTGCACCTTTCCAAAAAGAAGCAGTTGATTGGATATTATCTGTGGTGATTGCAAGAATACCGCGAGGGATTCTGCGCTTTTGGTATGCGAGATAAATATAATTATCCATAGCAGTAAGAGTTTGTGCTTGTCTCCACATAGTAGCGACAGGACTACGACCATATAATTTAGAAGGATTATATTTACTTGTGTGAAGAATCTCTCCATCAATGTAATACTGTGTTTTACCACTACCTGCTGTATTGATGTAATGAACATCTTGTAGCGGTAGTTGACATACATCACACTCATGATAATCGCCATTGTGAGGATATGTTTTATCGCGATGAACAGGGCATATGAGATACCTACCACCTCGCGCTCCGCGTTTATCAGCAACTATTCTCATGAAGGTTGGGTCGCCACGCATAACTTCTTTAATTCGGAAAAAGGCTATCTCGCCGTTATCGGGGTCAATGAAATACTCCTTGATGAGAATTAAAAACGCATCATCAACAATGTCTAAATCCCATTCAACTTCGCGCATAACATCCATGAACGATTGGTCCATGCTGTTTCTTTGCTCTAACAGCCAACGCGGGTATAAAACTTGGTCCACATCGGGTGATTCAAACTCACTCATACCACATAAACGACAATCTTTAACCGTATCATGTTGGTATTCCTCTTTACAGTTGGTGCATTTCTTATGAAACTTCTTCTGCCAATAGTGGCCGCGTCTAAATACTTCTTGACAAAGTGTATTAATTGTGGTTCTCAATACAACTGATTCTTGAACCGTTGCGTAAAGAGCAGGAATGCTTACACCTTGAACAAGAACCGGCTCTTGAATACCACTTTTCCAAAGTGGCATAATAGGTTCGGGCGTGGTGCGTCTGCGGAACGGTTTAGATAATGATGATAAGAACCGGCCAACAACACCTTGCTTCTCTTCAACCATATCAAATCAACCTCTCTATACGGTGAATATCGTCCACAAGGCGGATAACTTCATTGTCCCGTTGTCCCCATGCAAGAACTTCATGCTCTTCAACTTTCCACTCTCGAAGTAGTTTGTCGCGCTCATCGGGAACATCTTTCCAATTTTCCCACTTCACAATACGGTAAAGTTCTTCTCTTCTCGACTTAACAAGGTCGCTTTTAGAGCCTCTTAAATCAAGTAAATGCATTACCGCATTTGCTTGACTCTTCTTCATTTGTAAGTGAGGCGTTATACCTTTGAGTAATTTGCGCAAATCATCCGCCCCATAGAATTGAAGACGATGTTGTGTGCGCTTACTATTCTTATGTATTTTCAAATCAGTTTGCAGAACTCCACATCCGAGAGATTTATGCAATTGTTCGCAATGTAATTTACCCCTACCCCCCGTTGCTACAAATCCTGCTCTTGGTTCTCCGCGCTTTGTGATTGTAATATATCCATCAGCGTCAAGGAAACCTGCGGCATAAGCCCATATATCTTTAACGATAACCATATTGTCTTGTATGATACCGTAATTCGTTCCTATTCTTTCAATCTCATATTCGATACCATGCATTTTCAATAAAGATGCCATCTTTCTTATCGTTAAATGTTTAGGTGAACCGATAGAATTGTAAATCTCATTTGAGGATAGCGGACCCCTTTCTGTTAGAACATTCGCTGATTGTGTGAGCCATATTGCTTCTTGTTTTTTTATCTCATCTATCGGATGTAATGACTTTCTCCATTGAGATTTAGCATCTTTTCTCATCTGTCTTGAATCAACCCATAACTGTAATTGTTCTTCATTAAAATCACCTTCGACTTGAGATAATTTAGTAATAACATCATTTGCTTTTTCCCACATAGCGCATGCTCTTCGCAAAGAGACTTCGCGCGTAACACCGTGTTTCCTCAAAGCGTGTAAGTTTCTATCGGAAACACCAAGAGCGCGTATAGAGGATAAATGGTTATCAGCCCACGGAATAGATTTCAATGTTGATTCGACCTCTTCTCGTTTTGCGATTCGTATTGCGTTGATAGCAAGGTCAATATCATCACGCATATCTTTTCTATCGCGACGAGCCATGCGTAATTCTTTCACCATTGATTCAGCATCTTTTCCAAACATTGAATGAAACCAACCATTATGAGGCATGGCACTTTTGAGTTGTTGAGTAGGTTGAACAGGTTGTTGTTGAGCAACAACATCTTGGATTTTCTTTTTCTCTTCTTCTTCTTCTTTAGCATCCGGTTGCGATGCAACAGAAGGGGCGGCTAATTCACCTTCACCTTGCGATGCAGTATTAGTGCCATCACCCATATCGGGATTAGCGATTGTGCCTGTCGCCTTTCTTAAAATAGCATTTATCTCTTCATCTTTCAAAATAGAACCCGTCCACATTAATCAATCAACCCCGCCATCATATCATCAATATCGACTATTCGTTCTCGGAACTCGGTAGTTCCCCAATGCGCTAAAGCAAGCGCGATAGCAAAGTCATCGTGGCGACCGATGCTATCCAACTTGCCCTTCTTCGACATGCCGAACATAAGTAGTTCCCGTTCTAACTCGCTCATAAGGGTTCGGGAGTTTTCATCACCCCACGGTAATCTCATTTGCTCTTTCTCAAATCGCATAACTAATCCCATAAGGAGGGATTCTCGGCGTTGGCGTGTGGATATAAATGTCTTGATTGGTAAGTCGGTGTCCGCGCGTAATTCAGTTGCGAACACTCGCTGAAAATTGTTGGCTTCAAGTTCTATCACATCGGGATTGAACTTCGAGTTGATTTTTTGTATCTCCATAATTTGTGTGCGAAAGTCCATATTCTTTCTGCGAACAACATGAACCAACTCAAGAAGTTCGGGATTTGTTGATGGACGACGAAGCACTACCATAACGGTGTAATCTGCACTTCTGTCCGATGAGATAGCAGGGTCCCAACCGACAAAGTATTGGTCATCGGGGTCGCCATCTGCGCGATTGATAATTCTTAAATCGCTATCTTTCGCGGCTTGAAGAACCAAAGAAGGAAACAAACTGCTCATATCATCCATTGGTTCACACAGGTATTCGCGAGCGAATGCAATAGCGGGCATGTCATTTCTGCGCGCATCAAGAGAATCTAAATCCCAACGCTCCGGCCAAAGCGCTACACCCTTAGCATTGATAGCAGGGTATGTTTCAACAAGATAACCTTCGCGTTGTTCTAATTCCGTGTAAAGGTCAGTCGGTGTGAACGGTGTTCCTACAATCATAAGTTTAGAAGAGTGGTGGAGTGTAGGCACAAGAACCTCATAAAACCAACTCGCTACTCTTTGGAGTTCGGTATCTGTTGTTCCCCAAAGAATATCGTCGCATAGAATAAGGTCGGGGTGAATACCACGAATAGCACCACCAACGGACTTTGCGCTAATGTTAGAACCATTAGAAAACCCAAAGAATGTTTTTGACCAAGAATCCTGCTTTTTCATTTTCGCCAAGAAAGGTATTCCATCTATAAGGTCATTGAGTGTTCTCATGTGATGTATAGACTGATGCAAACTGTGGCTGATAAGAACGGCTTTGCATTTAGGATTGAATGCTACTTTCCAAAGCAGGAAGCCAAGAAATAGCGTTGATTTTCCGTGGTCCCTTGCCGCTTTTACACAATAGCGCTTTTCGTTTTCGAGATTATTATACCATCTTTCGTGATGATGTGATAACTGAAAGCCAAGAATATCTTCAAAGAAGAACTTGAAGTCGCGCTTAGCAACCTCGTAATCTATCTCTTCAAGCGTTTCAAGGCTTAAGCCCTCCATAGGGCATTCACCTCACATTCAGCCTTTTAAGTAAAGAATCCCAAGAGTGAGTTTCGTCATAAGACGCTAATACCTCATCATCCTCATCATCAAATGATACTACCTTTTCTTTTTCTTCTTCTGCCGGTGCTTCTTCTGCCGGTGCTTCTTCTCCACCTTTGGCCTCGATTCGCTTGCGCTTGTCCGCTTGCACTTGTGCAAACAACTTAGCCGCTTCATCCGCTTTTGAAGGTTTCCCCTCTCCGGTTTCTGTCGATGTATTCAAATCACCTTCTAACTTTTCTGCAACCTTTTCTGCCTCTTGAGGTGTAATATCAAATCTATCTGTGAGAAGATTAAACAACTTCTCTCTTGGCGCTCCACGCATACCTTTCATAGCCGCTTTCAATCCATCATAGGTTGCCGATTGGTTTCCAAGCCCGTCAATATACGCACCAACTTTCGCGGTAGCGCCCTTTCGTGAACCGCCCGATTTGTAAGCCTCATTAACATCGTCTTTCCAACTACCGCCTTCGTCAGCCTGTGGTTTTCCGCCGGTTTCTCCCTCGACCTTCTCCGGTTTAGCCGGTGCATCAGTTGGCGTTGCTTCTTCGGGACCCATAGGAGAATCAGTCAATGCTTCTTCGGGAATATCTTGTGCCGCTTGTTGAACTCTATTGACGGCATCCTCATCATCATCAAATGATACTACTTGTTCATCATCTTGGGGTTGCTCATCCTTTGCAGAATGAAGAGGATATGGCATTTGGGGTTTCTTGTTAGGGTCGCTATCCTTTTCCCAAGCGTCATTTGCCATATCTTTCATTCTATCTCGATGACTTCTCGCCATATCGCGATTATCTATCTTCGCATCCGATTCATCAAGTAACTTAACTTGGTGGTCGTATCGCTTTTTCTGTTCGTCTGTCATATTCTCTCGGTCTTGATTTGGGAACTCTCGATTTATGATATTTATAGCCGCTTGGCGTGTTTTACCGGCGCGGTTTTGTGCGCTTCTATCTCTCATACCTTGAAGTCCCGCAGTTATATTTCTTACCGGATTTAGCCTGTCGCGCAATCGGTATCGTTCTTTCATTCCGTCTGCTGAACCTGCTTGAGCGTCGAGAGCGCCACCACGCGAATGAGCGCCACCTGTGAATAAGTTCTTAGTAGCGGCTACTAAGGCTTGGGCGGGTTTTTTGGCTTGCCATAATTCCGCACCTGTCGGTTGTGGAGTGTTGCCTTGTGCTTGTTGCGCTTGCATTCTATCTTGATATTGTTGAACTTGTTGCTGATTGATAGCCGCTTGCATATTTGGAGGTTGTTGTTGTTGTTGAGGTTGTTGTTGTTGTTGTTGTTGTTGTTGTTGTTGTTGTTGTTGCGCTACATCTTTTAACAGTATATCGGGATGTGTGTTTAGCGCGGATGATGCGGCTTTGATAAGAGGCATTCCTGTGTCATCTTCAATATCCCAAACAACATAGTTAATATCAGCCCAACTATGACCTTTCGCTATCATAAACTCGTAAGTTCCAAACACTTTACCACTCTTCATCATACAAGAGTTCCATTCCATTTCAGTTTCTATATTCATATTAATGCCTCCAAACATGACGCTTTGATAATGTCAACCACATCGCGCCCTACTTGAAAATGTTCCGCTACTTTTGACCAATCACCAATGCTCATCGCGATAGCGCGAACATCTGTTGATTCAAGGTCAAGTTGTTTTGCTAAAACCCTCATATCGTTTCCGCTATAAGGGTCGAGATTTTGATAATGAACACTTTTCATAATTTGTGCATTTTCCCATGTGTCATGCATTTGAACTCGTTCCATAACTGCCGCAATAGCACCCATAGGGTCATCTTGCGAGGTCAATACATTGTTTTGGTTGTTGCGCGTAGCAACTGTTCCTTCGGGTCCGAATGGGTCTGTTGGTGAAGGCTGTTGAGTAGTTTGAACATTCAAAGGTAATCCTCCACCTGCACCGCCGGGTGGTAATTGTTGATTGTCTTGCATTGGGTCATAACCACCTACACTGATATGGTCGGGTATTTGGTCATGCAAATGCCCTAAGTCTTCTGTTACACGCCCATGCATGTAATGATGTTCTTGAGCAATTCCCATATTAGATAAATCAACAGGTTTTCCTCCTCGTTGTATAGCGAAAGATTTCCAACCACTAATAACTGATGCAGGAGGCTTTGTAACCCCAAGTGCAGGTGTAATATCCACTCCTAACTCTTCTGCTGTTTTGAGAGTTGCTAAGATTCTCTTAGCGGCATCTGTTCTGCCTCTATCTGCACCTCCAACTCGACCATCGAAATGACTTCTATGCTTGTGATACATGTCCGATATTGTATTATCTTTCTTCTCTCCGTCAATACCAATGTATTGTTGTATTCTATTAACGATATTATTGAGTTGTGTTGCTGAACCTTTTTTGCCTCGACCCATAATTAATTGCGCGGCAGGTGCGCGAGCCATATTTTCTGCCCTACGCGATGAAACACCTTCTCCTATCAGCGCTCGTATGACTTGAAGCGGCGGTCTGCCTTTTGAAGTAGGCACAAAGAAAGCATCGGGTAATGATGCGATTATATCAGCAGGTCTAATCTGTCCGTATTGTGTTTTTTCATTATATTTTTCCGACCCGTATTCGGGAAAATGGTGATTATCTTTACTTGTTGGGTCTTTCATATTAGAATCATACCTTTGAAGAAGGCTTCTCATCTTATATGACCCATCAGCCATTTTTTCGGGTGCGCGAACAATATGTTGAGGCTCAAGAACATTTTGTCTTGAACCTAAATCACTTTCCACACCTAAAGCATTGATGATTTTACGGAACTCTTTCTCGAAATGAAAGGCCCCCGATTCAAGAAATCGACCAAGAGTAGGATGCGCTACACTATTAAAGAACAAATTAATGAGATTACCTTTCTCATCGCGTGTTTTTCTTGAAGAAGTAGGCACTCTTCGTGCTTCATGCGCCCCATAATGGTTATTTTTGTATTCGGCATGTAGCGAACCATCCGCTTGAAAAGGAATAGGAACGGTATGATAATCGTCTCCATTCTGTCTTTTTATTCTATTGAAATCAATAGCGGCTTTATTCATTATCTTCTTAGCCTCTTGTAGCGCTAAATTACCCGGAAACATCTGTTTCATCTTCTTGTTATCTGCAAGATACCTCGCCGCCGCCTCCATAGGCCAATAGCGCATATTATCGGGTATTTCAGCATGCGGTTTTCCGGTTTGGTGGTCGATATGAAAATGAGACATCTCTTTATGCGGTGATGAAGGATGAGGGAATGACATAGGAATCATTTTCCCTCCTGCTCCGCGCTTATAGACACCTTTACCCTTAAGGATTATATCATTATCAAACATCACAAACCACCCCTGCGCGTATAGAGTCCATAAGCATGAGTTCCCCATAATGTAGGGTCGTCGTCGGGGTCTGTTTCAGTAGCACCTGTTGGTGCAGAAGTCATGCGCGGTGCGGCATTTGGTGTCGGACCATCCGGTGCAGGGTCAAGCGAAGCATCGGCTTTTCGTGTTAAACCTCTTAACAATTTCTCAAGTTTCTGTATAAGACGACGATATTC
>Ga0315316_10003099_pt1 | contig 12034 bp, 2 predicted proteins | sample M160m3416metaG_FD_203702 | JGI IMG/M metagenome (GOLD analysis project Ga0315316, IMG submission 203702) | Ammonia-oxidizing marine archaeal communities from Monterey Bay, California, United States - M1 60m 3416 | ecosystem: Environmental > Aquatic > Marine > Intertidal zone | place: USA...
CATCTTCTAAATACTCACCTTTAAGTATATATTGATTGTCTACAAATCTTATAAAGTGATGCTGATCTAAATATTCATTACCTTGTTGTCTTTTATAATCTATTTCAAATAAAAATTCTAACCCACGAGCTTTACCAACATTAGCACCATCTGACCAAGATTCCTCTGTACCGTCATAAAATGTTTGTGCTCTGTTTTCGTAGCCAAATCTCGCTATCTTACGTATACCAAAAGATAAGTTATAATCAAAAGGTGTTTTTATAGTGTTGGTTTCTAAACCATTGTTAACAGAAAACGTTTCAACATCTGATATAGATGTACCTCCACTTGCAGCCGCATAAAAAGTTGAAAACTTGAAATATTTTTTCAAATTAACTTGTGCACAACAATCTTTTGGTGCCGCACAAGACACCAATAAGGTTAGTAGTATTACTATTAGTTTCTTCATATATTTTTAATCACTTGTTTTTGTTGTTTTTTACTGATGTGCGTAGCACTTACCGGATTTATTTTCAGTTCTATTTTTACATTTAGGACCTTTACCTTTTCTGGTAAAAGCAGAACATTGAACCTCTCTAGCTTCTTTCTCCTTTCTTTCTTTCTCTTTTTGTTTTTTCTTTTCTAATTTTTTCTCTTCTTTTTCCTTTTCTTTTATTTCTTTTATTTCCTCTCTAGCTTCAATTAACTCTTGGTTTTCTACTCCCACATCCCAAGTATTCCAACCAAGCATTAAAGCTAATCTTTGCCAAGTTTCATTGTCTGAGTTTGTAGCCTCTTTAAGATTCATTATCGTTTGATATATTCTATCAGCCGGAGCGTTTGTTAAACCAGATATTACTTGTGTAACACTACTCCATACTGGGTTGTCCATATCCCAGGTATCCATATGATCCATTTCTCTACGTTTAAACTTACGAGTTCTTAAAGCCGTATTCACTTTTCTTACTTTACTTCCTATAGGTGGAGATACATTAAGCATGTCTATTAAAATACTAGCAGTGTCCATGTTAAACCCTTTCTTGTCTTCGGCTATAAATTTAATAAGCATATTTTTAAGTGTAGAAACAATTGCACCACCAACTCCCATCCCACGTAAGAAACCATCAAGCATTCCATTTGTTAAACTTTCTGTTTTCTTTCTTTTCAATTCGTCTTCATCATCATCATCAAACATAAACCTAAACATTGCTTTTTGTAACGCACCGAATATTAAATTTTGAACAGCTCCGTAATATATTATTTTAGATATATTTGTTTTAGTATCACCTCTACCATTTTTAAGATCAAGTATAGCTTTCTTAGTTAATCTAGCATACTGCATAGGAGTGTTTTGGAAAGCAAGTATCAACCTACCTAACGGAGAAGCTTGTTGTGATGAAATCATATCAGGTCTAGAAGACTGTTGAGTTTCTTCAGTTATCTTTTGAAAATCTGTAAAGGCTTGTGCCTCTGCTTCAACCCTAGACATACCTTTTTTCATTAAAGATTTAACTCTATTTCTATAAAAAGTAGCACCACCAGAAGCAATAGCAAAACTATCTGCAATTTGCGTAGGTAAGAAACCAAAATCTAAAAGCTTTTGTAGTACAGCAGATGGACCACCTGTTTCAGCAGCTTGTGCCAATTCACTTTCACTAACAGATCTTTTGTTACCAGATCTTCTTTGTTTTAACATGTCAGAGTTAAATAGGTATGCAAAATCTTTCCAAAACTGTGGTTGATTAGCAAATGCAGCCGCGGCTTTTAAAGGGTTGTTATCACCCCAGTTTATAAAGTTTACTGTAGATAATGTTTGTAGCACAGCTGATCTACCGTTAAAGAACATGATTGCACCTACAGAATTGTTTGTCCAATTAGCAAAGGCATTTGTCAATTTGTTTTTACCAAAGTTTCTGTTAGTTCCATTTTCCATTCTCCAAAGCATATCCTCCATAGCTTCTCTCCAGTTAGTTCCCAATGTAGCCTCTAACTTATTCATCAACGGACCATTAAGTCTACCATTTTTCCAATCACCAAATAACTTCTTTCTGTTTTCTATAAACTCAGCTAACATCTTTTTTCTAGTATCACCTTGAGTCATACCATATAGATCTTGAGCTATAGTGTTTGTTAACCAAGAATCTGTAGGCGTTAAGTAACTAGGCGATTTAGTTATTTTGGTTAAGTTATCAGCATATTCCATTATATCTGGACTTTTGTTGATCTCTTTTAATATAGCTTTTTTATCAGCTTTTGATATACCTGGCGCTTCAACACCAGCTTTATTCCACATGTAAACTCTTATCCCTTGGTCATAAGTAAACTCTGTCCCTGGTATTTTTTTTCTTAACTTCTTTTTAACACCAGGCATTTTTTTGTTTAAGTTTCTAAAATCTACAGATAGGTTTTGTGCCATGGAGTTTATCTGATCTATACCTCTTGAAAAAGGATCAAATAGAGTTTCTTTAAAGAACATCATATCCGCATCACCTTTAGCGCCTTTACCTAAAAGTGGGTATAATAAACCTTTAAAGTCTTCCGCTGAAGGAGGTATAAAAAACTTAAGCCTACCTTTCTTTTTACCAACTAGTTTAGCTTTAGCGTCAGAGTATTCTTTATATTCAGCAACACCTAAATTTCTAGCGATCATGTTATTAAGTGTAGACGCTTTATCTTTACTTCTTAATACAAAGTTTGGATCAGCAACTGTTGTTTTTTGTTTAACATCAAATTGATCTAATATACTTTTAACTGCTTGTACATTTTTAAGAGCATCATCTGCAAAGTAAAAATCGTTATAACCTTCACCAGCTTTTTCAGCAACCCATAATGCTTTAGCTTCTGCCGTTGAGTTACCAAGACCAGTAATATTTTCTATAGGTAAATCTAAACCGTTATCTTTTAGAAATTTATGTATAGCTTTTTGAGCCGCAGGTGGTCTAGCGGTTAATATAAATATATCATTAGTACCAAACTTCCCAGCTAGTTTTTTAGCTTTATTAAATAGAGGAGCTATCTTACCTTTTACAACTTTGTTGAACTCTGTGAAATCAAATGTATAACCTAAGTCTGCTAAATTCTCAAACTCAGCCGCATATTGCTCTGGTGTTAAAGTTCCTTTTGTACCATCAGGTCTAGTAAATCTAACTAATGACTTGCTAGTAGCTAGAGTGTCATCAAAATCTAGTATACTTATACCTTTGTTTTCTGCGTCTAAGTATTTTTGCTCAGCAGCTTTACTAAGTATATCCGCTTTAGATATATCACCACTAGATTTCATTACACCCAACTCTTTCATTGCTATAGCATCTACAGCTGGCCTACCAGATATGTGTATTATTCTATCCAGTATTTCTTTTTTCTGCTCTTGTGTTAAATCCGGGTTGTTTTGTATAGCTAAAGTTATTCTTTTGTCACCTTCTTTACTCATTTGACCAAGCTCAGCGTCAAGTATATCCATTATAAAATTAGGGCCAAAAAACTGCGTGTGACCATCTACTATTTCATAAAACTTTGCTTCAGTAAGTTTATCATTAGCTATAGCGTTTAACAACTCAGTCATAGTGTCAGCGTTAGCTTTTAAGTGTTCTCCTTTTACGGTTAAGTCATCATAAGTAGCTAATTGAGCATCTAGTTCACTATCTGGATTTGCTTTTTTATTTATAGCTAATCTTTCTTGATAGTAATCATATTTACTTAACTTTTCAACAAAATCATCGTATTGTTTTTTACCTTCTTTGGTATTAATATCTACATCTTTTTTTAGCTTTTTAAACTTTTTATTATCAATAAAGTTACCGTGCATAAAGTAATCAACTTTACTTAAACCCCTAAAGCCTTTGGTTGCTCCAGTTTGTAGTTGAAACAGTGTGACTAAAGTTTCTGGAGACATATCAATGTCTGCGCCGTTATACGCTTGGTTTATTTTAAGCGCAATATCTTTCATAACAGCTATATTAGCCACGTTCGATTGTTGTAAAGTGTCTCTAATAGTATCTAGGTGAGCTAAAGACTCGCTCATCGTACCATTAGTATGTAATATTGGGGAGTAAAAGTTTCTAAGCTTTGTAGTGTCTTTGTTTATTAAAATACTATCTTTTGCAATTGCATCCAAAACCGGATCCGCCATTAACATGTCGTTCAACTGCATTCTATCTGGGTAATACCTAGCTTGAGTGCCATCGTCTTTTTTCTTAGCAGAGTCTAACATTCTGTTTGTCAAACCTACAATATCTAAACCGCCCAGCAGTTTTATTACAGTTGGACTAAAAGTGTAAGTGTTAAAAAGTTCTTTTATCTCTCCAATATATGGGTCAGCTTTGTCAGTATCTATCTCTCTTATTCCTTTGACCTTGCCAGTCATTTTATAACCCTTATCTCTTATAACCTCTCTAATTATAGCCGGAGTGTCTTTATCGCTAGTCATACGTTGTAGAAACCTAACGTTGTCTTTTGTAATACCTTTGTAAAACAACTCTTTTGTTATATGATCTAAAATAGGTCTTGCTTCTGCAGGCATTTTGTTTATAACATCTCTAGCTTCTTTGCTATCAACACCGTTTGTGTAAATTTTATTCACTGCTTGGATCAATTTATCTGAATCAACACCGTTCATATAAGCTACCATACTTACATTATCACCCGCCTCACTTCTAAGAATAACACCTCTTTCAACTTGCTCTATTACCTGTGCTGTTAAATTATTAGCTAACTCACCATGCAATAATTCTTGTCTAGACTTGAACATTTGGGCAATATCGCCATCAAGTTCTACATTAGCTCTAAATTGTTCTAAGCCTATTTCTTGAGCCATAGCTCTAGTTAATGTATCAAGACCACCTCTTCTAAGCTCAGTCATCGTTGTTCCATTGAAAAACTTTTTTATAAGATCAATAGAAGTTATATCAGTCATAGCTTTAGGATTACGTCTGATTTTCTGCTTACCATCAGTCATACCTTTGTAAGGACCATCTTCTGTTGATCTGTAAAAATCTACTTGACCAGGTTTTGTACCCTTAGTTCTACCAACATGATCAGTTGTCCATTCTTTTGTGCCATCTTCTTGTATAACTAGTTTTTGAACAGCTTTAGGCATGTTCTTAGCCAACCAAGTTGTTGGCATGTGTTTTAGTATAAGCGCTTTGTTTTTAGGATCTTTCAGCCACACTTCAACCTCAACCGGCGTTTTACCCATTGCAGCTTCTATAGTTTGTTGTATAGGGTTTTTCTCTTTGTAAAATAATTTCTTTAATTCAGAAACTAACGGCGTAACTGTAGCATTTTTTCCCTTTTCAGCTGTTACACTAGGTAGAATGCCTCCTAGATTCAATTGAACGTGATCTAAGACAACTTTTAATCCTTCTGGTGTTAATGCTAAGCCATTTGTAAAATCAGTAGCTCCTTCAACAATATTTCCATTTTCATCAATATCTATATCTGTGTCGTCATCAAATAAAATATTTGTTGCGTTATCTATATCTGTAGTAAAACCTTGTTCTACGCCAAGTCTTTTAGCTAAGTCGTTTGCTCTAAGGTTTAATCTACTACTAATAAACTTATCTAAATCCTGTTTACTAGCATCGTATTCATTTCGTATTAACTCAGTTGCTTCAGTTAGAAGGCTTTGTTTGTAATCAGTTCTTGATAATATTCTTCTATTTTCCACAGGAATTTTATCATACAATCTTTTTGTTATAGATTCTATAATACCACCAACCTCAAATTGTAAAGCACTTATCTGGTTAAGATCAACTATTGGTTTGCCATCAAAATCAAATTTAGTTAAGTTGTCTACCATTCTCGCAATATCAGACTTTGTAGCATTATCTCCGTTGTACCCTTGATCTAATATGCCTTGTAAATTACTTGACCTTTTAACTATGTTACCATCACCGTCATTAATTTTTTGGCCTTTTTTATTATCTATTCTTCTTTTAGCTAATTTACCCATGTCGCCTCTATCAAAAGCTTTCATATGATCTGCTAAATAAGCCGCAGCGTTTTGTGGAGAGTCAGGAGTAAAATCAGCATTAAAAACACCACCAATCCTATTCATTAAGCTTGGTTTATTTTTGTATAAAGCTTTTTTGTATTGACTGTATTGTTTTCTTTGTAAAGCGTCTTGTATATAGTTTCCGTATTCTCTATGTACTATATCTGGTTGTTGGTCCCAAGGAAGCGGCATATTATTATCATCAGTCAATATATGTTTGTTACCTTGTAAACGTTGTAATGCTTCGGCGTGTATTGGCGCCGCGTTTTCAGAAGCCCACAAAGCTAGATTACCAGAGTAATCACGCATCTCACCTTCGTTAAAAGCCCTGTTGTCTACAGCATGTTTAACCTCATGTGAAAAAACTGTTCCTTGTAATAATTGACCATCAGCTAGGTTTTTAGCTGCGGCTTGTTGATCTGTGACAATATACTTTTTACCAACTATAGCACCAAAAGTTTTACCTTCTTTTATTTCAGCTATTAAATCGTTTGCTGTTTCGTTTGGACCAAGCTCTCCTTTTCTTTCCATTTCTCGTATATCAAACTCAAAGCCTTTATCACTAACTTGGACAACCTGCATTTCTTTTAATCTTTTATCACTCAAAACATCTTTAGCTTGTAACTCTTGACTTATGTTTTTAGAAACAGCTTCGGCTTTGAAACCACCAAATAATCTACCATACATTAGGTAATGTTGGTCTTCAGCATCTAATTGAGATTTTGTCTTTCTCTTGTCTCTTAAAACATCAACACCACCATAAACAGCGGTCTCAACCATAGCTTTTATACCAGGGTCTGCTTTGGCTTCTCTCATCATATCCTGTTCAATATCAGCTTTAATTGTTTCATGAATTTTAACTGCCCTCTGTCTATCATCCATTTTTTTATAAGCAGGATCTTTTTTCATTAAGTCATTATGAACAACCTCACCTCTATCTCCCCAAGCTCTATAACCATCAGTGTAATCAACACTGTTTATCAATTTTTGTTTTTGATCTAAAGCATTTTTTAATCTACCATCAAAATTTTTCTTATTTTCTCCTTTCAATGTACCTGAATGTGCTTCTACCTTTTTATCTATAACTTCTTGTGAATCTCCAGGTATTACGCCAGCTTCATCGTATAAATTATCTATGACAATACCATTTTTAAGTAGGTTTTTAGTGCCCTCACCACCCAATAACATACCAGTAATCTCCATGTCGTTTTGTAAGGTTACCATTTTACTATACTCCTCTTGTATACCATTTCTTAAAACATCTTTCTCAGTGTCCGTTAAGTCAGGAGTTGTAAGATCTTTTTTGTATTGTTCTATAGTGTTTTTACTATCGTTAAACTTTGCTCTATGATCAGAGGTGTGTAGTCTATTCATAGTAGCTGTATAAGCTATACCTGGACCATTCATAGCGCCACCTGTTATTACTGAGCTAGCAATAACATCTTCCCAACCAGCAAAATCAGCTTCTCGACCTAGTATTAAAGATTCAGAAGCAACATCACCAAAGTGTATTATACTTTCTTCAAGCACCTCACCAGCTGTTCTTTTACCAAACTCTAATCCAGCGCCAGCAATATATCTTAAGTTTTTCTGAGTTATAGCATTTAATATGTCATCACCAGGACCTTTTATAACACCTCTAACTAATTTACTGGCATTAGGTATTGTACCAAGACCAAAAGCAACACCGCCTTCAATAAGACCTGTAACAAGCGATTGCCCAAGTATTTGATTTGGAGTCATGTTGCCCATTGCTACTTGTTCTTCAAGACCAGCTTTGGCGTTTACGTATTCCTCATGAGACATAAAATCCTTGTTAAGCTCTAACATTTCAAGTTGTCTCTTAGCTTCTTCACCCGCACCAGCTTGTATTGTTAAGTCTGCATATTTAGAAGTACCAGAGTTTACACCAAAAGCAGTTGCTGTTAAACCACTAGCTAATGTTGCTCCAGCACCAAAGGCAGTACCAACACCTTGCGTTGCAACGGCTAACATTATATTTGGAGCTTGTTGAGCTAATGTTATCAAACCGTATCTACCTCCTTGACCAGTAGCCATAGCAGTGTTGTAATCTAAAGCAGCTTCGTAAGCTTCAGCGCCTCCTTGTCTACTTTGATGCATGTTAATCGCATTTTCACTACCAAACAATATAGGTACAGAATAACCAATACTAGCACAACCACTATTAAACTGATCTAACATAATATTACCAATATCACCTTCTCTATCAGCAATATCTTTAATTTTAGAATGCTCTTGGTTTGATTTTAACCAATTCTTATATCTATTAGTTTCTACCGTTTGTGTTGTTGTAAATTTACTTCTTGTTTGATTCTCTCTATCTCTTATAGTGTTAAACTCTTTTTGCCAATCACCAGCATTAGCTCCTTTAGCGATATACATATTTCTACCCTTATCGTCTTTCTTGATTTCAAGTGTAACACCGTCTTTCCTTGCTTTTGATAAAATATCTTGAGCATATCTATAGTCCTCTTCAGATTCTTTTTTATAAGTTTCAGTAGCTTGTTTTATATTGTTATCTATAGCGTCTTTTTGTTTGTTTAAGTTTTCTACTTTAACCTCACCATCTTCACCTTCAGTTGCTAATAAACCTGCCTTACCATTGTACCTTACTATTAACTGATCATCACCTTCTCTTAATCTTTCAGCATACTCAGCGTTCCACACAGCTTCGTTATCTAAGTCGTTTTGATTATTAATAGATCTTTCCATTAAAGTCAAACCATCTTTATCTTTTTCTAAACTTTTAGCTTTTGCCTTATCAAATATAAGTTTACCTTCTTCGCTTAAAGAGTTTCTAACCTCGTCAGAAAACAAGTTGTCTAACCTTTCTTTTTCCCAATTATCTATCTCTAGAGTTTTGGTGCCCATAACACTTTGTATTGGAGCTTTTAGAAAAGAAGAAACCTTTTTAAGGTCTTCCTCAGAAGCTCCTTCGAAAAGGATATTTACATCATTAAATTTTTGTTTGGATTTTGAATAGCTTAATTTTGACGTAGATTTGTCAACGCTATATTGTGGATCGTTTTGGATATTCTTTCTTACCTCATGTTGTCTTACAGCCGCTTCATGAGCCATGTTTGAAAATGATATTCTTTCATCTTCGGTATAATTATCTCTATTTGCTAAATATTCTTGGAGTTGTTGAGGGTTGAATCTATTATCTCCTTGTGGACCACTATCACCAACTTCCTCTCCATTTTTTAATATTTTATAATGCTGAACACCTCTTGATGTGCCAAAATCTTTAGGTGGTATTTTTACTATTTCCATACCTAAAGCAGCATAACCTTTGTTGGCTCTTGCTAAATCATCAGACTCTATATATGATTGACCAGCAGCTAAAAAACCACCTTCCGTATCAACACCAGAAAGTAAGTTCATAGATGTACCGTCTTTTTTTATTATCTCTTGTTGTCCTGTGGCCCAAGTGTTAAACATATTAAATTGAGCTTCGGCTTGCTCTCTACCTTTTTGTGTCCAAGGGTTAAGATCTATTTCCATACCCTCAAATCCAGGAGCTGTTATTTTAACTTCGTTACCAAGACTTCCTGTTGGTTGAACGGTAAAATCTACTTTAGGATACAAATCTTTAAGCTTAGCAACAACGTCATCTTCATCTTTATTAACCCATGTCTTAACATTGTCATCATGCCATTCAGATTTGTAACCAAGATCTTTTACTCTTTCTTTTTCTTTAAGTTCTAAAGCGTCTCTCTCTTCTTGATCTTTAATTTTTTTATCGTTAATAGCTTTTTGTTCCGCAGCATTAGCATTGGCTATACGCTCCGCCTCAAGATTATACTCGCCATTTTTTCTAGATATAAAAGTACGGACTACAGCATCAATTCTAGGCATTGGAATTCTATCAGCCTTCATTCTATCAACTATACCTACTAATTCTTCTTTATGATCTGGATTTAATTTCATTAATCAAATTTTTAGTTATCTAAGTACATATCTATATCTGCTTCTGAAGACTGAGTATATCCTAATTGTTTATCCTCAGCAGCAGTACCTCTACCAATCATTTTGTTATATTGATTTTCTATATCTGATGTTATATAGTCAGACATCATGTCAACAAGTGTGTCTTCGTTGAAACTTGGATTCTCTCTATTAGTTAAAGCATCCATTAGCGTATCTTGATCTTCTTCTGATAATTTTTCAAATTCTTCTCGGCTTATTTGACCGTCATCATCTTTAACACCTTTTAAACCTAAACCCTCGTAAGTAAACATGTTTGAATCTAATAAGTCATCGACAAAATTTCTACCATTACCAAGAACATCATCATTCATTAGAGAAACCATATTACCCTCTCTTATTGATTTGTAAATTTGATTTCTAGTATCTTTTTTTATATTTTCAAAATCAGCTGTAAAATTATTATTACCGTCACCAGAAGATATAGCAACATCTTCTAGTGCTTTGTTTTTTATTCCATCTCTAATTTTTTGAACATTATTTATAGTAACAACATCTTCTTTTGAATCGTATAGCTTCTGCTCAATTTCATTTCTAGTGTATTCTTTACCACCAACATTAAAGGTTGTTACGACTTGTCCATCTTCCATTTTAGTGCTAACTTTTGTTGAAGGATCTATCACAGATTTTAAAATGTTTTGAGTTTCAGCATCTAAATTTCTAATTAAATTTGGAGATGCTTTACCATCAACGCTCTGCGTGTCAAAAGTTTTTGCAATATCCATACGAATTTCTTTCAAGTTTGATGTTTCTGCAGCATAACTATTCATTTTACCCTGTAATTTAGCTTGCAAATCTTTATCGCCATCTAAAACGGCTTGATCAAATTCACCTTGCATGTCAGTTATATTTGTTGAAAACGCGTCTTTATAATTATCACCCAAACCACCAGCGGCATCTAAAACTGTTTGCGACAATTCTTGCCCTTCTTTTTTAGCGGCATTATTTTCTTTTTTTGTTTCATCTGCTTTTTTCTTTCTATCTGCCTTAACATCTTTAGCAAAACCTTTGACTACATCCATGAGGCCATCAGCTCTTCTACCAGCGTTTCTATCTACACTAGATAACGCACCAGCTCTATAAGATTGTATTAAACCCGTATCAACTGCTTTTAACGGTGATTCTTTCATCGTTGCTGGACTTGCTAAACCAGCTACAGAACTTGCAGCATCAGTAATACCACCCCACATTTGGTCGTTAGCTTGTTGTTCTTTATAGTTTGCAGATTCAAGATCAGCGCTAGCCATAGCCATAAGGTTTGACACCTTATCTCTTTCCATATCTCTTGACATAATCTCACCTTGTCTTTCTTGACCTTGTATTGCTTGTGCAGCCTGTCTTTCAGCCATTTGATTTGATGCTTCTTGTTGACCAATTGATATACCCGCTTTCTGAGCGTCTATACTACCCTGATTAGCCATGCTTTGTGCTAGAGCTGCAATACCAGATCCACCAGCAGCGCCTTTCATGTTTTGCATGATATTAGCTTGATTTTGCTGTTGTTGAGCTTTAACAAACTCAGCTTCCTGGGTGTTCACAGCAAGGTCTTCCATTTTGTTTTCCATATTAGCAAAAGGATTGCTAGTATCTAATTGTTCAAATTGGCTTTTTCTTTGGTCTATTTCTGCTTTAGCTGCTTCAGCTTCGGCTTGAGCGGCTTTTTTTCTTTTAGAACCCCCGATAGCTTTAGCTACGCCAGCACCAACACCGACAACGGCTGCTCCTACTAGTAAAAAACTCATATCTTATTTATTTTTATTAATGTATTCTTCATATTCTTTAAAATCTTTTGCTACAATCTCTTTTTCTAACCACTCTATATCTTGTGAGTTTGTAGGGTTTTTATGTATGTTTACAAATATACTTTCTTCATTTGCATATATAACTCTTTTGGTTCCTGGTGTTGCCACAACATAACATGGTGCTATATAGTCTTCTGTGTTATCTTCTGTAGCAACGGATATATGACCAGTTAATAAAAACCAGACATGTAAGTGTTTATGTATAGCTCCGACAACTACCGACCCAGGTCTCATCGACATCTGCCTAACATAT
>Ga0315316_10003104_pt1 | contig 12024 bp, 22 predicted proteins | sample M160m3416metaG_FD_203702 | JGI IMG/M metagenome (GOLD analysis project Ga0315316, IMG submission 203702) | Ammonia-oxidizing marine archaeal communities from Monterey Bay, California, United States - M1 60m 3416 | ecosystem: Environmental > Aquatic > Marine > Intertidal zone | place: USA...
TAGCATGCGCCGCCTACCCCGCAGAGGGTATATAAGGCTATGGGTGAAAATGCGCTGTAGAAAGGGGTATATAAGGCTTTGGCAAGACTATATATAGGGCGGGGCGGATGGCTATAAGAAGAAAGGAGTTAAAAAACATGGAAAATATAACAAATTTAAAAGACAGCCTGTTTATCCAATTAGGATATGAAGAAAATATGCCGGACACACTTTGCGAAGTATGCGCCGAGCAAAAGATGATAACTGAGGCAACTCACGAATCACATAATACAGAAATGTGTTATGACTGTTACTCGGAGGTAAATGAATAATGTTAAGAACACATATGATAAGAGCTGAAACAAGTAGCCCAATGTCTAAAGACCAATATAGACATGAAGCAAATGCTTTTTGGGAAATAAAAGCAGTTGTAAAAGTTTGGTCAGAAACCATTAAAATGAATGGTGACGAATTAAACGGACATGAAATGAGAAATTATGGATTGGAAGTAATTCACGCTTTGAAGAAAATCACTAAGAAAATTGATGATGCAATCGAAGAGGGCAAACAAATGAAAAAAGATGGATACGTATACGAAAACTTTGAACTAATAAAAAAGGAGGTAAAAAAATGAAAATCGAAATAGAAATATCAAAAGAAGATTTTAATCTAATGCGTAAAAATAGATATGGACATGATGATGTCCTAACTAAAGATTACATGTTAGATATCTTACACGATATAGTAGACCAAATTCACGACAAAGAACGTGGATACTGAACGAAAGGTATATATACCCCCTCCGACAGCGCAAGGGGTATATAAGGCTTTGCCTATGGAGGTGTGATTCCGGTCACCCCTCAGTAGTACTGGGGTGACTGGGGATACTGAGTCACTCAACAAAAAAAGAGGTAAAAAATGAACAAACAAGAAAAACTAATTTGGTCCAACTTTTTGGACAACGAGACCATGAATGTAAAAGTTCTAGGAATAGATTTCCATGGTGACATGTGCATGTGCTTGGAGTGCTTAGGCTGAGTACAAAGCCGGTCACCCCTCAGTAGATACTGGGGTGACTGGGAACACTGAGTCACTCAACAAAAAAAACGGAGAAACAAAAATGGCAATAAAAGAACCGAAACCTGAAAACTGGCTAACGCCTGAGAATATGAAAGCATACATTGAGCATTTAGATGCAATAGATGAAATGATAGAGGCGCAAATTGAAGCGCACATAGAAAGCAAACATAATGGTGACTAAATGAGTGTATACGAACACGACGAAGAAGGATGCCCACAATGTGGGGCCGACCTTATCGGATTAGGACTATTAAATTTTTGTATTAGATGCGGCGAGGTCGCCTAATACTCAAAAATGGGTAGCGAGCAAAAGCTTATAAAGGAGCTCGCCCTGTGTAAATTAGAGGAAAAAAACATGAGACAAGCAGAAATACTAAATGGACTCGAAGCAATAACCGAACTTCTTTATGAAGTTGACGCCTACGACAAGGAATACAGTTCCCAAGTCATAGCTAATGCAATGGAAATAATAATGGAGGTTGACCTGTGAGTAGAAAAGACTACATCGCAATCGCCGCTATCTTAAAGAAATGCAAACATGGAATTTCAACAGCAAGTCAAACAAAACTTGCAGAAGAACTTTGTGAATTGTTTCTTTTCGATAACGAAGCGTTCGATAGTGATAAATTCTTAGAAGCCTGTGGCCTCTAAGCATACGCAAAAAATAGCTTTACACTTAAGGGGGTAGCTCCCCCTTATCGTGAGTGACCGAATAAACCCTACCCAACGGGTTAAGGTATACGAACCTGCGCCAACGGACAAGTGTCTGAGGTGATGGTAAGTAGTAAGCGAGGAATAATAACTACTTAGGTAGTTGGGCCTTGCTTTGGTGGTCAACCAAGAATCCACCCTCACACCTTATAATTACTGGTAAGAACCCAGCGAGTTGATGAGGTCGTTTGCGCGATTTGTTCCCAAGGTCTAGGCTCAGTCATTAATGTGGCGCTCCTAGGCCAGCGGAGCGGGGCGCACGGCGAGCAAAACAATCGCCGCCCTCCCCACTGAGAGATAAGCTTATATAGCACCTCGCTCTGGTATATTATGGAGAAATTCAGCAACATAGGTCGCAACCCTAACAGGAAGCGACGAGTCAGCGGACGCACTCGCGTCAGACCATATCAGAGTATGACACCACAAGGTGAGGCTATGATGGCTAAAGACTTGGGACTAGACCAAGAGGTAGCCACAGAGATAATGGATAATAAACCGGCAACAGATTTTAATAATAATATTAGGATTTGGGAATAAGTAAATTAGTCTACAAGGGAAAGCTTTAAATAGGCTTTCCCCCCTGTAGATACAGAGGTAAACAATGGATATAAAGAAAGAATCAATGTTAGCAAGAATGAAGAGATGGAGAGAGCACTCAATGATAGCTGAGTCGCATAACATCTCGGCAAGAAGAGTATGGGGAAAACCATACAAATCACACAGAACTCCAACATATAAGGAATACTACATAGAGATAGGTGATACACCTTACGGAAGGAAAGGTGCTTGGAGAACTGAGTTAGAGATAGGTTTCTTTGAAGAAGGTCTGATGACTAAACTCGAAGCAGAACTGAAATTATCTAATCCAGAAGTATTTGATGATATTATAATGAGGAAAATCGGATATGCGTAGAGACAACTTCAGAAAGGAATTACAACCCGGCACAAGCTGGGGAACAAGGTGGCAGACAAGACACATAATTAGTGTCACTGAATCACCAACCGGATTACCACAGATGATAACATATTATGTCGTAATGAAAAGTAGTGGGAATGGATACGTTTGCCATTGTCAACACTCAACATTCCAAGATTGGGCATGGGCTAATGGTATGCAGAATAAGGATATAGAATTTGCAGAACCAACGCCTATAGAATCCATCATGGGAGATATGGCAAAATTGTTTAAGACTTAACGGTTGCCTCCTGTAGCTCCTGAGCATGACTTAAAACTGCTCGCCACTGACCCCACAAAAACAGTGGGGCAGGCGGAATGCTGAGAATATTTTATATAGGCAGAGATAGGACCGAGTATATAAGTAGGCAAAGCTTTATATACCCCTACTGCTTGTATAAGTATCCTTAAATGGATGCAAAAATTAGAGGTGAAAAAAAATGCCAAAAACATCAGAAAATCAGAAAAGCACAGCTATGGACTATTTGTCCGCACCACGTTCAGAGGGTTTAGTCGTAAACCTATTGAGCCTATTGGGATTCACTGCCGGAGACGGTGGCCGATTACCACAAGGTTTAAAGTATGATACGATTGTGGCCCTTAGGGATGTATTTAGTAGCGATATAGGAAGCACTACTGCTGAAGTAGTAGGTCAACGTATATGTCAGTTACAAGCAGACAGAAAATCCGGAACTGCAACCAGAATTAGTGCTTCACCAGAATCATTAATGAACGCAGTTAAAGCAGGTAAGCTTACTTTAGACCAATTAAAAGAAGCTATTGCAGGACTTGAAGACTAAATAGGTCTTCATTTAGCCAGATGGGGGTAAGTCTTAAATACCCCCTCTACACTGGTATATTACACTTACAGACGTCGTAAGGCGGACCTAAGTAACTCAGTCGCAAATTGAACAATCACTGGAAAAAAGAACCCCCTTGAACTATTGGTTAATCTAATTAGTGAACCTTCACTCTAAGGATGTAACTTGTTAAGGTGCTAGCTTAAATAGTCAACGATAGCCTTCTCTAAAACAGGCTTTACGAAATGTTGAATCCAAAATTAGAACCATCGTTAAAGTAAGTTCTTCAGTTTCTAAATTATGTAGCAATACGCAATCTGTTTACGCCTCCCTCTCCTGACTGGTAACGGTTCGACTGGGAGTAGGTCCAAACGGTTACCCATACAGCATAAGTCCAATCCGGCAGACTGTATGGCGCCACCCTTTTTTTTAAACATACCCCTATATAAAGATTGCGGGGCAGGTGGCTCGTCTAAGGCTCACCATTCACCCCGCTGAGATATAGACATACCTATATAAGGCTTTGCATATAATCGTTATATCTTAACTGATGCCAGAAGTAGACATATAGAGCCTAAATGCTATACGTAGCGTCTGTTCCGAGCTATATACTGAGTGCAATAGGCTCTACTAAGCATAGGGGATAGCCTTAATAGAGCCATAGAGCGACGTGGAGCCGTGTTATATGCTTGGCACTACTCCTTATAGCTTAATAAGCTAAGAAGGCTCTATAAGGCTTTAAGGCTCTACTTATCTCTTTATAAATGCTTTAACTAAGCTATATTGCTCTATATAGCTAATATATATAATATATAGTAATATATATAATAGAGATATAGCTACCCCGAATTTGACCCCAACCTTTAAATACCCCCCCAATATTGTAAAGTATCGCCCCAATAGGCGTTAGAGGTATAGACATATGACAACAATTAGAGATATACAAAGTATAATAGAAAGCTTGACCCCAGAACAGATAAAAGCTGTTATGGACTCTACTACTACAGGTAGTAACAGACGTAGTGTGGACACACGTATAAGAGAAAGACGTATAGCCAAAACAGAGCTATACTTTAGTGTAGCCCCATTACCATATAAATCCCCATATCAAGAGTATAAAGACCACAGTGACTCTATCCGTGAGCAGGTCTTATCAGGGGTAGACCTATGACCGAAGTAACGATAGAAGATGTGCAACACTTTATCCGAGCTAAGTCAGAGATACCTTTGATTCACGTTAATGGTATGGATGACCCTACCTATAAGAATATGGAAGATATAGTAACAAAGGTATGGCCAGAAACAGAGAAGCATCCATATGCTATAGCAAGACAGATTAAAGAGATAATGTTTACCTTTCAGTATATGGAAGAAGCTGACCAAAATACGTTTATAAATGTAATAAAGAAGTATCAGATAAAAGGCACAAGTAGTGGTATATCAGGTAAACGAACTTATGGGTATGATAGGTCAAGAGTAGACAGAACCATGATTAGACGTAAGAGGCAAAACTGATATGAACTGCCAAGATTGTGGTATGGAGTGTGACTTCGAAATTATCCTTGCTTTAGGTAGCACTGAGGGTATAGATAGATACACTTGTAGCCAATGTGCCGTTGGTGATGATTTATCCGGAGAATTTTAAATGTTAACATATAACTTTAAGAATATAAAGGAAGCTGAATTAGCAGTAGGGAATTTATCCCGACCAAGTAAGATGCCTTCATACGCTTGGTCTATCTCTGCAAGAAGATGCAATACAGGTAGTAAGTTAGCCAAAGTTAAAGGTAGTGTTTGCTATAACTGTTATGCGCTTAAAGGCAGGTATATGTTTAACAATACTCAGGATGCACTTGAACGTAGATTCAATGCTTGGAGTAGTAATAGAGAGAAATGGGTAGATGCAATGATATACCTAATGCACAATAAGAAACATATAGTTGATACCGGTGTTTTTCGCTTTTTTGATTCCGGTGACATACAGGGTGAAACCATGCTTAATGATATAAATACAGTAGCATGGGCTTCCCCAAATATACGCTTCTGGCTACCAACAAAAGAGTATAAACTTATAAGTAAGTATGATACTGAGATAGCACCTAACTTAGTGATAAGAGTTAGTGCGCCATCAGTAGATAAGAGTTTCCCAAATTGGGCATATAAAGGAAACAACCATACATATGATTATATTTCAACAGTATACAACAAAGACAATTTACATATGGCTAAAGGCACTATTTGTCCTGCCTCTAATCAGGATAATAAGTGTGGTAGTTGTAGAGCCTGTTGGAGTGATAAGGTTAGTGAGGTCTCATATGTCTCTCACTAACCAACCTTCATGTTCTAAATGTAGTGGAAAAGGCTACTACTATCAAGGGAGTGAAACAGACGGATGGATGATGCGATGCGATTGTATGCTTAACCATTCACCCCACACCAAACGTAAGAGGTATGAGCATGTCACTGAGTAGACGTATGTTTTATTTGCTTCACTCTACCTTTAAGTATGACACTCCTATTGGAGTTTACAGTTACATGGATATATTGCGTATATCCGACTACAACAGTGGTATAGAAGTCACCGAAAGCTTTAAATACCCCTTAGATATTATTTCGGAGAGGAAAAAACATGACTGAAAAATCATTAGATAGCCTTTTTAGTGATATGGATGATTCCACCATCTCTACCTTAGAGAGCGGTGAACGCCCATATCCTTCAGAGGAAGCTGAGTCAATCGTAGAAGAAGAACCTAAGGTTCATATTCCAACGGTTATATCAAAGATAAAAGGTAGCGTAGACATACCTGAAGAGTTTAAGTTTGCAGATAGCACAACTTTTTACTCTATGCTTAGAAACATATATAGAGGTAAGTCTGTATTAGTGACAGGGCCATCAGGATGTGGTAAGAGTAGTTTGGGCAAGATACTTGCTGAGATAACTGATAAACCATTCTATGCGTTTAACTTTGGAGATACAATGAATCCAAGTGCTAAGCTACTTGGTGACACAAAGTATGATAGTTCCACAGGGACATGGTTTAAGCCATCAAGATTCGTATCAGCTTTACAAGATAAGCGTGGTGCTTTCATTATGCTTGATGAAGTAACGAGAGATAGGACCGGCGACTTAGCCAATATCCTTATGCCTGTCTTAGACGGACAGAGATACTTAGCATTGGATGAATCAGAAGATGCAGATACGGTAGAGATAAACGAAGGAGCATTTTTCTTCGCTACTGCTAATATTGGCAGGGAATATCTTGGTGCATCTCATGACTTAGATAGAGCATGGAAAGATAGATTCACCGGAGGTATATACGAGTTAGAGTATCTACCAGCAGATAAGGAAAAAGAACTATTACTAATCAGGACACCAACATTGGAAGATACTGATGCTGACCATATCACTGATTTTGCCTCCCGTATTAGAGCATTATACAAGGCAGAAGAACTTAATACTTCTGTATCTACTCGTATGTGTCTAACTACGGCAGAGTTAGTAGTAGACGGAATGGATATGTTAGAAGCATTGAAGATGGTATGCTTACCATTCTATCCTATTCAAGGTGGCGATGATACTGAGAGAGTCAGAGTTATACAAGCTATCCAAGCTATGGGTGAGTAGAATGATAGAAAGAACTATACGATTACATGAGGAAGAGGTAGAAATACTAAGGCATATGGGTGGATTCCATACCGGAACGGTAGAAGGAGCTATCCTTAATGGTATAATCGTTCAGATAACGGAGTAAAAATGGCAAGTAGAAAGAAAGACTTATATTGGCATAAGACAGCACAGCTATGCTTAGAGCATAACTTGAAACCAGCTATGGTAGCAAAGGTAGTAAAAGAAATATTCCCTAATGCTGAAGTTAATGGTAGACATATTGGTGCTTATAAGCGTAGATTGGTTACTGATAAAGTAATAGATACATTCGACCACAACAGAGGTATGATGACATCAAACGAAATGATAGAGTTTGCACGGTCAGCAGTCCTACCTGAAGACGAGTATATCTATAAGTGTGCTGTTGGTAGTCATAAACGTAGTTTAAAATGCTTTGAGTATAAACTCACGGCAGAAATAGAGGATGAAATAAATAAGGTAGAAACATGGATTTCGAGGATAAAGAGATAGAATTAGAAGAAGCACCTAAGGGTATGTTCCCTGAAGATGATGACGATATGTATGAAATAGATGTCGAAGAATCATTAGACGTATGGAATCGTGGTAGTGGCTATACTTGGGGAGGAGGTTCCTCATGGTGGCAGAACAGTTATCACGGTTCTACTGCTTCAGGTATGTGGTCAATGGGTGGCACAGCCTATACTCATGGCGGTGACGCACATCGTATGCTTAAGAATAAAAATCATATTGATAGTTTATGTAAAGTAGTAGACCCTACTGTAGCTCATACGCTTGAGTTCGCTACTGAACATGGAAGTGGTCATACTGATATGAGTCGTGGACATATAGTTGTTGACGGTAGTCTTATCAGAACTAATGATAATAAGTTAGATATACTTGCTGGATTAGCTATACATGAAAAACTACACGTTATTCACTCTACGCCACTAATGAAATGGCAGAGAAATATAAGGAATGACATATGTCATACGCATGGAGAGAGAGAATTATTCCACTCTATCGCTAATATTGTAGAAGACGAGTATATAGAACGTCAGCTACATAAGACATGTGCTGGGTTTGTTCACTATATCGAATCTACTAAGGAACATTACTTTGGTGAAGTTAAGCATGATGTAGATGAAACGTCAGAATCTTTTGGTGATGTCATTAATACTTTCCTTATGTTAGTAAGATACCCATCAAAGATAGATATGGATAGACGTAAACGCCATGCGCCCCACATCCGTGTTCTTATGTCTATGATTAAGAGTGGTATAGAAAGTCGTGAAGCCACCTATACCTGTATAAAGAATGTTTACACCTATCTCCTTAAGACTGCCAAAGATATGGCACCTGAAGGTGAAGATATAGACGATGCTATGGATAGATTAGAATCAGAAGCTAAGGACCATGCTGAAAGTAGGATGAAGAATGATATAGAATCATTAGACTTAGACCTATCTGAAGAGATGAAATCTGACATGATTAAGACTATAGCTGAAGACAGACTTAAAAGATTAATGAGGGAATGGCATAGAGAAAGGGATGCAGACCCATTAGAAAAGGTATGGGCTCATAGAAGTAGAGAGATAGTCAAGAAAGTAATGCATGAAGAGATGGAAACTATCTCTAAGCAGATAGCTAAAAAGATGAGAGATTTAGCAGATAGTGATTACTATGAAACAGATATAGGAAAACTCGCTATTTCAGCCCGTCAGAAGGATATAACATGGCAGAAGTCTATACAAACATCTCGGTCAGTAGACGTATATAAAGAGGATAAATTAAGGATGAAAGCTCAGATTTCTAAATTAAAAAAGAAAGTCCAACTCTATGGAAATTTACAAAAATACAATATATACAACCAAAAGAGAGGTATGATTAACAAGCGTCAGCTACATAAAATACCTATGGGTATGACTGATTTATTCAAAGCTACTATTGTAAAAGAAGATAGACCATTGGATGTTTGTCTACTTGTAGATGAGTCTGGAAGTATGGGTAGTTATACTATGCGTCAAGCCCGTCAAGGTGCTATCGCTATCAAAGAAGCATTAGGTGATAATGAACAGATTAACCTATGGGTATATGGACATAGTGCAGATGAGCATAAGAGAGGTGATACTGATATGATAGAATATCATTCTCCTACTATGCAAGACAGACCTATGGCTATGGGTAATATGAAAGCAAGATATGAAAACCGTGACGGTAATGCTATTATTGCTTCTGCCCAACGTATCAAAGGTGAAAGTGACAACAATGCACATAAACTCATGATTCTACTATCAGATGGTGCGCCATCCGCAGACAACTATAGAGGTTGGGATGCAGTAGACCATACTAAGAGAGCAGTTAAATATGCAGAAGGTATGGGTTGGAGTATAATCCAAGTCGGATTTAGTGGTGCAAGGACATACTCTATGGAAAAGATGTTCGATAACTTTATTTATGTTGAAGAGGAAGAAAAACTTGGAGATGAAGTTTCTAAGATTATTAGAAAGGTGATAAAGATATGAAAGAAAAATTAGCAAACTTTGCTTGGTGGATAAGTGCAGTAGTAGTGGAGAGTCTGATATGAGAAGAGAAGATAAGGTAGTAGAAGGAAAGCCACCCAGCCATATGAAGAAACATAAAGTTAATCGTATGTGGGTGGTAAGACAATTATGCCTAAAAAAGTTCGGAGCCAAACGCCCCACCGCTATCCAGATAAATGAAGTGATACTCGAATGGGGTCTGAATAGATATATAGGTGGTAAGAAAAGAAGTAAGGAGGAAATAACTAAGAATATACAAAAGGCTTATGCCTTCCTGAGTTAGAGTGGATAGGATATAAGTAGGAAAAACTTTTTTTAAATCATGTTTTACCTCTAAACCTGCTTGTATCCCCATAAAGTGATATAGGAACTTGAAACATACGCCCAAAAGCCGCTAAGTAATGATATAACTAACAACTGAGATATACATCCGGAACCTTGAAAAATAGGAACTCAGGATACACATCTCTGGAAAACTGTTATATCAGTATAGACAGGCCACACTTCAAAGAGTGTATAGAGCTTGAGGAGTAGTAGGACAGTTCTATACTACATAGGTGAGTAGCGATATGGATGCTACTTGAAGTATAAGTATTTACTATGGAGTTAGGAATATTAATCGACGTGAAACACGAAAGATATACGAGAGAACCAAGCTTAGGAGGTATATCGGAACCCAATTAAGTTGTGGGAGTAACCGGTATACAGCTAATCATTATGCACTACCTTTGCGTTAAGCGAACCTATTAAACTATACTGCCTGTAAATCTATCGACGAAACATTCGCTGGAGTAGTGATGAGTTTGGATGGTATATGCTTAGTTTTGTTTTGGTGCTGTTCTCTTCCTATGTCACAATTTATATTATGAAATCGACAGGATTTGATTTAAAAAGCCAGAAAGACCCATTAGCATATTACTCAGGACCTCCTAAGAGCTTAGGTGGTTATGAGTTATATAATTGGTGTAAGCGATGTAAGCATATACAATCTAAGGATATAAGGTTCTGCCCTGATTGTAATATACAATTAAGAACTACATCTAAAGCTAAGTTTGGTGATAACAGTAGGAATCTTTCTAAAGTTGAAAAACGTAAAAGAGCCATAGCAGTTCAGGCAGACTTAATAGCATGGCAGAGAGCGAAAGCTTTAAATAGTGGCTCGTCTTAATTATGATTATGAAACAAAAAAAGGTCAGAGTGCCTTATTCAAATTATGGTTTACCACCAAGTGCTGAACAAGGTGGTAGGTTTGTAGACTTCAATGAAGTTATTAAAGATAGGAAGCCTGTAAAGAAGGTAAAGATAAAAAGAAATGATAGAAAAACTAACTGAATACGACAGCCCCAATCACTTAGATATAATATTCTTCGGAATAGTATGGACATTCTTAGTGATAGAGTATTATCTCTGGAGGATTAACCAATGAACATACCTATGACAAGGTGTAACACTTGCGGATGCCGACTCGCCCTGCAATATGCTAAGTGGAAAGATACTGCTGGTAACCCCTATTGCTATACTTGTTATACGAGGTTGTTAAATGGATGATATGCAAGAAGCCCAATGGTTTATGCTAATAGCAGGATTTTTAATGATATGGATGGTTTTAATGATGGTGATGACATGAGTAATATGTGTGCATGGTGTGACGTAGAACGAGAAGAGTTATACATGGGTGGAGGTTTATATGTTTATAAATGTCCTAAGTGTAACAGTAGAATGGAGTATAAGAAAAATGGTAGCGAGTAAAAACGAAATAGAAGATATAACTAAGATAATCCTTATGTGGGTTCCAGAAACATATGCCTATGATATGATGACAGAGGTATGGGATAACTGTGTTCAGTATAGTGATAATGAATCACTACGAGAAACTGTGCAGGGTCTTATATCAGAGATAGAACGCCAAGACCATATTAAATGGGATGGCATTGAAGAGATGAAATGAGTGGTGATTGGAGTGTATATAACACCAAATACTGTAAAATATGCAGTGATAGGATTCGTCTCTCTCAGTATATACTTTATGATGGCACTTGTTTTGGATGTCTGGAAGATATAAGAGATGCCGAACGTGAAGATAAGAAAAAGGAAATCGAAAAACTTAAAGCCAAAGTCCAATGGGATGACTAATGAAGAACTACGGGTAGTAGTTAATGATTTAGAGATAGATAATTATTATAATAAAGCAATGGCTGATTTTATACCTAAGAAAGATATATTTTCAGAAGAGAAGTATGGTAAATATTTTGACGGTGATTATATTAAACTTGCTTTTGGACATCCAGATAAACCTACGATAGGTTATATGAATAGAGTTGAGAAACTAAA
>Ga0315316_10003108_pt1 | contig 12018 bp, 11 predicted proteins | sample M160m3416metaG_FD_203702 | JGI IMG/M metagenome (GOLD analysis project Ga0315316, IMG submission 203702) | Ammonia-oxidizing marine archaeal communities from Monterey Bay, California, United States - M1 60m 3416 | ecosystem: Environmental > Aquatic > Marine > Intertidal zone | place: USA...
CCACTGAAAAACTTGTAACGGTCCCACAGGGCACAACGTTAGATCAGGCAAAAAAAGTTTTACAAGAACATAGAATAGAAAAGCTTTTGGTTGTGGATGAGGCTGGAAGTCTTGCGGGCCTAATTACTGTTAAGGATATCCAAAAGAAAGAAGACTTTCCTCATGCATGTAAAGATAGCAGTGGTAGACTTAGAGTTGGTGCAGCGATTAGCGTAACAAGCGATTTCCTTGAAAGGGCTCAAGAGCTTCATTTGAAAGAAGTTGATGTAATAGTAGTCGATACAGCTCATGGGCATTCAAAGGGCGTTTTAGATCAAATCCAAAATATAAAAAAAACTTTACCGAATCTTCAAATTATTGGTGGAAATATTGCAACCTCCGACGGTACAAAGGCATTAATTGACGCTGGAGTCGACAGTGTCAAAGTGGGAATTGGGGCAGGTGCAAGCTGTACCACAAGAATTGTAGCTGGCATTGGAGTGCCTCAGCTTACAGCAATTATGGACTGTGTTGATGAAGCAAAAAAAACAAATATACCAGTAATAGCAGATGGAGGTATACGTTATAGTGGTGACATTTCTAAGGCAATAGCTGCGGGGGCGGATACTGTAATGCTGGGTAGTATACTTGCAGGTATGGATGAAAGTCCAGGTGAGTTTATTTTATTCGAAGGTCGTCAGTACAAGTCTTACAGAGGAATGGGCTCGTTAGGAGCCATGCAAGAAGGGGATGGTTCTAGATATTTTCAAAATGACACACAAGATAAAAAATTGGTTCCAGAAGGCATTGAGGGAATAGTTCCATATAGAGGGGGTGTTAAAAACACCATACATCAATTAATGGGAGGTTTGCGATCGTCAATGGGATATTGTGGTGGAAAAAATATAGGTGATTTTCAGAGAAAAGCAGAATTCATTCAATCAACTCAAGCAGGTGTTAAAGAGAGCCATCCGCACGAAGTAAAGATAACTAAAGAAGCCCCTAATTATCAAATTTCAGATACGAAGTAAGATTACTTTGCTAATGAATTTAGGTGGCGTGTAATCTGAGATTTTCTTCTGGCTGCAGTATTCTTTTTCAAGTGACCCTTACTAACCATTTTATCTATAACGCTTACAGCTTTCCTGTAAGGAGTTTCGGCCTTTGAAAAATCAGTTGACACTAAAACATTCTTAATTGCAGTTCTCATATCAGAATTTTTTGCGCTGTTAATAGCATTGCGCTTTTTGTCTTGTCGCTCACGTTTTATTTGTTGAGGATGTCTATCCATTATTACCTTAATATATTTTAATAATTAACATGCGAAATTATCTTATATTTTAACTAAGACAAAATAAAAAATGATTTAATTAAATTCATCTACTTAGCCATAAATTTTGTGATAATCATCACAAATACATAATTAAATAAGTTTTAATTTATGTTATTTAATCTGTTCAATTATTTATATTTATAGTATTTTCCACTATGAGTACGGCTCAACATCTAAGAAATGTTCCAATATTCTCTGATCTTAAAGATAACGATCTAAATATCATTGCTGAGAAGATGATATCTCGTTCCTACGACAAAGGAAAGATGATTCTACTAGAAGAAAGCCAAGGAGAAACTTTTTTTATTATTAAAAAGGGAGCAGTTAAGGTCACCAGGCAGAGCGACGATGGCAGAGAAGTTATATTAGCTATCCTTGGAGAAAGCGACTTTTTTGGAGAAATGTCGTTATTGGATGGCGAAGGACGATCAGCTAATATTGTCTCTAATGATGATGCTGAAGTATTAACCCTTTCAAGAAGCGACTTTTTAGATTGTTTAGAGACTTATCCTAAAATAGCTATTGCTCTTCTTGAGGAACTTGCGATTCGCCTTAGAAAAAGCGATCAACATATTGAAAGTCTCTCTCTCAGTGACTCTGAACACAGGATAGCTATTACATTGATACGATTTGCACAGGAGTTAGGAACCATTAAAAAAGGTCAAGTGAAAATTAAAAATTTACCATTTCAGCAAGACATAGCTAACATGGCTGGCACCTCGAGAGAGACGGTATCTCGTACAATCAAACTCCTTGAAGAGAAAAATCTTGTTAAAAAAGACAAAAAGGATCTGATTATCTTTAATTTTGACGAATTTCGTCAACTTTTTTCATAATTAAATAATTCAAAAAGATGGTTAATTCTAACCAAAATGATGTTTTAGAGCGCATTATTAACAACGACCATTTGACTATTTCAAGGGCAATCTCAAAGATTGAGTCTGGTGATGATGTTGATGATATACTTTTTAGTGAAATTTACCCCTACACCCATAAAACACTAAAGATTGGCATTACAGGCCCTCCGGGAGCCGGAAAAAGCACTCTCACTGATCAATTAATACGCCTTTATCTCAAAGAAAGTAAAAGCGTTGGAGTTATAGCTGTTGACCCGTCTAGCCCTTTTTCTGGTGGAGCCCTCTTGGGAGACAGAGTGAGGATGAATAACTATTTGTGGAATAACAATGTTTTCATTAGAAGCATGGGAACTCAGGGTGACCTAGGCGGTTTGAATAGAAAAGCTCAAGAGGCAGGAGATATCTTGGCTGCTAGCGGCAAAGATGTTGTAATATACGAGACTGTTGGTGTTGGACAGGGTGAGCACGATATTGCAAAAGCCGCTGACATTACAATTGTATTATTAGTACCTGAATCCGGAGACGATGTACAGCTTATGAAAGCAGGTTTAATTGAAATAGCAGATATTTTTGTCGTTAACAAAGCAGATAGAAATGGATCTGAAAAATTAGCTCAATCCATAAGTAGCGTTCTCCATATTTTTAAAAATAATGAAAATTTTGAGCCACCTGTTTTTAAAATTTCCGCAGATAGAGGAGATGGCGTTGAGAGTTTATTTCAGGGAATTAGTAATTTTTTAAACGACAAGGTATATGCAAGTTATCTAAAAAATAAAAAAATAAGCAGGTATAAAAATAGAGTGTTGAGCATTATACAAGAATTCTTGATAAGCGATTTTTGGACAGGAAGTAATATTAAAAAATTTGAATCAATGATCGATAAGCTTGAAATCTCTGAATTATCGCCTCATCTCACAGCAAAAAAACTATTGAAAAATAAATGAGTGACAGTGCTGATTCAATGCCATTCTTAGAGCATCTTGAAGAATTAAGATGGAGGCTTATTAAATCAATATCTTCTGTTCTTATTGGAGCAATAGTATCTTTCTATTTTATTGATCAAATTATTGAGATACTAATTAAGCCAACAGAGAATCTCAATAATTCAATGGATTTGCAAGTACTTAAAGTTCAAGGCATGTTCATGATAAAGTGGGGTATTGCGCTGCTAGGTGGAATTGTAGTTTCAATACCCGTTTTAACATTTCAGCTCTGGAAGTTTATTGCTCCTGGACTATATTTAGATGAAAAAAAATATATTATACCTTTAATTCTTTTTACCTTTTTATCATTTATAATTGGATTAATTTTTGCTTACACAATTGTAATACCTTTCTCGTTAAGTTTTTTTACATCAGCTGGTTTTGAAGGAATTGAAAATAATTTTTCAATAAATTATTACTTTAGCTTCATCACCTGGTTGATGATTGGTAGTGGATTAATCTTTGAGCTCCCAGTTATAGTGTTTATTCTATCAATAATAGGATTATTGACACCTGCTTTTATGAGACATTACAGGAGATATGCGATTGTAGTCATTTTAATTTTAAGTGCATTTATAACACCTCCAGATCCAATAAGTTTAGTACTTATGTCTATACCTCTTTTGATCTTATACGAAATTAGCATAGGCGTTAGTTGGCTAGTAAACAGAAAAAAACATACTTAATTTGTAATAATGAAAAGTGATAAAAAATCTCTGAAGCGTATTATGCGCCCTATCTTCGATGATATTAAACTCTTTGAAGAGGAGTTTAAAAGTGCACTTCATTCAGAAGTTAGATTAATAAATATGATTGGAAAATACATAATTCATCACAAAGGAAAGCTTATACGACCTATATTAACAATTCTTTCTTCACGAGTCTGTGGACAGCCCACTCTAAATAGCTATAAAGCAGCAGCAATGATTGAATTACTTCACATTGCTACTTTAATACATGACGATGTAGTTGATGAAGCTGAAAAGCGAAGAGGGTTTCCGTCTATCAATAGAGTATGGAAAAATAAGATAGCTGTCCTAATGGGAGATTTTATCCTTAGTAAAACTTTGATTAATATGGTGGGATTGAGAGACTTTGCAGCTCTCCAGTTAATTGCAGATACAGCTGAAAAACTAGCAGCTGGAGAAATACTCCAAATTGAAAAATCTCTTACAAGATCTATGACTGAAGACGTTTATTACGAAATGATCTATCAGAAAACAGCATCTTTAGTTTCTTCGTGTTGTGAATTAGGAGCAATTACTTCCACAGGTAAAGATAAAGATAGGTTGGCAATGATTAATTATGGAACCAAGCTCGGAATGGCTTTTCAGGTAAAAGATGATCTTTTTGACATACTCGGTAATGAGAATTCAACTGGTAAAAAAATAGGCGCAGATGTTAAAAGAAACATGATCACTCTTCCACTGATTTACGCCTATCAAAAAATTTCTAAAGCAGAATCAAAACAGATAAAAAAAATATTATCATTAAAGAAAAAAAGCAGATCAAGTCTTAATGACCTGAAAGAAATTATTGATAGAGTTGGCGGTTTTGACTATGCTCACGAAAAAATATCTGAATTCAATAATCAGGCAGTAGAAGCTCTGTCTCCATACCCTGATTCACCATACAAAAAATCAATGATAGACTTAATTAGTTTCAATGCTCAGAGAAAGGGTTAGCTTTTAAATGGCTAATTCATGGAGAAAATTATTAGTCATAAGATTTAGTTCAATTGGTGATATAATTCAAACAACTTCAGTTTTAAATACAATTAAAAAATATTACCCTGATTGTAGAATTGATTTTTTAACACTTAAAAAATACAAACCCCTTCTGGTTAATCATTCAAGCATTGATCATATACATTCAATTGATGCCGCTGCAAGCATTAAATCTATTATAGATTTAATTAAAAAAAAGGAGTATCAAATTATAGTTGATCTCCATAATAGTCTAAGATCTAAGCTTATTAGAAAGAACATGAGAAAAATTGAATCCTACTGTGTTTCGAAACCAAGAAAAAACAGATTTTCACTTTTTCTAAACCATCAAAACTATTTTGATAAAGATTTTAATCAAAAGAATTGGCTGCATGAACCTTTGACAAAAATTCTTCCAGGGCATTATGAATCATCACAGATTAGTTTAAACGTTATTGAAAAAGAAAAAAAGGATGCCATCACTCTTTTGAATAAAAATGGATTGAAAAATAATAAATATTTTACATTAATTCCGGGAGCAGCTTGGAAACAAAAACAGTGGCCAGTCGAAAAATATATAGAGCTAATCAAGCTTTGTGTGAAAAAATATGATTTAACCCCTGTCCTTTTGGGGGCTCAGGAAGATGAAGTTTGCAAAGAGATTCTTCTGGACTCACCCAGCATAACTATAGACCTAAGCGGAAAAACTAATCTAAGGCAAGCTATCACTGTTCTTAGTGGCTCAATTTTAAGCATAGGGAGCGATACGGGTTTTACTTATGCATCTGAAGCCTTAGGTATACCTACTGTAGCTATATTGGGACCTACTTCATTTGAAACAGGTGCAGGCGTTTTATCAAAGAAGTCTATTAATGTTCAAAAGAATGATATTTGGTGCAGACCATGTTCTCAAAATGGCAGCTTTCCATGTTACAGAAAAACTCAATACTGTATGGAAAAGATAAACACTAAAGATGTTCTGCTAAATGTTGAAAAATTATTAGCTTAAACATGTTTTGGCGATCAACATATAACTTCATCTTGCTTCCGTTATTTATGACAGTAATTTTTATTTTAAGTATTTTTAGCGCTAAAATTAGAAGGGGAGTATTAGGTCGTCTAAATTCTAGAAAGATAGTTAATGATTTCGCTTCTAAATCAAAAAACAAAGATATATACTGGTTTCATGCAGCGTCACTTGGTGAATATGAGCAAATAAAGCCAGTACTTACAGGCTTGAAGGAGATTGAACCCGAAGCAGTTTTTGTAATGAGCTTTTTTTCACCTTCAGGTTTTGACTATGTAAAAGATAAAGATATTGATTGTAAAATATATTTACCATTTGATTTTAAGTGGTCGGTTGAATATTATCTAAAAAAAATCAAACCTAGAAAGCTTGTTCTTGCTGGGTATGATGTATGGCCAAATCTATTATGGGTCGCAAAAGAATTAAATGTTCATTCAGTTTTATTCGCTGCAAGATTTTCAAAAAAAAGCTCAAAAACGTTTCCTCTAATTAAATTTTTTTACAGAAATATTTATAACTCTTTTAGTGCTATATATACAATAACGACAACAGACAGTGATCAACTTAAATTAATAATAGGTAAGGTAAGTAAGCCGATATTACGAACACTAGGTAATCCTAGGTATGATCAAGTAAAATTAAAATCTGATAAATTTACCAAAGAAAGAACAAGATCTGTTCTCCAAAGGCCTAAAAGATTAGTATTGGGAAGTATGCATCACGAAGATGAGAAAAAAATAAGTTCGTCAATATTTGATCTTATGAAAGATTTTCCAGAACTTTCTTTGATTTGGGCCCCTCATTCACCATCTAAAAAAAGTATTAGGCGAATTGAAAATTATTTAATTAATAATAAAATTAATTTTAAAAGATTTGGTGAAAAGAGCATAGAGGAGCTCGACTCTCGAGCTATAATTATTGACTCTGTAGGCAAGTTATCGCAATTATATTGGCATGCTCAGATTGCTTATATCGGAGGAGGATTTTCTGCAGGAGTTCATAATGTTATGGAACCTGCAATAGCTAGATTGCCGATTTTCTTTGGGCCAAAATATGATAATTTTCACGAAGCTGAAGAACTTATTGAAAAGGGCGGAGGTTTTTCCATAGAAACGGGCGAAGAGCTCTATATTCAAATAGCTAGTCTTCTAAATGATAGAGATATGTTTATGAGCTCTAGTTACTCATCTACTAACGTTGTCCATGATAATTTAGGCTCATCTACACGAATTGTTAGGTGCTTAATCCATGATTAATGATTCATCGTTTGATATATTTTTCGAAAAATTTAACGAAAAAAAAAGAATAACACTTGAACGTGGATTTAATGTCGTATACGGAGAAAGCGGTTCAGGTAAAACAGAACTAATTCACGCTCTTTTAGGTAATGAAAATTTCCTTTCAAAAAATTTTATAATTTCAAATAATTCTATAATAAATAAGGCGCAATTGGTTTTTCAAAATCCCGAAAATCAAATAGTCTGTCCAAATATATTATCAGAAATATCATTCGGACTTGAATCAAAGAATCAGACTAAAAACCTTAAGAAAGAATTATTTGAAATACAATCTTATCTTACATTTATTGATGATTGGTCCAGGCATCCTAATACACTTAGTGGAGGAGAGCTTGAAATATTGAATATTGTTACAGCTTTCTCCGCAGACACTAATGTTGTTTTGATTGATGACGGGTTATCCTATCTTAATACATCAGCCAAGAAGAAATGGATCAAATGGATAAAGAGTAAGTATGGTCATAAAATTATATTATGGTTTACATCTGACCATAATGATATTGTGCACGGAAATACTAAATGGATATTATCTTTATCTAGTCTGCAAAAAATCAACGATTCACAAATGTCCTCAGATTATAATCATAGACATTCAAAAGGAAATCTATCCATCGAAACAAATGATTTACATTTTTCATTTGATGATTCAAAAAAAAATATAATACATAGCCTAAAAATTAAATTATCCAAATCACGTTCACTGGGTATAGTAGGAAAGAATGGATCTGGAAAAACTACTTTTATTCAACTTTTGACTGATACGCTTGAACCTTCTAAAGGTGAAATCAACCTTAAGGTTTTTAATGAAAAGCCATCCATTGGTGTGTTAAATCAATTCCCCGAGAGAATGCTTGGACACAATACGCTAGAACAACTACTTCAAAAGTTAATAATTAATAACAGATTTGACGATCGCTTAATTAAGAGTTTTGAAAAAAAATTAAAATCCCATCAAATAAATTGGACTAAGGTAAAAAATAAAAGATCTTTTGATCTGTCATGGTCAGCGGTTCGTATTATTTTAGTAATTATGCTATCTTTAAGTAATTTTAGCTTAATAGTTTTAGATGAGCCAACTTTTGGACTAGGTTTTCAGCAAAAGATTAGACTTAGTCAAATTCTTAAGAGTATGTTAGTTAATAAACACTTAATTTTAGTATCGCATGACACCAATTTCATTCAAAACCACTGCGACCAAATTATTGATTTTGATACAAAAACCGTCCTGCAAAACAAAAAAATATTAGCAAGTGCAAAATAGATTAAAATTAAACGATCCTAGTAAAATAGTTACTCTTGCAAACTTTATAAGTTTAATAAGAGCAGTTTTAGCTATTCCAATTGTTTATACTCTTAGAGACCCTGCACTAGGATCAATTACTTTGTTTCTTATATTGGTCGCAATTATGTCAGATGCATTAGATGGATGGGTAGCAAGAAAAGCTGACGAGGTTACTTATTTTGGTCAATGGGTAGATCCTATAGCTGATTTTATTTGCATTTTTTCTGTTGTATCATATTTGGTTTTGTCTGGTCAAGTGCCTGTGTGGTTCTTTCTTTTCTACATTCTTAGATATTTTTTGATTGCCATACTTGCCATATATGCATTTAATAGGAATCAGTTTTTTCTTAGCGCTAATTGGTGGGGTAAATGGGCTACGGGCATCACATCTTTAGCTATCTTGTTTCATATATGGCCCTGGGAAGCTTTTCCATGGATAAAAGATTTTACCATATATATTGCAACATTTCTTATGAATGTTAGTTTGGGAGTATATTTGAAAAATTTTTATTTTCTATTTAAAAAATGACAGGTAAACAAAAACTCAAATTTATAAGTTTAGGCTGTGCAAAGGCATTAGTTGATTCAGAGAAACTAATGGGTGCTTTAAGAAGTAATGACTATGATATTACTGATGATCCTGAAGAAGCAAGTACAATCGTTATAAATACTTGCGGATTTATTGATGCAGCTAGGCAGGAGTCAGTTGAAACTATTCTCCAAGCTTCAGAACTAAAGCAAAGCGGTAGTCTTGATAAGCTGGTGGTTATGGGTTGTTTATCCGAACGCTACCCTAAAGAGCTCTCAAAAGAAATTCCAGAAGTTGACTATTTTTTTGGTAGCAACGATCATGTAAAAATTGTTAAATATTTAACAGGTAAAGAGTTTTCAAAAGACGATCCAATATTCTTGAGATCAATACTCACTCCGGATCATTATGCTTATTTAAAAATCGCAGAGGGGTGTGACAATGGATGTTCTTTTTGCAGTATCCCGATAATGCGCGGTTTGCAAAAAAGCAGGACCATTGATTCGATTATGTGGGAAGCGGAGAAATTATCTGAAAAAGGCGTCAAGGAGCTGTTAGTTATAGCTCAAGACACCACTAGTTATGGCTGGGATTTGAAACCTAAGCAATATCTTGGAGATCTAATTAAAGAGTTAGACACTCTTAGTTTTGAGTGGTTGCGAATTCATTACGCACACCCCGCACATTTGTCTAAAAAAATTATCCATGCTATAGCTGATGCAAAAAACATTTGTAATTATATTGATATGCCAATTCAGCACGCATCTGACCCAATTTTAAAATCAATGCGCAGAGGCTTAAACTCCAATGGGATTAAAAAAAGGATTCAGCTTCTTAGAGATGCTATTCCTGATATTAAAATAAGAACCACCCTCATAGTCGGATATCCTGGTGAAACAGAAGAGGATTTTAATAATTTATACTCCTTTGTAGAAGAAATTCAGTTTGACAGACTAGGTATATTTACCTATTCAGAGGAAGAAGGAACCCTAGCTGAAGCTTTAAGAGATGACGTATCTCAAGAATTAAAAAATGAAAGAAAGATGAGACTAATGGATCTTCAAGCGGAAATTAGCAATGAAAAAAATCAAAAGATGATTGGAAAAACTTTAAAAGTTATTGTTGATGATGTTGGTGAAAAACACTCAGTTGGAAGAACTGAATACGATTCTCCTGAGGTAGATAATATTGTTAATATTAATGATGTTTTAAATATCGGACAGTTTTATAATGTAAAAATTGACTCAGCTAATGAGTTTGAACTAATAGGGACGCCGGTTTAGATATTTCTAATTAAGTTTAATTTGAATAGTATTTTTTAATTTCATTTGCATATTTTTGTAAAAAGTCATTAGGCATAGGTAATAGTAAGTTATATTGCGATATTTTCCATTCTCCGCTTTCAACAATCAGTACTCCAGTTCCTCGAAATTCTCCATATTTTTTATTGTAAAGAATCTCATCAAACCAACCAACTTTTTCATTATTAGATATAAAAATATTCCTGCTAATTGATTTATATGTCCATCCAGTACCTGTATCAAAACGTGATTTTACATAACGATTAAATTCATTTTTCGACCATCTTTCAGATATGTCTGTACCAAAAAAAACAGCATTTTCAGAAAAAAGATCAATATATTTTTTCTGATCAGCAACAGATGCTAGATAATGAAGTGAATCTAGTACATTATTTATTTTTTTTTTAGAATCAATCTTTGTGCATGAACTCAGTGTTAAAATGCCAACTACAACTATTATGTTTCTCATTATTGCTTCCTTGACTAGTATTTTTTTAACTCACCGTCTTTCTTCTTTGCATCATAAACCATTCTTTCAACTTCTTTAAGTAATTTTTTTGCATCATATACTATACCGTCTTTAATTGTGTAATCTATCCCGCCAACCCTTTTAGGGTTGTTTTCGCTGTCTAGCTTGATTGCTCCGGTTCCATAAAGAACTTTAAAATTTGCTAATGGATTTTCACTTACTATTACTAAATCAGCTAGATATCCAGGCGCAATAATTCCAAAATCAGGTTTTGTTCCTAAAGGTTTGTGTAGAGTTTCGGCGCCGTGAAGTGTTGCTGCTCTAATGACTTCAAGAGGGTGAAAACCTGCTTCCTGCAAGAGCTCTAGTTCTTCAATATATCCAAAACCAAAAAGTTTATAAATGTACCCTGAGTCTGAACCTGTAGTAACACGACCTCCAGAATTTTTATATTCATTTAAGAATTGCATCCAAATTTGATAGAATTTTTTCCAGGCTATTTCATTGTGTGTGGTCCAATCAAACCAATAGGATCCATGTGCTTCTCTACTTGGCATAAAGAAATTCCAAAGAGATGGTAGTGTGTATTTTTCGTGCCAATCTGCATTTCTTGCATGCATAACATTGCGCCCAGCATTATAAATATTCATTGTTGGGTCCATTGTAAGGTCGAGGGTAATTAGTTCTTTTTTTAAAGATTCCCATTTGTCGCTATTAGGCTTAACCAGTTTCCATTGATGGGCTACTTGACCAAAACGATCTTGCTCATTATTGTAGTTCATATCCATCGGGTAGGGTTGAATATCATTTTCTTCATACATAGACTCAAACAAACCATAAAAATGAGTTTGAGTTCCTAGTCCCAGGCGTGCTGCATCTAACGTGTTCATTCTCGCTACACCTGTTTGACCTAGATGAGCAGTTGTTCCAAGGTTTTGTTTTATTGATTCATCAATCAAAGCAGACATGATATCAGGTTCATACGATACAAGTTTGAGTCCATCTACACCTTTTTTTGCAGCATAACGTACCCATCTTCTTGCATTTTGCGGGTCTCTTATAGGCCCCCATTTCCAATCCTTGCCTTGCCCAGGTCTTTGATATGCCCAAATTCTTGGAGCTGTTATTTCATTATTTTCAGAGCGAATCTTTTCTTTTAAAGTAAATTCGAGAGAGCCTAGACCTACACCTCGAACAGTTGTCACTCCATGCGCTAGCCATAGCTTATAAACATAGTCCGTTTCGGGCGCTTTT
>Ga0315316_10003110_pt1 | contig 12013 bp, 13 predicted proteins | sample M160m3416metaG_FD_203702 | JGI IMG/M metagenome (GOLD analysis project Ga0315316, IMG submission 203702) | Ammonia-oxidizing marine archaeal communities from Monterey Bay, California, United States - M1 60m 3416 | ecosystem: Environmental > Aquatic > Marine > Intertidal zone | place: USA...
TCCCTCATCCCGGGGACCAGATTCTGGCAGGAAATTACCGTTTGACGGTCAAAGATTCCACCAAAAGAAAAATTCAATCCCTCATCGTTAGAAAATTAGAGAACAAAAATAATAATAGCCCTAAAAAAGCAGACTAAAGTCCTCTAACACTTTCCAGTTCTTGGTATGCAGCTTGTATCTCCAAAAATTTTAAATGTGCTGCTTCAACCGCTTCCTTTCCCTCATGAGCCACCCTATCTGGGTGACAAACACTAATCAAACTACGATAAGCCTTCTTCACCTCTTCATTTGAAGCATCTGAAGAAATTTGTAATATATTGTAAGGGGTTTTGAATACCTCAAGAGAATATTTTTCTCTTATTCTATTGTGTTGGTCATATGAAATATCTAACTGCAGGGCAATTTTTTTAAGTAAACGTTCCGTTTCCTCATTAAAATCATTTTCTACTAAAGAAATCTGATAACAAAGAGCGATTAACAAAAGGTTGTAATTATTTTTGCAGGAGTTTTTGTACTCTTCAACGAATCTATCTATATCTGGATTTTTATTTTGAACCTCTCGGATTAACCGATCAATTGCCGCAAAATCAGACGCACTAAAATTCAAATTTTTAAGGAAAAACTTGTGAATAACACCAACCTGTTTTTCACTTAATGGGCCTTGGAGCATACCTACTCGAGTTAAAATAATTACCAGGCAAGTTATAAAATCACCTTTATTCTTAATACCTGGTAATTTCTTATGTAATTTTTTCTGCAGTTTTTTACCTAGGAAGTGTTCAGCAACACCTCCCACAACAGCTCCAAAAGGCCCCCCACGCAAAAACCCTAAACCCGCTCCCATCCACCAAGACATAGTATGATTTTTAATAGTATTAAAGGTTTATAAAAATATATTTTCAGTGTATTTAAAACAATAATTTACTTAAGCATTTATTATACTAAATCTACTAATATCTAATCGAACTTGGAGAAAAATAAATGGTCAAACATATTGTCATGTTCAAGCTAACCGAAAAGACTTCCAAAAATATGGAACTCGCTACAGATTCACTCCGGAGTTTGGAAAATAAAATCGAAACTTTGAAGTTTATAGAAATAGGAACCGACATTTTGGAATCAGACCGGAGCTACGATATCGTACTAACAGCCCATTTTGAAAATTTAGAAGGTTTGAAAATATATAGCTCGCATGAAAATCATTTGCCAGTTGTAAAAATAATGCGCTCTTTATGTTCGTCATCGGTAGTAGTGGATTATGAACTTTAACGTTTTATAATTTACCAAAAATGGCGAAAATTGGGCTCAGAAATCATAAATATGACAAGCCAATAAAACTGGCTGCTGAAAATAAAGGCTTGAACTTTGTTTTAGCAGGTGTTAAAGTTCTAAAAATTTTCGTCTAAATAGATGAAATTTTAGGTTTTTTTGGAATTAGCTTCACCTTTGAGTCCCATAAACAGGAGATTCAAGAATGGCGATGAAGAAAAGTAAAGTGAAAAAAAAGGCATCAAAAAAGAAAGCCCCCGCAAAGAAAAAATTAGTCAAGAAAAAAGCAATTAAGAAGAAAGTGGTTAAGAAAAAAACGGTTAAGAAAAAAGTGGTTAAGAAAAAGTCGATTGGCAAGAAAGTCCCACCTAAAAAGGCAACAAAAAAGAAAGCGCCCGTAAAGAAAAAAATAAGCAAAACAGCATCCAAAAAGTCTCAGTCTAAAAAGACTCCAGCTAAAAGCAAATTACCTAAAAAAGCTGCGACCAAAATAGTTAAGCAAACTCCAACAGTTAAGAAAAAATCTGCTCCAAAAAAAAATAAGCTACAGGCGCTTCCTAAGTTAGGCCCTGAAACCTTAAAAATAAAAGAGCGATTGCTTGGTAAAAGAAGTGAACTGTTAAACTTGATACAGTCTTCAAAAACGCTGGAAAGAGATGTAGGGGATCTAACTTTCAGTAATGAAATCGACCTTGCCTCGAGCCTGGAGGGAAGAGAAATGATATTTCAACTAACGAGCCGTGACCGGAATGAACTCAGGTTAATTGAAGACGCACTTTTTAGAATTAACGAAGGGACCTATGGCGCATGTGAGTCTTGCGAAAAAAAAATTAGTCTGAAAAGATTACAGATTATGCCTCTTACCCCCTTGTGCATCGAGTGTCAGGAAGAGTCTGAAAATCTATAGGACCTGATTTAACTTCCGTGACATTTTTTATACTTCTTACCACTTCCACAAGGGCAGGGCTCGTTTCTTCCAACTTTTTCCTCATCTCGTCGAACAGTTTCGGGTTTATCTGATCCTTCAACATCTCCCCGATGTTCAACTATTTGCTTGGGCTTAGCAATAATATCTTCATCTTCGAATTCACTCTCTCTCCGTATTTGAACTTTAAAAAGATACTCAGTGATCTCTTCTTTGATTTTTGCCATTAAATTACTAAAAAGAGAAAATCCTTCTTTTTTATATTCAGTTAGAGGATTTTTTTGAGCATAGCCACGTAGGCCGATTCCTTCTTTTAAATGATCCATTCCCAATAAATGGTCCTTCCAAAGAGTATCCAGAACCTGTAACATTATTATTTTTTCTTGATGCCGCATGGCAACGGGGTCTATCTCCAATTCTTTAACAATTCCATCTTCTTTTATTTGATAAGCATCACATACCATCTGGGCAACCGATTCATAAAGTTTTTCTCGGTTACAATGCTCTAACTCGAGCTTATACTTTCCTTCGATTTCAACTTCCTTTTCATTAATTTTTTCTATATGGACACCAAATTGTCTCTCAAGAAAATCGTTTAAAAACTCAATGTCCCATTCTTCTGGGTAAACTTTTTCATGGGCTACTTCAGAAACGATGTCATCAACTAGCTCATCGGCCATATCAAGAAGGATTTCCTTTGGGTTTTCTGCCTGGATAATTTCTCTTCGCAAAGCATAAAGTACCTCTCTTTGACGATTCATCACATCGTCATATTCCAAGACATGTTTTCGGATATCAAAATTGTGTGCTTCTACTTTTTTCTGTGCATTGGCAACAGCCTTGGAAACCATACTATGTTCGATCGGTTGTCCATTTTCCATGCCCAGTCGTTCCATGAGAGGAGAAATTTTATCAGAACCAAAAATGCGTAGCAGATCATCTTCCAGACAAAGAAAAAATCGGGAAGAACCCTTATCTCCCTGCCTACCAGATCGTCCACGCAATTGATTATCAATACGACGACTTTCATGGCGTTCCGTTCCTAGAATATGAAGTCCGCCTAATTCAGGAATTCCTTCACCGAGAACAATATCGGTTCCTCGACCCGCCATATTGGTGGCTATGGTAACGGCATTCGGCTGCCCTGCCTGAGAAATAATCTCCGCTTCCTTTTCATGGTGTTTTGCATTCAGGACATTGTGTTTGATTCCATACTTTTTTAATTTTTTACTCAAAAGTTCTGACTTCTCTATTGAAATCGTTCCCACCAGAACGGGTCTGCTCATTTCATTTAATTCTCTAATCTCGTCAATAACGGCATTGAATTTTTCCTTTTCGGTTCTATAAATCACATCAGGGTGATCTTCACGAATCATCGCCCGGTTAGTAGGAACCACAACCACTTCAAGCTTATAGATAGACATAAACTCTTCCGCTTCAGTATCTGCTGTACCGGTCATTCCTGCCAGTTTGTTATACATACGAAAATAGTTCTGAAATGTAATACTCGCCAATGTCTGGTTCTCATTCTCTATATTGACACCTTCTTTTGCCTCCAAAGCCTGGTGCAGACCATCGCTGTATCTTCTCCCATTCATCATACGACCGGTAAATTCATCAATGATGATTACCTCTCCATCACGGACCACGTAATCGACTTCATTTTTAAAAATACCATGTGCTTTTACAGCTTGGTTCAAGCAATGCAAGGTTTCAATATTTGCAGGGTCATAAAGGTTTTCTATATTCAGGTCTTTTTCCATTTTTGCTATCCCTTCTTCGGTAAGGGATGCAGTTCGAGCTTTTTCATCAATAGTATAATGTTCTTCTTTCTTCAAGCTGGGAACTAGTTTATTTACCTTATAATATTTATCCGTCGACTCTTCTGCAGGTCCAGAGATGATCAATGGAGTTCTCGCTTCATCGATTAAAATATTGTCCACTTCATCGATAATTCCAAAATTCAAATCTCTTTGAACCATTTGGTCTTTGGAAAATTTCATATTATCTCGCAAATAATCAAAACCAAACTCATTGTTGGTCCCGTAGAGCACGTCACAATTGTAAGCCTCTTTTCTTTCTTCTTCCGGAATATCGTGATAAACCATGCCGACAGAAAGCCCTAAGAACTTATATACGGTTCCCATCCATTCACTATCTCGAGTGGCCAAATAATCGTTTACGGTAACAACATGTACGCCCTTCCCCTCCAAAGCATTTAGATAAACCGGCAAAGTAGCCATCAAGGTTTTTCCCTCACCAGTTTTCATTTCAGCAATTTTTCCTTCATGCAGAACGATCCCGCCGATCATTTGAGCATCAAAATGCCTCATTTCAAGGGTACGCCAACTGGCTTCACGGACAACTGCAAAGGCCTCAGGAAGAATATCATCCAAGCTGGCACCTTCCACGATCCTGGTTTTAAACTCTTGAGTTTTACCTTTTAGCTCGCCGTCGGTCAGAGGTTTGATCTTATTTTCCCAATCATTGATCTCCTCTACAACGGCTTGAATACGTTTTATTTCCCGATCATTTCGGGTACCGACAATTTTTTTTATAAGTCCAAATACCATTACAATTTAAACCGGGAAATATTATATAAAATAGGAATAACCTAAAACCTGCAAGACTATAAACACCAAGAAAAATTATCGTTCGAGTTCTGAAGAAATAAATTCGAGTGGGGAAGGAAATCTATCAGAAACAAATTTTAATACTTTAACTAGAATAAAACCGGATCAATCTTCCAGAATATAGTTTTTAGGACTTACAGGAATTCCATGTAATAGAACTTCATAATGCAAATGAGGCCCTGTACTTCTCCCCGTGTTACCCACCAATGAAATAATCTGGCCACGCTTGACATGGTCTCCCGCTTTTACCATATGTTTGGAATTATGGCCATAACGCGTCACCACACCATACCCATGATTAATCTCTATCATGTTACCATAACCAGATTGTCTGCCTTCTACAACAACTTCACCATCAGCGGTTGCTCTCACTGGTGATCCTGAACGTGCGGCAATATCCCAGCCTTCATGCTTTTCACGCAATCCGGTGAATGGAGATTTGCGAAAACCAAACCCTGAAGTTATCCAACCACGAGTTGGCCAAATGGAGGGTGTTGAAGAAAGAAGGGATTTCTGATTTTTAAAAAAATTATCCAGCTCCTGAAAACTAATACTTTGAATTTTTGCCTGTTGATCTAAATGATCCAAGCCATTTGATAAACGTTCAAGCATATTTGCAGTACCTCTACCCATAGCCGTATTCAAGCTACTTGTGGCCAAGCCATAGGGACCGCCAACGCCCCAGTTTTTTTCTACAGATTTTGGAGAATTTTCAAGTGCTGTGATAACTCGTAATTTCTTTTCAAATCGCTCGAGTCGAGCCATCTCGGTTTCAAAATTCTTAACTTGACGAGAAAACTTTTCAACCTGAATTTTTCTTATATTTGATTCTTTTTGAATTCGAACCAACTCGATTTCATTACCCTGCAACTTCAGATACTGCTTTGTAAAATAAACAGAAGAACCAAGAAACGCTAAAATAAGAACCCCAGTAACGGCAAAAGCAAGCTTTGCAAATTTTTTTTGCAGGCAGAATTTTTTTGGTGAACCCATTGCTCCGGGAAAAATAACTACGGTAAATTCGTCTTTTTGCACCCTATCTCCTTATTGAAAACCAAAACCTCATAAACTGCGTAATCGTAACGCTTAACTCCCTTTTTTGTCAACCGTTGAATCTAAAAAAACTATGAGAATTACATACTCCAAAGTTCAATTTTTTGAGCAAGCCTACCTTCTAATGAAAGTCAAACCTCACTATCAATCAGAAGTTTTTATTTTGTCTTTAGCCTGAATATGATTAGGGTTTATCGACAGTACAAGCTTGAAATATTCTTGGGATTTGTTGATATTTCCTTTTTCCTCGTGCAAGAGTCCCAAACTAAAAAAAACAGGCACCTGCCCTTTTATATCATTTATTTCTTGGTATATTTGTAGCATTTCTTCGAACCCAAGAATCGTATTGTCCAACTCGCCTTTAGAATAAAAGCCAAATGCCTTTTGCCGAATCACACGCGTCAAAACTTTCCCATAAGTAAAGGCACGTTGTTTAGATTTCTGTTGTAATAGTTTTTTATATTCGTTTGCAAATCGATCGAGCTCACCCATTTTTCTGTAAATTTCATTTAGGTTCCAAACAAAAATAGTTTCTTCAGGGTCAACTTCAATTGCTCTTTGAACTTTTTTTACCGCCAGTGTGTACTGTTTTTTCTCCGAAAGAATGGCACCCCAATTGTTCCATGCAAGGCCATTTTTTGAGTCTATTTCAATAGCTTGGATAAAAGCCTTTTCAGCATTAGGATAGTCTGCCTTAAGGTAGTTTAAATATCCGAACGCATACCAAACATGGGTGGAAGCTGACGCCTGGTAATTATTTAAAAACTTTTCGGCACCACTCAAATCATCCATCGCTTTCCAGGCTTTTAACATAGTCCTAAAAATATAACTCGTCTCCCCTTCTGACTTCAACACCTCTTTATATCTTTCAATAGACTCTTTATATCGTCCCCTAGCAAAAAGAACTTTGGCTTCATTTTTCACAGACAAATTAAAATTTTCAAGACCAGGATGAACTTGCGAAAAAACAGGAGAGGGATGGAATGAAATACTAAAAATTAATAGAAAAGAAAATACAATCATCGGTTATGCTCGTTGGTTGGGGAATTCAAAAATCAAAAGCTGCCAAAATCAGAGGAACCCGCCTCGGGAGAAATACCATCCCGTTCCGTCCGATCAAAAAAGCGAGTGAATTGGCTTTCAAAATGTAATTTCACATCACCAGTCGGACCGTTACGTTGTTTTCGAACCAGAATTTCGGTTTTGCCAGGGTCATCGGTTTCCTTGTCATAGACAACCTCACGATAAATAAACATTACTACATCCGCATCCTGCTCAATTGAACCTGACTCTCTCAAGTCAGAAAGCAGTGGACGCTTATCTGTCCGACCTTCAACCGCGCGACTCAATTGCGAAAGTGCAAGTATTGGCACATTGAGCTCTTTAGCTAAAGCTTTTAGCCCTCTCGAAATATCTGAAACTTCCAACTGCCTGCTTTCAGCGCTTCCGCGTCCCTGCATCAACTGTAAATAGTCAATGACAATAAGCTCTAGAGGTTGTTCCGCTGCTAGCCGACGTGCTCTTGCCCTAACATCCATCACAGAAAGTGCAGCACTGTCATCAATAAACATTTTAGCCTCAGATAACCTGCGCCCCGCATCATGAAGTTTAGGCCAATCAGTTTTTGCGAGGTAACCCGTTCTGACTTTCTGAGAATCTACTTGGGCCTGAGAACAAAGTAACCTTACACCCAATTGTTGTTTTGACATTTCCAAACTAAAAAATGCAGTGGCTTTACCTTCATGAAGAGAAACGAAACGAGCGATGTCCAACGCGAAACTTGTTTTGCCCATACTGGGGCGTGCAGCAAGAATAATAAGATCCGAGGGCTGAAACCCTGCTGTCATATGATTCAAGTCAGTAAAGCCGCAGGAAAGCCCAGTGACCATTCCCGGCTTCATGGAAAGCTTTTCTAGTTGGGAAACGTTTTCTTTAATTACATCGGTAAGTTTGAAAAAACTTGCCTTGGCCCTCTTATCTGAAATTTCAAATATGGACTTTTCCGCTTTATCTAAAAGCGTATCCACATCATCCCTATCGTTGTAACTATTAGAAACTATATCCGTAGCAGTTTGAATCAAATCTCGAAGGATCTTTTTCTCTCTAAGAATTTTTGCGTGGTGACTGACAGCGGTAGCGGTGGGAACATAATCCTCAAGCAGGCTCAGGTATTCGAGGCCCCCTACATTGTCCAACTCATCTTTTTTTCGTAATCGATCCGCGAGGGCAAGAACATCAATAGGCTCATTGGCCTCAAATTGTTCTCGCATAACAATAAAGATTTTTTTGTTAGCTGCCTTATAAAAATCTTCTTCACTGAGTACTTCGAGTGCCTTGGCAATGGCTTCGGAGGAATGCAAACAAGACCCCAACACACTCTGCTCCGCCTCTTTATTATAGGGAGGAAGCTTGTTTAGAGAAATTTCAGTCAGGGCATCTGCCATGATTATTTATGCTCAATCAAATAGGATTATTCTTTTTCTTGAGGCTTTTCTACTTCTGTGGATTCGGGTGTTTCCGGCTTTTCTTCCGTCTCGGTTTTTTCTATTACCTTCTCCCCTTCGACTGTCAGCTTAATTTGCGCCGTCACCTCCGGATGAAGTTTTACAGGTATAGAATACTCCCCTGCTTTTTTAATGGGCTCTTGAATTTGGATTTTTCGTCGGTCAATATCGATTCCCTTTGCTTTCAATAAAGCAGAAACTTCCTGCGCGGTCACCGCACCAAACATTTTCCCACCATCTCCCATTTTTTTCTTAATCTGCATAGTCGTATTACTGATTTTATCAGCAACACCCTGGGCAATATCAGTAACCTTTTTAACTTTAGCCTGAACAATTCTTTTTTGATGGTTAAAGGCTTTAAGGTTATTTGGCGTGGCAAGTAAAGCCTTTCCCTTTGGAATAAGGAAGTTTCTTCCATAACCGTCTTTCACCTCTACTTCATCACCACAAAATCCGAGACCGTCTACATCTTCTTTCAACAACAACTTCATAAAGTTTTCCTTTCCTGAAACAACTAACCTTCTTCACTAGACAGTGGTTTTCTTATTTTTCTAAAATCTATCCATATATCGAACACGCCAATCCCAGCTATCAGCCCAATAAGGATGGGTTGTGCAAATATTAAAATAAAAAAAATCAACCAGAGAAAAATTGGAACTTTTCTAGCCTTTAAAAAATGAATTGTAATGCTCATCCCCTGAACAAAATAGATGACCATCATTACAATAAATAAATTCAGCCCTACATCCCCTATAAAGCCCTGACCCAGAAATAACGCCAAACAAGCTGCTATAAAACCCCATACAAGATTTTCCGGGCAAATCCACTGAGCAAACGTACGTTCCGAAAATAATCCCGGCCCATAAATGCGACCCCAAACTAACCTTAACAAACCGTAATTTGCCATTGCACTAATTAAAGAGCCGATGAAAACAAATGCAGGATAAGAAGAAGCAAATCCACCAACCATTTTTTCAAAAAACGCCTTAATTTCCTCTATTTCCGCCTTATTTTCCCCAACCGATCCAAAGGCCTCAAAGGATTGAGCAAAATGGGCCCTGATCTGATTTTCAAAAAATTCTTTAACAGTTGTATCTTGGTCTCCTAGCAGGGCAACCAGAAGTAAAATAGATACCCCCCCTGATATTAGGGAGGAGGCCCCAATGCACCAACCTCCAGGAAACCGCGCCCGGATCATTTCTCCCAATACGAACGCCATCACAGCATATTCAGCCATGAATAAGAGAGCTTGGTTCTGCCCTGCCAAAAACCAAAGTACCCCAAATATAAGGGCCATCAAAACAAGTGCTAGCTGTTTACCCCGCTGCAAAAATATAAAAACTAACGGAAAAGGCGATAAAATTCCCACCAATGCACCTAGAGGTGGAATAACCACAAGAGCAAATAAAAGCGCAAAAACTAGAACAACCGGTAACAATAAATTTTGCGATTTTGGCCCTTGATCCAAAACTAGTGCTGAACAGAAAAAGGCAGCAAGGCTATATTACGGGCTCTTTTAATCGCCCGCGTTAATAGTCTTTGGCACTTTGCACAATTTCCAGAAATTCGCGAAGGAACAATTTTCCCCCTCTCTGAAATTAAGGGTTTCAGTGCTTTAATATCGTGAAAATCTATATACACCTTGCTGTCGTCATCGTTGCAAAAGCGACAGATTTTTTGTGAAAAAAATGAACGTTTTTTAGTTGGTTCAGCCATAGTTTCCTTCTTTTATCTTTGTTTAATTAAAATGGAACATCGTCATCATCAGGAACAGAGGAGGGACCTGACCCCATATCCTTCTTATCGCCTTGCTTAGTTAAAAATTGTACATTGTTGGCGACCACCTCCAATTTGCTGCGTTTTTGTCCGCCTTCTGCTTCCCAAGTCTGGTAGTTCAAACGTCCTTCAATAAATGCCTGACTACCTTTATTCAAATATTCGGCACAATTCTCACCCTGTTTTGCCCAAACCGTAATATCAACAAAACAAACTTCATCTTTCCATTCTTCGCCCTGTTTAAACTTTCTATTTACCGCAAGCCCAAAACTAGCGACCGCCGTTCCACCAGAAGTATATCGAAGCTCAGGGTCTCTCGTCAGATTCCCCATTAAAAGTACTTTATTGAAAGAAGCCATTTTAGTTACCAGGTTTTCATTTACTTTGAGTTAGTAAAACTATTCCTCATCATTTGTGCTAACTTTTTCCTTTTCCTCACCCTCTCCCTCAGCTTCGTCATTCTTCCCTAATGCTCTTTCCAACTCGTCATCTGTTAAGCTCACAACCATAAACTTAATGATGAGGTCATAAAGTTTATATTTTTTTTCTAAGTCAATAACTCCGGAAGGTTCCAAGGTGTGATACAGGTTGAGATAAATACCAAAACGGTTTTTCTTAACTCTATAAGCAAGGCGCTTCTTCCCCCACTTTTCGGTTTTTAAAATGGTCCCACCATTTCCTTTAATGAACTCTCCTATTTTTCCAAGAGCTTCATCAACGCGGGTATCTTCAATATCGGGTTTTAAAATCAGGACACTTTGGTAAGAGCGCAATAGGTACCTCCTCACGGGTTTAAAAAGGGATTGTTGAACCAAAGTAAATACCAAACTTCCAACAACCCCATAAGCACCAACTCAAAAGTTGGAGCAAGGGATAAGACCACCTTTTATAATTTAGGCACTAAAGTATCATATTTCGCAAAAAACAGGTAATCTTTTCATATGCCTCAAATAAAATCAATAAATTTCAAACAGGGTGCTAACAATCTCTCTACAAATCATGAGTCGGCGAAACTGTAGCGTCATATGGTTTTCTATCCTTTTAGGTCTATTTGGGTGTGACCTTCCCTCACCTCCACCCGATATGCTCTATAAATTTGATGTAATTAGGGTAGGCAAAGGTCCCTCCTACCTTTTAACCCACGACCTTAATCTAGATGGAGAACCTGATCTGATAACCGTCAACTCAAAAGACAACAGTCTCAGTCTCCTTTTTGGAAAAGGAGATGGAACATTTCATAAACTGCGCCACATCCGAGTCGCGGAAGAACCAACTATGGTGACAGTAGGTGATGTCAATCGTGATAACACCCCTGACTTGATCGTCAACTCCCGGGGGGAAGAAATGTTTATTGTATTACCGGGTAATGGAGATGGCAGCTTCAGGAAGCCCATCGCCATAAAAACAGGCAAAGTTCCCTTAAACGTAATTCTGGCAGATTTTAATAACGATAAAAAACTCGATGCCGCTGTAACATTGACATTCGATCAAATGGAAATTTATATCGGTACTGGTGATGGTTATTTTAAAAAACGGAAAACCTATCTTTCAGGGTCGCGTTCTTTTTCTGGAGTAGCAGAAGATTTCAATTCCGATGACAACATGGATATAGCCCTAGCCACAAGCAGTTCCAATTCCAGCTCTATTCGAGTCTTTCTTGGCAACGGGAATGGCACATTTCAAAAACCAAAAATTTACGCCAAAAAACTTGTTCCTCTTGCAGTGATCCTTGAAGATATGAATAAGGATGGGAAATTAGACCTAATATTCGCTTCTGGAAAAGGTGATAACTTATATATGCTCTATTCCAAGGGTGATGGAAACTTCTCAGAACCTATTTCATTTTCAGGAGG
>Ga0315316_10003115_pt1 | contig 12006 bp, 9 predicted proteins | sample M160m3416metaG_FD_203702 | JGI IMG/M metagenome (GOLD analysis project Ga0315316, IMG submission 203702) | Ammonia-oxidizing marine archaeal communities from Monterey Bay, California, United States - M1 60m 3416 | ecosystem: Environmental > Aquatic > Marine > Intertidal zone | place: USA...
TGATGCAGCCGGTTTTCCTAAGGCAACCACTACTCGGGGCTTAATGGCTTTTAGTTGCTGTATAAGAAAAGGGTTGCAGGCGGCAATTTCTTCTTTTTCTGGGTCACGATTTCCGGGTGGGCGACATTTGACAATATTACAAATATAAGTATCTTTTTCTCGGTTGAGGAGCATGCCTTTTTCTATAATTTCCGTCAATTTTTTACCAGCGCGTCCTACAAAAGGCAGGCCTTGTTCGTCCTCATCGGCTCCTGGTCCCTCCCCAACAAAAACCAGATCGGCTTTTGGGTTTCCCGAACCAAAAACAATATTTTTTCTCCCCTGAGAAAGTTTACAACGGGTGCAGTCACCTAGTTCTTCCCGAACTTCTATTAATGAATTTGCTTTTTCATTGTCTGTCATACTTTTTCTGGGAGAGGCATTCAAAGGAGAAACCGATTCAGTAAATAAATTAGATTCGCAGGGTATCTCCGAATAACCGGCATCCTTTAAAAATAATAAGTGGTTTTTGAGTTCTCTTAAAAGACTATTGCGATCATGTGTTTGCATATCGGGTGCAAGGTTAACAAAAGGTAAAGAAAAAACAAACAATTAAACTCGTTTTAAGGCATTATTTTATTTAAAAAATAATTTAAAATCATATATTTAGATATTACTTATTAATCTAAATTTTTATTTACATAGGTAGTAATAAAATTGTATATGGAAAACCTTTGCCTATCTCTTTGAATAAAAGTTTATAATTTGTTACACTTTTATATATAACGATAGGCATATCATTAAGTTAGAAGAAACGATTGAGGGTTTTACCGATGTTATTAAAAAAAGTCTTATTAGTTTGGTCCATTGCCTTTATGGTTTTTAGTGCTTCTGAAGCGTTGGCACAAAATCATGAGCAAGGACATCATCAACAGCATTTAGACTCAATTGTTTCTCCATTTGATAGTCATAAAAAACTTGTATCCCCGCATTGTCTTCTAAAGAGTGGAACCCACCATAAAAAAGGGAAATGTCCTCATTCAGTTACCAATAGAGATCAAACTACACAAATTGCTTTAGATTGTGGTGGTAAAACATCAGGAGCCGTTCCTCAAACATCATCTTATAGCAGTGATTATGCGGATGCATATTTAAATCCGCTTGTTTATCCTTTACAGCATAAACAATTTTCCTCTATCGCTATTCTTTCATGCGAGCAGTTCATTAGTTTGCTTGATCCACCCCCAAGATTCGTATAACCCTCATCTTTATTTTATCCAATTTTTTAATTTAGTTTAGGCCAGGTCTCCAAAGGGGGACTGGAATTAGCTACTTGTATTGTATTTAAATTCTATCCGCATGTGGGGTTAGGCGGAAGTTCAAATTAGATTGTTTTCTTGCATGAATTTTAATTTTGCATGCATGTTATATGGAGGAGTTCCGTGGTTCTTGTAATACGAAATACGTTTTTAGTTTTATTCCTTATTTTCTTTGTTTTTTCTACCACCTTTGTTCAAGCAGCTGATGAAAATAAACCTCAAGCATTAGAGGAATTAATTATTTTGGCTCCAAAAGCTGAAATTCGGGATACTTTTATCGACGTCATGCCAGTACCAACAGCAAAATTTAAGGTGGATCGTACGGAAATAGATGCGATTAACTCGATGACTATAGAGGATACAGTCCGTTATGCTCCCAATGTTGAGGTGAGAAGGCGATATATTGGTGATCCTAATGGTGTTATTTCGATGCGAGGCAATGGAAACTTCCAGACAGCGCGACAGATGGTATTCGTAGACGGGTTTCCGCTTCACAGCCTACTTCGTACCCGATGGAATGGCGCTCCCCAGTGGAATTTTGTGGCACCCGATGAAACCGACCATGTAAATATCACCTATGGTCCTTTCTCACCAAAATACAGCGGAAACGCTATGGGTGGAGTTGTCGACATATTTAGCAGGGAACCCCAAAAAGAAGAGTGGGCTTTGCAAACCACGGGCTGGGTTCAGGATTGGGAGTTGCAACAAAGCAAAGGTAACGCGCCGGGTTACAAAACCTTTTTTGCTCATGGGAATAAAATCGGAAAACTTTCCTATTATATGTTCTATAACCGCTTGGAAACGGAGACTCAACCCACAAATATACAGACGGATACTAGTATAGGGGGGAGCGGAGGTACAACCGTAACTGGCCCAGTAAACTTTATGGATGCTAGGGTGCGGGACTCTATAGTTTATTCTGATGATGGTGAAGAAAATAGTATCAATGATTTATTTAAGATGAAGATGAACTACGATTTTTCTTCTCAATTTAAGTTAAGAGGAATGATTGGTTTTCTTGATCGTCATCGGAGTCAGTTAAATGTGAATAATTATATTCGAGATTCTAGTGGTAACAAACTTTGGACTGGCGATCTAAGTTTAAATGGAACGAAATTTAATGTAAGCGAAAATCAATTTGATGTGTCCAAACAGGATAAACAGGATTTGCTTATTGGGTTGGGTGCCAAGGGAAAGTTAGCTAATGGCTGGAATTATGATGTAGCCCTGAGCACTTATTTTGTTTTGCAGGACATTGCCAGAGATTCTGATGAAAACCCCGAATCCAGTGCATACGATGGTAGTGGTCAGTTGACAGAATTTTCTAATACCGGTTGGCAGATGGTCGATATAAGATTCGATAAAGAATCAATAGGGAATTCATCGGATCTTTCTTTCGAGGGTGGTTACCACTACGATCATGCTCGGATGAAAGTTGAAAATATTAGGAGTCTTCCAGACTGGGAGTTATCTGAGAGAGGACAAGGGTCTTTAAATAACTCCAGTGGTGGTGAGACAGACACCCACGGTTTTCACGGAAACCTTGGTTTTCAGTTAAACTCAAAATGGGATCTGCAAACTGGGTTGCGTACTGAGCTGTGGCGCTCTTTCAAGGGCTTTAAACATGAATCAGCAACTGAAACCGGTCACCATCTTTCCAGAATGGAATATGCATTTTCTCCAAAACTCTCGTTAGGGTTCAAACCCAGTAATGAATGGGATTTCCGTTTTTCTCTAGCGCGTTCAACGCGGTTTCCATTACCCGAAGAGTTATTCGAAAATGTTGATGACCTGCAAAACAACAGTATATCCAGTCCAGGATTAAGGCCTGAAGTTGGTAAGCATGCCACCATTATGATTGGAAACTACAAATCCCAAGAAACAACTCAGTTAAATCTGTTTTTTGATGAAATTTTAGACACCATTTTTTCTGACCAGGATGTTACCGATGGAACTACAACGAGTACTTACGTCAATATTAATAAGGTCACGACGTTTGGTGCTGAGTTTATTACACAACGCAGGGACTTTTTAATTCCCAATCATGATTTGTCTTTTAACGTTTCCTATACCAATACAGAAATCATAAGGCATGATTCGAATTCCTCAGTTGAGGGCAACCAATTGCCTCGCGTACCTGAATGGAGAGCTAAGTTTCAATCTTTGTACCATATTTCTAATAAATGGGATGCAATGTTAGCGGGGCGTTACCAGGATAAGGCATTTGGTCAAATCGACAATAGCGATACCCTTCGAGGAGATAATGGGCAGGACGAGTATTTTTTCTTGGATCTTAAAACAACGTACCGGAATAAAAAGTTGAATGCGTCATTTGGTGTAAACAATCTGACTGACCAGCTTGCATATACAGGCCCGCATACATTCCCAAGAAGAACCTATTCGATTGATTTGCAATGGAAATTTTTGTGAACACTTTAAATATGACACGTGAGAAAAAGTGAGGTTCTATCTTGGAGCTTAAGTTGCCACTGGTAAAGATAAATATGATTAATGTTTGAATAAACTCAGAGAGAATTATCATGTTTAGCAAAAAAGAAATAAAAATTATCCTTGTTTGCTTTCTTTTCCTCCTGTCCTGCGCTGGACCTGGATTGGAGATTTCTGAGAAAAAAGTACCGATAAGTATTACATCAAATAATGACCCTGAGGTTATTTGGGAGCCTAAGCCAAGACCTGTTGCCAAGGGAAATGACGGACAGCTTTTAGTGAGAACCTCTGAATCGATGAAATTACTTTATGCGGCACATAATAACAAGGGTAAACAAAATCTGTTTATGTCCAAAACTAAAAATATAGGGGACAGTTTTTCGAATTCGATTTCTGTAAACTCAGAAAAGGACGAAGTCAGTGCTCATGGCGAAAACGGTCCTAAACTTAAGCAAGGTAAAGGTCGTGGTATTTTTGCTGCCTGGGTTGGGAAACGGGATATTAAGTTTGCTCGGTCTATGAATTTTGGAAAAAGCTTTGGTCCCTCTCTTCGCGTTAATGATGACAAAGGAAAAGCGTCGCAATCTTTTTTCGCAATGGATGTTTCCCCTGATGGAAAAATATTTACAGCCTGGCTGGATGGTCGAGATAAAAAATCTGGAAAACCGGGAACTTCTTCATTCTATATTGCTCGTTCTGTAAATCAGGGAAAATCATTTGAGAAAAATATTAAAGTTTCTGGAGATGTTTGCCCTTGTTGTCGTGCAGCATTGGCTTTTGGAGAAAACGGAGAAATATTTGCTTCATGGCGCCATGTGTATGCTAACAACGAGAGAATTATGGTTGTTGCCACTTCCCGTGATGGAGGTAAAAATTGGACTGATCCGGTAAAGGTAACTAAGGCAGGTTGGAAAGTAAACGGCTGCGCGCATTCAGGGTCGAGTATGAAATACGTCGACGGAAAACTTTTTATCTCTTGGTATACCGGAAAAGATGATAAAGCCGCTCTCAAACTTTCTTATTCATCCGATCATGGAAAATCTTTTAATTCAGTAAAAGATATTCACGGCAAAATCCTAGATGCTAATCATCCAGATATGATAGTTATCGGAAAAGAAGCTTGGATAATTTTTCAGGGACGGGACCCTAATCAGTCAGGAGGTTGGGGACGTGAAAAGGCATGGCTCGTGAGGGTTAAAGGCGACGCAAATGCTTCAGATCCTTCTCCATTACCATCTAATGGCGGTAGTGTGGCCTATCCATATTTGGTTAAAGGGAACGGGGGTCGTGTTTATGCAACCTGGACCGAAATTGGTGAAGAGGGTCCCAAAGTGATGCTATGTCGCGGTCGAATTAATTCTTAATTTATTTAGATTCTTTGTAATGAAAATGATTTCTAAAATATTGAAAACACCATTCAGCATTAGCCATGCTGCTGTTATTTCCCTGAGTGTTCATTTTGTGTTCTTATCAGTTTATTCTATTGAAATTTTTAATAAACCAAAATTTCCAGAAAAAAAATATAAAAAGTTTCAAATAGAATTGGTAAAAAGAACTCAAGTTAGCCCAGCAAAAAGAAAACTATTAAAAGTAAGAGAGCCTATATTACATGCTTCTAAAAACCCGGTTCTGCCAAAACTTTCCTTGGTCGCTATTAGTAAGCCCATAAGAGAATTGGAAAGCAAATCTAAACAATTTGTTAAGCCGGTGGCGGTAACTTTAGAGAAGAGAGTTTTAAGAAGTCTTCAGGCAAGAACATCAGTTTCAATTCGGCAAACTGATTTTAAAAGTCCAGCTTACTCCGCGCTACCGAAGTTGGTAAAAAATATTTCAGAAAAACCTCTTAAAATAGTTTTGCCGTTAAAGGGTGCAGTTGAAACTGGGAAAAAATTGACGAGAGGTGCACGGCTTTATAGGAGCACAAGGCAGCCGCTAAAAACAGGGGTCAATCCTGATAGAATCTTTGTTAGACAACGGTCAACCTTGGTTGCTACTCGTAGTCCTGCAAACTATTCCTTTAAACCTCAGGTTAAAAATATGGCCGTATTGCCTCCTGAGCAGGATCCTTTATTAAAAGAAGAGTTGAATAATCTTTGGACTGGCTATACCACCAAGGTGAGACAGATGATTGCCAGAGCTAAAATCTATCCTCCAAAAGCCCGTGAAAAAGGACAACAAGGAAAAATTTATTTGTCCTTCAAAATTGGAAAAGATGGAAAGGTGCTCAAATTATTTGTCGAGCACTCATCAGGTCATGAAATTCTTGACGAGGCAGCTAGAATAGCTATAACGGACGCGGGGCCTTTTCCTCCGATTCCAGAAAAATTAAACAAACAATATGCATTTCTAGAACTTCCTATTTCTTTTGTTTTGAGGTGAATTATTTCAGATGTAATGCCATTAATTCTCCCCCTTCCTTCTTCCTTTTTTCAGGTTTCACTAGGTTAATTAACTAGTCGTAATATTTATCAAAGGAATTAAACTTTCATATCAACTGTTTTTTTCTTCGAGCTTTTAAAGTCATAATTTTTTAATAATAAGCTAAAGTTTGACGAGAATATGGTGATATTGTGTCTATTCAATACAGGCGTATTCTGTTTAAATGTGTTAGAATATCAAATGTTTTAACGGTTATGTATTTGAATTATTTGGAGTAAACTGCTAAGTTACGATGATAAATATTAAGGAAATTCCACTGGCAATTCCTTTATAAAGGTCTTTAAGTTTTATAGGAGATCCAAACATGTCAGGTTTGAAAAGTTCATGGGAATTAAGTCTAGAAAGATCGGATGATCTTGCCCCTGAGTTTAAGTCTAAGAAAAAGCTAACAAAAAAGCAAAAAGAGCAAATTGGTGAAGTTAGAAAAGATTATACAGCGCAAATTGCTGATCGTGATGTGATGGTACAGGACAAGGTGCGTAAACTTTCTGATCGTGTGCCCCCTGAAGATATAGAAAATGCAAGGTTGGAGTTAGAAACTCAATTCCGGCAAGAAAAAAAATCCTTAGAAGAAAAAATGGAACAAGAAATTGAATCGATCCGAAACCCAAAAGGTTGAGAGAAAATTTGTTTCTTATTTGCGCTCCTTTAATCCTATTACTCCCACCCAAAATCCAAAGACCTTGAATAAAATGAAAGCTCTGGTATGAAAACGGTCATTAAGGAAATAATTGAATCTGCCTTGGATAAGGCAAAAAAGGCCGGCCAATTGGAGCTTGGGAATGTTCCTGATGTTGTTATCGAGAAACCCAAAGATGAAAAGATGGGGGATTTTGCAACCAATGTCGCGATGACCTTGGCGCGTAGCGAACGTAAAAACCCAAAAGTGATTGCAGATATCATTAGTCGTCATATAGAAAATGATACAGCTGGGTTAGATTCTGTAGGAATTGCAGGACCTGGATTTCTAAATTTAAAAATGTCTCCAAACTTTTTTCTCAATCGATTGACTGATGCTGTTCAGCAGCGAAATGATTTTGGAAAATCAAATGTAGGTCAAGGTATTAAAATATTAATTGAATTTGTCAGCGCTAATCCTACTGGTCCTTTGCATATTGGTCATGGCAGGGGGGCAGCAGTTGGCGATGCCTTGGCACGAATCCTTAAAAAAGCAGGTTACGACCTAAGCACCGAATACTATGTGAATGATGTGGGAAATCAAATGAATACTCTCGGACGCTCTACATGGTTACGTTATCTGGAGTTACTTGGAGGAAAAAAAGAATTTCCAAAAGATCACTATCGCGGGGAATATATAAAAGATATTGCGCAACTTGTTATTGATCAGCGAGGGAACGAATTTATTGATAAATCGGAGGAGGAGTGTGTCTCCTATTTTAGAGGATTCGCCAAGGAAAAAATTCTAGCAGGGATCAGGCAGGATCTTTCTGATTTTCGCGTGACATTTGATAACTGGTTCAGCGAGCAGTCCCTCTATAAAGATAATTCGGTAGAAGGTGCAATTGAATGGTTAAGAGATAAAGGTCATATATATGATAAAGATGGTGCTGTATGGTTAAAGTCTTCTGCTTTTGACGATGATAAAGACCGCGTAATTGTAAAGCAAACGGGTGAAAAGACTTATTTTTGTTCGGATATTGCTTACCATCAAAATAAAATCAAACGAGGTTTTAAGAAAATTATTAATTTGATGGGTGCAGACCACCATGGGTATGTGCCGCGGATGGAAGCGGTATTACAGGCAATGGGGTACGACAAAAAAATTTTTAAGATATTACTGATTCAATTCGTTAGTTTGCTTAGAGATGGTAAAAAAGTATCTATGTCAACTCGGTCTGGGGAATTTGAAACTCTGTCGGACGTGGTAAGCGAGGTTGGCGTTGATGCAGCACGCTATTTTTTTCTAATGAGAAGCTCGGATGCACATTTGGATTTTGATCTTGAATTGGCTAAACAGGAGACACCGGAAAATCCAGTTTTTTATATCCAATATGCACATGCGAGAATTTGTAGTATCTTTCGCGGCGCTAAAGATAAGGGTATTCGGTTTTCTGAAAATGCGAATATCGACCTGTCCCCACTTGTTGAGGAGGAGGAATATTCGATCATAAAAGCAATTTTAGCATTTCCTGAAGTTGTGGAGAAAAGTGCTTTAGCTTTGGAAGTACACAGAATTTCGCATTACCTGCTCGATCTGGTATCGCGTTTTCATGGATACTATAGTCGGCACAGGGTGATTTCCGATGACATCCCATTGACTCTGGCGCGCTTGTATTTATTAGATGGGTTAAGAATAACAATTCGAAACGGGTTTGACCTAATGGGAATTTCAGTGCCTGAAAAGATGTAAGGCGGATTCCGATGGAGTGATATGAGATTAATTTATCTAGCGATCCTTGTTTCAACAACGATATCGATCTTTTATTTTAAGGGTGAATTGTTGTTAGATTTTTTTTGGGAATGGAATAAACCTGCAGTAAGTAAAAAAGTGAGTGCAGTGAAACCTAAATTCCTTATTAATAAAGCGGAGGCTTTAAAACCTGTTTCCCATCAATTTACCTTTTTTGAAACCTTGAATGACAAAACCATGACCAAATATGTAGGACTGCATGGTGAAATACTTCCGGTCTCTTCACCTGATAAGCCAGTTTTTCTTTTTAAGAAAAATAAAAATTCAAGTCTAGTAATTGAGCGTGCAAAATCAGATTTAAAACCAAGAGCTATAAAAATTTCTCAGGAAGACAAAAAACTATCGCCATCAAAATCACTTCGATTTTTTGTCCAAGTCAGTTCATTCCGCAATCACATTAAAGCCGGCGCATTAAAAATAAAATTACAAGAAAAAGGTTTCGATTCGTTTCTTATTGAAACAGAATTACCAAATCATGGGGGGAAATGGTACCGGGTGTTCTTAGGCAAATATAGTGATGAAGAATTAGCGGAGAAAGATGCAGAACGCGCCAGAAAAGAGTTTAGACTGAATGGAGTTGTTGTAAGCAAAGCCATAGGGTAAGCGTACTATTTCTCTGAACACATATGGTCTTTATCGCAAAATGCCTGAAGTTCTTCTACTGGATCATCAATTCTTGGGCCACCATAAAATTTTTCTTTACTATCAAACCAGGTATTGAACCTATAGCCTTCAATATCATCTTGATATAGTTTTCTTCTTTCATCTTTTCCATTAAACTCAAAATCAATTTGCGTCATTCCTGAGGATTTGATGGTAACCACACCTTTTTTCTGGGGTATATAAGTATGCCAAGCCACAACGTCGTATGTTCCAGGAGGAATATTATCAATAGAAAAATTTCCATTTGAGTCGGTAACCGTATAATACGGGTTTTTAACCAGATAGCCGTGAGTTTGCAAGAATGGGTGTAGATTGCATTTGATGGTGTATTCACTTGCATCAGCTCGAACGAATGCAGACCGCACCTGACTGGACTTAGGAGTGACTGGGCGGTTAGAAGTTTGATTGGGGTAAATATTTCTAACCTCATAAGTTGCTATCTCATGTTGGATCGGATCCATGTTTTCAATAATAATATTTTCACTGTTCTTGATTCCAATTATGTAATTGTTAGAACGACATCTGTCAATGTTAAACGTTTGCATTTTTTGTGGAAAGGGCTTCCCTTTTTTAACATTAGTTAGAGCTATGATAGTGTCTTTCAAACCGCGCTCATTGGACACCGTAAAATCAAAAAGTAAGCGGTGCCCTTTCCCGTCTGAAATGCGCGAACAAAATTCTATATTTGGGGCGTTGATTAGGTGAAAAGAGCGGGCTTTAGGGATTGGCCCTGCAAGAGAAACGCGACCTTTTAAATTTCCCCCATTATCTACTGTTATTACTTTATATTCTGGAAGTATTTGATCGAACAATTTTTTTGCCAACTTGTTGTTGCGCTTGAAAAGGATATCTACTTTCTCCCTGGCTTTATTCCTATTACCTTGACGATTGAATAAAATACCAAGATCATATTCGGCCTTCACCATTCTCCGATCAAGGCTCAGTGCAATCTCTAGTTCTTTTATTGCTTCATCGATTAAATTTAGTCGAGCAAAAGATATTCCGCGATTATAACGAAGCCCAGAAGAGTCATATCCTAGTTTTAGTGCTTGGTCGAATGAAAATAGAGCTTCTTTAAACATTCCCGTCTGGCTTAATGCAACTCCAAGATTTGCATGTACCAAACCTTTATTTGGTAAAAGCTTGGAAGCTTTGATAAATTCAGGGATAGCATCTTTCCATAATTTTTGTTGGCTAAGTTTCATTGCTCTCTGATAATGAAGTTCCCCCTCTTTACTATGGGTGGATGCTTCAGTATAAAAAGTGAGCAGTAAAAAAGAACATGTTAAAAATATAATAAAACGCATGCAATGATCTAGAGTTATTAGTAATTTGTAATTGGTATATAGCTTTATATACAGTATTTTCAATCTACCAATACCTTATTAAAGTGTCAACTAAGGCTAAAGTGGGTAATAGAATATTCACGCTAAAATTAACTATGCCTACTTTGTTTATATAAAAATTAATCAAAACTTCTAATTTAGGAGTAATATTTTTGAAGATAAATGATTTTTTGGTGCCGTTTACTCCACATCCAGCTTTAAGGGGAGGTATTTCCCAAACTATAGCCGGATCACAATTACCTGGGAATTCAACCGTACTTCCAGAGAAAATTCCATACACTATTGACTTAGATGTAGATGCAAAAGCCATTTTGTATGAAATAAAATCTGTGGATAAAAATAAGCCTATTGTCATGCTAGCCCACGGTATGGGGGGTTGTTCCGAATCAGGTTATATAAAAAGGATTGCCTGGAAGTTACGGATTCATGGATACGGAGTTTTCATGATCAACCAACGAGGTAGTGGAAAGGGAATGGGACTTAGCTCCAGCCTATGGAATGGGGGTTCAAGTGATGACTTTGATAAAATGATTCGTTTTATTTTGGAGAAGCACCCTTGTCTGCTAATAATTGGTTTCTCGTTGAGCGGAAATATTCTTCTTAAATATTTGGGTGAAGGTCGAGTTATTCCGTCTGGGCTGATTGGTGCACTAGCAGTTAACCCCCCTATTGATTTGCGTGTTGCCAGCCACAATATTTCTAACCTGACTTCGTGTTGGTTATTTAATCGTTACTATATGAGATTGATTAGAATTCAAGCCCAGGCTTTGAGAAAAAATTTTCCTGAGGCTATGCATCCAGGCCAAAACCTTAATACAATCTGGGATTTTGATGTGAGTTATACTGCGCCAGCAGGTAAATATAAAAGTGTGGATGATTATTATGAACAATGTAGCGCAAAAAATTATATAAAAAATATCCAGAAACCTACAACTATTTTATGTTCTCTAGACGACCCTTTTGTGTCCCCGGAAGTTTTTAGAAACCTTTCTAGTAACGTGGACTTTTGTCAGCCGCAGGGGGGTGGGCATATGGGTTATATTTCACATGAAAAAACTCAATTTGGGGATCACCGCTGGATGGACTATGTGGTTCTTAGGTGGACTCAGGAAATGAATAAAAGAACAAATTTAAATTGAACTTAAAGCATTTTACAATTAGGCTCACTAATATTTTTGCGGAAATTTAAAATTAGACTATTCTCCAAATATGTGAATGTGAATAAAGCCTAAATAAATCAAAAATATTTTAATCATTCAGGGCAAGATAAAAAAATTGACGTAGTTGCCGAATAGGCATGATTCATGTTATAGAATTTAGCCAGGCTCTGTATAGAGGAGCTAACAAGCGAAGGATTAGTATGTCCCAAAAAAAAAGATTT
>Ga0315316_10003118_pt1 | contig 12004 bp, 7 predicted proteins | sample M160m3416metaG_FD_203702 | JGI IMG/M metagenome (GOLD analysis project Ga0315316, IMG submission 203702) | Ammonia-oxidizing marine archaeal communities from Monterey Bay, California, United States - M1 60m 3416 | ecosystem: Environmental > Aquatic > Marine > Intertidal zone | place: USA...
AGGAAGGGGGAAAGATCTTTCACCAGCAGGGTTGCATCGCCTGCCATACCCTGGACGGGAAGGGAGAGGGGGAACGTATTGGCCTGGGGGGCGTGCGAATGAAGTTCCGTAAGGGCGCGGTGGAGGCGTTTCTGCAGAACCCGTCGAGGTTTCATGCGGGAACCCGCATGCCGACCTTCCAGTTCAGTGAGGAGGAAGCATTCGCGCTGGAGGGATTCCTGCGCTCCCTGGGAAAGGCTCCGGGGGCAAGCTTGAGGAAAGGAGATGCTGCAAAAGGGCAGGCCCTGGCTCGATCCGCCGGGTGCTTCAACTGTCACCAGCGCAAGGGTGAGGCAAAGGGCGACGGAAGTAGAATCGGTCTCTTTGCCCTCCCTTCAGCGGAGTGTTCCGGGGTCCACTACGATCTGCCCGGGGGAGAAAAAGCGGCGCTCACCGCTTTTCTCCGGCAGAAATCCAATAGTGATTCGCTTGCTCGTTTTGTTCCCGCCGAATTTGCGGAGCGGCAGTATCACCACTTGCGGTGCAATGCCTGTCACGTGCGGGATGATGAGGAGTCCCTGCGGGAGAAATTTGCAGAAGAGGTCGCTCATCTCAAATGTACCGAGTCCCCGGCAAATGAGGAAAAGCCCGCCATCCTGGCAGAGCCGCCGCCGCTCAATCACCTCGGAATGAAGCTGCGTCCGGAATGGCGGGAGAGATTGTTTGCAGGGCAGATCCGTCCCAAGGTGCGCAAGTGGCTTCCGGCCCGCATGCCTGCCTTTCCTGCCCGGGCGCATCATTTGTCCAGTGGCTTCAGTCACGCGGCGGGGTTTTCCGCAGAAGAGAGCAAGCGGGGCGCCCTTGATCCCGCCAAGGTCAGGATTGGTGCGGCGATGACGGGCGTAGAGGGCGGGTTGAGCTGCGGAACCTGTCACGGCATTGCCGATAAACCAGCTATCGCCGTCTTTGAGGGGGAAGGACCGAACCTGCGTGAGGCCGGGGCCCGGCTCACCCGCGATTACTTTCACCTCTGGATGAATGATCCCCCCCGGGCCTGGCCCGGCACGATCATGCCCAAGTATGCGCTCGACGGCCAAACTCCTCTCACCCAGTACTACGAAGGTGACGCCAGAAAGCAATTCGAGGCGGTCTATGAATACCTGCGGTCCCTTTCCACAAAATAATATCATGAAGAGAATCCTTCCCACCCTCATCCTTGGTCTCCTGTCCCTTCCGGTGGCGGCCGCCCCGGGTCTCATCGGGGAATACTTCAAGTTGGAAGACAAACTCGGGGATGAATTCGAAGTGCCGGTGGGCCTGAAGCCGTGGCTCGTGCGGATCGACAAGACGGTTGATTTTGCACAGAGCAAGGATGAGTTCCACGGGGCAAAGCTGGCCGAGAATTTCATGGTGCGCTGGAGCGGTGCAATCACGGTCCCCAAGGCAGGGAGCTACCTCTTTGCCCTCAACTCAAAGGACGGTTCCCGGTTCCATGTCGGTGACAAGCTGGTGGTCGACAACTGGGGTCCGCATCCCATGAAGCAGCAGAGCGGAACGGTCCGCTTGCGGGCGGGCTCGCATCCGGTCCGGATCATCTACCAGAACGGGAGTCCGGGGGCGGGCTGTGTTGTTAAATGGATGAGCCCGGGAGGGAAACTGGAAGCGGTTCCCGCTTCGGTTCTCTTTCACGATGCGGACAAACTGAAGGGGATCAAATGGGACCAGCAGGCCTTTGCGAAGGCCGCCAGGCCGAATGCCCCTCCAGCCAAGCCGGTCTCGGGAAGCCTGCCGCAGAAATATGGCAACTTCGTGAGTACGGCGCTGCGCGTCGGCAAGGACTCCAAGGGAGACAACATTGCCTTCCGGGCCCGGGTCATCCGGCTCGATCCGCAGGGAGCGGCCTGTGTGGCCTTTGATTCCGATACCATGCGCATGGCGGCGGGTTGGACCGGGGGAGGATTGAAGTTGGAGGGCCTTCCCTTCACCGGAGGGCATGGCGCCTTTCCCTCGCACAACGGGGCCAAGGTGTTCAGCAACCAGGCCGCTCCCGGGTGGGCTGATACGCAGGGGAGCATCGCCGAAACCAGGATGCCGGAGGATGGCAAGTATCCTCCCCTCGGCCCCCTTCCCAAGGCCCAGGCCCACTACAAGGGACTTTATGTGCACGGGGACAAGACCGTCCTCCGCTACACGGTGGGCCCGGATCCGGTGCTGGAACTCCCGGCCCTCGAGAACGGGCTCATCACCCGGACGATCCAGGGAAAGTTCAGCCGTTCCGCAGTGGTTGTGCTTGCTGATGAAAAAGGAGCTCCTGAGATCCAGGTGGTGGGCTCCAAGGCGAAACCCGGGACGGTGGATGGTCGTATCGTCCTGAAGATCCCGGCGGGGATGGCTCACTTCAAGGTGGTTTATGGAACCGGGCAGGTTCCCGAAACCCTCGAGGATCTGACTCTTTACATGAAGGGTGGACCCGCCCGCTGGACCGAGACGGTGACCACTACCGGGCAACTGGCCAAGGACGATGGCAAGGCTTCCTACGTTCTCGATCGATTGACCGTGCCCTACCAGAACCCTTACGGGATGAAAATGCGCATCGGGGGGTTTGACTTTTTCAGCGATCCCTCCAGGGCGGCAGTGTGCACCTGGGATGGCGATGTCTGGATCGTCAGCGGTATTGATGAGAAACTGGAGGAGCTCACCTGGAAACGAGTGGGAGCTGGTGGGCACGAAACTCTGGGGCTTACTGTCGTGGACGATATGATCTACACGGTGGCGGATGACCAGATCACGCGCTACCACGACCTCAACGGCGATGGAGAGACGGACTACTACGAGAACTTCAACAATGACTGGGAGCTCACCAGCGGATTCCATGCCTTCTGCTTCGACCTGCAGATCGGGCCGCAGGGAGAGTTCTATTTCGCCTTTGGCAGTCCGGTCCGTGGTGGCGGGCGCAGCTTCCAGAGGATGAGCCGCCATCATGGTTCGATCCTGCGGGTCTCCAAGGATGGCTCCAAGCTGGACCGCTATGCCACCGGGTTGCGGGCCCCGAACGGAATCGGAGTGAGCCCCACCGGCCAGATCACCAGCGGTGATAATGAGGGGACCTTCGTCCCGCGCTGTCCCCTGCATTGGATCGAGCCGGGGGAGTTCCTCGGGGTGGTCGATTCCGCCGCCGATTTCGCCTCCATGAAGACCACTCCCACGGTGGGACAGCGCCGGGGCAACCGGAAGCAGCATCTTGATCCCAGTGAGGCGCCCCTTCCCCTGGCCTGGCTTCCCAAGAACGTGGACAATTCGAATGGCGGACAGGTCTGGATCACGAGTGACAAGTGGGGGCCCTACAAGGGTGAGATGCTCCACTTCAGCTACGGGCAGAGCTCCATCTACATCGTCCTCAAGGAAAAGAAGGGTGATCTGATGCAGGGTGGGGTGGTCAAGATCCCGGTACGCCCGACCTCCAGTGCGATGCGTGGAAAGTTCAACCGGAAGGATGGCCAGCTCTACGTGGCGGGCCTGAAGGGATGGCAGAGTAATGCCGGACGTGAGGGAGGTCTCGACCGGGTGCGCTACACCGGGCGGATGGTGAATATGCCGAGCAGCCTCAAGGTGCGCGACGGCGGGATCGAAATCGGCTTCACCCGGAAGCTGGACAAGGAACTGGCGGAAGACCCGGAGAGCTTCAACCTCTCGGGATCAGACCTGCGCTGGACCCATGACTACGGCACGGGCGAGTTCCAGGTCGGCCACCGCGGTTCAGCGGATCCCCCGAAGGGGCGCACCAGGTTCCCGGTCAAGTCCGCCAAACTTCTCCCGGACGGGAAGTCGGTCTTCGTGGAGGTCGAGAACCTGCAACCGGTTCACATGATGCAGATCGATCTCGACCTGGAGACTGATGATGGCGAGGAGATCGTGACCAGGATCTGGAACACGATCCACGTGACGCAATAAGATCTCGAAGGGAGAGGATGAGTCAGGGGGCGATCTTCTCGAGGGCCTCGTAACCAGCAACGTCGGGGCTGTTCAGGTCCTCGAAAAGGTATTGGTCGTTCTCCAGGGTCAGGACGACGACAAGGACCTCGTTTCCGACAACCCTGATTTTAGCAGCCACCTGGTTCCTCTTTCTTCTGGCAGCCGACATTGAGGCTGATGATGGTTCCGAGAAGGAGGGGGAGGCTCAGGGGGCGCATGGCTGGAATGGGATGAGGTGCGGGCTGGCAAATGCTTTTTGGGGCAATCCTACTTCTTGAGCGGTGTAATATTGATGTTGCGGTAGGCGACCGGGCCGTGATCGCCCTGGAACATGATGGGACCGGTGGCGGCTTCCCGGCCGATCACGCCAGAGGGGGTGGGGCCCTTCATCTCGACATTCTCGTGGAGCACCTTGCCATTGAGTTTCACGACCAGGAACCTTGCATTGGAGGTCTTCTTGCCGGTGGCATCAAACTTGGGAGCGAGAAAATCGATCTCGTACTTCTGCCACTCACCGGGCTTCTTGCAGGCGTTGGTGCGCGGGGGCTGGGCCCCGTAGATCGCTCCCATGTCACCGCCTCCCAGTTTCTCCTTCCCGTAGCTGTCGAGGACCTGAACCTCGTACTCACCCATCACGTAGACTCCCGAGTTGGCCCCCTTGGCCACCAGCACTTCCAGTTCGATTCGGCAGCTCCCCCATTTTTGATCCGAGTAGATGTCGATACTCTGGCCGTGGCCGGTGACCACGTTGACCATCGCTCCACCCGCGCCATCGGCCACGAGGGCCTTGGGATTGCCGGCTGCGAGCTTCGGGGTGCCCGTCACCCACTTCGGTTGGAGAGCCCCCTTTTTCTTGAAGGACCATCCCTGGAGGTTTTTCCCGTTGAAAGGCTCGTCAGCAAGGCCCCCCCCGGGGAGGAGGATCATGGTGAAGGAGAGGCTACAGAAGGCAGTGGTGAGTGTTTTCATGATGATTCTGGTGTTGCTTGTGTCGGAAATCTCCCTGCCCTGCAATGGGAAAGGCCTTGTTCCCATTCATCCGAAACGGTGACGGATAAATGCACTTTTCTTATGTTTTTTCGTTCTTTCAGGGCTGGTGCCGACGTAATGTAGTAGAATGACAAGGAAATCCGTGGTCGGTCATCTTTGCTGGGCGACGTTTGCGGTGTTTGCGTTTGGCGTGGGGGCCATGCTTGATCGAGAGGACACGGCAGATGTTCGGGAAGCAAGGGATGCGGTGTCCAAGAGCGGGGTGGACAGAGGAGAATCGGGGGCCGGCAGCTATGGACAGACGAAGTCGCGTGGCAATGCAGGGACTCGCAAGGCATCCGGTTCAGATTCCGGAGGACCGGGGCAGGGACAATGGGCATCGTTATTGACCGAGGAGCAGATTGCGGCTGTTGCCAGGGAGGCGTTCCGGGATGGGAATCCCCTTGTGCGACGGAGGGCCTTTGACCGGTTACTGGAAAACCTGACCTCCGAGAACGCCAAGGACATGCTTGTGCATCTCAAGAAGAACCGGGTGGGCGGTGATCAATGGCGGGATTTTCATTACGCCTGGGGAACGATCGATGGCAAGGCCGCGGTTGAGCATGCCTCCAAGTCGGAAGATCGCGATTTATCCTACACGATGGCGGGGTGGGCCTCGACCTACCCTGAGGCCGCCATCGCTCATCTCAGCAACCTGCCGGAGGAGGACAAGCGATACTACCACCATCTGCAGGAGGCTCTGGTCAGCGGGATGGCTGACAACGATACGGCTCGAGCCACCGACTACGTCCTTCAGCTGGCCAACGAAGGGAATGACCGGGCCAATCACCTCTTTGGAGTCGTGACGAGGGAGGTTGTCAGCAGTGTCGGGATCGAGGAGGCCGCCCAGTGGTCCCAGAACCTGCCCGACGGGGACCTGAAGGGGGCGGCTCTCGACTCCGTGGCGCACAGCTTTACGAACCGGGATCCTGAAGCTGCGGCGCAGTGGGTTGAACAGTTTGCCGGCCAGAGCTTTGCTGACCGGGCCATCGAGGAAGTGGGGGACGAGTGGGCTGAGCGGGATCCGGCGTCGGCGGTCAACTGGCTGGAAACCCTTTCCGAGGGACGGGGGCAGAACATGGGCCTGCACTCGGCTTTTGGCGAATGGGCCCAGCGGGATCCGGTAGCGGCCGGGGAGCGTATCACCGCGATGCCCCGCTCTCCCCAGCGCGATGCGGCCATCAGTGGGTTTTCCCGGAGGGTCTCCTATAGCGATCCGGGTGCTGCCATTGAGTGGGCCAACAGTATTGCGGAGGAAAGTTCGCGGGTCAGAGCGCTCACCCATGCCGGACAGCAACTCTTTCGGCGTGACCGGACCGCAGCAGAGGCCTGGGTGGGATCCAGCGGCCTTCCCCCCCAGGCGCAGCAGGCGGTTCTCAACCCGCCGAGGCGGAGGTAGAGCCGGGATCAATCCCGCCAGTAGGTTGACCCCTTTCCGACCCGGTAGGCGATGTTCATTTCCGGGGTTTCCACCTTCACCCCGCCGCGGTGCAGGGAGTTCACTCCCGCGATGACCATGCCGGAGGTGAGGAGGGTGCGCTCGGCAGGATAGGGAACCTTTCCGGTCAGCACGCAGTCCTCGATGTGGCGGCAGAGAGGATGGAAGAAGTCGGCGGTAGAGGATCCGTGGGTGGGCATGGGAAGATACATCTGGGTGGAGACGACTTCGTTGTTGTCGGCCCGGAGTCCGGCGTAGTTGAAATCCTGGATGCCGACCAGAAGCATGGTGGTGCGGAAGCCGTCGAGATGTTCGATGAGGTAGCCGGTGGCATTCGCGAACTTTTCCCGGATCCATCCGAAGTCGATGCGGCCGGAATAGTAGCCGGTCTCCACCGGCAGGTTGTGGCTCCGGGTGAGGGCGGAGCGGATGAGGCGCCGGGTGTCCTGCCTCTCCGGGCGGGAGAGCGCTTCCCAGAGTTTCCCGTTACGCAGGGCGTGGACGCTCTTGATTCCTGCTTCGCCCCCCTTGCGGCGTTCAGACATGCACTGGGCGGTCTCCAGGGCGTGAATGTCATAGCTGTCCACCCCTCCGTAGGCCACGCACACACTTTCCTTGAGAGGAACGCCATGGGGCATGTCGAGGGAGGGCAGGCGACGGGTGACCGGGAGAGAGGAACCGGCAAAGAAGGGGAAGTTGAGACGTTTGGAATCTTCCACCATTTCCACGCACTCCTTCCAGTTGGTGGAGAGGTGCTTGTCATTGAAAACGGGCACGCCGCGACCGGACGCTTCGAAGACCTTGACGCATTTCTTGAACCAGTCGTAGCGCGGGTAGCGTGTCTGGCCTTTCTCATTTTTGGGATAGTTGCCGTGCTCCGCGATGATCACCACGCCGTCGACTGCGAGCTTGCCCGTGCCGAGCGTCAGGGCCTCTTCAATTTCAGGGTAGAGTTTGAGACCATACTTCTTCATGCGCTGGGGGGTGAGGTCCCCCTGGTCGGGGAATTGGTCGATAAAGACGGAGGCGATCTCAAGGCGGGGTTCCTGCCAGGCACCGCGCCAGCCGTAGCCCAGGGCGAGGCGGTCGAGGAAATGCTGGGCATGCGAATGGGTCCGCACCACCGTGCCGAGAAAGGCGACCTTCCTGAGGGGCCTCCCTGTGCCCGCAGGTGTTTGCTCCCGGGCGGGAAGGAGGGAAGGTAATGCGAGGGTGGTTCCGGTAGCAGAGAGGCGGGTGAGGAAGGTTCGACGGTCAGCATGCATGGTTCTTTTTGTGCAAGGGTTAGCGCGTTTGGCAGGCAGCGGAAAGAAGGATTATCATGCCGATCCGGGCCACCCCCTCATGGAGAGGCCCGGATGACCGTGATGGAGAAACCGGGGACAACGACGGGTGTGAGGGTGAGTTTAAACCGCGGAGAGTGGCTAAATGGGGGACATCAGGGGAATTTCGTTTCGCTGCCCGGCCGGGGCTGGCTAGCATCAGGCAATGAATCTGTATCGCAACTGCCTCCTCGTGTTCACCCTGGTAGTAGCCGTCATAACCCTGGCCGCTCCCGATGGAGACAGGAAGCCGGTTCAGGGGAAGGCCATCCAACTTCTCTTCCTCGGGGACGGGGGGCATCATAATCCCTCCGCCCGGGTGGTGGAACTGAAACATGCGCTGGGCAAGGAGGGGATTTTCCTCACCTACACCGAGAATCTCGACGACCTCACGCCCGGGAACCTGGCGCGCTACGATGGGCTCATGGTCTATGCCAATATCGGGGGTCTGGCGGCCTCACAGGAGCAGGCTATCCTCGATTACGTGGCAGCCGGGGGCGGCTATATTCCGGTTCACTGTGCCTCGGCGTGCTTCGGCGTAAATCCGCGCATGGTCGAATTGCTGGGGGGGCAGTTCAGAAGCCACGGAACCGGGGTGTTCCGGACCCGCATTGCGGAGGCGGGTCATCCGGTGATGAAGGGATTCGAAGGTTTTGAGAGCTGGGATGAGACCTATGTGCACCACAAGCACAACGAGAAGGATCGCACGGTTCTCACCTATCGTGACAAGGAGCCGTGGACCTGGGTGCGTAGACATGGCAAGGGGCGCGTGTTCTACACCGCGTGGGGACACGACCAGCGGACCTGGACTAATCCGGGATTTCATGAACTCATCCGTCGTGGGGTCCTCTGGGCCGTGGGAGAACAGTCTGCCGCTCGCTGGGAAAGCCTGGACATTCCGGAGTTCAAGTTCACCAAGGAGAATGTTCCCAACTACGAGCGGCGCAATCCGCCGCCCAGGTTCCAGCACCCGCTCCCGGCAGAGGAGTCGATGAAGACGATCCAGGTGCCTGCCGGTTTTGACCTGCAGCTCTTTGCCGCCGAGCCACAGATTTCCAATGTGAGCGCCCTGGCCTGGGACGAGCGCGGGCGCTGTTTCGTGGCGGAAACCCGGGACTATCCCAACGACCTCAAACCTGCGGAGAGAGAAGGAGAGGACGCCATCAAGATCCTGGAGGACACCGATGGGGACGGGCGTTGCGACAAGGTGACCGTCTTTGCCGACAAACTGAGTATCCCGACCAGCATCGTGTTTGCGCGTGGGGGGCTCATCGTGGCGCAAGCCCCGCACATGCTGTTCCTCAAGGATACCGATGGCGACGACAAGGCGGACGTGCGCGAGATTCTCTTCAGTGGCTGGGGGACGGGTGACACCCATGCGGGCCCCTCAAGCCTGCACTATGGTTTTGACAACTGGATCTATGGCTCGGTGGGGTACTCGGGATTTCGGGGCGAGGTGGGGGGCAAGGGGCACGGTTTCTCGAACGGCTTCTACCGCTTCAGGCCGGACGGTTCGGAGATGGAGTTCATTGCCAGGTCGAGCAATAATACCTGGGGATTCGGGATCTCGGAAACCGGCGAGCTTTTCGGTTCCACCGCCAACAACACGCACAGTCTGCATATCGGGATGGCCCAGCGCCTTTTCGACGGTGCCACGGGGATTCCCCGCCTGGCCTCTCACAAGCTGGATGGGCATTATGCGATGTGTGCCATCACCGACCAGGTCCGGCAGGTGGATGTGCACGGCGGTTACACTGCGGCCGCGGGACACAATCTCTACACTGCCCGCACCTTTCCCAGGGAGTACTGGAATCGTATTGCCTTTGTGAATGAACCAACCTGCCACCTGGTGCACCAGTGCGTGCTGGAACCGGAAGGCTCGGGATTCAAGGAGGTGGACGGTCGAAATCTCCTCGCCAGTGCGGATGCCTGGTGCGCGCCCGTATTCTCACAGGTAGGCCCTGACGGGCAGGTCTGGGTGGCAGACTGGTATGATTTCATCATCCAGCACAACCCGTTACCGGGCGGTTTCAAGATGGGGAAGGGCAATGCTTACATCACGCCCCTGCGGGAACACAAGATGGCCCGGATTTACCGTGTGATCTACCCCTCGGAGAAGAGGTTGTATCCCAAGCTGAGTCCCGGGAAGCCGGAAGCCCTGCTGGAGGCGCTTGGGCATCCCAATCTCTTCTGGCGCCTCGCGGCGCAGCGCCTGCTCGTGGACCGACAGAAGAAGGACGTGGTTCCAAGCCTGAAGAAGCTACTGAGGCAAAAGGGAAAGCTTGATGCCATCGGAAATGATCCTTCCGCGCTTCATGCGTTGTGGACTCTGGAGGGACTGGGAATGGCAAGTGAGGCAGAGATCAAGGATGCGCTTGGGCATGAAGCAGCCAGCGTAAGGCGTGCGAGTATCATCATGATGGAGCGTAATGAGGACAACCGCGACATCCTGATTGCCTCCAGGGCGCTTCTCGACGAGTCCCCCTCCGTGCAATTGGCCGCCTTGGTGGCGTTTGCCGAGATGCCCCCTGCACCAACGGTGGGTCCCGCCCTTGCCAAGGGACTGGAGCACATGGAGGGCACCCGTGATCATTGGATCCCGGCCGCCTTCGCGCTGGCGGCAGTACGTAATGCGGGCCCCTTCCTCAATGCCCTGGTGGCCTCGCTTCCCGCTACCACAGGCGAAGGGACTGGCGAAACGAGCACAGAAAAGCCCGCGCGGAACCTGATCCCCAATGCAGGGTTTGAGATTGAGGAGGGTACTGAACCGAAGGGCTGGAAGACGAGGACGTGGTCCGGTGAACCCAGGTTTGCCTTCGATGTCGAATCGGCTGCGAGCGGGAAAAACTGTGTCCGGATCTCGGGGGACAGTGCCACGGAGGCCGGCTACTTTCTAGAAGTGGATGTGCGCCCACACTACATCTACCGCCTTCGTGGCTGGGTGAAGACCGAGAACCTCCAGGGCGGGGGTCGCGGGGCGATGTTCTACCTGCCGGGGATCAACAAGAATGCCAGCCGGGCGATCAAGGGAACCAACGACTGGCAGCGTATCGAGCATGTCTTTGACACCGGGGGATACAAGCGTTTGCGGATCTACTGCCTTTTCGGTGGGTGGGGGAAGGTGACTGGCACCGGCTGGTTCGACGATGTCGAGCTGGTTGCGCTCCATCCCAGCCTGGGCGACCACCTCAACATAGGGGTGTCTTCCGCGGTAGCCCGCAACATGGTTAATCAGGTTGGCACCGAAGAGCTGAAGAGATGGCTCCTGCGCCTACCTAGGGTGGATGCTGAGCTGGCCGGATATCTGATTGAAGGATTCTCCCGGGGTTGGCCCGCCGGTGCGACAGTCAAGGTGAGCAAGGAGGAAGGGGTCCGGTTGCAGCGTCTGCTCGATCGCCTCCCGTCCGCCCGCCAGACCGATCTCATGAAGCTCGCCCTCAAGGCGGGGGTTTCCGGACTGGTGGGAAAGAGCCCTCAGTTTGATCTGGGGGATACCTCCCAGGCGGTGGTGGTGCACCTCAAACCTGTCAGGGAACAGATGCTCTTTGATAAGAAGGAATTCACTGTCCCCGCCGGTAAGCGGGTTAAGATCGTCTTCGAGAACACCGACTCCATGCCGCACAATATTGTGATTGGAAAACCGGGCTCACTCGAGCGGATGGGAGCGGAGGCTGACAAGATGCTGAAGGACCCCGGTGCGATGGACCGGGGATACGTTCCCGGTATTGCGGAAGTGATCGCATCGATGGGAATGGTGTTCCCGGGACAGACCGAGGTCCTCGACTTCACCGCCCCGAAGCAGCCGGGCAAATACGACTTCGTGTGCACCTTTCCGGGGCACTGGCGGATCATGAAGGGCGTGATGACAGTGGAGTGAGCTGATGGTCCTGAGTTTCAATTTCCAGGGCTTCGGCTGAAGGCCCTGCAGTTACCAACACGGAAGAGGATGAAGAGAATTGGTCAGGTTGTTACTGCGGCGTGTCTGGTGGCACCGCTCCAGACGGTTGAAGGGCAGAAAGAGGCCGCGAATGAGCGACCGGTGTGCAGGGTGGTTCCCCTGCCCGGGCATCGCACCGCCTTCGAATACCAGGGGAAGGAAGTGCTGGTGTGGCATTACGGGGAGGAGTATCCCCGGCCATTCTTTTATCCCCTTCGCAGTTCGAAGGGGACGGTGCTGACGCGGATGGGTCATCCCGGTGCTCCCGATCATGATCATCATCGATCGGTCTGGTTCGCTCACCACAAGGTGGCGGGGGTGAATTTC
>Ga0315316_10003122_pt1 | contig 11994 bp, 10 predicted proteins | sample M160m3416metaG_FD_203702 | JGI IMG/M metagenome (GOLD analysis project Ga0315316, IMG submission 203702) | Ammonia-oxidizing marine archaeal communities from Monterey Bay, California, United States - M1 60m 3416 | ecosystem: Environmental > Aquatic > Marine > Intertidal zone | place: USA...
TGCGGCACCGACTCAAAAGATTCGGGGTCCGTTCCGGCGGATCTCGACGGCGATGGAACCTGCGATTCATTGGATGAGGACACCGATGGCGATGGCTGGAGCAATGCCGATGAGTCGGATTGTGGCACGGACTCGAGCGATGGCAATTCAACACCGTCGGACTCGGATTTAGATGGTGTGTGTGACGTCATGGACGACGACACCGACAACGACGGGTGGAGCGATGCTATCGAGACGGACTGCGGTAGTGACCAGATGGATCCCGATTCAGTGCCTGCTGATTTAGACGGAGATTCTCAGTGCGACGCAACTGACGCGGACATAGACGGTGACGGTTACAACAACGATGATGATGAGTTTCCTAGCGATGCAGCGGAGTGGGTCGACAGCGACGGGGACGGCACCGGTGACAACGCGGACTCCGATGACGACGGTGACGGCTGGAGCGATTCAGACGACGAGTTCCCTGATGACGCTTCTGAGTGGGTCGACAGCGACGGGGACGGCACCGGTGACAATGCGGACTCCGATGACGACGGTGATGGTTGGTCCGACGCAACTGAATCCGACTGTGGCAGCGATTCACTAGACGAAGACTCTGTGCCTGGCGACTTCGACGGTGATGGCCAATGCGACGACCTCGACTCGGATGATGACGGTGACGGAGTGGCAGACAACGATGATGCGAAGCCGATGGACCCGAGCGAGTGGGACGATACCGATGGCGACGGTATCGGGGACAACTCCGACTTGGATGACGATAATGACGGCTGGTCGGATGTTGAGGAGAACGAATGCGGCGCTAATCAGTACGACAGCGACAGCACTCCAACAGATTACGATAGTAACGGGGTGTGTGATGCCAATGACCCGATTGTAGGGCCGGAAACCGAGGGCACTCCTGGGTTTGGCCTGCTATCTGCACTAACGATGCTGGCACTTGCAGCATTCGCACGCAGGGACTGATGTGGCGCCGACAGCAGGACTCGAACCTGCGACCTGTGGATTAACAGTCCACCGCTCCACCAACTAAGCTATGTCGGCCTGACTCGCGGCTGGCCCCATCCTTCATGAAAGAATCGGATTACTCCCACTCAATTGTTCCAGGTGGTTTGTGAGTGATATCGTAGACTACCCGATTCACTTGACCCTTGAGGGAATTGGTAATCTCTGTACTTATTTCAGCCAGTATATCGTGTGGTATCTCCGAAAACTTGGCACTCATACCGTCTAGGCTCGTCACTGCTCTCACCACTACTGTCTCTCCGTGCACGCGCGCATCACCGTGCACGCCTACGCTCCTGACTGGGAGTAAGGCTGCGAAATACTGCCATGGCAGCTCGCATCTACCCTCTGCCGCCGCAGCCTGCAGGCGGGTCTCGACAATATGGCAGGCCTCGCGGCAAGCCGCTACCCTGTCCGGGGTGATATCGCCGAGGACCCGGACTGCGAGGCCCGGACCGGGAAATGGCTGGCGCTCGCTCGACGGGATACCGAGGTCGCGGGCGATGGCGCGAACCTCGTCTTTGTAGAACTCGCGCAGTGGCTCGACTATGACTAGGTCGACATCCTCAGGTAGTCCGCCGACATTGTGGTGCGACTTGATGACGTCACGATTGCCGCCACCGGACTCTATCCAGTCGGGCGCTATGGTACCCTGAACTAGGAATTTTGCTCCACATCCTTCCTGTTCGCCTTCGAAGACTCGGATGAATTGCTCGCCAATGACCTTGCGCTTCTCCTCTGGGTCAGTTACTCCCGAGAGATGGCTCAAGAAGCGTTCCGAGGCGTCCACCACCTTGAGCTCGATGCCAAGGTCAGAGAACATATGCGCGACTTCATCTGACTCGTCCTTACGCATCAGCCCGGTGTCGACGTAGACGCAGTGCAAGAGACTCCCAACGGCACGGTGGGCTAGCACTGCGGCCACCGTACTGTCTATGCCTCCGGAGCAGGCGATGATTGTAGTGTCGTCAATCTGAGACTGCAGGGTCTCGACTGCTTCGTCTACTAGCATCTGAGTCTGCATCAAGAGCTCACTCCCTCAGCGACTCGTCGTCCGCGATGACTCTCGCAGTGCGTGACTTTCTCCACTCGGCGAATCTGGAGGCGAGATCGATGTCACTCATAGCGAGCATCTGGATGGCTAGCACGGCGGCGTTATCGCCGCGGTCGACGCCTACGGTTGCCACGGGCATCCCAGGTGGCATTTGGACTATTGAAAGCAGGCTATCCAAGGGCACCTTGCCTCCGACGGGGACACCAATCACCGGCAGAGTGGTCATCGCTGCGACTACCCCGGGAAGGGCCGCAGCCATTCCTGCCATTCCAATGAAAATCTGGCATCCGTTTTCGATGGCAGAGGAAACGACGTCCTCTAGGTACTTGGGAGCCCGATGGGCTGAAGCGACCCTAACTTCGTGCGAGATGCTGAAATCAGAGAGTACGGCAGTGCATTTGTTGGCAACCGGCAGATCGGTCTTGGACCCGAGCAGTATGCAGACGTCCATGTACTGCCGGGACGTGGTCGGTTCAAATGCCTGCCGTCGGAGCAGTGTTGTTTCTCTACGCGTCGCCAACGAGTAGTCTCTTGGGCCACTCCAGCCCGAGGTCGGCAACCGGCGGCTGTGACAGTAGACTGATGGCCAGAGCCTTTCCGACTGGTCCGTCGGTGAAAGGGTCGTGGACGAAGCCAGCACCATCGAGCAGGGCGAGAGCGATGAAGCGGTCACTGCCGCGACTGGCTCCTGCAATCACCAAGTGTCCATACTCACAGCCCACTCTGGCGATTGGACCAGTGGTCCATCTCTCAGAAATCACCTGCCACTCAGAAGGTAACTGAGATGACGATTTCCAGGCTGACTGGTCGATCGGAAGAAGCCACCTCGCTGCCGGAATCTGCAATATTTGTTCGATTTGGCGGAACGAGCGGAACCATGCGACCCAGAACAGAGCGTAAGAGGCCCAACCGAGAATTGGACTCACCAGTATGTGAAGGGCGAAAATAACCGAAGCACCGGCGAAGATCGCCCAGTCGAAAGGCAAGGACAGGAGTGCGCCCTCAGACATCGACTGGGCAGAACGGACCAGATAGAGTGGTACTAGAATCAGTATCCAGGTCATAGTGAAGAACAGTGCTGCTACGCTCTGATCATCGACAGGGAGACGATCAGGTAGAATAAGGGGGATAGCAGAGAGTAACAAGAATAGAGGCGACCATGCAAGGGGCATCAGTATCGACGGAGCGACAGGTTGCAGGCGCTGTCTAGCCCACCCCTTACCACCCTCCTGAGCAGTTGTGCTCAACCAAGACTTGGGAGGACTCGACTCACCTCTCTTGGTATCTTGTTGCGAGGAGTCATCGGGAAGTCTCTCCCACCTAGGTTCGCCCACCAGCCACTGGTGGTCCAATCCCGCTTCCATGGAGTCCGCAAGGGCCGTCAGGTCTTGTCCGCTTCGGCTATCACTCAGGACCGGGATGTCTGAGAACCAAATTGCGAGCCGCCCACACCTCATCCACCCTCCTGACATCAGTTGAGTGAGGTGCGGTGGTCACTATCTCTGGGTCTTCACCCAGTATCGTGTGAAAATCGGCGGCGAAACGGTCCATGACCTCCTTCGATTCAGTCTCAGTGGGTTCAATCATCAGACATTCGGGGACAATCATGGGGAAGTATAGCGTTGGAGCCATGACCCCATAGTCTAGCAACCTCTTAGCCACATCTCTGCCGGTGACACCGACTGCGTCCTTCAGAGCACTCATAGACAGCGTGAATTCGTGCTTCACTACCTCCGCAGGGACTCCATCTAGCGGCATCGCGTGCATCCTCTCCGCGGTATCCGAGTCGGGATTCAAGATACGGTGACGTAGGTAGTTGGCGTTCAAGACAGCGTGTTCGCTCATCCGCTCTAGCTCTCTGCCATATCTACGGTAGAACGCCCATGCGCGGACCACGGCGCCTGAGTTGCCGTGCCACTGCTGAACCTTGCCTATACTGGATTCGCCCACCTCCTTCCAGACATACCAGTAGCCGTCACCCACTCCCTTAGGATCATCTCCAACTCGCTCCCTGCGATCGGCTATCGGACTGGGCAGGAAGGTTGCGAGGTGTGATTTCACTCCAATCGGGCCGCTGCCCGGGCCACCACCACCATGTGGCTGGCTGAAGGTCTTGTGCAGATTGTAGTGAACTGCATCGAAACCCATCCGGCCGGGGTCGGTCTTGCCTAGGATGGCATTGAAGTTGGCACCATCATAGTACATCTGACCGCCAGCTGTGTGAACCATCTCGGCGACCCGGGAGATATCGGGCTCGAAGACGCCGAGCGTAGAGGGGTTGGTAATCATCATCGCCGCGGTGTCATCGCCCACTGCTTCCTCGAGTGCGGCGAGATCGATTCTGCCGTCGGTCGCACTCGGGATTTCTATGATGTCATAGCCGCACATCGCTGCCGACGCGGGGTTGGTGCCGTGTGCGGAGTCTGGGACGATGACTTTGTCGCGATGGCCTTGGCCAATACTGCGATGGTACTCCTGAATGCAGCGCATGGCGGTGAACTCTCCCTGTGCCCCCGCAACCGGTTGCAGCGTCACCTCATCCATTCCCGAGCAGATTGCGAGCATCTCCTGCATCTCGAAGAATATCGCTAGAAGTCCCTGTATCTGGTGCTCTGGTTGTAGGGGGTGAATACGGTCTATTCCTGGCAGTTGGACGATTCTCTCATTAAGCCGGGGGTTATGCTTCATGGTGCACGAACCCAGAGGATAGAATCCGGTGTCGATGCCGAAGTTCCGGCTCGACAACCAAGTGTAATGGCGAACCAGTTCCGGCTCACTGGCTCTGGGCCAACCAGGAGGAGAAACGCGGCGCAGAGACTCTGGAACTGTAGACCATGATTCATCGACGCCCAGCGAAGGAGAGGGCTGAGACCATCCTGCGCCTTCAGCGCCGTTAAATGCGAACAGATCGCTCATGAGCCAGCCCCCTCGAGCCAAGAGGAAAGTCCTGCCACAAGCGCTTCGATGTCAGATTCGCTGGTGCGCTCGTCAGCACCGATAAGGAGGCAGGTAGACATGCCGTCCCACCAGACTCCTAAATCGAATCCGCCAAGCACCCCATTGGCGTCCAGATATGTCAGAGCGTCTGAGGCCTCTCCGGGCAACTTGACGGCGAACTCCCTGAAGTTGCATGCCTGAGGATCGACCAACTCGATACCGTCGATTGAGGCCACTGCTCTCTTCGTGGTCTCGGTGGCTGAGGCCACACGCAGAGCCAGCCTCTCGATACCGCGTGGACCTAGGAGCGCCATGTGCATGGCCCCCATCAGTGCAATCAGGGTCTCATTCGAGCAGATGTTCGAGGTCGCACGGTGCCTGCGGATGTGCTGTTCGCGTGTCGACAACGTGAGTGTGAATGCGCGTTTTCCGTCTACATCTTTCGTCAGACCGACGATTCTTCCTGGCATCTGCCTAGTATATCCCTCACCGCAGGCGAAGATACCGTAGATCGGTCCGCCGGCGGTCGGACCGATGCCGAACGGCTGACCTTCTCCGACAACAATGTCTGCCCCCCAGTTACCCGGGGGCTCGACGATGCCGAGGGATACGACGTCTACACCAACGATGAGTGCCGTCTCCTCTCCAATCACTGCCTTCAGATCCATCAGACCGGGGTCAAGGATACCGAAGGCACTCGGTTGCTCCACATAGACAGCACAGCAGCCTGCAGCCTCGGCAGCGGAGCTCATGTCTATGTGGCCATCTTCGAGGTGTTCCAGAATCCTAATCTCTAGACCGCTGCCTTGAGTGTAGTTCTTGATTACCTCAAGCCTTTGAGGGGGCACAAACATGGAGACGTAGACGATGTTTTTCTGTGTCGATTTGCGTCGGTGGACGCGCACCGCACAGGTGATGGCCTCTGCCGCTGCTGTCGATACGTCGTACATCGAGACGTTTGCCACCGGCAGACCAACCAATTCGCTCACCATCGTCTGGAATTCCCACATCGCCTGCAGCATCCCCTGACTGACCTCAGGTTGGTAGGGAGTGTAGGAAGTCAGAAACTCTCCGCGGGTCGCAAGCATTCCGACCATCGTGGGGACGAAGTTTCTAGCAAGTCCGGCTGCGAGGAAACTCGGCCTATCGTCAAGGCACACATTGACTCCGAGTAGTCGCTGGGCATCCGCCCATATCTCCTCCTCAGACTGTGGATCTCGAAGGGGCAGAGGAGTGTCTCTTCGGATGTCCTCAGGAATATCTGAGAATAACTCGTCCAGCGAACTCATTCCCATTTCGCTGAGCATCTCTTGCTCTCTTCCGAGATTCGGCAATTGGTCCACTGGGGCATTCTCCCGCCTCTCGGCGCATCGAGGAGAATAGCGAGAGTCTTCAATGTTCGTCGGTGGCTTAGTCGGACTACCGACACACTCTTAATCGTCCGAAGAGAGTCAGTCTCGATAACATGAAGGTCGCAATCTCGGCATCTGACGCGTTCGTCGCGCCTTACATCGCTGAAATGCTCGGTTCCTCCGCTGTAGTGGTGTCTGATGAGTCGCTTTCTGACGCCACCTCTCTCGATGCCATGTTAACTCCTTGCCGCGCTCTGATACACATCAATTCGCGCCCCATCGATACCTCGGTGGGGCGTACTGACAGAGAGGCTTACATCTCGATGATGGAGGCCTCTAGACCAATTCTAGATGCAGTCGATAGGCACGGTGGACTACATCTGGTAATCCTAGGGACCCTGCGTGTACACCCGCAATGGAACCCTGGAGATCCGTACTACGGACTTGAGTCCACACTAGCCCCTCGTGACATCGCGGCCGAGGGGCAGTTGTGGGTAGAGGAGAATGCGTTGGAACGGGCTGAGGCTGAACGGCCCGTGAGTATAATCAGGGCATCGAATGTCCAAGGTGTACCCTTGGAAGGTCCGCCTGGCAACGGCCTGTTACATAGATGGGCCGAGGAGAGCCAAATTGGCTGGATCAACATCCCCGGAGACGGATCCGATTTCAAGGATTTCATCCACGTCCAAGACCTGGTCAGAGTGGTCGATGCGGTTCTTTCAAGTCCGCCTCCAACCAGAGAGAGCATTGCAGTCGGCTCGGGCAAGGGAATCTCAATGGAGGACTTAGCGGCGTCCTACAAGGAGAGAACCGGATGTGACCCAGAGTTCGGACAGAGCGATGAGGGAGAGGTCTTCGGAATCGTCGATGCATGGGTGCTCGAAGAAAGGTTTGGCTTCAGACCACAAATCAGCCTTGAGGAAATGATTGCTGAGGCCTTCGAGGCTGCGGGTCACTGAGCGTTCAGTATCAGTCGCTTGCGAATACCGTTCCACCCGTTGAGGGATGTGTCCAGCGAGTGTTCGGAGCCGCTTCGGAACAAGCTTGAATCGGCATCGTTTCGAAGTCGAATCTCGACCTCGCCGACCCCGGAGACCTCAGCAATAACAGTGCTTCCACCTCTATAGGCGTCGTCCATACCTATTCCGAAGGTGCGTTCGGGGGCAGTTGTGACCTTCATCGAAATGTTGTGAGATTGTCCCTTGACGGAATCAGCGAGCCTCCTCTGGTCTGAGAGCATCCTAGCTTCGGAGAATGCAGCAACGAGTTCAGAGAGACTACCGAGAGGAGTGGTAACACTTCCATCGACTAGAGATTGGGCAGACGACGTAGCGGCTTCTGGAATTTCAGAGGGTGAAGATGCCCTCCTACGAGAGGCAACTGAGACTCTATCCGGCACAGATACCCTATCAGATGTGGTGACTCGGTGACTGTCGTGCCAATTCTGCGAGCCGCCCCGTTCGCGAACGTCGACCTGGTCGGGGATGTCTACTTGGTCGGGGATGTCTACTTGGTCGGGGATGTCTACTTGGTCGGGGATGTCTACTTGGTCGGGGATTTCGACATGGCGCTTCTCATGCCAGGACTCGTGGCTGTCATATGTCTCATCTGGGGACTTAACGGGTGCTACTTCTTCGTACTCTTCCCGGGTTGGTGTTTCCTCTGCGTTTTCCTGCATGTCAGCAGCGACTACACCGGCAACACCCACTGCGGCTGCTCCAGTAGCGATGGCCTCGGGACTTGGCATTCTCGAAACGATTTGTTCCTGCATAGAGTTGGCACGAATTCTCCAAATTCTTCGAGCAGCGGACTGTATGGAGAAAGGCAGTTTCTCGATCTCCTTCTCGACCTCAGAATCGGCAATCTCTCTGGCCTGCTCGACTGACAGGCCCTGATCACTGACAGACTGTTCCAACTTAGATATCAACTCTGTGAAATTGTCTGTTACCATGTCGAATTCGGATTTGCCAGCATCGAAATCGGGAGAGGGTGTTTCATCGGTTGCAACAGCGAACGGTACATAGGCTAACTCACGCCCATTATTGTCGGAGTCGTGTAACCTCAGAGTCCATTCCCCTGACCCTGGGTTGGGCAAAGTGAAACTACCATGGGTCCTGCCTTCAAGATACTTGTAACTAGTTTGGTGTTGGTCATTGACTGCCTCGTCGCCGTGCGGAATCTCTGCCGGTACGATTCCTATCCAAGCATCAGTGGGTAGTTCGAAGGTAGTGAAGGAGAAACTGATTTTCTCGCCGCTCTTGAACGAAGATCGTGACGGAGTTATTTTGATTTGTTCGTCGCTAGAGGAGTTTTCAGCGGCTCTGGAAGCGGTATCGTCGGCAGTTGACTCGCTCGATTCACCAACAACGGAGATGGTGATTTTGCCCACGCCGACCCATCTTCGGGTTCCCGTGGGTAGTGATCCATCACCCCTTGGTCGCGACCAGCCACCTCTGTACCAGTCGTTGCTGCCGTCCTGCTCTCTGTCGTCGAGACTCCACGAAGGTGCGCCGCCACTGTTGGCGTTGTAGAAGTAAAGGCGGTTTCCCTCGGCGTTCTTGTACAGGGCCTTGCCGTTGATTTGAATGTCCTGTAGGCCGTATTCTCCGTTGTATGATTCGTTGGGATGGTCGGAGATTGAAACGCCCCCTCCGGCGGGGACTGATTCGGTCGAGCCCCCTTCCATCATAGCCAAAACCTCAGAGAGATCTATCGAGCCGTCTGAATTGGTATCAAGGGCCCCGAACACTGCCCTCAGTATAGTCGCAGGTGCCTGCTGGCCGGTAATCGACTCGAGAGCAGCCGCGAACTCGTTTTCGGAAAGACTGCCATTACCATCTAAGTCGTACTTTGAGAACAAGGCCTCTGCGCTTATGCCCTTCTTGCGGAGGACTTCCTGCAGATTCTTGATTGCTACGGCCTCTATAGTTCCCCGGACGCCTTCCATCATGACCCGTGAAAAGGGCGAACAGCAATGAGGATTTGCCCGGCGGACTTCTCTACTTTTAGTGTGAATCACACGAATGGTGGCCTTCTGATACTCGCCTTTACTCTCTTTCTCGGGCTCGACTGTATCCAGACCTCCTGGCCCAGACTAGATGGTTGCAGGTACGCCATCGCAATCCCTGTTCGCCCCAGACTTGGCGAGGGCCCTCCACTGGTGACATAACCGATTACGCTAGCACCCTCTTCATCGGCCGAGAGCACGGCATGACCTGGCCTTGGCGAGGGACCTCTCTCCAAGCACTCCAGCCCATGCCACTTAGCTCCAGATTTGAGCGATTCGACCACACGATGATTTCCAACAAAGTCATGCTCAGTGTCGAGGCCGTACAGCACCGCAGTCTCTCCGGTGTCCCTAGCTAGGAAGCCATCGGGCAGATTGGCCACCGGTTCGACGCCGAGGCCGGGCCAGAGAAAGTCCTGGCCGGACAGCAAGTAGCCCTTCTCGAGGCGTAGGGTGTCTCTAGCCCCTAGTCCGGCCGGAACCAATCCCGAATCGACTCCTGCTTCGAGTAAAGCAGCCCACAGGCGTGGTGCGTCAGTGTTGCTCAAGAAGATCTCAACCCCTGACTCTCCAGTGTACCCGGTACCCTGTATCCATCCGGAGATTCCAAGTTCGTTGCCGGCTATTTCTTGGCACCGGAACCTGCCGATAGTATTGGCCTCCCCAAGCACCTCTCTAAGCACAGTAGTTGACGATGGCCCTTGGAGGGCGAGTATACTGGTCTCATCCGAAATATCATCGATGGTAATCGAGCCGTCGTCTGGAAGAAGCGAGGAGAACCAATCGAGCATTACTCCGACCATTGAGGCATTGGGAACTCCAAGGACTTCGTTCTCAGACTTCACTGCGAATATCATGTCGTCGATGATGTACCCCTCATAATCAAGGAAGTGGGTGTATCCACATCTGCCGCTTGCGAAGTTCAAATACTCCTGAGTCGAAATGCTACTCAGCCATGAACGAACACCGTCGCCGGAGAATCGAAAGAGGCCCATGTGAGACACGTCGAACAGACCGGCACCGGTCCTCGTCGCTAGATGCTCCTCCTGAATCGAAGAGTACCAGATTGGTAGCTCGAAACCATGGAAGTCAACCATCTTCGCACCTGCATCGAGATGGGCCTCGTACAGCGCTGTCCGGGTCAGCCCGTCTTCAGACACGTGTCGAAGGAGGGCCGAGGGGTGCAAGAAGTTACGGGAAAGCGAACCACTGAGGAGAGACTTGCAAGTGGAGGGAGAACAATGAGCAACGAAAACAAAGACTTAAATAATAAGGACCATACTATACAACTGCGAGTTGAGAAGATGGAACGAGACACTGCTAGGCAGGCCGGCGAATCTGAGCGTGCTTCCCAGAAGCGAAGCCGTTCAAAGCCAATTCGACCTGCGCGACGCCCATCTAAGGAACGTGGCACAGAATTTATGACAGGCCCTTGCAAAGTATGCGGAGCCAATTCATGGGACTCCGACGATATCAGAGGCGAGACCTCTTGCTCAGAGTGTGGCTACGTCGTAGCCGAGAACATGATTGACCCCGGGGCAGAGTGGATTAACCACTCTGACGGCGACGATAGGAGTCGTGTGGGTGCGCCTACAACACTCACCTTATCCGACAAGGGGCTTTCTACCGAGATTCGTCGCTCGGACCTCACTGCAGGTGGTGCCAAGCGACACGGCATGTCCGGCAAGGCACTGCGTGGATGGAGGCGTCGACAGCGTATCGACCAGCGCAGTAAGACCCGGGACAGTCGCAGTCGCAATCTCATGAAGGCAATGCAATTCATCCGCGATCGCGGTGATCTGCCGTCACAAATAGAGCAGGAGGCGGCTTCTCTGTACAGGCACTCAGTCGAACGTGGTCTCGTCACCGGACGCAGCATCCGTGGCGTTTCCGCAGCCTGTGTCTACATCGCCGCAAGGGAGGCTAAGATACCTCGCAGGATAGAGGATATTGCAGAGGCTTTCGACATGACCAAGGCAGTTGAGGAAAAAGAGCTCAAGCGGACCATCCGACTTGTTGCTAGAATGCTGGGGACGCATCACATCACCGGACCGGAGGAGTACTTCGAGAAGTTTCACTCAGACCTCGGCCTGCCACCTCACGTGCTAGGTGATGTCAGGAGCCTTTGGGACTCCGTCAAGGACAACCTAGACTGGCAAGGCAAGAAGCCCTCGGGAATCGCTGGCGTAATCATCTACAAGGCTTCACAGGAAAGCTCCTCACCGAGGACGCAAAGCGAAGTTTGCAAGGTTTCGGGAATCAGCGAGGTAACCCTCAGGGGCCTACTGAAGATACTGGCTCAACTAACTGCAGAGTAGGCATATTGAATGTCTGAATCCCATAGCCGGGGCATGCCCCTAAGGCCAGTAGAAGAATTGGGTGTAGCCGTCGCTGACGGACTTGAGGATCAGTTTGGAGAGAAAAGTTGGTGGAATTCCTTCAAGGCCGTTCTGTTCTACGGGCCAGCGGTCCTGATTTCGATATACCTGATTGGCTTCTTTTTGGGCATATTCTGAACATAAAATGGTGGACGCTGGGGGATTTGAACCCCCGGCCACCTGGTTGCAAACCAGGTGCTCTTCCAAGCTGAGCTAAGCGCCCTTGGCTGTTCGAATCGGCTGGAGTTCTTGAGTGCAACC
>Ga0315316_10003127_pt1 | contig 11989 bp, 12 predicted proteins | sample M160m3416metaG_FD_203702 | JGI IMG/M metagenome (GOLD analysis project Ga0315316, IMG submission 203702) | Ammonia-oxidizing marine archaeal communities from Monterey Bay, California, United States - M1 60m 3416 | ecosystem: Environmental > Aquatic > Marine > Intertidal zone | place: USA...
ATTTTGGGGGCGGCCCTTACGATCCAGGCCTTTGGGAGGTTTACCAACGGTCCAACCCTCTCGCTTTCATAAAGAATGCGACCACTCCTACCATGGTCATCCATGGTGAAAATGATCCCCGTGTTCCACCTAACCAAGCTCGCATTTTTTATAGGGGACTCAAGGCAAACGGAGTCGAGACAAAACTCGTGTGGCTGCCTCGAACGGGTCACGGACCTAGGGAGCCCGGCCTGCAGTTCGAAAGATCAAGAGCCCAAAAAGACTGGATGGATCAGCACATAAGAAGATTTAGGCCTATCACCTAGTATCTGCCAGGGCAATGATTCAGTTGGGTGGAGGGCTTGTTGGCCCCCTGGCGCTACCTTCCCAATCAGGATCAGCAGCACCTAAAAATATCCCCGTCGAAGGTTCGTACTGAATTCCGTGAATTCTTCCGAAGGCGCCTGGCCGATTCACTGGCGTAATATGAAGTCCCAACTCACGCATAAAGCTGATATCACTTGTGGACCAGCCTATATCAGAGCTGGTTTCTGCGCTGAGAAAATTTGGTGAATATCTCCGTTCGGTCCCGGCACGATCAGGAGCAACTCTTGGTTCCATAAGCGCCTTTGGAAGAGTCATGTCAAAGTCGATTACTCTTGAAATTACATTCACTATGGCTGGTGGAATCCTAGCGCCTCCAGCGGCACCTAATACTAAGATGACCTCTCCATCTTTTAGAACCATGAATGGAGCTATATTGGAACGAGCTCGTTCTCCTGGATAACAACAACCACTCAGATATCCCCCAAGTGTGGAAGCGTATAAAAATCCTAGCCCAGGCGTAACAACTTTTGATCCCATATTTGGGCCTAAAGTTTGGGTTAGTGATATGAACATCCCATCTTCATCAGCCACCGAAAAATGTGTGGTATGGTTAATAGGAACCTCATTATCCAGATATTCATCCCTCTGAATCAGGTTAGCATTTTCTGTGTTCAGTGGTGTGGCTATTTGATCTGCTCTCATCGCTGCCCACTCTTTTGAGGTTACCCTTGCGGACGCTGTATCGCTTCCCAGGTTATCCAACTCATCCAGAGCATAGCCTAGTGCCTGACCTGTCACAGCGAACCATTCGGACTCTAACATAGCACCCGGATCGAAATGCTCCATAATTTGAAGAGCGTGGATAGTCATTGCTCCAGCAGAGGGAATATCGGTTCCGATTAATTCATAACCACGATATTCTCCTCTAACTATTGTTGCATCTTCAGCTTTATAATCCGCCAATGCTCGGGTGTTTATGCTACTTCCGTGGGTTTCAAGATCGGCTACTATACTCCGAGCGATAGGCCCATCATAGAAGGCGTCCCTCCCTCCAGAAGCAATCATTCGAAGAGTGTTTCCATAATCTTCTTGAATCAAAAGATCTCCAGGAGAGTAACTCGACGAGTCATCTTTGAGATAAGCTTCAGCACTCCCTCTAAACTCCAGTAGCTGAGTCCGAGCTGCTGCTTGCCTAGAAGCGTCCCCAGGCAAAATACGAAACCCTTCTTCTGCTAATTGAATCGCAGGTTCCATTAGTATTTCCAAAGGTAGTGAACCGAATTCGTCGTGAAGCCTAAGAAGCCCGGCAGGAACGCCTGGGATACCAATGACATCATAGCCATAACTTGCCTGGGGTGCCGTTTCTGGATTGTAATTTTCAGGAGCCTGAGTGGTCCCATCAATGCCATGAAAATCACCATCCGCCGTTCGAATGAGGATTTGGTTACGACCACCAATACTGTTCATAGTGGGCTCAACAATTGCAATGGCGAAACCAACTGCTACTGCCGCATCAGCCGCATTGCCACCTTCTTCTAGAATTTTAACACCCACTTCAGTAGCTAAGGGATGTGCTGCAGAGACCATTCCATGACTCGACCGACCCGATTGACGAAGACTTTGGGCTGAGGAGTCGGCAGGAGTTAGATGAAGCAAGATGGTCGCAAGGGCGAAAGGGACCAGTTGGTATTTGAAGGACATCTTTCTCTCCTGTGGGTTGAATTAACTACTCCAGCTGATAGCAATGCGAGTTGATGTTATATTCTATTCCAACAGGAAGGTTTTTTCTAGGCAACACAACTTATCAGTAATGAAATCTAGTATAAGCAAAGAAAATATTTCCACCGTATTTAAGGGAATACCTAAAGCGGCTGTCGCAATAGTTCTAGCGCTTGTTGTTGTAGCAGTGTTCTTTGTGCTCAGATCCCTCCGTAATCCCGAGATACCGTGGTTTGCGATTTCAGAAATAGTCCCTAAAGAAGTAGGAGAAAACATGGTTGGCCCTATTCAGCGTACAGTGGATGGGAGAGCGGAACAGCCAGTGTTTTTTGATTTTTCCAGAGGTTCCGTAGTGGACAAGGTGGATCCGTATGGCTGGGACTTGGAGATAAGTAGGTTCAATATTAGAAGTAACGGTGGTGATGGATTTACTGGGAATGGAGGTATCCTTGACCTGGGCGAAGTAGATTTTACTTCTGTCCGAACCCTACCAGAGGAAGGATATCAGCAAAACAATGAGGAACGTGATATAACTAATGTCGCGATTGATCGCTGGTACAATTATAGTTGGATCAATCACCTCTTGACCCCCAAGGCAAATATCTTTGCTATTCGGACAGCAGACTCGCGATACGCCTTCATGGAGATTCTGAGTTATTACTGTGCAGGTGCACAAGCTGGATGTTTAACTTTTCGCTACTATTATCAGGGAGATGGAAGTACTGATTTCTGAAACGGATGTTGACTGTGGTAGTAGGTCGAAAGCTTAGTGTGTTCAAAAAACTATGATGATAAACGAAGATTTAGTCACTGCTTCAGCTAAGATTAGCTCCTTCTTACCGAATACACCGATTCTTTTGGATTACCACTTGACCAAGCGGCTCGGCAGGCCAACCTACCTCAAGCTAGAAAACTTGCAAGCAACAGGATCCTTTAAGGTAAGGGGAGCCTTGAATTGCATGGCCAATCTTTCACCAGAACATTTATCACAGGGGGTGGTGACCTGTTCCAGCGGCAACCATGGGCGTGCCGTAGCCACTGTGGCCCATATGTTGGGAGTAGCAGCGACCGTTTGCGTACCCGTGTGGGTTGACCCTGTAAAATTGTCTGCAATAAAGGACAAAGGTGCAGAAATCATTGTCAAAGGTGAGACTTACGATGAAACTGAAACAATATCATTAGAACTGGCAACAGAGAGAGGATTGACTTATGTACATCCCTTTGATGATATCAAAGTCATAGCAGGGCAGGGTACTGTCGCTCTCGAGGTCTTGTCCCAGTTACCTCAAATTGGAGATATTGTGGTTCCACTGTCGGGAGGGGGATTAGCTGGCGGTATAGCTTTTGCTATGCGAACACATTCTCCTGAGACCAAAGTGATTGCAGTCTCAGCTGAAAAAGCGTCTGTAATGCTGGCTAGCATCAAAAAAGGACGCCCTACACAATTGAAAGAGGAACCTACTATAGCCAGTGCTCTTTCGGGTGGGATCGATTTGGCGAATAGGCACACATTCAAACTCATTCAACAGCAAATAGACCAACATCTCACAGTGAATGAGGATATGATTAAGAAAGCTATGAGGTACGCTCTAAATGATTTACATATGGTAGTAGAAGGCGGGGGTGCAGTAGGCCTGGCAGCCCTACTCTCTGGATCCCTAAAAGCCTCTGATTCTTCTCTTCCAATTGTAGTGGTGGTCAGTGGCGGGAATGTAGCTTCCGACCAACTAACGGAGTTGTATGCCCCTACAAAACAGACAAGGAAATCTAAGTGCTGACATGCCTGAAGCTAAAAAGATGACAGGAAACATCAGGTGAAAGTTTTTCTTAAAAATTCCTTCTCCACACGGGAGGTTCAGGCTCTCCTCAACAAGGTGGGAGAGTCTGGTGAAGAAACGGTCGAATCGTGTAATAGATTCCTGCAGGCCTTGGTATTGCACCAACCAGAGAAACTGCAAGAGTTGATTTACAAGTTAATAGAAGTATCGCAGAAAGAAGGCGAGGTCATTGCGCCTAGTATGCCAGAGGTATTCAGGGGTTGGTGGACCAGATATATTCAGTGGCCGACCCATAGAAATCGTCCTGAAGACTGTGTTTTGGGACGAAACCTTTGGCTGCCTAAAACCTGCATTATGCTCGCTGCAAAGCTACTGGCTGACAAAAGACCTGTTGGTGATTTACATAAAAGCAATGAGAGCGGGCCCAGGATTGGAGACAATCACGAAATGGACTTTGTAGGACAAACTGAAGAATCATACAAGGCAATAAACGCACTTGGTCAACGTCTCAAATCAGAGGGGTGGAGTCTGTCCTTGCCCGAAGAAACAATCACTGTTGATGTAACAAGAGAGAAAGGTGAATCTCGCAGTGAATTCGTTGGTCGATATTTTGAGTTATCGGATCAGAAATTACATGCACTACTGGTAAGTATAGACCAAACAATTGGAGGAATCAAACCAGGGATCAAGGTTGACGACGATTTTAGTAACCCAGAGGATTTCTTGGTGCGCAGGATGTTCGGAGAAAAAGTTAATGGCTTAGCCTTAGATATAGGTCCGGACCCCAGCCACAGGGAACAAATCGAGCTAACGACTAAGTCAGCGGCTATCCATTTCGGATTATTAAAGAGGAAAAATTTGTGGCAAAGTATTATGGAGAGTTTCCAAAACTTTCTGGTAAATAACTTAGACAGTAGTTAAAAAGACTTAATCTGGATGGTGCGGTGCTCTTTATGCTTTCATTAGATTCAAGCATAAAACAAGCCAACCAAGTATCAATAAAACGCCCCCTATAGGCGTGATCATCCCCATCCATCGTTGCCCTGTAGCCACCAGAATGTAAAGACTACCAGAAAAACAAATTGTTCCTGCAACGAAAAACCATCCTGGCAAGAATGTTATCGTCTCAGGCCATCGCCCCAGGGCGTAAACCACAAAAAATAGGGCTAACGCATGATACATTTGATATCGTACCGCTGTTTCTAATGTCTGTAGTGATGTAGCGGTGAGTCTTGACGATAAAAAGTGCGCTCCAAAGGCGCCTATGACAACAGATGTCAGAGCGAAAAAACAGCCTAATAGAGCAAAAACACGTTCCATGATACACTCTCCAGCACCGTTAATTCATTGAAGATCAAGATGATCAATCTAGGATTTTATATCTGATTGAAATGTATCATACAATAGGTCATTTTGTCATTACCCGTAGCGTAGCCCGGGGAGGTTTTGTAGTGTCTCCAAATGAAAGCAAGCATAAAGGGATCATCCCAGATTAATACGACGGCGGCAAAAAACGCTAGATATGTCGCAATGGCGGTTGGAGCAGCCCATCTCTTAAATGACGCTTACGCATCTTTTTTACACCCATTACTTCCCAGACTCATGGATAAATTGGGTCTATCCATAACTTTGGCTGCTGCTTTGTCTATGATTTTTTCCTTGTCATCATCGATAATGCAACCTATGGCAGGGTACTTGGCCGATCGGTTTGGGCGAAAGGTCTTCGTGATCGCTGGCCCTCTAATTTCCGGGCTGTTTTTGTCGCTGATAGGCTTGGCTCCCAGCTTATCTGCTCTTCTAGCTATCTTATTACTAGGTGGAATAGGAAGTGCGATATTCCATCCCCCAGGGGCTGCTATGGCGGCAAGAACTTCAGAGGGGAAGGGGAGCGGGTTACGTATGTCTTTTTTTTCCTGTTGTGGTAGCCTTGGGTACGCTATCGGACCCCTCGCAATCATTGGCCTGGTCACGGCAGTAGGTTTGGAAAACACATGGATTGCAGTTGCACCCGTTATTGTTCTTACTGTAGTCCTATTGCTCACTTTGCCTTCAGATGATCCACATTTTTCAAATGCTGACCCTCCAAGCCTTGGTGAAGTACTCTCAGGACTTAAGGGTCCACTGGGGGTCATCTTTTGTATTAGTGCTTTGGGCGCATTTGCTCAGAGGGTGTTTATAACACTTTCCCCTATAATTTCATCTGAAGCTGGTGCGTCCGAAGCTGTCGGAGCCCTGACACTAAGCGTCTATTTGGGAGCACAAGCTTTTGGAAGCCTTGCAAGTGGCTGGTTGACCGATCGGGTTGATAGATCCCAATTGCTAGCATGGCTAACTGGATTGTCAGTTCCCACCCACATGTTAGCTCTATGGTTGCCGCCTGGCTCGCTTGGGGCTTTTATTTTTGCGGCCTGTTCAGGATTTCTCAACATGGCTCTTTTACCACCTATCGTTGTGATGGCCCAAGAGATTATCCCTAAAAGTCCGGCCATGGGTTCAGCGGTCGTCATGGGTTTGGCTTGGGCTACAGGATCTTTAGGATTGTTAGGTACGGGGATTATTGGAGATTGGATTAGCCCTCAATTTGCCGGACTGATATCGGTGCCAGTATTATTCGTAGCCACGGCACTCTCCTTTCATCCAAAACTGAAGTCATATCGAAAGGTTGTTTCCTGAAAATGAGGTTTAAATAAAACTGTGCCATTAAGACTGATCCCTCGGCGAGACAGACAGTTAAATAGGTTGGTAAAAGCTGCTTCAGTTGTCGTATGCAAGAAGAAAGACCTCTTATACACCCAAGGTGATGAAGCCAGCCACATATTCATTCCTCGATCTGGGCATATACGGCTGACCACCAAAAATGGTAAATCAAACAAAGCCAAGACCGTGGCGATTTTGGGTCCTAATGAGTTGTTTGGCACAGAGGCAATTACTCTCGGGAACGAGAGACTTTACACGGCAATTACCGGATCCGATTGTGAACTTTATGTCCTCAAATCGAAACAATTAGTTAAAGCCCTGCGAAAGTCACCAGCAACCTTGAGAGCCTTATTAGCGAGTCAAGGTGAAGACCTTGCCAAATTGAGGGCAATTGTTGGCCATTCCGGAGCGCCATCTAGGTCCAGGATCGCCCATGTATTGTTAGATTTAGGTTGTCGCCTTGGGCATGACAATGGGCGACGGATTTATTTGAGTCATTGGTTCACTCACCAAGAAATAGCAGATTTAGCAGGGGTTCATCGATCGACTGTGACGACCGCTATAAACGATTGGATATATAGAGGTGTTTTAAAACAATCCCTTAAGAACCTAGTGATAAATAAGCCAGGCGCTCTAAGGAAAAATGGCCTCCAGAATACCGGGGACGTATTCCGGAGAAGGATTGTATCCATTCCCCTGAAGTCGTGGACTGGTTGACCATAAAATAGACTACATATAGCTTTTCTAGTCTTTAACGAGGTTTTACGAAATGAGCAAAAATACCAGAAGACCTGATGAGACAGTGTCTAGGAGACAAGTCGATCCACTCGCTGGTGAAGACAGATATGTGACTTCAGTAGTGGGTGTGGCTGGTTGGATTAAAAGAAATAGGGATCTGGCTTTGATTGGGAGTGTTCTAACCATAATGGGTGGCGCGGCCTTGCTCTATTACATGGACTTCAAGAGTGACCAAGTTAATCAAGCAGCCTCGAGATTAGAGTCCATTCATCAATCCATTATGATTTCCGCGTTGGAGGATGCTAAGGCCCAACTATCCACTTTCGTTGAGAGATTCGATGGGACACCTCAGGCCGAAGAGGCAACGGTTTTATTAGGAAGATTGCACATGGAAAATGAAGATTTTCTTGTGGCCATCAGTGTACTGGAATCCGCGGGACTGTCTATGGGAACAGCAACCGGAGTTCAAGCCAATTCGTTACTCGCGAGAGCTTATGAAGCGCAAGGTCGTTGGAATGACGCGGAGGAGCAACATATTTCTGTGGCTTCCGCCTCTGGTTTAGAATTTGAAGTGCGTGAGTCCTTGGAGGCTGCCGCAAGGATAAGGATCAGGCAGCAGAACTTCTCTGGAGCAATTGAATTATACCAGGAGATTCTAGAGGGGCTCGCTGATGATGATCCTCGGAGAGGGATTTATGCTTCAAAAATGGCTGAAATCGCCGGTGCGGTAGAATAAGACCAAGTCTATAATATATATTATCGGAAGTACAGTTGGACACCCTTGCCCTTACCGGTGTGGAGTCTCAGTTGCAGCCGGATCCAGAGCAGTGATCTCAACATTGGCTGTTCCGGGTCCAGTGATCCCAAGCCTATAGGCAGCCGCGTAAGAAAGGTCGATGATCCTCCCCTGGATAAAGGGCCCTCTGTCGTTAACCTTTACGACCAGGTTCCGCCCATTATCAAAATTGACTACTCGCACATAAGTCGGCAGAGGTAATGTTTTGTGGGCAGCGGTCATGCTATACATGTCATATACTTCGCCAGAGGATGTGTTGCGCCCATGGAAATCAATACCGTACCATGAAGCGACCCCTTTCTCCCTAAATCCAACACTACTCTGGAGTACCTTGTAGCGCTCTCCGAACTCCTCGTAAGAATCAGGGTTCCCAATACGCGATTTATACAACAGTTCAGGGACTGAAACGTCTTCCATGTTGATTAATTCGACGTCATATCCGGGTATAGCAACAGCTTCAATGATATCAACTGAAGTCGGTGATATAGACGTCGGTCCCAGTCCGACTGGGGTGCAGCTCTGGTTCAAGCTAATTACACCCACCAACCATACCCCCATCCATCTCTTTATCATCTTATCCTCTTATTGTGTAACTACTTACACGAATGTGATGAAGTTTTTTATAGTGCAAATCTATTCCACCTATTCTTCTATCCATTGCCCCGGATACACCCCCGTAAAGAGGCCGTTATCGTACACGCGCGCGCCAGCCACCCAAACTCCAATCACACCACTGGATTGAGCTCGAGGATCTTGCCGTGTTGCTTTGTCTGTGATTTTCTCAGGATCGAACAACACCATGTCCGCAATGGAACCAACCTCCAAGGTTCCTCTTGCCTTCAAACCTAATGTTTCACTCGCAAGCCCGGTCATCTTGTGCACTGCTTCCTCTAACGACAGGTCACCTCTTTCCCTTACATACGTTCTAAAGATTTTGGGAAAGGACCCATACCCCCTTGGGTGTCTGCTTGTGGACGATCCATCAGATGCAACGTTCGTATAGGGCCATTTTAATAGAGTAGATATGTCTTGAGTCGCCATGCTAGTCCCAATGATGCTCTCCCCTCCCCCGCCTCCTGCTTTCCTAGCAGCTTGTGATTCAGCGATCAAGTCCAGATAAGTTGTTACTGGATCAGATTTCCTGAGATCTGCAATCTCTGCCAAAGTTAGCCCTTCGTATGATCGGTTAGGTTCATATCTATCGATCAGTATACCTTCAGGAGGGGCGAGTTCTTGCAGAGCAAATGCAGCCGCTTCCCTGGTAAAGTTTCGGCCTGGAAAGAGAACTGTCATTGTTGACTGCCAATACTCATAAGGATATAAGTCCGCTGTGACTTCTAGCCCCTCTTCCCTAGCCTGATTAAGCAACAAGAGTACTTCACTAGCTCTACCCCACAAACTCTTCATGGCCAATTTGATATGGGAGATGTGCACTGGGATGCCAGCCGCCCTAGCTATAGAAATAGTTTCTTCTATAGCGTCAAACAAATTACGATCTTCACTACGCATGTGACTACTGTATCTCTTGCCATGTTCAGCGGCAATTCTCGCAAGCGACACTACCTCTGAAGTCGTTGAGTAAATACCTGGATCGTATTCCAATCCCGTCGAGAAACCCAACGCGCCAGACCTGAGTTCTTGGCTTAGTAGTTCCCCCATCGCGGCGATCTCATCAGGCGTGGCTTCTTTCAAATAGTCAACGCCCATCACTTCGCTTCGGATGGTACCGTGGCCAACAAAAGAACCCAAGTTTACCGATGTAGGAGTCCCTAAGAACTCTTCCTTAAGACTACGGATGGGCAAGGTAGATCCTCCATCCTGACCAACGATAATAGTCGTCACTCCTTGGCTCAAAAGGACTAGCGCCTCTGGAGATTCAAATAATCCCCTATCATGATGACTGTGCGTGTCAATGAATCCTGGGCTCAGCACGAGTCCAGTGCCATCAATGATCTCGTCGTCGTCAGGGCTGAGATCCCCAATAGCGTCCACTCGGCTTCCCACTATTCTGACATCTACAGTCTTTCGATCACTACCGGTGCCATCGATCAGTGTTACATCTTCTATTAAAACTTGGAAGGGTACGCTCTGGTTTTGGTCATTTGTGCAAGAGATAATGAAGGCCATAAACAATAATGGTGCTCTGCATACACTCAGCCATGTTAGTATATTTGCCCCTGCCAATCCTCTGCTCCTTCGGAATATTCCTTCCATTTACTAGGACACCATGGAAATTAAGGTTTATAGGCCAATATGGCGATACGTCGTCTTAAGTAAGGGACAAGCTTCGAAAGGATTCTTTCGATAGTGTTGAATCCAGGGATATGTGATTCTGCGTAATAATGTTTTTTAACTACGAATCCAGCTTTTCCAAGCATTTCTATTAGTACCTGCATCGATTTATAGTCGACGTGGGTTTCATCTTTCTTGAAAAAGATGTTGCGGTTCTTCAATATTTCTATGATATGACCTCTGTGGGGTGTCCAGATTGAAAAATGGCCCTGTTCCTTTAATAACCTATAGGCTTCTTCGATCACTTTTTTTGAGTCCTCTGGGTACAGGTGTTCGAACAGGTCTGCGGCTATTATCAGGTCGCACATTTCAGATGGCAAATCTGTTTTTCTAGCATCGCCATGTAGGAAAGTTACATTATTGTACTGCCATTTGTTGAGCTGTTCATTGCATAGCAGAATACTCTTTTTACTAAAATCGACACCAACAACGCGCTCCACTCTTTTTGCTAAAGCCCAACAAAATGTACCCCAGCCACATCCGAGATCGACAACGATGTCAGTCGGTTGGGGTTCATAAATATCCCTAATCTTCTGAACTCTATACCTCTGAAACCGACTTTTGAAATCACGAAGATGCGTGGCATTTATCTTATGGTAACCGCTGTTGTCATAAAAATCGCTATCTATACCTTTATTCCCTGAAATCATTGGACTACACGCTCGAGAGCTCGCCGCACCTTTTCCATAGCAAGAGGTAGTGCCTTCTCTCTAGCCATTCTTGAATCGTGGCTTCCGAATACAAGTGGTTCCCCGTACCTGATCACAATTGTTTCTCTCCTAATCCCAATACTCTTCCAATTAAATTTCCCCCAACGAGGCGCTACTTCATAGGCCCCAATGATTCCACACGGTATCACTGGCACTCCTGCTTTAAGTAGCAATTTAACGGTCCCTATCCTCAAATCTTTAAGTTCTCCATCCCAAGACCGCTCTCCTTCTGGAAAAACTCCCACCGCCTGTCCTTTTGCAAGAAGCCTCAATGTGACACGGGCAACCTGTGGGTCCACTCTAAAACGACGCGTCGGATAAGCTCCGACCTTGGGCCCTAAAACCCTAATGATCCAGAATCGAAATACTGAGCTTTTTGCCATGGTAAAAAGTAATCTGGGACAAAATACATGGGTCAAGAGAGGATCTATATCACTGACATGATTGCATATCAATAAGAAAGGTCCCCTTGTTGGAACTACCTCTTCTCCTTCGATACGAATCCTTAACCGCACCCGAAAATAACTTTTTCCTAAAAAACGCATAAACCGATAAAATATCATTGCTTTAATTTTCTAGCTTTTATGACGGGATGGTATGCAAATACATCACTTCCCCTTTGTCGATAAAACTTTTTTATTGAAGCTGTTAGGCTATCCTCCCATTCTTTTGGCGAATCACTTGTCAGCTCGAACTGGAAAAGACCTTGTTTCTTGATATACACTTGGATCGCCTTGGAACTGATTAGAAAAGAGCTTATCTCTTCTAGGCCCCAGCTGTACAAAGTTTCATCACCAACAGTGAATACTAATCTTTCTCCTAAGTTTAATAACCCAGAGTCGTGCTCAATCATAACCTCTGTGTAGCCTATCAATTCTCCAGAACTATAAACTGGTTGATATTCTTCATTTCTATAAATGACAGACTCAGAGCTGAGGATATAGCTTTGTCCA
>Ga0315316_10003128_pt1 | contig 11989 bp, 8 predicted proteins | sample M160m3416metaG_FD_203702 | JGI IMG/M metagenome (GOLD analysis project Ga0315316, IMG submission 203702) | Ammonia-oxidizing marine archaeal communities from Monterey Bay, California, United States - M1 60m 3416 | ecosystem: Environmental > Aquatic > Marine > Intertidal zone | place: USA...
GCTCCATAGGACGTGATCCCGGCGGCCAGGAATTCTCGGCGATGATCCCGACACCCGGGTCACCCAACAAGGCTCCAATTCCCCTGGGCTCGGTCGAGGGAGTTGTCATTAACGAATGGCTAGCCACCAGCGGGGTTGTCTATGACAATGATTTCCTGGAGCTCTATAATTCCGGGTCGTTGCCCGTTTCATTGGCAGGAATGATGATCAGTGATGATCCCAATAACCGCCCTGCACGCTATGTTGTGGCGCCGCTGAGTTTCATCGATGCCGGGGGCTTTGTTGAGTTCATTGCCGATGATGACCGATCAAGCGGGTCAAGCCACCTCAGCTTCAAGCTCTCCAAGCTAATGGAACAGATTGGGATATTTAATGGCTCAGGCATTGAGCTTGACCGGGTGCAGTTTTATAATTCCCCGGAGGATATTTCGGTAGGCAGGGTAAGGGATGGCAGCCTGCTGTTTGCCGAATTCCCCCTGCCAACGCCGGGTTTTTCCAACAACTCCGAGCTGGAGGAGGAGGCGTTGGTCCTGCAGAACCTGAGGATTACTGAGTTGATGTACAATCCGCCCGGCGGTTCCAAATGGGAGTTTGTAAAGCTTGCCAATGTCGGCTCGTCAGCGATTGCCCTTGGTGACGTTGCCTTTGAGGAGGGCATCGAGTTTCGGTTCCCGGATGTCGGCCTTTCCCCAGGGGAGGAAGCATATATCGTGCGGGACAGGACATCTTTCATCGCGCATAACGGACAAGGACTGAAAGTCCTTGGTGAATATGAAGGCAAACTGGATAACGGCGGTGAAAGGCTGCGCCTCGAGATTGTCTCGCTCAGCCTCGGCATCCTTGACTTCGAATATGATGATGGCTGGTACCCGGGGACTGATGGTGGCGGGCAACTCTTGCAGATCATCAATCCGGACGCTGCCACGGCAAGCTGGAAGGAGAGGGGCAGTTGGCGGGCGGTTGGTGGAGATAATACGATGGATTTCAGTGACTGGGTCACGATTACCTTTGGTGACGTTACTCCTGGTGTCACCGGAAAATCGGATGATCCCGATGGGGATGGAGTAGTGAACCTCGTGGAGTATATTTTCCGGCTTGATCCAAGGCATCCTGATCCGCAGGCGGCCTTGCCGCAGGCAACAATCAGCCGGCAGGGCATCACCCTGACCTACACCACGGTGAAACTTCCGGAAGGAATTTCGGTGACTCCGGAACTTTCCGGCGACCTTGCCAGTTGGACTGATGCCGGGCAGAGTGTCACTGTCGAGATGCTCGCTGATGATGGGATCAGCAGCACTTACCGGGTGATATTGAAGGAACTTCCCGGTAGTGCCGTTGCGCGCTTCATGAGGCTGCGGGTCAATTCCCCCTAGCCTTATATTATCGGCTTAACCGGGCGCCTGAGGTATTCCAATAATCTTCCCGAGGCGCAAGACCTGCAGAAAAATGATGCTTCACAGCAGGCGGCAATGCTCATAGTATCCCCGGGCATGATCAAAAAGCTTTTCTTTCTCGCGACATTACTTTCTGCGGCTGTGACCGCAATGGGCGGGGAGTTCTATGAACTGCGCACCTACCAGCTGAATTCGTCGGAGACAGCCGCCGCCTTTGATAAGATGATGACTGCGGCGGTACCTGTCCTGAAGAAGGGAGGCATTACTGATGTCGGGATCTTCAGGGGCAGGGATGCAAAGGAGGGGAAGGCCAACTGGCGCTATGTGCTTTGCGCTGCAGGTTCAATGGATGAGCTGATCCTGGCGCGCAGGGCCTTTGCCTCGGATGAGGATTTCCTTGAGCAGGCGCGTGATTACCTCAGCTTCAAGAAAACCGATCCGGCCTATGCGCGAATTTCCGTGGCCGCCTTCTCTGCCTTCAAGGGGTTCCCGAAGCTCATCAAGCCCTCTGCTGATGCCGGCGGGCAGCGCTATTTCGAGTTACGTATCTACGAGAGCCATAGTGAATACAAGGCATACATGAAGGTAAAGATGTTCAATGAAGGAGAACTGGATATCTTTGCCGATGTCGGCTTGCGCGGGGTTTTCTTTGGCAGCGCTGTGAGCGGGGATAACCTGCCAAACCTCACCTATATGCTTGTTTATGACACCGAGGCCGGGAAAGAGAAGGCCTGGGAGAGTTTCCGCAAGGCTCCCGCATGGAAGGCGCTCAAGGCTGAGGAGATCTATACGGATACGGTTTCCAGGATCACGTCGATGTTGCTTGTCGCCATGCCCTACTCGACAATCCGGTAAGGGCGGGGCTTGTTATTTATTACTCGTCGCGCAGCCGTTCGAGGAGTCCGCGATGGCGGCACTGGGTATCGATATTTTTCATTGCCATTGCCGCGGCTTTTTTCTGTCCGACAAGGATCACCAGGCGGCGACCCCGGGTGATTGCGGTGTAGAGAAGGTTGCGTTGCAAAAGGACAAACTGTTGTGTGGCCACGGGAAGTATGACACAGGGGAACTCGCTGCCCTGTGACTTATGCACGGTAATGGCGAATGCCGGTGCCAGCTCATCGAGTTCACCCGGTTCGTAATCTGCAAGCCTACCGTCATCAAAGCGCACGGTGATGGAGCCCGGATCAGTCACAATTTCAGTGATGCTGCCAATGTCACCATTGAAGACTTCCTTTTCATAGTTATTGCGCAGCTGGATGACCCTGTCGCCGGTGCGGAAGCATGCGCCGAACCGCTCAACTTCAAAGGTTGCCTCGTTGGCGGGATTGAGGGCATCCTGGATTCTCCGGTTCAGTGCCCGGGTGCCGAGGCTGCCGCGATGCATGGGGGTGAGCACCTGCACGTCACGTATCGGGTCAAGGCCGAACTTTTCCGGGATCTGCTCGCGCAGCAGCCTGATGATCATGGCTGCTGCCTTTTCCGGGTCATCACGTTCAATGAAGAAAAAATCGGACTTGGCTGAAGGCTTGGCGTTGATAGTGAACTCCACAGGAGCTTGGCCATTGTTGATGTCATGGGCAGCCCGGATAATGCGGCTTTCGGCAGCCTGCCGGAAAATCTCGTTTAGGCGCGAGACCTGCACCACATCACTCTGGATGAGGTCCGAGAGCACGCTGCCGGGACCCACTGAGGGTAACTGGTCGACGTCACCAATCATCAGGAGATGCGCATCCTCAGGTAATGCATCCAGGAAGGCGGCCATCAGCGGAAGGTCGATCATTGATGCCTCATCAATGACGAAGAGGTCACCTTTCAGGGGATTTTCCTGGTTTCGTGCAAATCCGGCTTGCGGTGACTGGTATTCGAGCAAGCGGTGGATTGTCTTTGCCTCAATGCCTGTACTCTCGCCCATTCGTTTTGCAGCCCTGCCGGTTGGTGCACAGAGAACAGGCTGTATCCCCTTGGCCCGGAGGATCATGAGCACGGTGTTAATGATCGTGGTTTTTCCCACGCCGGGTCCTCCGGTGATGACCAGCATACGCTGTTTCAAGGCTGCCTGAACGGCCTTCTCCTGTCCTTCAGCCAGCGTGTAACCGATTTTATTCTCGCACCATGACAGCGCCTTCTTGACGTCAATATCGGGATAACCCGGCGGTTTTTCCGCCAGCTTTTTGATTCGCCCGGCGACCCGTTGCTCTGCCTGCAACAGGTGAGGGGGAAATAACAGGGTATTGCCCCTGCCGGTGTCCCTCGCCATACGATTGGCACTGATTTCCATTTCCAGGACACTGGATATTTCCCCCGGTGGGATTCCCAGCAACTCGGTTGAGGAATCGATGAGCTCCTGCTCGGGGAGTGCGCAATGGCCATTGCCGACGGCACTTGCCATGACGTATTCCAGGCCTGCGGAAATACGCTCCCGGGTATCGGGTTTGACGCCAAGCTTGGCGGCAATTTTATCGGCGGTCTTGAACCCTATGCCGTGCAGGTCCTGTGCCAGCTGGTAGGGATTCTGCCGCAACCGGGTGATACTCTGCTCACCGTAGGTCTTGTAGATGCGAACGGCCCGTGCCGTGCTGATGCCATACTGGTGCAGAAACACCATGATCTGGCGGACAGTTTTTTGTTTTTGCCAGGAGTCCTTGATTTCCTTGCGCCTTTTGGCGCCGATACCCTCGATTTCCTCAAGCTGCCTGGAGCGTTTGTCGATCACATCAAAGATCTCCGCGCCGAATTTAGAGACCATTTTCTTTGCATAAACAGGCCCGATACCGTCTATGAGGCCACTGCCCAGATAACGCTCGATACCGGCAAGGGTGCCTGGCTCGGACGTCGTGATTTCCTCTGCACGGAATTGTGCCCCGTAATTCTCGTCCTCATGCCATTCCCCTGAGGCCACCAGTTGTTCCCCTGTATGGGGGGCGGGGCAGTTGCCCACCACCGTGACCAGTGTGGATTTGTCCTTTGGTTTTACGCGTAATACGCAATACCCGTTTTCCTCGTTGTGAAAGGTGACGCGTTCAATGGCGCCAATGAGAGTTTGTTCCGGCACGGTGACCGATTGTGACCGACTGCTGCGCTAAGGGGTAGTTTTTTTTCCTGCTTCCGGTCATACCGGATGAAATGGTCCTTTATTCGCTAAAGGAAGGGTTTTCCCGGCAAACCGGTTATTTTTTCGTATTTAAGCCAAATATTTTCGTGGCACCTGTCGTTAATGATTTAATATATAAAGAATAATGAGAACAATCGCCCTATCATTAATACTGGCAGTTTTTTTCCCTGCTTTATCGTCTTTGTCACAGGAAGACCGGCGTGGGATAACCGCCCGGGTTGCCCTTGATCGTGTCGCCGCGAGGCATGGGGCGGCCGTGATAGAGAATATTGTCGAGATGAAGGGCCGCCGCGGGCAGAGCCAGCCGCGCGAGTGGTGGATTGTGGTTCGTGATGAACGCAGCAGGTCACGATTGCGCACGATGTGGGTGGGGGACGTTCGGGCTACTGATGAAGGAGAGAACAAGGAGTTCTACCCAAAGATTCTCCCGCTTGGCTTCATTGCTGAAAAGAAGCTGAAGATCGACTCGCCGGCCGCTTTCAATATCCTGATCCGTGAAGCGACCGCGGCTAGGATTGGTTTCGATTCCGTGGACTATAAATTGCGCAGCAAGGAATTCAGCGATGATCCGGTATGGAGCCTCACGGCGAATGATGCAAAGGGTAACGTGGTCGGCAAGGTATTGTTATCCGGATTTGACGGCCGAATTTACCGAACAGTGTGGTATTACAGGCAGACAGGTGGCTATGTGAAAGTCGTGGATTCCGCCATTGATGCCCCGCAGAAGCCCGAGGCTGCGCGCAAGCCGGCTCCCCGCCCATCGGGTGAACCCGGGCAGAGAGTGCCTGAGTTCGCACCCGGGCCGGGTGACCCGGGAACTGAGCAGGCTGACATTGAGGCGCTTCGCCCGGAATAACCGGCACAAACCCTACAGGCAAGCCCTGATCTTTTGGGGATGGCTTGAAGGCCTGCCTTGCAGCCGGGCCAAGACGTATATAGATTTGCTCCGGTGTTACAGAACTTTATCAAGGGAGTGAACTCGATCGTCAACCGTCTGGCACTGGCGATTGTGATCCTCATTATTTTCGGGATCTTTATTTTCCCCTTGTTCAACAGCAATAAAGAAACCAAGGCGGTAAAATCGGAATTACAACAGATTGGTGCCGCCCTTGAGGAATATTACCATGAGCACAACAAGTGGCCCTCCCCGGGTGCACGCTCGGTGGCTGCGGCTTTGGCCGGCGGGGGGGATGCCCAAGGATTCTCCAGGCATGAACGGCTCGACACGGAAGGGCGCTTCATTGATCCCTGGGAAAAACCCTACCGCTATTTTTTTTCCAATGACCGCTATACAATCCAGTCCGCCGGTCCTGACGAGGAGTTCTCCGATGGCTTCAACCTCGGAGAGGATGACTATTGGTATGCGCCACGCTAGTTGACGCGGGGTCCTGACGCGTCACTGGTTACCCCTCTTTATTTTCCCCCTCACCCTTAAGCCCGGCCTTATCCGACCCATGCCTGTCCTGCAAAAGATGCATTTGGTATGCGTGATTTTCTTTGCCGTGCTGAGTATGTCGGGACGTTCAGGTGCCGTGGTGGTAGATGTCAGGATTCGCCCTGTGGTTGTTGGTCAGCCGCTGTTGCTTGATTCGTTGCGATATGAAAAATCCGGGGAGGAGACCTTCTCGGTGTCCCGCCTCAGCTACCTGGTCAGCGGATTGGCTTTTCAGCGTCCAGATGGAACCTGGGTGGAACCCGGTTTTGAGGCGGCGTGGCTTGATGCCTTTAAGCGGCGCAATGTCTTTCGGGTGCAGGATGTAGCCCCCGGCAGGTATATCGCATTGCGTTTTGCCATTGGACTGGATGGAAAAACCAATAACGCCGACCCGGCATCATTTCCGGCCGGGCATGCCTTGAACCCGGCGGTCAACAAGCTGCACTGGAGCTGGCAGGGAGGCTATATTTTCCTGGCCCTGGAAGGTCATTACCGGGTTGCCGGTATTCGCCGCGGTTATACGCTGCACTTTGCAAGGACTGCTAACCGGACGGTGGTTAACCTGCCGGTGGGGCTGGACCTCAACTCGGCAACCGGGATTGACATTGATTTTGACATTACGTCACTGCTGGCCGCTCCCCGGCCGGTCATTTTTGGCAGGGACGGATCATCAACACATTCCCGCAAGGATGATGTGCTGGCAGCCGCGCTGGCAGCGAATCTCCCGGGTGCTTTTCGAGTGCGGAATATCGACACTTCGGCAGGCTTGCCGGTCGCGGGGCCCAAGAAGCGCCCACTCTATCTGCCTGCTGATCCACAACCCTTTCCCTTTAAGATGTCGGCAACCTTTCCGCCACCCGGGCTACCTCTGGACAATCCCCTGTTAAAAAGCCGGGTTGACCTTGGGCGAAGGATTTTTAGTGACACGCGGATTTCACGGGATGGTTCCATCTCCTGTGCATCCTGCCACCTTCATGGCAGGGCGTTTACTGACGGGCTGGCAAAAAGCGTGGGGATTGACGGGCGTGCCGGCACCCGTAATTCCATGCCGCTTTTCAACCTTGCGTGGAAGGACCAATTCTTCTGGGATGGGCGTGCCGGCTCACTGCGTGCCCAGGTGACCATGCCGATTGAGAGCCACCTCGAGCTGGACGAGTCGCTGGATAACGTGGTCGCCAAGTTGAGTGCTGAGGTCCCGTATCGCCTGGCTTTCAAGAAGGCATTTGATTCCCCCGAGGTTACCCAGGAGAAGATCGCCCTCGCCCTGGAGAGCTTCCTGCTGACACTCACTTCCTATGATTCAAAGTTTGACCGGGCGATGGCCGGGAAGGCGGAGCTGAGCAGGGAGGAAAAGCGCGGACTTGAGCTTTTCATGACCGAATATGAGCCACGATCGCGGCAGTTTGGCGCGGATTGTTTCCACTGTCACGGGGGTGCCCTTTTCTCCGACCATGATTTTCACAACAACGGGTTAAAGCCCCTGGCTGAAGATAAGGGTATTGGCGGTGGCCGGTTTTCCACGCCATCGCTGCGCAATGTTGCGCTGACCGCTCCCTATATGCACGATGGACGCTTCAGCACCCTTGAGGAGGTCATTGCCCACTATAACTCGGGGTTACACCGCTCAGATGACCTTGATCCGAACCTTGCAAAGCATCCTGAGGGGGGGCTGGGTTTGACAAAAAGTGATGAGGCGGCACTGGTGGCGTTTTTAAAGTCCCTGACTGATCCTAAATACGGGGCAGTGCCCCAGGCTCCTTAATCGATAAGTCTTTTGATGTTATTTCCTGTGTTACTATTCAAATGCCCTGAAACTGTCCCTGGCGGACCTTCTTTCTGCTGATGCGGTGGCAGGCGTCATCTTTCCATAACCTTTGCAATGCTTTAATGGCACTATGAATTTCCGGATCATTCTTGGTTCCTTGGTCTGTTGTGTTTTTGGCACAGGGGTTTCCCCTGCCGATGACTGGGTGCGTTACCGTGGTCCTAACGGCCAGGGAATCAGTAATGATTCGGCCATTCCCTTGAAATGGTCTGAGAAGGAGAATATCCGCTGGGAGTGTAAACTTCCTGGCCCCGGAAGCTCGAGTGTCGTGGTGGCAGGAGGGAAGATTTTTGTTACCTGCTTCAGCGGGGTTGCGGAGGGACGCTCCGACGTCACGGGCCTGAAGCGCCATGTCGTGTGTGTGGAGCAGTCCAGTGGCAAGGTGCTTTGGCAAAAGGAGATCGAGGCCATCCAGCCTGAGGATCCCTACCGGGGGTTTATCACCGAGCATGGCTATGCTTCCAATACGCCGCTTGTCTCAGGCGGGCGCCTTTTTGTATATCTGGGAAAAAGCGGCATCCATGCCTTTGAGCTCAACGGCAAAAAACTATGGAATAAGAGCCTTGGCACCGGGTCAACCCGGCGTAAATGGGGATCTGCAGCGAGCCCGATGATGGTTGGTGATACCCTAGTGGTGAGTGCCGCCGAGGAGGCGCTTGCGGTTTTCGGCCTCGACCCGGAGACCGGGGAGGAGAAGTGGAAGGCCGAGGGGGCAAGCCTTGAAATGGCTTATGCGACACCGGCAATCATGAGATCCGGCGAAAACCGGGTTGACCTGGTCTTGCCCGTGCCGGGAGAGATCTGGGGAATCAACCCCGAGAGTGGCAAGTTGCGCTGGTATGCGCCGACAGCTATCAGCGGCAATATTTCTCCCAGTCCGGTCATTGGAGGAGGCACGGTTTATGTGTTCGGCGGTTATCCGCGCCTTGTGCGTACTGCGGTGCGAATTGATGGGGCGAAGGGGGAGATTGGGCAGGATCGCGTGCTTTGGGAAGACAACCAGAGCACTTATGTGCCGACCCCGGTTCTGGTGGAAGGCAGGCTGTATTGGGCAAGTGACCAAGGATATGCCTGCTGTGCCGATGCCAAGTCGGGTGAACTGCTTTTCAAGGAACGCCTTGATGCTCGCGGCAAGGGGTCACGTGGCAAACCCTTTTACGCTGCGGCTGTCGCGGTTGCCGGCAATATCTTTGCGGTCAGCCGCTGGGGTGGAACCTTCATTTTTGCTGCCGGTCCCAAATTCAAGTTGATTGCCCATAACAGGATTAACGATGACGATAGCCAGTTTCACGGCACCCCGGCAATCAGTAACGGGCAGTTATTTCTTCGCTCGGACAAATATCTCTACTGCATCAGCAAGTAACCTTTTTTATCCAACATCCAACATCAAAAACCATGAAAACAATATTACTGACCTTAATTCTCGCAGTTGTCTGTGCCGGTCCCAGTGCACTGATCCATGCACAGGATGATCCACCGCGCAGACCGGACCGCGAGGCTCCTCCCGAACGTTCAGGTGAACCCCGGCGTGAGCGTGGCGGACCTCCCCAGCGAGGAGCAGAGCGTGAGCGTGGCGGCCCCCCACACCGAGGAGCAGAGCGTGAGCGTGGCGGCCCCCCACAACGAGGAGCAGAGCGTGAGCGTGGCGGACCCCCACAACGAGGAGCAGAACGTGAGCGTGGCGGACCTCCTCAGCAGGGAAGTGAGCGTGGCGGACCTCCACAGCAGGGGAGTGAGCGTCCACGTTTCGTGCCGCCGATCATTGCCGCTCTTGATAGCGACAGCGACGGGTTGATTTCTGCAGAGGAGATTGCCAGTGCCAGTGCATCCCTGAAGAAGCTTGATAAGAATGGCGACGGTAAAATCACCGTTGAGGAATTACGCCCTGAAGGCTCCAGAGGCCAGGGTGGCAGGCCCTCGGGGCGGCCGGATTTCCGGGGGCAAGGCGGTCAGCGCCCGGGACAGCCTGAGGGACAGCGTCCTGAACGGCCTGATTTCCGCAGGGACAGGGATGGACCTCAGCGTCCGGGTCCCGGTAGGGAAGCGGGTAATGAGGGTGGTGGCCGTCCGCAGGTTGAGGGCGGTAGAGGTCAGCGCCCGGCTCCCGGCCAGGGTGAAAATCCGCAGCGTCGTCGCCGTCCGCAACTTGAGCAAGACCAGTAAGCTTGCACCTTGTTTAAAACCTTTGCCGGCTGTGGACGGGTGGAGTCACTAGCGCATGCTTGGCGTTACCGGCTTGCCGTTGGTGGTCAGGATGTGCACCTCATGGGCTGACACCTTGGGGTCGATATATTCCCAGACGACTTTCTTCTCGGCAGTGACCTCGAAGATCTTGATCTTGTCCGCCGCCCGCTGGCCATAGCTGCAGATGATGGTGTTGCCGTTGGGCAGGCGCTGTCCGCCGCAGGGATCACTGAAGATCCCCCCGACGTGGCTGTTGTCACATCTCCAGGCGACTTTTCCCGAGATATCGAACTCCACGGTCTTGTTGCCGTTGGTCAGGTTGACCAGAATATTCTTGTTAGGCAGCAGGATCGCGGTGAAGGGCCAGTTGCGGGCCTTGCGTCCGCCGAGTTGCTCAAGGTCGGTATTGATCTCGCGCACGACTTTACCCTCCGGGGTGTATTCCTTGACCTTGAAGGCAAGCAGGTGCGGCACCAGGTAATTTCCCCCCGGTAATTTGCGTGCCATGCGCGTCTGCATATGGCCGTTATTGGTTTCCGGCTTCAGGGCAACCTCAACAGCGACCTTGCCGCTCTTGTTGATTTCCAGTAAGCGCGGCAGGGGGCCGCGTTCCACCACCAGAGTGTTGCCGTTCTTCAGCCGGTTGACGGTTCCCAGTTCCTTGTTGCGCGAGTCAAGCTTGTAAGACCATACCACCTCGGTGGTGCCCTTCTTGTATTCGCGTGCCTCGTTGGAAATCGACAACAGCACATTGCCGTTTTCCAGCACCATGCCGTCGCGGGCATAGCCCGGGGCTTTCCACACCACCTTGCTCTCCTCACTGATCAGGGCGGTGAACTTGCCGGAGACGAGGAAGGAGTGACGGATGCCCTCCTTGCTGACCTGCCTGCCCTCTGCTCCCAGGTGCAGGGGAAAAAGCATCAGCATGGCGAAGAGGAGGAAAAGTGTATGGTTCATGATATTGCTATCTAGATACAGGTTGGCCGGGGAAGGCAACCTTAATAGTTGGCCAATTGAAGAAGTATGGCACAGAGATACTGGCTGTGTGTAAAAGCTCACTTACACGCTCGAAACCTCGGGGGGTGATAATTACTACGGTCAGTGGGTTTCGGCAATTCGAGGCGAAGAAACTTCGATCTCAAACTTCGACTACTCGGGCCCGATGACCGAGGCAGTGCCTTCTAGGCACGATTGCTTGCCGTTTGCCGGGGCAGAATTTTCACCGGGATAGCGCCAAGCTTCAATTTGCAAACAGTCTGGAGGCAAATACCCTAATACGGCAGGCTTGCCAGAAAGGGCTGGGAAGTCGAAGACTGGTAAGACAAACTCCTTAATAACTCGCAAGAAACTCGATCGAAAAGTAAATTTCTAGCAGTAGTATGATTATGAAACGTCGCGATATTTTAAAAACCGCTGGCTGCACGCTTTTTCTGCCTTCTCTCGAGAGCTTTGGCAAGAATCGATCTACCCTGGATGCAACTGATGTGAAACGGCTTTTCTGTGTGAGCATGGGATACGGATTATTTACCGACGTCCTGCCGCAGACTGATGGTGCTGACTACATATTCAGCAACCATATGGAACCTCTGAAAAAACACAGGAACCACTTCACGCTTTATTCAAAAATGAAGTTTGGTGGAAACCATCACAATGACCACAAGTGCTTTGTAGGCAATACCACGACGAACCCGGATTCTCTGGACCAACTTGTCGCGGACCACGTTGGTCATTTAACCCGTGTCAGAAATGTGGCGACTTTCATCGGTCACGCCCACCACCACATTGTAGCGTCATGGCGGGACAGGCTGCCCGTCATGCCAATTCAATCGACTAGAGTGCTGTTTGAAACGCTGTTCGCACGAACCGATAAAAAGACACAAGAGCGACTCCTTGCTAACAAGAAGAGCGTCCTTGATGGTTCATTGGAAGAAGCAAAATCCTTGATGGCACGTGTCTCGGGTCGAGATAAGCAAAGACTGGAAGAGTACTTCGCCGCATTGCGTGAATCTGAACAAGAGCTCAACAAATCCATAGAG
>Ga0315316_10003130_pt1 | contig 11985 bp, 10 predicted proteins | sample M160m3416metaG_FD_203702 | JGI IMG/M metagenome (GOLD analysis project Ga0315316, IMG submission 203702) | Ammonia-oxidizing marine archaeal communities from Monterey Bay, California, United States - M1 60m 3416 | ecosystem: Environmental > Aquatic > Marine > Intertidal zone | place: USA...
ATGCAATTACCGTGGTGATCGCACTGGGTGGATCAACAAATGCGGTATTACATTTGCTGGCTATGGCTCATGCTGCTGATGTTAATATAACTATCGATGACTTTTCTCGTATTGGTAAGAAGGTTCCAGTTTTGGCTGATCTCAAACCAAGTGGTAAATACTTAATGAGTGAACTTGTAGCTGTAGGTGGGATTCAGCCGTTGATGAAGACTTTACTTAAGGCAGGATTGCTGCACGGAGACTGTCTAACGGTGACTGGTAAGTTAATGTCGCAAAATTTATCTAAAGTTAAACCTTATCGTAAAGGTCAAAAGATTATTCAGCCACTAAGTAAGCCGATCAAGAATGACAGTCATCTTCGTATACTTTATGGTAACCTATCGCCTGCCGGAAGTGTGGCTAAGATTACAGGTAAGGAAGGGTTAAGTTTTACTGGTGTAGCTAGACCATACGATTCTGAGGAGAAAGCGATGAAAGCTATCCTTGGTGGCAGAATTAAGAAGAGGGATATTATAGTAATACGTTATGAGGGACCCAAAGGTGGGCCTGGAATGAGAGAAATGCTTGGTCCAACTGGGGCAATCATGGGTGCTGGTTTAGGAGATGATGTTGCGTTGATAACTGATGGCCGGTTTTCTGGTGGTACGCACGGTTTTGTGGTTGGACATATCACTCCTGAGGCTTATGCAGGTGGTCCGTTGGCATTAGTGAAAAATGGTGATTCAATTACGATTGATGCAGAGCAGAATCAACTGCTGCTTCACGTGTCTAAGAGTGATTTGGTAAGACGTAAAAAAAGTTGGAGAAAACCCAAACCTCGTTATGCCAAGGGAGTGTTGGCGAAGTTTGCCAGTGCGGTTACATCCGCTTCTCAAGGTGCAGTGACTGATTATAATCTTGATGTCTAATTGCTGCAGTTAAATCGTTAATAGATAATTTTGATCGCACGAATGCGAAGACAATACCCTTTTCAATTATTCGAGCCGAAGTGGCAGGAACTCTGGCATAATGGAGAAATATTCCGTTCTTGGAATCCAGGTGAGAGTGCTCCAACCGGACATCCGTTTCGCGAACGTCACCAAAATTCTACTCCAGAGTGCATACCAAAGTACTACATTCTGGATATGTTCCCATATCCTTCCGGTGCAGGTTTGCATGTTGGGCATCCGGAAGGTTATACGGCTACGGATATTTTGGCGCGATATAAGCGTATGCGAGGCTTTAATGTGTTACACCCTATGGGTTGGGATGCATTTGGCTTACCAGCTGAACAGTATGCGATAAAAACTGGGCAGCACCCGCGAATAACGACTGAGGCTAATGTAGCCAACTTCAAAAGACAGATTCAATCGCTTGGCTTTAGCTATGATTGGAGTCGTGAAGTAGATACTACAGATCCCCAGTATTTTCGCTGGACTCAGTGGATATTTTTACAGCTATACAACTCATGGTTTAATCCAGAGACCTCTAAAGCTGAGCCCATAGAGACTTTAGATTGCCCAGCGGATATATCAACAGACGAGCAAAAGCGTTCTTGGCTTGATTCTCATCGCTTGGCTTATGTTTCCGAGGCTCCGGTTAATTGGTGTCCTGAGCTTGGAACCGTTCTTGCTAACGAGGAGGTTAAGGATGGTGTTAGCGAGGTAGGAGGTTTTCCGGTAGTTCGGAAGCCTATGCGTCAATGGATGTTGCGAATCACTGCTTATTCACAGCGTCTTCTTGATGATCTGGATGGTATAGAGTGGAGTGATTCCCTGAAGGAGATGCAACGTAATTGGATTGGTCGTTCCGAGGGGGCAGAGGTAACTTTTAAAGTTAAGGGTTCAAGTATTAAGATTAAGGTTTTTACCACTCGCCCAGATACATTATTTGGAGCCACTTATATGGTTGTTTCTCCAGAGAGTGATTTGATTAATGAAATTGTTAAGGATGAAAATCTTCTTGAAGTTCAATCCTATCAGGCCGAATCGTCGAAAAAGAGTGATTTAGAGCGAACCGATTTAGCTAAGGAAAAAAGTGGTGTTTTCACAGGAGCTTATGCCTTAAACCCGGTTAATGGTCGATTGTTACCAATTTGGACTGCAGATTATGTGCTGGCTGGATATGGAACAGGAGCCATCATGGCTGTGCCGGCCCACGATTCACGTGATTTGGAATTTGCTGAGAAATTCGAATTACCTATCGAGGTAGTTGTTCAGGCTCCAAAAGGGCAAGAATCGCTTGGTTTTTCCGGAGAGGGGGTTGCGGTTAATTCAGATTTTCTTGATGGTCTTTCTACTCTGGAAGCTAAGGATCGGATTATAGGCTGGCTTGAGGAAAAAGCGCTTGGTTCTAGGACTATCAATTTTAAGTTGCGTGATTGGTTGTTTAGTCGACAGCGTTACTGGGGAGAACCCTTTCCGATTGTTTGGGACGATGGAGGCCATGCTGCTTTAGATGAGGCCGATTTACCGATATTGCCTCCAGATTTGACTGACTTCAAACCCACTGGTTCAGGTGACCCACCGTTAGCAAGAGCACAGGAATGGTGTAAATTGGACGAGGGAGTAGTGCGTGAAGTCAATACGATGCCACAGTGGGCAGGAAGTTGCTGGTATTATTTGCGGTATTTAGATGCGACAAATGCAGGTAGGTTTGTTGGAGAGGATGCTGAAAAATATTGGATGGGAACTTCTAATAATGAAGCCACACCGGGAGTTGATTTGTATGTGGGAGGAACCGAGCATGCGGTCTTGCACCTTCTCTATGCTCGTTTTTGGCATAAGGCTTTGTTTGATTTAGGTTATGTTTCTACGGTGGAACCATTTTATAAACTGGTCAATCAAGGATTAATTCTAGGTGAGGATGGACAAAAAATGTCCAAATCCCGTGGCAACGTGGTTAATCCTGACGATATCCTTGAAGAATTTGGTGCGGATGCTTTACGTTTGTATGAAATGTTTATGGGGCCATTGGAAATGGTTAAACCTTGGAATACCAAAGGGGTGGAAGGCGTTTATCGATTTCTTGGTCGTGTTTGGCGAATGTTCATCGACGAACAAACTGAGAAAACATTTGAGCAGCAGTTTACGTTGTCTCCTGAGAAGGGGGCAGAATTACTTGCTGAACTTAAACTTAGTGTTGATGTAGTGGATATTGATCCTACCCAAGAGCAGATGAAGGTGCTTCACACTTGTATAAAAAAAGTGACCGAAGATATGGAGCATCTACGATTTAATACTGCTATTTCTGCATTAATGGTTTTTGTTAATGAAGTATCTAATTGGGAATTACGCCCACTTTCAGTTCTAAAAGATTTTTTACTGCTACTCGGCCCGTTTGCACCGCATATTGCTGAAGAATTATATTCTAAAGCCAATAATCAAAACGGATCGATTGCTTATTATCCTTGGCCGGTTTTTGATGAAAAGTATCTTGTAGAAACATCAATTGAAATGGCTGTTCAGGTAAACGGTAAAGTTCGCGACCGATTACAAGTGCCTGCTGATATAGATAATGCTCAGATTGAGGAGCTTGCATTGAATAGTGAAAATGTGAAGCGGCACATCGAGGAGAAAAAAGTAAAAAAAGTGATCGTTATTCCTGGGAAATTGGTGAACATTGTGGCTGTTTGAATACATTTAAATATTAGAACGTGAAAGGTTTTTAGGAGAATGGAATGGATAATGTGCGATACATCTTTTAAGTATTGAAATGCAGGCTTTTGATTATAATGAGGTTTTGGATCAAATTCTTGATAAGGACGATCGATACCATAGAGATGCTTACTATTTTATCCGTGAAGGGTTAGATTCTACACAGCACAAACTTGCCAAAGATGCGGGTGGCAATGAGCCGCGTCATATTAGTGGGCAGGAGTTAACTAATGGGCTTCGTCAATACGCAATTGATAATTATGGGCCTATGACTAAAACCCTACTTAACGAATGGGGTGTTAATTCGACAGAGGATTTCGGGGAAATTGTCTTCACCCTCGTTGAAAATAATCTTTTAGCAAAGACTGAGAACGATTCGCGTGAAGATTTTGCCAATGGCTTCGATTTTAACGAAGCATTTGTTGTTCCATATCAAGTGTTAACGAAGCAATGTTCTGATGGTAAAGTTCAAGCAAATCCTAACCAAAATTAAGACTCATAATATACTAAATTATTTACCGTAAAGAGTGTTATTTAAGCACTCATTTTTTTCAAAGTATCAAAAGTGATCGTTAAATGTTAGATTTGACTATTTCAGTAACATTATTGATAGGAGAAATCTTTTCTTCACGGGTTTTGAGATTCTTTATAGTTGCCTGATTATCAATTTCGATAGTAATCAGCCATTTAGCGCTCAGTTCCAAGGCACGTTTGAATTGTTTATCCGGTTTAGTTTTTAGTAGAGGGTATTCTGTAGCTATGCCGGATTGCCTAAGTTTCTGTATGAGTCCAAGCGAAGTGTTACGCATAGATTCATCTGTAATTTGCACAAAAGCATCAATCGTTTGACTAAGTTGAGGGATAAGATTGCGCTCCTTTAGTAGTTCTGTGAGCACGACGTCTCCCATCCCAAATCCAAGGGCTGGTAGATTAGTTTTTCCTCCGGAGACGAGATTAACCAAGTGGTCATAGCGTCCTCCACCAGCAATTGCGCGGAATTTTCCATGCTTATCGAAAGCTTCGTAGACGGGGCCGGTGTAATAAGCTAATCCTCGTATGATCCTGTAGTCTATCTTAATGAAATCACCTAAACCTCGGGCCTCAATATTCTCGATTATGGCTGAGAGTTCTTCGGTAGGTTGTCCCTTCAAGATGAATTCGTTTATCTGGTCATAGGAGAATCCCATTTTGGTCAATTTATCATTGGATACTTTCGGGTCTTCGCGTTCAAGTTTATCTATGACTTGATAAAATTTGTATGCCTCATTCTCTTCACCTCCGTTTTTTTCAAAGAAATCTTGCCAGGCTTGGCGGCTGCTAAGCCGTACGAAAAAATCCTCTTTTGTTAGTTTTAGGTTGCGAAGTGTGTCGATAAGCAGAGAAATTAGTTCAGCGTCAGCGGATAAATGTTCTTCGCCGATTATGTCAGCGTTGAGTTGGAAGTGTTCACGCAGTCGGCCTTTTTGTTGACGTTCATATCGAAATAATTGGGGGATAGAAAACCATTTAATGGGTTTCTTGTAGTTACGTGTGTGAGAGGCTGCCATTCGGGCAAGCGTTGGAGTCATTTCCGGGCGTAGAGAAACCTTTCGATCTCCCTTATCGGAAAAGTTGTATAATTGACCAACAATTTCTTCACCGCTTTTTTGTGTGTAAAGTTCTAGCTCTTCTATAGGTGGGCCATCGTACTCACGGAAGCCATATCGCTCGGCGGTGCTTCGCCATGTATCAAAAATATACTGACGTAAATCGAGACTCCATGAGTCCGTTGTTGGAAGCGGCTCAGGGTAAAAATCGCGAAATCCTGGAAGTCCTTTCATTATTTGAACTTATTCTGGTTGAGCGTGTTTATGATTTATTGTTGAGCATGAGGCGAATATCAATCGCCTCCATTCCAGCAGCAATTATTGATTTAATGCCCATGTCGGCGTCTTCATACGCTTGGCATTTCTCTGGTGCAACATTCATTCTTCGTGCGGCTTCAAGAAATGTGTCTGGCGCCGGTTTAGGGTTCTCTACATCTTCACTAGTGACAATGATATCAAAATATTGCTTAATACTACAGTGATTTAGGATTCCTACAACGGTTTCGGATGTGCCTCCGGATGCCACAGCCATTGGTTTTTTTCCGTAGTTAGCCCGGACAATCTCCATAACTTCTGGAATCTCTTTTGCTTCGCTGATGAGTTGCATATATAGAGACTCCTTTTCGCGTGTTACTGCCTCGAAATCGATTGTCATACCTTGCTCTGACGATAATATGCGAAGCACTTCAAAAGGGGAGACTCCTCCAAGGGCATAAAATCTATCTTCAGGAAAAATGAGCCCATATTTTTTTGTCGTTATGCTCCATGCCTTGAAATGAATTGGCATAGTGTCGACAAGCGTTCCATCGCAATCAAAAATTAGTCCTTCTGGTTCCATGTTTGTTATTTTATTCAAGTGCGGCGAGTCGTTCCTTTAAGTCATTAGCTAGTAGTGCTGAGACAATATTTTCAATTTCGCCTTCAATAAATGTAGGGAGATTGTACAAGGTGAGATCTATTCGATGGTCGGTTACCCGATTTTGAGAAAAATTATAAGTACGGATACGTTCGTTCCGTTCGCCTGTTCCAACTTGCGCCTTACGTTCAGCTGCATATTTCGCATGTTCTTCGGCAATCTTAATTTCAAGTAATCTAGATCGCAGTACCTTCATCGCCTGTTCTTTGTTTTTCTGCTGTGAGCGGCTGTCCATACAGCGAACAATCATTCCGGTTGGCTTGTGTTGAATCTGAACCGCCGAGTCTGTGGTGTTAACACCTTGACCTCCGGGGCCGGATGCGCGGCAAACATTGATTTCGAGTTCGTCTGGATTTAATTCAATATCAACTTCTTCGGCTTCAGGTAGAACAGCAACTGTAACTGTACTGGTATGGACACGGCCTTGGGTTTCTGTCTCAGGTACGCGTTGTACACGATGTACACCACTTTCAAATTTTAATTTTTTAAATACGTTTTGCCCTTTAATTCCGAAGATGACTTCTTTGTAGCCTCCAAGATCTGATACGCTGGCGTCCATTTGTTCAACCCTCCATCCTTGGCTTTCTGCATAGCGAATATACATCCGATGAAGATCGCTGCAAAATAGTGCGGATTCAGCACCGCCAGCACCGGCTCGGATTTCTACAATCGTATCACGCGAGTCTGCAGGATCTGGTGGAATGATCCCAAACTGTAATTCCAGTTCCAGTTTGCCATGCTCATCCTCTAAGATTTGCAAGTCCTCCTTGGCTAATACTGATAATTCGGATTCAGCAGGTTCCGACTGAACTAGTTCCTTGTTATCATTGATATTATTAATGACTTTTAGATATCGCTCGCCTAATTCCGCAAGATTTTTCATGCGAGAATATTCTAAAGTCATATCGAGGAACTGTTTGTTATTGTTCGCCACATCAGGAGAGCTGAGGGCGCTTTCCAATTCATCTCGACGTTTGCGAAATTGTTCGATGTGTGGCAGGAGATTCATAGTTTCAAAAAAAAGAACGCCCGCGGTAACACAAGGATACACCGCGGGCGTTCTATTGAAATTAGTCTAATGAGTTGTCTTTTTAGATTTCTTTCCAGCGGCTTCCTTGGCGGCTTCTCGTGCTGCTTTAGTTTTTGCCATTCGTTGCTGGAATTTGTCCACGCGCCCAGCTGTATCAACGAATTTTTGTTGGCCGGTGTAAAATGGGTGACACTCATTGCAAATGCCAATGAGAATATTAGTTTTTGTGGAACGAGTCTTGATTTCGTTGCCGCAGGCGCAACGAATAGCTGATTCCACATATTCTGGATGAATATCTGCCTTCATAAAAAAGGGGCGCAGAAACTACACCAATCATCTGGGTTGACAAGCGGTTTTTTTAAAAAATGACGCGGATTTGTATTTAACAGCAAAAAATAATTATCTAACAGTGACAATTCGACCGGTTCTAGCTGATTCTTCCTCAGCTGTACATATTTCCACTGCGCTCAGACCGTCATCAGCCGATACACTAGGCTCTTGGTTGAGCAGTATGCATTCGATTAGGTGGGTCATTTCCCCGACATAGCCGTCTATTCCTTCACACTCAACTACTTTCTTTTCTTGGCCTTCTACGAAAAGCCTCAGTGGTTCGTCTTCTCGGGCAATATCGTAGTCAGCTGTAGCTTGTTCGAAAATGACGCGGAATGACATGTTGAATCCCCAGCCAGGAGACATAGCCCAACTGCCTTCGGCGCTTATCTTCGCACCACATTTGACCTCATATTGTGTAAGGACGTGATCGATTGCTCCACTAACTTTGCTAAAACCAGAAGAGAAAACAGATAATGGCTTACCGAATACATGTTGGACAAAATCAGTGTCGTGGACATGTAGGTCAAATAAGCCGCCCCCGGATACTTTGCCATCAAAATATGATCCCTGACCCCATGCTGGAGGCTCTGCAATCCGTTGGAAGTGAGCGCCTAGCACCTTGCCGTATTGGTTGCTTTCGACGGCCTTCTTAAGCCATGCCCATTGAGGCCAAAAACGTAGGCACATTGCAGTCATGAATTTGCCCTTGGCGTTTTTGGCAGCAGTAGCGATTTCTTGTGCATCTTCGAGTGTTCTAGCGAGCGGTTTTTCGCAAATCACATGTTTGCCAGAGGCTAACGCTGCTTTGGCAAGTTGCAGATGTGTATGAGTTGGCGAACAAATGTCGATGACGTCAATGGATTTGTCATTAAGTAGTTCTTGGAAATCTTTATAGGGTTTGACTTGAGACATGTCTAACTTAACTGGATCCCCAGAATCTAGATTTCCAAAAACATCGCTGAAATCGCCATCAAGACGGTTTCCGCTGGGATTGCATATCGCTGTGATATTAGCTCCTTTAACCTGACGGTAGGCGCGGATATGCATTACGGCCATGAAACCGAGTCCGACGATGCCAATGTTTACATTTTCTTTATCCATGATTCAAAGTTTTGCTACAAATTCGCTTGCGGTTCTAATGTCGATAATACGTTGATTGCCGGCCTCTCGCTCAATGCAGAAATCACCCTCAAACCCTAGTGACTCGAGTGAAGTGAAGAAAGCTGACCAGTCGACTTCGCCTGTTCCGACGGTGACTTCTTCCCCCCAGGTTCCGGGTTCTTTCGTAGTTGTTGCATCCTTAATATGGCATTGTTTTAGGAATGGTGAAAGAGTGTTAAGGGATTCAATAGGATCGCCTTTTGCGTATAGAATCATATTGGCTGGATCGAAGTTCACCCCCACGCTAGGTCTGTTCAGTTTTTCGAGAAACAACTTCAGTGTATCTGCAGTTTCTTGTCCAGTTTCAAAACCGAGATCAATATTCTTTTCGAAAAATAATTCTGCAATTTGTTCGATGCGATTCATCAATTTTTTGAAATTAGGATCTGATTCCTCATGAGGTAAGAAGCCAGCGTGAAAAGTAACCAATTTGAGACTTAAATCATTGGCGATTTCAGCGATTTTTTTGATGCCTTTCCAGTTTGATTCCCAATGTTGGTCGGGCAGTACCCCGCCAGTTTCCCTTATTGTTTCTAGTGTATTGTAATCTTCTCCAATGGTTCCAAACATACCCGAGGCGATTTCGATGCCCGCAGCAGCGAAAAGTTCTGGAGTTTTATCCCAAATATCAGGGTTATCTCGAAGAGGATCCAGTGCTAGTTGGACGCGAGAAAGACCTATTTCCCTTAGTTGAGCGATTAGTGCCTCGGGTGTATCAGGTTGTAGCGACCAACTACATACGGCTAAACGTGCTTCAATATTGTTTGTCATCTTTTAGGCGCTTGAGGCGCATGCCCAGTGTCCAGATTCCATTGAGTCTGACAAGTTCGGACTTAGTCTTGTGTATTGCGCTTTTCAGTTTTGCTGTTAATGGGTATGATTTTTCCAGTGTCATATCAGGTTATAGCTCGCAAATACCGTCCGCAACGGTTCAGTGATGTTGTTGGTCAAGATCATGTCAGTCAGACGCTGGCTAATGCCATCAGCAGTGATCGGATTGCACATGCATATTTGTTTTGTGGGCCGCGTGGGACGGGTAAAACGACGTTAGCTCGAATTTTTGCTAAGTGCCTTAATTGTACTGATGGCCCGAGTATTGATTTTCCTGATGATGATGCTAAGGCGAATGAAATTACTGAGGGACGTTCTATTGATGTGCTTGAGATTGATGGTGCAAGTAATAGGGGTATAGACGAAATTAGAGAACTACGAGATACAGTTATGTATGCGCCTGCTTCGTCGAAGTATAAAATTTATATTATCGATGAGGTTCATATGCTTACTAAAGAGGCGTTCAATGCGTTGCTTAAGACCTTGGAGGAGCCGCCGGAACATGTGAAATTCATGTTTGCCACTACAGAGCCCGAAAAGGTTTTACCAACGATCATGTCCCGATGTCAGCGCTATGATCTCAGGCGTATTCCGGTCAATCTTATTGCGAGTCATCTTAAATTTATTTGTGGCAATGAGAGTGTTAATGCTGAGGAGGAAGCGCTTTATGCGATCGCTCGTGGTGCTGAAGGATGTATGCGCGATGCTGAGTCGGCACTCGATCAGCTTATCAGCTTCTGTGGTGATAACATAACTGAGCCCGATGTGCTTTCGATGTTTGGATTAACCGCTCAAGAACAGCTTTTTTCTTTGGCTGATGCGATTCTTTCTGTGGACTCTACGCGAGTTTTGACTGAACTAAGTGTGTTGGCTGGTCAGGGGAAAGATCTGGGGCGCTTGATCGGTGACTTGCTGGGGCATATGCGTAACCGATTAGTGTTTAATGTGTCCAATGGGGATTTAGGGATGCTTGAAATAAGCGAGTCTGAATCCAATGCACTAAAGAGAGGGAAGGAACTTGCGAGTGAAAAGGATTTGGCTCGGGTTCTAGATGTTTTGACTGACTGTGAAAGTAGGTTGCGACTAGCCACTTCCAAGAAAATTTTACTCGAGGTTTCACTGCTAAAAGCAGCTCAAGCTAAAGCTTCAATGAGTATTGATGAGGTTCTTGATCAACTTAAAAAAATGAGGCATGAAGATCCTTTATTGTCTGTTTCAGGATCTTCTAAGGCGCCGATTTCTAGTGATAACAATAAAAAGCCGGATCCAGTTGTTAAATCGACTCCCGTCGTTAAATCTAATCAGAATGTAGTTGATGCAAGTGATTTAGATGGATTATGGAAGCAGCTTCTGGCTGCTGCAAGTAAGGCAAGCCCATTTATGCAGACTTATTTCCAGCGTTCGCAGCCAGTTTCTTTTGAAAATGGTATTTTTGTTATTGGGTTGAGTGCGGATCATTTGGCGTTGGTAGATAATCAACGGAACCATGATATGCTTTTGAAGCAAATCAAGTTGCTCGGACATGACAACGTGCAGTTTCGATTTGTGGATGATCCGCCACCAGAAGATAGTGTGCCCGAGCCGGTGCTTGAGCCAATAGGGGATTTACCTCAAGTAAATTCTGAGGTTTTGCAGAGTGACGATAGTCAGCCAGAATCTAATGAGGTGAAGAAGGTGAAAAGGGAGCCTCAACCAGAGAAGCTTGATCCTGAAGAGTTTAAAAATGATTCGCTCATTCAAAAGGCTTTGGAGTTATTCAAAGGTAGGATTGTTGAAGTGCGCAAGTAACAAGGATTTATATGGCAAGTATAGGTAAATTAATGAAGCAAGCTGCGAAAATGCAGCAACAGATGCAGGAGGCGCAAGCCCAATTGGCTGAGAAAGTCGTCGAGGCTTCTAGTGGTGGTGGAGCAGTCCAAGTCACGGCCACATGTGATGGTGCAGTTAAGTCTATCAAGATTGATCCTGATGCTGTTGATGCTGACGATATTTCAATGCTCGAGGATATGGTTCTAGGAGCCGTTAATCAGGCTCTTGAGAAAGGTAGGGAAACACAGGCATCTGAGATGGGTAAACTCACAGGTGGTGCTGGAGGTATGGGCCTGCCAGGATTTTAGTACTTTTTGTGGCTTCGCTTCCAAAACCAATTGAAGCGCTGGTAGCTGAGCTAAATAGGCTGCCTAGTGTAGGCCCGCGTTCAGCCGAACGACTCGCTCTTCATTTGATTCAAGCAGATAGCATTGTTTCCAAGCGTTTAGCGGAGGTTTTAGTCAGTTCAAGAAATCAGATTGTCGAGTGCGATGAATGCGGAGGTTTGGCTGAGAAATCTCCTTGTACTGTATGTTCGAATCCGTCGAGGGATAAGCGATTGATTTGTGTGGTAGAGCGTGCAGTAGATATCTTGAATGTTGAAAAGTCAGGTGCGTTTCGAGGGATATACCATGTTCTTGGCGGGAAAGTTTCGCCAATGAATGGAATTGGTCCTGAGGAATT
>Ga0315316_10003133_pt1 | contig 11976 bp, 12 predicted proteins | sample M160m3416metaG_FD_203702 | JGI IMG/M metagenome (GOLD analysis project Ga0315316, IMG submission 203702) | Ammonia-oxidizing marine archaeal communities from Monterey Bay, California, United States - M1 60m 3416 | ecosystem: Environmental > Aquatic > Marine > Intertidal zone | place: USA...
TTGGTTAGTAGGTAGTGCTGACCCGGTAAAGACTGTACCAACTGATACGTTCTCTATGGTGATCTCTCGTACCGGGGTAGAACCAAGTACTATTCTAAGAGTGTTGTCACCTTCTTCAAATGTAGTGGGTGCATCATGTGGTGCTGCGTATACGCCTGAGTCTCCACGAGCAAACGACCTTTCTGCGAATACTGTTTCGTTTACTACCACTCCTGTACCAGCGGTTGAACCCACTGCCAGTACTCCCATCGCCATCTGAGGTGAGAACCCCAACGCTCTTAGTAGGGAGTAAGGACTCTTCAGTATGTTGAACGCTGTTCTCCATTTCTGTGACTCCTCGTTTAGATAGGATACCTTGGACATAACTGAGTTACGAAACACTGTTATCTTTCTATACGCTCCGATAGGTGACCTCACAATATTCATAGGCACAGCTTTTAATATAGCCCACCATCTCTTTAATAGGTCAGGAATACCCAGATGTATATGCAGTCTGGGTATGTGTGGTTTAGGTATGTCAGGTTTCTTCCATATCTTTTTGAACATAGTTATTCACCTCACACTTTAGTGGTGTACACTACTTTCCATTATGATATCCCTCTTGCTGTACACCAGTCGTTAACCATCGTAGTCTTCTCGTCATTTGTGGCTGGTCTTTCTATAATGGGTGGCCATCTTACATTCCTCACAGACACTACATATGTTATTAACTCTGCTTTTGTTAATTCAGTACCAACACCTGTACCTATTCCTATTGCAATATTAGTATCCTCGTCAAAGAAATACCCACCATCTGATATACCTGATGGAGGAGGCTCTGAATGAGCCACTTCACCTATGCTAGAGTTATACTTTATAATCGCCATTATTTAGTAGACCTGTATAAGTATTCGTTCCTAACTAATGTATCAATACCAATGTGTTTCATAACGTGTTCGTATTCTTTACCGAATATTTCTACACAGGTATCTAAGAATTCATATAGATGGGTAATGTTAGGCATCTGTCCATCTTCATCGATAACTCTCTGGCATTCAGTAACGTACTTATTAATTACATTCTGGGCTGTATGCAAATGTATCCCATACTGTTCCAGATACTCTGCATTACCGACACTAATTGAGCCAAGGTGAAGGGTATCCCGATGAGCCTGTCGAAATGCCTGTCGTATGTGATGGCGTATCTCATCCATCTCTGCATCTCTCTCGTCCCATTCTTCTGGAATATTATTGTTTCTTCTTATCTCATCATATGCTTCTTGAAATATAGCTATCTCTTTTAAAGCACCTTCCACATAAAGTAGTTGGCGTTCTTTATTGTGTTCTGCTTCAGCAATTTTAATAAGGGATATTGCGTCACCCTTTGCTTGCCACGTTTTTATATTCTCGTTTATTTTTAAAGTCTTAAAGTGGACACTTTCTACAGCCCCTCTTTTGCTTTCTATCTGGGCAAGACACTGCCTGAGTCTCCTGTAAGGGGAATCAGTCAGCATTGCCAGCGTCATTAACTGATTAGTTGTCTGGGTATTTTTTCTGCCAGTTGTTTTGTTTGCCCTGTCAATCTCTACCATTCGCTCATTAATCTTGGCGATTTTATCGCCAGTCATAGTAGGAAGGTTAGAGGTTATATCTTTAGTTATATCTTTAGTTATATTTACTAGGTCTTTCATTAAGCTGTCCATCCACCAGCACTTTGTTTTCTATGAGGTAAGGTTCCTGATGATTCAGTAGCATTGCCTGTAGAGGCTATATCTATATAGTGAATGTCTTCCCAATAGGTTGCAGAAGAAGCTGCCGTACTAGAAGTACCACCGCCCCACACCATCCTTGTTCCATTTCCGGGTACGCCAGAAACATTAGCGGCTTCTGAATCACCAAAGTCAGTAGCATCACCGGGTGATGCTGGGTTCATATAATTAATTTCTGTAGCAAAAATATCTCCTACACTACCACCAGTTCCACCTCTACCACCTATAGACACAATCACCCTTGCCTCTGTACTACCAGATGTCGAACTACTACCGCCTCTTACTGATGTTAAGTTACCAGAATCGGTTGCATTTCCCGGACTCGCAAAAGTAAAAGTTGATATAACATTATTATAAGCACCATTATAATAAGAACCAGAAAAAAATGCCTTGGTAAGACTTTGTGACCCACTAGGGGTAGTACCCCATTGAACAGAATCACCAAAATCAGCAGCATTGCTGGTAGAAGATATCGTAAAGTAATCTACTTGGTTGGTGAACCATGCCGACCAACCCATCCCTATCATACCTATAGTTCCATTACTGGCACTCCCTGCATATATTTTGGTTTGAGCAAGGTCTGCGTAATCTGTACTGCCTCCACTATAAGAAGCAGGGGTGAAATAGTGCATCATATTGGAGACGCCTCCGTTTTGGCCTCCTCCTATAACTATCCTGTTTCCATTGCTAACATTTGAACCAACGGCTGAACCATAACCAAATTCTTCACTTAAGTCTCCAACGTCTGTAGCGTCACCAGTTGACGTTACCGAAAGGGTAAATACGTCAGCAGTTATCGAGTTATCAGAGGCGTTCCCATAGCCACTTATAAAGAAAGCCGTACCGCCCTGATACGCTAGAAACCCTGCTGGAAAATCTAATCCTACTACCTTTTCTATATCACCAGTGGAAACACCCATAATCTTTTCAATGTCACCAGCACTGATATTCATGATTTTTTCAAGGTCAGCCATTAAGCCACCTCAACAACAGTCTGGTCAGGATTAAAGAAAACACTGTTAGCAGTTACCGCATATCCAAGTACCTGTACAAAGTCACCGTCACTGTCAGGTGCAGCCTGTTCAGGAACATTCTGTGAAGATGTCTCAGCTTCAGGAGCGTAAAGGTCACCCCCTACGGTGTAGGCAGGAAAGGTGCCGTTGTCTGCAAGGAATCCATATAAGAGAAACTTTCCTGTAGCATCTGCCGATATATCTGCTGCTGCCATAGCAGCGACAGGCATGGTGCCTGCTGCCGATGCAACCGCTTTCCACATCTTGGAATCTCCAGCCTTGAAGTAAACAACTTCCCCTCTTTCAAGGGCTTCACCCGCTGTGAATGTGGCTGTGATACCTGATACTGTTTCATCTGTTGGAGATGAATCAAAATGCTGGTCAAGTGTTGTGTCTATGGAACCTGTTACTGATACACCAGCAGCACTCGTAGCTATTCTAGCTAAATTATTATGATAAAGAGTTACAGCCCCATCCGTAAGGAAGGTAGCCATAGCTTCACCATCACTCTTCCTCAGATGAATACCAGTACCATTAGAGTCTATGTTTAATACTCCAACACCTAAATCTTTTATAGAACTTTCAGTACTATTATGAGTAATCTGTAAGTCACCACCATCACCAAAGGCTAATACATCGCTATCTTGAAATTCAAAGTCACCATTACTGTCTAGTACTACAGCTTTAGATGCCACGCTTGTCCCTGCTGTAGCCCCAGTAAGAACATTAATCTGTGCTGCTGTAGCTGTTACTACAGTTCCAGCTAATGCCAATCCATTCGTACCATCATGGGATGCTATATTGAGATTATATGACCCATCAGAAACTGTTACGTCCCCAGTAAATGTTCCTGTAGTTGCTGTTAATGCTGCAGTAGCAAACGTACCCCCTGCCACAGTCAGGGTATTTGCATCCCCTTCCGTGATGGTCATCTCTCCGTTTGCCCAGTTAATAACACCGCCAGTAGCAAGATGAAGGTCAGCCCAACCTAGAGATGTTGTACCTAATGCAACACCGTCATTAGTTACAGGCTCAAGAACATCTGCTACTAACTCAACTTCATCAACATTATTTACCCTGAGAATTATCTTGTTATCAGTAGTAGCAAAATCAATTAAGTTTTGACTATCTCTACCCAGTTTTAAACTAGGGTTATAAGCAGATGTAACTGTTGTTAATGCTGCGTCTAAATCAAACTCTGTACTTGTCAGCGTAAGCCCATCACCAGCCGTATAAGTGGTATTAGTATCAGCAGTTGATGCCCAAGTTAGACCACCGTTATTGCCTGACTGCTTACTAAGAAATTGACCATTGCTTCCAGAGTTAGAGATATATAAATTATCTTCATCTACAGATTGACTACTCATATGAACTAGGTCTATAGCACCATTTGCTATCTCTGCACTATCGATAGCATCATCAGCCATCTTAGCATTTGTAATTGCATTGTCTGCTATATAGGTCGTAGCTATGGCAGTACCCTGCCATGTGCCTGTACCTATTGTGCCTACTGATGTGATATTTGTTTGGGCTGCAGTTTGTAATGTTCCTGCTAACTGTGTAGCTGTTAGTCTGCCAGTACTTGGGTTGTATGTTAGATTACCATCTGACTCTAACCCAATATTCCCACCATCAACGTCTCCCCCTGCTGTAAAGATAACAGCATTGTCCTCATCGGTACTCTCATTATCAGTAATAGTAACTGTAGTAGCTACAGTTGCGACATCAGCAGTACCTGTTAAAGAACCTATAAAACCAGTAGCTGTAATTTTACCTGTTGAGGGATTGTAAGTTAATGTGCCATCAGATTCTAATCCTATGTTGCCCCCATCAACATCCCCACCTGACGTAAAGATAACAGCATTATCTTCATCAGTACTTTCGTTATCTGTAATCGTTACAGCCGTAGCTATTGCTGCAGTACCTGTAGTGTCCTGGTTAAGAGTACCTACAACAAAGTCTATGGTGTTGTCTGCATCTTGGTAAGTAACAGTAATACCAGTTTCAGTATTACTAGTGGTCATAGCTCCTACTGTGTCAGCTATATATTCAGCTATACCAGTACCGTCTAATGTAAATGCACCAGCTATATCCGCAGCCCCTGAAATATCTAAGGTAGCAGCATCTAGTTCTCCAGAAATTGTAAGATTTCTTTGCCCTGTAGTATCTATGTTTGCATCTGTGGTAACTACCTTAGAGGCAATCGCCGTACCTGCAGTCAGACCATCTAGTAATTCCAACTCTGCTTCTGCAAGTACTGCACTACCTGCAGTAAATCCTGTCCCGGTTACAATACCTGATGAAGTAATAGCCCCAGAACCTATAGTTCCAGCTGCTGTTAAGTTAGCCCCTGAGAATGTAAGAGCAGTAGTAGTACCTGATTTGATTATCAGGTTCCCACTGTTGTTAGTGGCAGAACCAAAGGTAGTGCCACCATCTTTAAAGAACACATCTCCACCATCAGCATCAAGATTGATGTCACCAGCCACATCCATAGTCATGTCAGTAGCACCACCAGATGTATTACTTATAGTAAATACATCCACGATATCTCCACCTACAGCAACCCCCCATCTAATCTCACTGTCTTCTGATGCAGCAGACGCACTGATTAACTTAACAGTCATCCTAGCTACTTCAGTTGTATTACTACTGGCATCATCCATGTAGTATCTGAAGAACATCTCGTCATTGTCAGCACCAGTACCACGCAACCCACGATAGTGAACTATATCGTTATCAGCATTATTAGTATGGTTAGCAAACACAGCAGCAGGAACGGTATTGCCTTCATTGTTCCTGACATCGAGCATCTTTATGCTCATCTCATCAGCCCACTTCCTGTACCTGACTGAAGAACCTTTTGTAATTTTTACATCATACTGGTCTTCATCGGCCTCATTGAAAGACCAGAACCCATTACTGTCTGAAGTAGTAGAATCTTCTTCAACACCGTCTGATACCTGGAGTAATTGGACGGTAGCCCCACTTAGAGCATCTCCATCATCCTGGAATACGTATCCTGAAAAATATACTGTCATAGTTTACCCCCGTCCCATACGAGAATGGTCACGATAGTTTAATGCTTCATCAATATAATATGACGGGTCCTCCAATAAGTCATCCTCATCTATAAATATCAGAGTTATACCCTGACCAGCCATCTGTGCTTTTGCCATTATATCTCTTGCCTTCTGTTCTATACCAAATTCATAGTGGTAATAGACCCCCTGGATATTTACCGCAAGGTCTGGTGGATTATTGAACTCAAAGTCCAACACGATTCCACCTTTTGTCATACGGCCCCCAAGCAACGGAGACTGGTAACTGAAATCTATACCAGGTACCTTGCCAGCTCGCACAAACTCAGTATACGCAATGTACTCAGGCAATGAACCTTCCCATCCTACTGGTAGTTCTGTCTGCTGAGTAGTCATTAGTCCTCCGTTATTGCGACCCAGTCCAGGTCCTGGTTACTCCCCCCGGCATCAGCCCAGAAAGTACTGAGAGGTACGGTACCTCCCTGTTCTCCAAGGTTAAGTTCAAGACTGTCATTAGCACTCAATTCATAACCAACCGTACTTGATACAGTTGAAGTCCCAAAGTAAACAACATTCCCGTTTCCTGTCCGGGCGCTTACCTTAATATAAAGGACTCGGTCTGTAACATTACTTAACTGCACAGCAGTTCCAGCACTTGATACCCTTGTTCTGTTAGCTGTTACTTTCATTATGGCTCCACAAGACTTATGGTACTTACACCACTTTCATCATACCCAGTATGTTCAAGTCCTGTAGCAGACGCTACGTCAACATAATAATTACGTGTACCGCCATCATCATCTCTAAAAGTAAACTCCACAAGAGTAGTGCTTTCAATGGCAGACACAAGATTAGCACGTAATTGCTTGGAAGTTTGTCCTTTATAAGGCTTATTTAAGTCTACCTGAACCTGATGCCCCCACTTGGCTTCCAGCTTCTTCCGAAACTCAAGAGTAGTAGAAACAACATCGGGAGACTTTAACTTTAACTGGTTCTCATCAGTTGTATTTACACCCGCGGTACGGGTAAGGGTCAGTTTAAACTTTATAGCACGGAAAGATTCTCCCACAGGAGTCCCAGCATCATTGTTAAAAGAATATGTAGTTGTTCCATCAGTTGTAATAGTACCAAGAGATGTATATCCCGTACCATAATCTGTAGCATATTGAACTGTTACAGAACGTACATAATCATTAGCGTCATCAAGTGCGTCTGATGTAGTATCACTTGCTTCTACCTTTAGACGCAGTGCAAGCTTATCTACTTCTGACTGTCCCGCGTTAAACCACGGCGTTTCATGGATTGCAGTGCCTGAAGTATAAGCAAAGTTAGCAATCTCCGAGGGGTTTATAATGTTGGACGGCATGGTCATGTAATAAACACGGTCATTAAATCCCCACCACATACGATAATCATCATAAGAATTGTTCACATCTATAGCATCAATACCACGCCCGTCTGTGGGGGCTATCCACTTGGTTTCCCACCCCAGCTCGTTATAACCAAGAATAGTACTTCTTCCTGTATCATCATCTATAACATCTGACCCCTGGTGCGATGACCACTGGTAAGCAATTGCGTCTCCTGACGTAATATTAGGTGACGTAGTCGCATCTACTGCTACAAGTAGTTCGTTATGAGTAGCACTCATGTGCTTGATTGACCCCCGCTTGTCAGAAGGTAGCCCATCATCCTTGTCAGGCCCCGTAATAGTGACCACGGCCTGATTGGAGCCATTAATATACTTATATATACCAAGACCACTGGGAATGTACACAGAATCTCTCCATCTTAATGTACCTTTCCCCGCATCTGGATGAAACGGTAACCCTAACTGAGTTTCAACAAACCGTGAGTTAGCCGCGTCATGCGCCCACAACCCCTTCTTGGTTGATGCATACAGAATAGGTTCTCCTGACGCATCACGTGCCACAAATAATCCTGTTATGTATCCATCAGGTAATGATAACTTGGCATCTGTTACTTCAGTATTACTGTTATTACCTGAAGTATTTAAAGCAGTAGAGATATACCATAACTGTCCTGCGTATGAGATTCCCCACAACCTCTCATCCCAGAACGCCACATACTGTGTAGCCTGATTATCTGAATACCAGTTGGTACCATTAGATGAATATGTATACCCGGAACCATTACTGTCATAATGAGCAAAAACCAGAAATGTAGTACCGGCCCTGTCAGTAAAATTCAGTACATCTGTGACCTGGTCCACAAGGCCACTTGCTGTAAGTGCTGAACCCCACGTATCAGAAGTATTATTGTACTTGTACAGCTTGGGGTCTTCTGATGATGTCCCGTTCCATACGGCATACACCTCATCACTCAGTTCTCCAATAGCACCTATCTTTGCACTTGAACGACCATGAGATACTGAAGCCGTAATTTCTCCCTTGCCTGGGAGAACAAGATGGTTCTTGTATCTGAGCTGGCATTCTGACCACCACGCTCTATCTGTTTCGCCAGCTCCTTCCATCCTGTTAACACCAATCCCACCTCTCCAGTCAGACCAGGCTACAACAGATGAACGAATCTGGGAGTCACGGGTTGTGTCTCCTATAACTACCTTGGCTGGATACAATGATGCCAGTACGCTCTGTACAGGGCGTGTTAGGGGATAATAAACACCATTGAGGTACACCTCATTTTTTGCCGATACCTTGTTTGCCATTAATCAACCGTCCGCACGTTAGTCAGAAGAGGAAAGTTACGTTTACTGGACTGGGCCATTCCAAACCAGAACGCTGCCTGTTGTCTCCGTGCATCAGGGTCAGTATTAGGACCACCTGAACTGGCTGAGAACGCAAGTGCAGTTGTCCTCTCAATGATATAACTATCACTGATTTCATTAGTAGTACTGTCAGATGACAGGAGAGCTGGCTTATCTCCTCCTACTATTTTTAATAAAGAGTAAGGAGCAAAGCCGTCAAAGTACTCATCGAATACTATGTCCCTGGACTGTTTATCTATACGCCATAGATTGCGTGGTACCTGTCTCCAGTAACCTGTATCGTTTCGTGTGACTGATAAGTCATCAAGCCATACCGTACAGGCCCCAAGGTCTACATCATATTTTAAACCTACAGAAATAATTGCTGTGTTTAACTCAGGATTAGTTAAGGCCACCCTGAAAAATGTCCAGGTATCATCAGTTAACGCAGGTAAATTCACTGTTTCTAACGGAGACGCACAGTTAGCTGTGTCATCTAAAAGAATACTTAAATCACCAGCAGAAGTTGCTGTTCCGCTACTTCTTGTGATTTTAACCCAGCCTTCCAGATAATTATATTTTGATATATCTTTACTGGTAATAGAGTCTGTGACAATCTGGTCCGCCGATGCTCCTGCAGGGATTATAAACTGATTACTTCCAGTGCCTTGTTTCTTACTCTCAGTAATTACAATTGGAAACAGTAATACACTTACCCCGTCAGAGTGAGTAGCAGCAGTAGTCCCCCCTGCTCCTCTACCAACTGTTAATGTGTTAGAAGAAATACTACTAATGGTCATCTTCTCCGAACCAACCATAATTAATTGTTCTGCTCTGAGTGATGAAGCACTTGTAACTGTTACTGTGGTAGCACTTGCATCTGTTATTGCACCATTTAAAGTAGTAACAACTAATGTTGACTGTTCATCAAATGCCGTATTGCATCCATGTAATTGCGTAAACTCTACCTTGTCACGATAGTAAATATCCTGAATCATAGATAACCCGGTAGGAATATCAAACCTGAGAGTATACCCGTCACTGTGTAGACTCTGGTCTTCAACCATATCGTAAGTATAGCCCGTGGCTTCAGTAATAGACTGGTTTATAAAGTCATGGACTCTTGCCGGGGGATAATCTCCATCCCACAACTCATACGTAAGCCCGGACGCAGAAGAACCTGCGGTAGGTTGAAACGTAAGTGTCACTTCAGATGCATCATAGTCAGTAATCCTGGCTATAGTGCCATCCAAGGCCCCTGACGTAAACACAATCCACTTGCCAATATGGTCATCATCTCCACCTATTACAGTGGTCAGACTTGTATCTACTACAGTAGAAGAACTACCTCCCGTAGCTGTACTAACGTAGATAGTTCCAAGGTTATATCCTATAGACTGGCGAATCTCCTTACGGGTACGCCCCTGAATTACTGCCATGCCTACACCTCAATTTAGTAGTGCTTCTTGGTACGAACCATCTTTTTGCCAGTTTTCTTGGCAGCCTTCTTGGCAGCAGTAACAGTTTTGAATTTTTTCTTCCCTACTTTAGGCATATTACTCTTCCAGTTCGTCTTGCTCTAACTGCTTCTCAAGTTCTTCTATTCTACTATCTCTTTCACCAAGAACTCTACTAAGAGTAGCCAGTTGTAACTCAAGGTTAGTAACCTGATTTACCTTCTGTTGTAATGCTGTCCTTATATCGCTTTCAGTAATTGAAATCTCTGCTGATTGAGTTGTCACTTTGTGTCCTTTCAGCGCTTTGTGCCTGAGTAATACAATTTATTATTACTACTGTCATTGCGCCGCCCTGCATAATTTTTGATTTCGTTTAATATCTTGCCAATTTCCTTGCGTTGTTCTGGCGTAGGAGCTGGCTTGCTGTGTTTTCTCCTAACCTCAACAAGCCAACTCTCCATTGCATTCCCTACCATCTCCTCAACGTGAGCCGCGGAGGTAGTATCATCCGCAAGAACCTGGAACTTATGACTTCTACCAGTCACCTCATCGTGTACCTTAAATGTGTACTCGTATATCGGTTCACCAGTTTCAGCATTACGCCCCACTACGTGAGTAGCGCTATGCGTTACTCCCTCCGGGACCCATAAGTCTAGTTCCTGCGGATTCAGTGTCATTAGTTCCTAATGTTTAACATTACCCATTGATAGTCTGTTGCTACAGCAGGTATACCCATTGCAACACCAAGGTTCACAAGGTCAGAGTCATCTGAGTAATCAGTTCGTTCTACTGTACCGTCTTCGTCTTGTTGTGACCTAGCGATACCATCTCCAACTATAGCAACCTGCGCCCCGATAAGAACTGCAGCAGGGCCAGAAGTCTGTACCCACCCAAAGTAATCTGCTGTCATAGCAGTGGTAGTTACCCCAATAACACCAGTTGTCATAGTACCGTTACCATCAACAATCTTTACATCCTTATAAGGATTGTACATAAGACCAAACATAGAAGCTGTAGTTAATGCAGTTGCAAATCCATCTTCTTCATCAATAGTAATAGATAGACCAGTTGCACCGGACACTGCTGTATTAGATTTAACTTGGTATATCTCACCCTGTCCAGGGCCATCATTGATGTAAACATACCCATCTTTATACTGGTTTTTTGTAACAGTCAGAGAAGTCCCGCTAGTAGCAGAAGTTGCCCCGGCAGATGTAGCAGTAAATGCCAAGTCCATATCATGCGCTCCAACAGCAGCAATACCGTCTACTATCTGCCCACCAGTAGTAATTGCAGTACCGCTATTCTCAGCATAGTAAAAGACTCGTCCATCAGGAGTAGTAGCCCTAGTACCCAGCTTATGCTTTTGACTAGAAGTTTCCACCTTCTCCATTCCCGGCTTTAAATTTATAGATGTTGGATATGCCATATCTAAACCTCCTTAAAGGTTACTTATTACAGGTTCTAAGCCCTGCGACCAACCGTTATATATAATCATCTACCGTAACCACGGTCAATCGTTACAGTTACAGTAAATACTTATTTGTGAACGCTCCGCTTATGCATTCTGAGACTTGAGAGTTTCCCTGAATGTGATTCACTGACTGCAAAGAAATTACAATCCTGTTCATCACAACGGTACTCTTCCGCTACCTCTTCAGCTTTCTGCTTTTCCATATTTCTTCCTGTACACCATCTGCATGTACAGGTATCACTAGGGGGGGATGGGAACATTCCTATCCTGGCTTTCTTTAATACATAATCAGGACTTCCCGGTACACCTTCTACGGATGAACCAATCGGGAAAACCTCATTTCCGTCAACATTCAGACCAGGAGCATGGCGGTACAGTGTTGTCTTGGGTTGCCACTCATCAATGTAGTCCCAAGAATACCCTATAGATACCAGCTCGTTCCTTGTTCTCTGCCTGTCGCTTAAATTAACCATTTATCCCCCATAAGTTTTCTTGTCTAGACTAGCTTGTTGCAGG
>Ga0315316_10003136_pt1 | contig 11972 bp, 10 predicted proteins | sample M160m3416metaG_FD_203702 | JGI IMG/M metagenome (GOLD analysis project Ga0315316, IMG submission 203702) | Ammonia-oxidizing marine archaeal communities from Monterey Bay, California, United States - M1 60m 3416 | ecosystem: Environmental > Aquatic > Marine > Intertidal zone | place: USA...
TGTTTTTTGTTAAATTTTTTAATTATCCCAAGGCCATTTGTGCCGTGGTGATTTCAAGCAACTCAGAGGTGATGGATGCTTGACGGATCTTGTTGTACTCCAACGTGAGATCTTTAATGATTTGGTTTGCATTGTCAGTTGCATTCTTCATAGCAACCATTCTTGAGCTGTGCTCACTCGCTTTTGATTCAAGCAAGATTTGAAATAATTGATAATTAATATAATGAGGTAGAAGGCTGCTCAAGACTTCGGATGCGTCAGGCTCAAACAAGAACTCTTGTCCGCTGGCTTCTAGGTTGCGACCTTCATTTTCTCCTGTTACAGAGTCTTCTACGCCTTTTATTTTTACAATTGGTATTAATTGGCGGAGTTCAGGCTTTTGGTTAATTGTTGAAATAAAATTAGTGAAGAGGACATCTACAGCATCCACTGTTCCTTCTGAATAGAGATCTACAGCAAACTTAGCTATGGTACGTGCATCGGAGAATTCCGGCACATCCGCATAGCTTAGTTCTGCAGTTAGTTCGCGCCTTGTCCTTCCAACGAACTGGGCGCCTTTACGGCCTGCACAAATGAAAACGCTATTTTCTTTATCTAATTGCGCAGCGTCACGAAGTAAGTTTGTATTGAGTCCTCCGCACAAGCCTTTGTCTGTGCTAACTAGAATTACTGCTCGTTTTGTTGTATTAGTTCGTTTTTCTAGGAGAGGATGCTGAAAGTTTGTGGCAGTCGCGGTTACTTCGGCTAGCATGCGATTCATCAACTCCGCATATGGTCGACCGGCCATTGCGGCATCCTGAGCGCGGCGCATCTTGGATGCAGCGACCATTTGCATAGCCTTTGTAATCTGGGCCGTGTTTTTAATCGACTTGATTCGTCGACGTATGTCGCGGGTGCTGGGCATGCTTTAAATTAGATTAGAATGTTTTTTTGAATTCGTCGATGGAGTCTGATACTTCAGCTTCAAGTTCGTCGCCTAGTTTGCCTTCAAGCTCAATTTTACGAAGGAGTTCCTTCTTTCTAGTCTCAAAATATTCACGAAGTTGATCTTTAAAATCACCGGCTTTCTCAACCTCTACATCGTCAAACTTACCGTTTTGTACGGCCCAAAGAGTAACGATTTGGGTGGGAACAGAAAGAGGGTTATATTGGTTTTGTTTAAACACCTCGACGATGCGCTTGCCTCGATCAAGTTGTTGCTGAGTTTTTTCATCAAGATCCGATCCAAACTGTGCGAAGGCTGCCAATTCACGGAACTGTGCGAGATCGAGCTTCACAGTTCCAGATACTTGTTTCATAGCTTTGATTTGTGCGGCGGATCCTACTCGGGAAACGGAAAGGCCTACTGAAACTGCTGGTCGAATACCTTGATAGAAAAGGTCACCCTCAAGAAAGATCTGGCCGTCGGTAATAGAAATTACATTTGTTGGAATATAAGCAGATACGTCTCCCGCTTGTGTCTCAATAATTGGTAAAGCGGTCAGCGATCCGTCCCCATACTTTTCACCTACTCGAGCTGAGCGTTCCAATAGCCTGCTGTGTAGATAGAAGACATCTCCAGGATATGCTTCACGACCGGAAGGTCGCTTTAATACAAGAGATACCTGACGATATGCGACAGCATGTTTAGAGAGGTCATCATATATAATGAGGGCATCCATTCCGTTGTCCATGAACCATTCGCCCATAGCAGCTCCAGTAAATGGGGCAAGATACTGATTTGTGGCACTATCAGATGCAGTTGCTGCTACTACGATCGTGTGCTCCAGTGCTCCTGCTTCCTCTAAAACATTTATAACTTTCGCAACATTTGAGCGCTTTTGGCCTACTGCAACGTAGATGCTGTATACAGGACGATAGTCCTTGTCTCCAGAAGCTTCAGCGGCTTTGTTCATCCTTGATTGGTTGATAATGGCATCAATGCCAATGGTTGTTTTACCTGTGGAGCGGTCACCGATAATTAATTCGCGTTGGCCACGGCCAATTGGGATCATTGCGTCAATAGCAAGAATTCCGGTCTGCAGTGGTTGATCAACGGATTTTCGCTTTACGATACCAGGAGCAATTTTTTCCACTGGATAGGTTGTATCGCCTTGGATATCGCCTTTACCGTCGATCGCTTGACCAAGTGCGTTAGTAACCCGTCCGAGTAAGGATTTTCCGACAGGAACCTGCAGTAGTTTGCCGGTAGCCTTCACTTCCTGTCCTTCGTGTATGCCGGTGAAATCACCCAATATAATGGCGCCAACCTCTGTTTCTTCGAGGTTTAAGGCTAAGCCAGTGACTCCGTTTCCGAAGTCAAGCATCTCGTTCATCATCGCGCCGGTAAGGCCTTCGATCTTGGCTACACCGTCACCTGTTTCCCGGACGATGCCAACGTTCTCTTTAGCGACCTCGGTTTTGGCGCCTGCTATTTGCGCTTCGATTTCCTGAAGTAGATTACTCATTTTTGTTTAGTTAAATTGGTTTAAAAGGATTCTTCTAGATTTGTTAAACGTGTGCGTACGCTGCCGTCGAACACGTCACTACCAACTTTCAATCGCATACCACCGAGCAGTTCGGAGTTTTCAGTAAAAGTGTAGTTAAGGTTATTGCCGTAGATTTTTGCTAGATTTTCTCGAACTTCTGTTTGTTGATTGTCGTTTAGCCCTATTGCGCTTTGAACATCAGCAGTGCGACGCTGCACGTCTAATTTGATTAATCGATGTAAGTGAGAAAGTATCGCCACGAAGTCTCTTGGTTTCTTTTCTACTAACAACTTAACGGTTTCACGAGCTCTGTCATCATTTAGGTTACCCTCTACGTGGCAGGCTTGGAAAAGCTGCTTGGCTTCGCGTTGAGCTTGGCGACTGATTTTCATCAAGCGGCAATTTCTTTGTTAGCATCGTTGATAAGGCGCTGTTGATCTTCAGCTGTTAACACCTTGCCAGTCACTTTGCATGTAGTCTCGACAACCAGTCGTCCTACCTCTTGTTTCAATTCTGACATTAATTTGTCACGTTCGGCTGAGGCTGCTTCCTGAGCCTTCGAAATGATTGTCTCGGCTGAGGTGATTGCCTCTTGTGTTTTTGCTTCCTTTAGCTCAGCTGCTGCAGAGCGAGTTTCCTCGATCAACTTGTTGGCCTGAGTGCGAGCCTCATTAAGAATCTTATCGCGTGCAGCTTCAGTTTCGGCTAATTCAGACTTGATTTTTTCTGCGTTTGATTCTGCCTCGGCGATGCGCTGTTTGCGTTGCTCCAGCATCTCGAGTACTGGTCTGTAGGCAAATCTCTTAAGGAGTAGAGCAACAATGAAAAAGGCAATCAACTGAGAGATGAACAACTGCCAATTGACACCGAAAGTTTTGGCAATATCACCAACTACTCCGCCTTCAGATGCTGCTAAAGTAATAAATTGAGTCATTTTTGTTCTTAAAATTTAAATTCAAAAATGGTGGCGGGGTATCCCGCCACCAGTAAGTGTTTTTTTATTACATTCCGCTCTTCCCAAGGAAGATTGCAATGAACACAACACCCTCAGCTAACGCTGCGAAAATGATCGCTGCGGTGAGGATAGGGCCAGAAGCACCCGGATTGCGTCCAGTGGCTTCAGCCGCCTTGGCACCCACCAAGCCCACGCCAATAGCGGAGCCAAGTGCTGCCAGACCAATATGTAAACTACCTGTCATATCTATTATTATTATTTCAGCGGCCTCCACGATCCAGCATGGTCTGACCACCAAAAGTCTTTATCTTCATTAGTGAGCATGATCCTCATCATGATGACTACACATCAGAGAGGTGAACACTGCGGTCAACAATGCAAATACTAGTGCTTGCACCAGACCGACCAATAATTCCAAAAAGTAAAAAGGAAGCACCGCTAGCCAGCCGAAATATGGGCCTCCAAGTGCCATAACAGTCTCCAAAATATTTTCACCGGCAAAAACGTTTCCATATAAACGGAACATCAAAGCTACAGGCCGTACGCTTATAGATACGACTTCTACTAATCCAACAAATACATAAATAAGTAGGAGGAAAATTCCCATTAAAGTAAATCCGTGGCCTTTGACGTTGAAAATATGTAGAAAAAACCCACCTGGACCTATGGATTTTAACGACCAGAAAAGCCAGAGTGCAAAAAAGGACAATGCCATCGCTGCCGTCATATTCAGATCTGCATTGACTCCGCGAAGAAGGGGCTTATGAACATGACCATGGCTGTCGACATCCCAGCCAACCGTTCCGATACCTGGAATTAGGCCAAACCAGTTTGTAAATAGAATGAAAATGAATATGGTTCCAAAAAACCAAAACGTTTCCTTAGCCATTTTTTCACCAAGTATTCCTTCAAAAAAACCAACTAAGCTTTCAACAAGCCACTCAACAAAATTTTGTAATCCGGATGGGACTAGTTTGGCCCTTTTAGTGGCAATCTGGGCTACAGCAATTAACCCAAAAGCAACAATCCAAGTGACCACCATAGAATTAGTTATAGCAAAGGGGCCGAATGTTTTGAGAACAACAGCATTTGGAGGAAGGCCGTGATGTCCGCCTTCGTCACCATGGTCATCGGCATGATCTTCTGTGCCGCGGGTTTGAGAGGTTTCGGTTGATGTATCGCTAGTCTCTGCTGCAGCAAATAATGCCGGCATCGGCAGAGCAACGATCAGTGTTATGGCAATTAATAATTGGCGGAACTTCATCCAAAAAACGGATTGGCTTATTTTACCCTCCCGTAAAGGAGTCACTTATAAAAAAGTGGAGGGGATTTATGCCAAAAAATCGAGGAGACTCAAACAATTTATCACAATAATCTTCAATTTTGGCAAAAAAGTTATTCACTGGTTGGAATCCAAAGTTCGCTTACTTTAAATTCTTTGGGTTGAGTGGCTTTAGGTCTTTAGGAATGAATAGGCCGTTTTTTCGAATCAGTTCGTCATCAAACCACACCTCTCCACCTCCATACTCCGGGCGCTGGATTAGTACCATGTCCCAATGTACAGCTGATCGGTTACCGTTATCACATTCTTCATACGCTTGGCCTGGAGTGAAGTGAAGAGAACCTGCAATTTTTTCGTCAAACAAAATATCGCACATTGGCTCCTTAATGTGAGGATTAAATCCAAGTGAAAATTCACCGATGTAACGTGCCCCTGGATCGGTATCAAAAATTTCATTTATACGTTTCGTATCACTGGCAGTTGCATCAACTATTTTGCCATTTTTAAATTCCAGTCGCATATTTTCAAATCTAGTTCCTGCATAGATAGAGGGCGTATTGTATTGAATCACTCCGTTGACTGATTTTTTTATTGGACAGGAAAAGACTTCTCCGTCTGGGATATTGCGATCACCTGCGCAGCCAACGGCTCCAAGCCCTTTTATGCTGAAGTTTAGATCAGTTCCTGGGCCTCTAAGGTGAACCTTGTCAGCCTTTGCCATGCGTTTGATGAGTGGCTTCTGTGCTTTAGCCATCTTTGCATAGTCCATCGTGCATACACGGAAGAAAAAATCTTCAAATGCTTCTGTGCTCATTCCGGCACCTTGTGCCATCGATCCATTTGGCCAACGAATAACTACCCAACGAGTTTTATTTACGCGATAATTGAGTAGTGGTCTTAGGGTGCGAGAATACATCGAAAGTTTTTCTGAGGGGATGTCTGAGTTCTCAGTTGAGTTATTTGCTCCGCGAACAGCTATATAGGCATTGCACTTTTTCATTCGGCTTAACTCTATATCGCGAACGGTCTTGGCATGTACCTCATCGGTGTTAAATAGCATTTCGCGTATGATACGGCCGGAGCGAGTTTCTACTAATGGTGTGGCTCCACGTTTGCGGGCTGCGCGGACTAGTTCTATAGCGAACGCTTCCGGTGTGTCAGTAATATCAAATAGAACTGTATCGCCCTTCTTTAGTTCGGTGGAATAACCAGTTAGGACTTCGGCAAGTTTTTTGTAACGTGGATCTGTCATAATGCGCAGGTCACTGTTATCATAGCTTGCAGTAGGTTGAACGAAAAAATGCATTTTAATCGAGCATTTTTAGCGTTTTGGCGGCCATGCAGGCCCATGGATTATGCTAGGATTTCGTGAACAATCTCGCCGTGGACATCGGTCAATCGAAAGTCGCGTCCAGCGTAACGGTAGGTTAATCGTTTGTGGTCTAGTCCGAAAAGGTGAAGGATTGTTGCCTGCAGATCGTGAAAGTGAACGCGGTTTTCAGTTGAATAATACCCATGGTCGTCGGTGCTGCCGTAGGCGATGCCCGGTTTGACCCCCGCCCCAGCAAGGAAAAATGTCATTGCGTGTGGATTATGATCGCGACCGTCAGATCCTTGTCCAACCGGAGTGCGGCCAAACTCAGTTCCCCAAAGGATCAATGTGTCTTCGAGTAGACCGCGAGATTTCATGTCTGCGATTAGTCCGGCGATAGGTTTGTCGACTTTGCCAGCGATATCACGGTGGTTGTTTTTTAAACCGCCATGTGCGTCCCAGTAGCCTTGGCTACATTGCACAAATCTTACACCTGCTTCTGAATAGCGGCGTGCCATTAGGCATTGCCGGCCAAAGTCGCGGGTCTTTGGATCGTCCATTCCATAAAGTTTTTTAGTTGTTTCGGACTCGTTATCGATATTTTGAATTTCTGGTGCAGCCGCTTGCATGCGAAATGCTAATTCAAAAGAGTTTATACGAGCTTCAAGGTTACTATCATAACCTCTTTGGTTAAGATGTTTTTTGTTTATTTCTGATAATAAGTCGAGTTCGCGGCGTTGATCGGAAAGATATTTTCCATTGCGGTCAATGAAAGGAATCTTTGCTTTTTCTATCGGTGTAGCTTTGGTCCCAATTTGAACGCCATGATAGTGCGCTGGCAAAAAAGCAGATGACCATGCATTCATTCCTCCATGTGTGCCTGTCGGTTTGAAAGTAATGTATCCAGGTAAGTCTTGATTTTCAAAACCGAGTCCGTAGTTGAGCCATGATCCCATCGATGGCCGTATGAAGGTGTCTGATCCAGTGTGAAGTTCTAGTAGTGCCGAGCCGTGTCGCGAATTTGAACCATACATTGACTTAATGAAACACAAGTCGTCAGACATTGATGCAATATTAGGGAAAATCTCTGATGCCCACTGCCCACATTGGCCATACTGCTTGAAACTGTAAGGGGAAGCGACCAGATTGCCAGTGGCGCTCGAAACGATTCTTGGTTTTTTTCCAGGATAGGCTTTTCCGTTGTCTTTCTGCAGGGCAGGGCGGTAGTCGAAAGTGTCGACTTGAGATACTCCGCCATGCATGAAAAGAAAAATGATTCGCTTTGCTTTAGCTGTAAAATGAGGTTTACGCGAGGCTAGAGGGTTTTCTTGATTTGAAGAGAAGCCTTTCGATTCTGCTCCAAGTAACCCTGCGAGAGCAAGAGAGCCAAATCCAGCACTCGACTTTCTAAGCATCTCACGTCGTGTTATCGGCGGAGTGTCATAACCACTACAAATAAAATTTCCTTTTTTCATGAGGAAAACAGGACTTGAAAAATGCTAGGCTTATCAAAAAAAAAAGCGAACTGAAAATCAGTCTATAAACATGAATTCGTTAGATGATAAGAGTACTTGGGAAAGACTTTTCCATGCTTGTATTGTCGGTTTTTCAGATGCTGATTCTACTTTGATTTTTACGAATCTAAGGAATTTCATAGCTCTTAGAGTTTCCTGTTCGTTAGGTTTTCTACGGAGGGTGTCTTCGTAAAGCTGATGTATTGCTCCGATAATATTTGGATTTCCATTAGATCGCGTTGCTAGTCGTTTACTGGCCTTAGCCACAATGTTGTGATTCATCATAAATAACGCCTGTGCGGCTCCAACCGTACTGCTACGTTGGCCTTGAATAACCGCCGGATCTCCAAAGTCGAATGCCTGCAAAACATCAAATGTGCCACTTCTAATTACTGGCAAATAAACCGTTCTGCTTGAGCCGGAAAAGTAGGGATGTTCATTTTGTGAAACATATTGTCGAGGGTTATATTGCATCAGTTGTGTCTGCATGCCCAGCTCAATTGAGTCTCCAGCAATAAGCAATGAGTCACGAACTTCTTCGGCTAGTAGGCGACGACGGTTGAATCGCCACCAAAGTTTGTTATCTGGATCGATTTCATATGTGCGTTCTTGATATTTACTACTCATGCGATAAGTAGCAGAATTCATGATTATACGATGCATTTGTTTGATCGACCAATTGCTTTCTATAAATTGGCATGCCAGCCAGTCTAGTAATTCGGGATGCGTTGGCCGAAGACCAAGCGCTCCAAAGTTATCGGGAGTACGGACGATGCCTTGCCCAAAGTGCCAAAGCCAAATTCGATTAACCATTACACGAGAGGTGAGGGGATTGTCGTTGGTAAGCCATAGAGCAAAGCTGTTGCGGCCACTACTGTTTTTAGATGGAGTTGCTATATTCTGATTGACGATCACGCGGAGATAGCCGCGTGGAGCAAGTTCACCTTGCGTCATATAGTTGCCTCGAAGGTGGATTCTTAAATCCTGCGCTTTGCCTTCTCGGACAGCCATGGCTTTTGGTGTTTGAGGGCGGCGTTTTTCTATTATCCCGAGATCTTCTTGTAGCTTCTTTAGTTTATTCTGATCAGTTTTGGTGAAAAGTTTTTCAACTTCCTTCGGCATTTTGAAAGGGCCGCTTTCATCATAGAGTAATATATAAATCGGATCGTTTTTCTGAATTGAAGAGAATTCTTTTCGGATATCTTTAATCGTTTTTTTGTTAATAGGTTTAAGTGGATTATCGATGGGGTCGAGCCACTTTTTAAACGGTGATTTGATATTTTTTTTCGCTAGAGTTATATGTTCAATCCATTGCTGTCTGAACGCATTATTAAGGTGCTTAGTGTTAAAAGAATCTTCGGAGTTGTTAGCATCGACTGGTATTAATAGAAGTTTGTCAATGTGCGGCGTGGGCGTGGGCCATTCGAACTTAAGAATATTCTTTCCGCTGTTCAATGGGAAGGTGCTTTCCATGTGCCATTTTTGTGAATCCGGATACCAAGTACCAGTGGTCTTGGCAGTGGCCTGATCGTTTGTAAGGTTATTATTTACGAAAAGTTTTCCTGAACGTGACTGTTGCGCAGCATAGCGCATGTATAGTGTGTAAGTGCCGGGTTTTTTAATATTTATATCGAATTCCACAGTTGTAGGGCCGTTGCTAATCAGAATACCTATTCCTTCTCCGTAGCCTTCTTTGGATATTAGTCCATTACCTCGGCTGAAAGTTTCTGCTTCGATCAATATGATGTCGTTTTTTTGATTATCTTCAGTTCCATTTTCGAATTGTTTGATTGTATATTCAATCAGGGCGTTTTTACGGTTTTGAATGATAGCTTGAATCAAGTAATCAGCAGCATGATTACGTGCTTCTTCGATGATTGCTTTTGATGTGTTTGACTTGAACTGATTGATTGCTTTTTTTTGATGGTTAGCTTCTCTGTCAGCTTCAGCTTGTTTGTGTAGTAGTTCGCTGGTTTTGAGTTCGGTTTCATACCACTGAGCGACAACCTTGTGGTTGTCCATTGTGTGTGTGCTTTTGAGAATACCTGCCAATGCGTAGTAGTCTTTGGTCGGTATTGGATCAAACTTGTGATCGTGACAACGGGCGCATCCAAGTGTCATGCCCATGAAGGCGCGGCCTAATGTGTCTAGTTGCTCGTCAATGATATCCATTTCCATCTTTCGGCCATCATCTTCGGCGAGCATTTTGGCTCCGACGCTTAAAAATCCGGTTGCGATTTGGCGTGCATGTTGTTCGGTCTCGGATTCATTTTGAGCAGGTTTTAATAGATCTCCGGCTATTTGTTCTCTAACAAATTTATCGTAAGGCTTATCTTCATTAAATGCATTGATGACGTAGTTGCGATAGCGAAAAGCGTTAACATAAGCCAAGTTTTCATCGAGTCCATTACTGTCAGCATAACGTGCGACGTCGAGCCAGTGTCGCCCCCATTTCTCCCCGTAGTGTGGAGAGGCTAGAAGCCTGTCGACAACCTTGCGGAAGGCATCCGAAGATTCGTCGTTGAGGAAGTTATTAATTTCTTCCATTGTTGGAGGAAGCCCGGTGAGATCGTAAGTCGCTCGACGAATGAGTGTTTGTTTGTCAGCTTCTGGTGCTGGTTGCAACTGGCTTTTCTCTAGTTTTTTTAGAATAAATAAATCAAGATCCTCTCTCGCCCAAGAGGTGTTTTTTACAATTGGTGCAGCTGGCTCTCTTGGTTGACGGAATGACCAGAATTGTTGGGCTTTTTCGAAATTTATAGACTTATCAATTGTTCTTTTTAATTTCCCGTCGCGAGGGTCAGGTGCCCCCATTTCAATCCATCGTTTAAAGTCATTGATTACCGATTTTTCTAAGCGGCTCTTGGGTGGCATTAACAGCTCAGAATCGAGGTATGATATGGCTCTATAGAGATTACTTTCGTCTGGCTTTCCGGGGACGACTGAAATTAATCCTGATTCACCGTGGCCTCTAATAGATTCACGAAGATCGAGTCGCAAGTCGCCCTTTAGTTTGTCGTTTTTTTCTGACTCGACTGAGTGGCATTTATAACAGTTATTGACAAGAATAGGCCTGATTTTTTTTTCGAAAAAATCGTTGCCGTCATCTGCCTTCAAGCTCCCCATAGTAGTGAGCAGCCCGGCTACTATAGATAAAACTGTTTTGGCAATTTGGCTCATTAACAGGGTCGAAGTTATTCTTCGACAATCCAGATGTTACGAAACTGAAGGGGGTTATTGTGACCTTGTAATTTGATTGGGCCGGGAGTGCCTTCCGGTTCCTTCCGACTACCGCCGGTCTTACCGTTGATCTCAATATTGTTATGGATGATAATTCCATTGAGAAGTACCGTCATACGAGCATTCTTAACTTTCTTGCCACTCTTTACTACAGCATTGGTGAAGCTGATATCGTAGGTTTGCCACTGCAGCGGTGATAAACAGGCATTCACATCGCTTCCTTTTTTAGTGTAAACTCCACCACATTCGTTGTTTAAACCTTCAAGTCCGAATGAGTCCAAAATTTGTACTTCGTAATGGTCAACCTGATAGAATCCACTATTGCCACGTTTCTGTCCTCGACCGGCTGGTTTGTACGGGAGCATGAATTCAACGTGCATACTGTAATTGCTGAATTTGCGTTTGGTTTTGATATCCTTTCCATCGGTATTTAGGAGTTTGGTTTTAGTATCCACTCGTCCGCCAATCCACTCGTTCTTATTGCTGCCATCAAATAGAACAATTGCTTTTTTAGGAGGGGTGTCTCCGATTGAATTGGATTTTCGAATAATACTTTCAAGTCTAAAGGAATCTCCGTCGTTATATTTGCCTTCAATTACTTTGCTGGTGGCAATCAAATTCGCAGGACGGTGCCCAGCGGGTGGAAAATACCTAGTTGCACTAAATTCGTTTGCGCCTTTGGCAAGATATTTCCGTTTGCCTTTTGCCTCGATAAATTTTGCAATCGTACCGTCTAGTGATCCGTCTAGGAGTGATTTATTTTTGCCATCCCAACCTGCTCCTGGTAGTCCGCCAGGAAGAAGGATGGCTTGGAAGTGCCCTTTGTCTAGAGCGATGATTTGGGCGCCGATTTTTTTGCCGCTTAAAGTTTTCCCAATGTACTCACCTTGAATTTTGAAATCGATTGGTAGAGTAGAGTCATCAGGGTTGGTCCATAGTCCATTGGCGGCTTCAGTTGATATTAAGCCAACAGCTAGCGAAAGAATAAGTGCAGAGGTTTTCATTTAAAAGTGTATAGGGAGTTTAACTGTTTGACCATTGGGTGTGAAGTGTTTTGCGATTATATTCAAAGGTCTATAGCGCGAAAGCGCAGCCTACGAAATTTTACTGTGCCTCCAGACCCGTGGTGTTGAACACCAAAACGTCCATGATGTCTTTTTATTCCTTGCACATCTGAAACCTTTTGTCCGTTAACCCAAGT
>Ga0315316_10003139_pt1 | contig 11968 bp, 7 predicted proteins | sample M160m3416metaG_FD_203702 | JGI IMG/M metagenome (GOLD analysis project Ga0315316, IMG submission 203702) | Ammonia-oxidizing marine archaeal communities from Monterey Bay, California, United States - M1 60m 3416 | ecosystem: Environmental > Aquatic > Marine > Intertidal zone | place: USA...
TCGATTCCCAGCACGATCTCCATCAGAGTCAGTGCCAGCAATGCTGCAATAGCTTCCATCGATTGGTTTCGCCGAATGGATTATTGTGTGCCAGAGTCCGGATTTGGCGGATGTTAGTGAATTGTCATGCTTCGCGCAACCGGTGAATGGCCGTGGTATTCACTTCAACAGAGTCCTGTGCACCCGCACGGCTGGACAGTGCCAGGGATGCGGTGCTGCCCACATCTCCGGCGAAGCCACCCGGGAAAAGAGACTGTACCGACACTGGTCACATGCGTCCCTGCAATCAGTCCGGCTTCGGCGTTAACAGGCGAAGCCCCTTTCAACTTTTTCCGGATGGCAGCGCAAAAGTCCCGCAATTTTTCACCAGTGGAAACCCGGGTAACGTTGCTTAACGGCGATTGTGCCTGCGGACTGTGTAAAAAACATCTGATGCAATCACACCACCATGTCCTTTTCAACAATATCAACGAGCGTTCGGCCCACAATGCCGTGTGTGTGCCTTGTTTATGTAGCCGGTACACACACCCAGGCGTGGCCGGTCCGTGTGTCATAACGGCGCGAACAGAAGTCGATCATCTGATTGAATGTGAGACCATCGCCTTCGCGCGGAACAATCCGCAGCAATCAATCCCGTATAGCATTGCGGAAGTGCGCAAAGGTACCGCTGTCGCAGCACGCATGAACCTCGTCATGGAAACTTCGACGGGCCGTCGATTGCAGTCAGATTCCACTCCTGTCGTCGTACCGGCTCGCAATCAACCAGACGGGCGCTGGACTTATCCGGGAGCGATGATGACCAGAACACGAATTTCGATGCCAACCTGAGCGCCTTCTACCAGGTGTGAGATGTCGATATAACATCACCTCGATGGACGGACTGCCACGCCGGATCGTTCAATGCGAAAATGTCCGATGACCACTCAGGAAGACGCGCATCGCCTATCCGGTCTTCAACCTGAGTTCGGATAAAAGGCGGTCTCATTTCCGGATACGTGGACGACCTGAGCGTGATGATTTGCGGTCGAGCCACACTGCAGCGACAATAAAGAGTCGAACCGCGGGGCAAGGAGAATTCAATGAGGTTTGTTTACGCTTACAAGAAAACCGAAATTCCAGCGTGGTCATGTATCCTGTCTGCGGCCACAAGCGTCCGCAGCATCCCGGGGCTGCTGGCGATTCTGGTGTTTGTATTACTACCCGCCCATCTGCACGCGGCCCCTCCGAGAGTTCAGGTGTCGAACGTCCGACGCGTGTTCCACAACGGTGAACACAACGCCTTCACAGATCTGGTGCGGTTTCAGGATCGGTACTATCTGACGTTTCGCAGTTGTCCTGATGGACACATGGTCCATCCTACGTCGTCGATCATTATCATGGTCAGTGACGACCTGGAGTCATGGCAGCAGGTCCACCGTTTCAGCGTAAAACACCGCGACACACGTGATCCGCACTTTCTGGCATTTAAAGGGAAACTGTTCGTCTACACGGGTACGTGGTACAGCGGGGCAACGACGCTGCCTCGTGATCAGTACGATCTCAACAAACACCTGGGATATGCGGCGTGGACATTCGACGGAAAGTCCTGGAACAGTCCGGTGCTGCTGGACGGGACGTATGGACACTACGTCTGGAAAGCCAGCGTCTTCGGTGAGACAGCCTTTCTGTGTGGTCGACGAAAAAACGAGTTTGCGGAAGGCCCCAAGGGAGAAGGCACGGCCGTTAAATCGTTGATGCTGGAGAGTGCAGACGGCCTGATCTGGCGTAAGAAAGCCGTATTTCAATCTGTCCATGGAGACGAAACTGCGTTTCTGTTCGAGCCGGACGGAGACATTCTTGCGATCGGCCGCAGGGGAAGTCAACCGGCACAGATTTTGAAGTCGCAGCCTCCGTATCAAGAATGGTCTCGGAACGATCTGGACCGCTATATCGGCGGCCCCCTGTTGACCCGTTGGGGAGATCGTTTCGTTGTGGGTGGACGTCGAGTCACAGCAGGTGGTCCGAAAACCTCCATGTGCTGGCTGGTCGGAGAGGATTTGTACGAGTTCGCATTGTTGCCCAGTGCCGGAGACAATTCGTATCCGGGCTTTATTGAACTTAACCCAACAAATGCCGTCATGTCCTGGTATTCGTCTCACGAAAAAAACGCAAACGGGCAAAATATCACTGCAATTTATATGGCAGATCTCTCGATCGGCAACTGAACTGCAGAATGGCAAGCTATACGGCCTGGTGACTTTCTGGCGTTTCTTGCAGGAATTCAGGCTCTGCGGACCAGCGGAACCCTTCTCTATTGCGCTGCCAATCCGATTGATTGCATCGAAGCGGGGGGAGCCCCTGTCTTTGCGTTCCCGCCTGTCTTTCTGATTCACCTACCTTCTAATCGTTAGAAAAAGGGGTAGAATGAAGAGACTGGAAAAACACAGCTGTAGAAGTGCGCCCGCGTTGTCTGGAAGTTTCTCTTCCCACCTGACGGTTTCGCGAAGGGCGCGTGATCTTGTTTGATTTTAACGGGCTTTAATGCGTAAGCGTCTGCTCCAGGAAAAGGTGCCGTATGCGAAGTGTCTTCATCAAATCTGCCGTTTTCATGTCGCTGGCAGTTTCAATGCTGTTGACTGGACAGTCGGTGACTGCTCAGACAAGCACCTCCAGCGCCAAGGACTTCCCGCCTCACGCGAAAGTCCTTGATGGTTATACGAAAGTGGTCAGCAAGGCCAACATCACTCCGATGTATACGCTGTATCAGCGTAAGAAGGACGCTCAAATGTACGCCGAGTTGCCTCGGACCTACGCCGGCAAGAAGTACTATATCGCTTTAACTGTGGCCAGCGGCGAAACATATGCAGGTCTGCAGGGAAACGACATGTACGTTTACTGGCGACGCTACGATAAACGAATCGCCTTAATGCAGCCTCAGATGGACATACGCGCTTCCGGCGACAAAGGGGCTGAGTCGTCAGTTAAACGCCTGTTTACGGACAGATTGCTGGTCGACCTGCCTATCGTCACGATCGGACCGAGTGGTGGTCCTGTGATCGACATCGATGCACTGTTTGTCACCAACGCCAGCCGCTTTTTTGGTTCCGCAGGCAGCGTCAGCTCGTCGGCCAGGCTGGGCATATTCTCCATCGCGACCGCCAAGGCATTTAAGAGCAACATCGAAGTTGCCTTCGAGGTACCGTCGAGCGGCGGCAATCTCAAGAAACTACACTATTCGGTCAGTGAGATTCCGACCAGCACCGTTTACAAACCTCGCGTGGCGGACCAGCGTGTTGGTTTCTTTACGACCAGCTACTCTGACCTTGCAAAATACAACGATCGTGAAACCAGAGTCCGCTATATCAATCGCTGGAAGATCGAAAAAGCGGATCCCAAGCTGAAAATAAGCCCGCCCAAAAGTCCTATCGTATTCTACATCGAACACACCACACCCATTCGATATCGGCGCTGGGTGAAGGACGGAATTCTGGCCTGGAACAAGGCCTTCGAAAACATCGGCATCTCTGATGCAATTGAGGTCTATTACCAGGACATGGCGTCCAACGCGCACATGGACAAGGACCCGGAAGACGTCAACTACAATTTCGTACGCTGGCTCAACAACGACATCGGAACGGCCATCGGGCCCAGCCGTGTTAATCCCCTGACAGGACAGATTCTCGACGCGGATATCGTTTTGACGGATGGCTGGATTCGACATTATCAGAAGCAGTTTGACGAGAGACTGCCAAAGATCGCGATGGAAGGTTTCGGTCCCGAGACTTTTGCATGGCTGGCCGAACATCCGACTTGGGATCCTCGAATCAGACTGGCACCTGCCTCTATCCGCGGCGAAGTTGCCGCAAGAATCGCACTCGATGCACGCAAACCATTTGCCGGGCATCCGATCGGCTCCGTCGACAACACGTTGATTGGAGATGATGAATATGACGGCCTGATAGGGCGCACCAGTCAGATCAACGGGATGTGCCTGGCCGCAGAAGGCATGTCATTTGACCTGGCTCTGATGAAGATGTCTCTGGCGATGCTTGCCGCTGATGAAAAAGACAACGACAAGAAAGAGGACGACAAGAAAGAGGACGACAAGAAAGAGGACGACAAGAAAGACGAAGACAAGAAAGACGAAGACAAGAAGAAAGAGGCCATGCCCCAGGAGCAGATGCTCGATGGCATGCCGGAATCATTTGTCGGGCCTCTGATTGCGCACCTTGTGGCCCACGAGGTCGGCCACACACTTGGCCTGCGGCACAACTTCAAGGGATCCAGCGTCTATACGTTCGATGAAATCAACGGCGAAGAAGTCAAAGGCAAAAAACAGTTAGCCGGGTCTGTGATGGACTACATCGGAGTCAATATTCATGCCGACGGCAAAGATAAGCAGGGCGATTACGGAATGACAGGTGTTGGTCCGTATGACATGTGGGCCATCGAATATGGCTACACCTTCGGGGATACCAAGAAAGTTTTGTCACGTGTCGCTGAACCAGCGCTGGTCTTCGCGACGGACGAAGACACGAGCGGCCCCGACCCTCTCGCTCGCCGATACGACTTCAGCAACGACCCGCTGGATTATGCCCACAACCAGATAACCCTGGCGAAGCACCACCGTGAACGACTGCTCACGAGCTTCATCAAGGACGGTGACAGTTGGGATCGTGTGAAGTACGGCTACGAACTCACCCTGTCGATGCAGACGAGAGTAATATCCATGATGGCCAACTGGGTCGGTGGTGCTCATGTCTATCGAGATAAAAAGGGTGATCCCAACGGTCGTAAGCCGGTGGAAGTCGTAGCGGCCGAGAAGCAGCGGAAAGCGTTGGCCTTTGTTGTGGAGAACAGCTTCAAAGACGCAGCGTTTGGATTATCTCCGGAGCTGACTCGGTCAATGGGACTGGATAAATGGATGGACGGGCGCATGTCGTTTGCCAGTGAGGCAACATGGCCGATCCACGATCGGGTCATGGGGATTCAGGCATCGTCACTTACGATGCTCATGAATCCGACAACGCTGAAACGCGTCTATGACAACGAGCTGCGTGTACCGTTGAACGACGACAGCCTGACGCTGCCGGAATTACTGACAACGATTTCCGAAGCTGTCTGGACCGAACTCGATGAACAGCCGCAGGGGGAATTCACTGTCCGCAAGCCGATGATCTCCAGTCTGCGTCGAAATCTGCAGCGAGAGCACCTGGAGCGACTGATCGACCTGACGCTGCCAGGCGGTGGCTCCTCAGCTGCATCACGTACGATTTCCATGTTAGCCGCCGAGAACCTGCGTCAGACTCTGATCAAGATCGAGGCGGCTCAGATGGCGACAGCGGATCGTCACGATCCGTACACCACGGCCCATCTTTCGCAAACGATATCTCGTATCGAAAAGGCACTGGATGCCGACTACCTGCTGAACCCATCCAGGGGCGGTAGTTCCGGCGGCAGCCTCATCCTTTTCGGCAATGAAACGAATCAGCCGAACCGCTAAATTCGATCAAAATCGCGTTCAGCTACATGCCCTTCGAGAGATCTTCCTCTCGAAGGGCACTTTCATTCTGCATTGGATGTTAATCGGCGTAGAAACAATGGGACTCTGACATTCCGGTACAAGCACACAGCGCAAGTGGGTGTATTTGAGAACGTCCGACTGACTCCATCGCTGGGGCTTCCAGATAGTATGGCTTATCCCGGCGGATGCGAAAACTGCGAAACCAACGGACTGTCGCCGTTCCGAATCACTCTAACACGGCGGGCACCGTGAAACTGACGTCGCCAATAATTCTGATTCTCAGCATCGTTGCCACAGCGGTCGTTCTGGTGCTGCCCGCCCTGAAGTTGGGTATTCCGGGGGAATGGACATGGCAACGGCACAGTCCGCTGATAGGTTTCGCAGAGGCGGTGGACAGGATTCTGCCGGCATTGATTGGTGGCGCAGTTCTCTACGGCGTCGCAGTGCGCGGAGCTCGTATGGTAACACGTGGCAGAATACTGCAGACTTCCATCGCCTACCTGATGCTGATACTCGCCGCCTGGTTCTGGATGGATCGTGTTCAGCAGACGGCACCGGCGGCGCATCGAGAGACTAAGCCGTACTGGGTACTTTACGACCCGTCATCCGCAGGCTATTTCCACGAGGCGGCTTTCGGCATCACGTCGATGTCGGAATTCCTGAGTGGCTACGAAGAACGCATGCAGCAAGGTGACGTCCTGCACGTGGGCACTCACCCCCCAGGACTGTTTCTTCTGAGTAAGGCGTGTTTGAACGTCTGTCAGGAATCTCCAACACTGGTGTCACTACTCAATGGCCTGGAGAATGATCGGATTCGACGAACGTTCCGGGCGATTGAAAGTGCGTCACGATACGGTTCGCGACTCAGGAACGACGAACTTGCCGCATTGCAACTGCTGAGCATGATCAGCACTGTCGCCGCATGTCTGACGATCATTCCGCTGGCTGTTCTTTGTCGTTACCTGCTCGACTCGCGTTCGGCGTGGTGGGTCTGCTGTGTGTGGCCGACTCTGCCATGCCTCGCGGTGTTCCTGCCGAAGTCTGACCTGCTGTTTCCGTTAACGTGCACCACCGTGCTCACTCTCGGCGTCATCGCTGCCGACCGCTGGAAATTTATCGCGCTGGCAGTTCCGGCCGGTATGATTCTGTGGTGCGGCATGCTGCTGAGCCTGGCTCATCTCCCTGTGGTGGCTGTCCTGATCGCCTTTGCCGCCGCTCGCGCATGGCAGACGCAAGGCGCGTCACTTCCGCGAAGCATCTGTGTGATCAGTATCATTGTGCTGACGGTGTGTACCACCAGCCTCGTGTGGAACAGCCTTTCGGACTGCAACATCTTCAGCGTCTGGAAAATGAATCTCACGAACCATGCGGGTTTTTACGACCGGTATCCACGCACCTACTGGAAGTGGCTGCTGGTGAATCCCATAGAACTTGCCTTGTCGGTGGGCCTGCCGGTGTTTGCTCTTGCTGTGGGCGGAATCACGACGGCGGTGCTGAAGATGTTTCGGTCAGAACCGCATCATCATCGTCAGCGGGAGACCACGGCACTATGTGTTGCAGCATGTGCAACGCTGGGTGCACTTTGGCTGTCCGGGAAGAACCAGGGCGAAGTTGCCAGGTTGTGGTGCTTTCTGACACCATGGCTGTTGCTGGCCGTGGCTCTGTTCCTTTCCGTTTTGAAGGCCCCGCAGACGATCTCTGCGTCCGCCGCACGAACATGGAAAAGCTTGCTGATGGCGCAGATTGTTGTGGCGGCGATCACCGTTGGTGGAGTCAGTGGGTTCAGTTTCTGATATACCTGTGCGATGCCGACAGGTTCTTACCACAGTGCGGTGGACGTTATGTCTGAAAATGCAGAATCAGAGCTCCATGAGCAGGCCGCTATCAATGCGGCAGCGCCACTGACCTCAGCCAATCCGGCAGATGTCCGCCGTGTTGTGCTGGCTAGTTTTGTCGGGACCACCATCGAATGGTATGATTTTTTTATCTATGGAACGGCAGCAGCTCTCGTCTTCAACAAACTGTTCTTTCCTGTCGGTGACGATTTTCTGGCCAGCATGGCCTCCTTCGGTTCGTTTGCGATCGGATTTTTCGCCAGGCCACTTGGTGGCATCGTGTTCGGACATTTTGGTGATCGCATTGGCCGCAAGGCGATGCTCGTGACTACTCTGATTATGATGGGCGTCGCGACTTGCCTGATCGGTGTGCTCCCGACGTATGAGTCCATCGGCATTGCCGCACCAATCATGCTGATTTTTCTGCGGCTGGTCCAGGGATTCGGTGTCGGTGGCGAATGGGGTGGTGCCGTGCTGATGGCCGTTGAACACGGGCACAGCAGTAAACGTGGCTTCTACGGCAGTTGTGTGCAGATGGGAGTTCCCGCCGGCCTGTTACTGGCGACGGGAGTTTTCGCCATTTTTTCCAACATGGACGAGCAGGCATTTCTGGCATGGGGGTGGCGCGTGCCGTTTCTGTTCGGCGTTGTCCTGTTGGCGATCGGGATGTTTATTCGGGTTCAGATTATGGAGAGCCCGCTATTTGCCCGGGTGCAGCACAAGAAGGATGTCAGCCCGCTGCCGATTCTGGATGTATTTCGACACTACCCGCGCAACGTATTGCTGGCCATGGGCGCGCGCTTTGCTGAAAACGCCAGCTTCTACATTTTTAGTGTCTTTGTCCTGTCGTACGCAACTGAGCATCTTGGCCTCGAAAGACGTACCGTGCTGGCAGGAGTGTGGATTGCCGCCGCGATTCAGACTGTGGCGATCCCGGCCTTTGGAATTCTGTCCGACCGTATCGGAAGACGGCCCGTCTATCTGTGCGGGGCAGTGTTTCTGGCGGCGTTCGCTTTTCCTTTCTTCTGGCTCGTTGAGACGGGTACCGTCACTTTCGTCTGGCTGGCCATTGTGCTGGGCATGATGGGGCACGCCGCCATGTACGGTCCTCAGGCCGCCTTCTTTTCGGAACTGTTCGGTACAAATGTGCGCTACAGCGGCGCATCAATTGGCTATCAGCTGGCTTCACCGTTTGCCGGAGGCCTTGCGCCGATGATTGCGACGGCAATGCTGGAATGGTCCGGAGGAAAATCATGGCCGATTTCGCTCTACCTGGTCGCCACTGCTGCGCTGACAATCGTTTCCGTCTGGCTGGCGGCCGAGACCTATGACCACGACATCGGCCGCGACCGCGTCGCCGAAGATGAAACCGGTCGTCCCGCAAAATGTCCCTGATGTCGACAGCCGCCTTCGATCTGCCAACCTATGCTTTTTCGTGTCGCTAACCTGAGATCTCCTGTTGAACTTCCAGAGGTGGAGCTGCCCTCCCGCGTTTGTCAGATGCTGGGATTGAAGGTGACGGAACTGCGCTCATGGAAGATTCTGCGAAAAAGCCTGGACGCTCGCCAACGTCACACACTGCAGTTTGTCTATTCGCTGATTCTGGACGTACCGGACACAACAGCCGTAAAGGCACCGGAAGAGCTGCAGGTTGACGCTTACCATGAAAAAGTCTTCTTTGACCCCGACCCTGGCAGTCGACCGTTGAAGTCGCGTCCGGTAATCGTCGGCTCCGGACCGGCGGGGTTGCTGGCGGGTTACTTCCTTTCCCTGAAGGGCTATCGGCCAATCATTCTGGAACGTGGACAGGCAGTGAAAGAACGAGTACCTGCGATTCGCCGATTCGATGGCGGTGGTGCACATGACAGGGAAAACAACTACCTGTTCGGAGAAGGCGGTGCGGGATGTTTCAGCGACGGCAAACTAACCTGCCGCATCACTGGAAGCGACGTGGACTGGGTGCTGCGGAGTTTCGTGGACTGTGGCGGCCGACCGTCACTTGTGTACGAACACCGTCCGCACCTGGGCAGCAACAAGCTTCCTCTGATCTGCCGCAACTATCGTCGCCGCATCGAAGCACTGGGTGGTGAGTATCGCTTCGGCTGTCGGCTGGAAGGATTGCGGATTATTGACGGGCAGCTGCAGGGGCTGGAAACCTCGTCCGGGTTCGTCGACACTTCACACTGCATCCTGGCGGTCGGACACAGCGCCCGCGACACATATCGTATGCTGCTGGATGCCGGGCTGCCATTGCGTGCTAAAGCATTTCAATTGGGTCTGCGTATCGAACAGCCACAGTCCGTCGTAAACGACCACAAATACGGACGCCCGGAATACCTGCAGCAGCTGGGAGCGGCCGACTATTCCCTGGTAGCGAAAGGCGAACGAGACCTGTTTACGTTCTGCATGTGTGCTGGTGGCTTGGTGATTCCGAGCATCTCGGGACCAAACACGTTCTGTTCGAACGGGATGAGCAATTCCCGGCACGATACACCTTTCGCCAACAGCGGCCTGGTTGTGACGCTTGAACCGGACCTGTTTGGAAGTTCGCACCCGCTGGCGGGAGTGGAACTGCAGCAACATTACGAAGCGAAGGCTTTCGCGATGACCGGCGGAAATTACACGGCCCCCGTACAGCGTGCTGACGATTTCCTGAACGATCGAACTCCCGCTGTGACTCAGGCGATTCCGTCATCGTATCAGCGAGGAACAAAACCGATGAATCTGGCCGACGTCCTGCCCAGGCCCGTGCTAACGGCCATTCGCAAGGGCCTGCCAGTGATGGATCGGAAGTGGAAGGGACAATACCTGCCGGAAGCCGTTTTGGTTGGCCCGGAGATGCGGGGCAGTTCTCCCGTGCGTATCGATCGGGATCGGGAGACGTGGCAGGTTCCCGGACTGTCGGGCGTTTACCCGGTCGGTGAGGGCGCCGGTTACGCCGGCGGAATTGTCACGGCGGCCGTTGACGGCCTGCGCGCAGCCCGAAAACTGGTTGAGACTTTCACCCAACCGAGTGACGCCTGAGTGAGAATACAGTATTCTTCCGGACAGCCGCTGCCTGCTTCTTCAGCGATGGCGAGACCCCGGAATCACAATTTTTATCTGCCGGCAACATGAACAGACGAATACACGTAATACTGCTGCTGACCTGTTGTGGGCCAGCCGCCCTGTCACAGCAGACCGCCGCTCCGCAGCTGCACGAAGACGCCGTTGCGGCCATCAGCCTGATTTCCGAAGCCCGAGTGCTAAGCACAATCTCATTTCTCGCGAGCGACGAAATGGCCGGACGGGACACGCCCTCACCCGAATTGACGATTGCATCGCAGTACGTGGCCGCTCGATTTCGCGGCGCTGGCCTTGACGGCGGTGGCCCGGACGACAGCTTCTTTCAGATCCATCAACTGGTCACTACCATGCCTCCCGAACAGGGGGCGGTGTTGTCAGAGGTTAATGGCGAGTCTATTGCCCACCGAGGCCTGCTGTCGGGGGGCCCGGACACCATCGACCTTGAATCGATTGTGATGACGGAGGCTGATGCCCTGGCAGCCGACACAGCTGAAATTGTCTGCCTGGACACGTTACACGTACCTCCACAGGCCGCTGAGCGCCCGCAACTGGTCCTGGCCACTGTGGCGCGACGAATCCGAGCGTTGATGGAGAAGCAGACGAAAGTGGTTCTGATTCGGTGCGACGGCGAAAGCATACTTCCGCCGATCGCAGACCGGCTGCCGGAAAAATCATTGTTTCTGAAAGATGGCCTGAAGCCCGAGTGCGCCGTTGTGCTGGTGTCGAGTGACACGAATCCTGTCGGGAAGAAGCTTTCGATTCAGGTGGGTGCACAGCGTCAGGTGCAGAATCCGGTACGCAATGTCATCGGCATTCTGCGTGGCAGTGATCCCGGGCTGTCGGAGGAAGCCATACTGATATCCGCGCATCTTGATCATATCGGCACCCGGTCCTACGGCGATGATCGCGTCAACAACGGTGCCGACGACAACGCGACAGGCGTGACAGCCGTCGTCAGTCTGGCAGATGCCTTTGCCAGTCTGAAGACACGACCACTCCGCTCCGTTGTATTCGTAACGTTCTGGGGCGAAGAAAAAGGCCTGCTGGGGTCCAAACATTTTGTGGACAAACCACCGTGGCCGTTGTCGAAAATCGCTGCCAATATCAACATCGAGATGGTTGGGCGACCGGAAACCGATGCTCGCGAGAAGGCATGGATGACCGGGTGGAAACACTCGAATCTGGGCGCCCTGATGAACGCCGGCTCGCAGCGCATCGGAGTGGAAATATTTAACCGTACGGACGTGGGGGAGATGCTGTATTCACGCAGCGACAACTATTCTTTTGTGAGAAAGGGCGTCGTGGCTCACAGCTTTTCTGCGGGTTCCCTGCATGACGATTACCATCAACCCGGTGATGAGTGGGAAAAGCTGGATATCCCGCATATGACCAGGGTCATCCAGGGCCTGTTTGCCGGAGCACTGTATGTGGCGGATAATCCGGTGGCCCCGGAAGCGTCCGGAAAATAGCATCACCGTTTCCTAGTCAGCTTCGGCGGCATCACGTAGTCTGCGCAGCAGTCCGTCACCTTCCCCAATTCCCTCTGCCACCCTTCACGCGTTCA
>Ga0315316_10003142_pt1 | contig 11961 bp, 11 predicted proteins | sample M160m3416metaG_FD_203702 | JGI IMG/M metagenome (GOLD analysis project Ga0315316, IMG submission 203702) | Ammonia-oxidizing marine archaeal communities from Monterey Bay, California, United States - M1 60m 3416 | ecosystem: Environmental > Aquatic > Marine > Intertidal zone | place: USA...
ATAAGAGAATAAAATTATTGTTCCCAAATTTGTTTCTTAACAAAATAAATTATATAAACAAAAATTTCTGGAATGAATCGAATACGATTGAAAAATTGTTTTTTGCTTTGTTCTCAGTTAACGAGAATAGCAGAGATGATTTTTTGAAATCTTTAAATTTTCCAAAAAAAGAATTAGAAGAGATTTTATATTTTTACAAAATAAAACAACGTATAGAAAAAAATAAAATACTAGATCCTAACGAAATTACTTTAAGTAATCAATTTTTATCTAATTTATATCATTGCTTATAGCATGTAACTTATGATCACCGCCCCACATTTCTGCCCTGCTAGATAGTCTTTGTCTGTGGAAAATATATTGTTGAGCGTGCGATGACAAAGGACCGAATTTTCTTTGTGCTTTGTCACTTGCTTTTTCAGGAGTAATTTTTTTTGGATATTTGTACCATCGAATCAAACCTTTTAATACATGACGATCAACAGGAAATGATTCTTTTTTATCTAATGAATAAGCTAAAATACAGTCAGCAACTTTTCTTCCTATACCTTTAACTTTTACAAGGCTTTTTAAGGACTCATCATAAGATGAATTTTTAAGGGTATTGATAGATAATTCTTCATCTAATATGGATTTAGCTAAATTGATTATATAAGGTGCTCTAAAACCAAATCCTAGTTCTCTAAGTTTATTTTCTCCTATTTTGTATATTTGAGAAGGTACAGGAAATACATTATTATTTATTTCTCTAAGTAATCTCATGTGATACTTGATTCTTTGAAGATTTGAGCAAGAAGACGTTATAAAACCTACCATGCATTCCCAAGGTTCTTGTTTTAATATTCTTAATTTGGGATATCTTTCAATCACTGGAGATATTATATGATCATTCAATAAAGTATTAAATCCTTCTAAATAAAAAGGATCATCTCCTAAATAATGCAAAAATTTATCCTCAATATCATCTTCAACTTCTTCATTTAATATCTTTACTTTGATTGAGTCATTTAATTCAGTAACTAACAATTCAGAATTTTTAAAATAGCCTCTATAAGAATTTTGTTTATCTACAGCTTTTTCCCATGCGAATGACTGACCTGAATCTAAAGTATTTAACAAATCTATATTTTCTTTAAGGGTAAAACTATTCATACTTATCATAAGCTAAAGACAATAATATTGGATAAATAAAGCTTATATTTATGAGTGTCACCAACACAAGTACAAAAATGTGCCTTAAGGCAATCTTCTCAAAAATATACAAATAAATCCCATAAATTATTAGAATCCAAAAAGTAAGTATCATTAAGAAAAAATAAGGCAAAAATTCAAAATTTTTAATTGAATTAAATTGAAAAAAAATATTTGGTAAAAGATATGAAACAAATATAAAGATGAAAGTAAAAATATTTATGACAAGAATATTATTACTAATATTAATATCTTTTTTATAGTCAAAAAATTTATAAATATTTACATAAGACGATATGAATAACCAATTTGCAAAAATTAATATGAATGATAATGAAATATTATATATATTCATAGAATCTTTGCTTTTATAACTAATAAGTCTAAATTAGATTTATCAACTAACTGTTTTATGCTTTCTGCACTCTTTTCATTTTCTTGAACTGAATAATAAGTTGGACCAGCACCTGTCATAGATAGATTATTTATACCTAATGAAATCAATTTTTCTTTAACTTTTTTTAAGTTATCAAAAATTTTCAACGCAGAATCTTCTAATCCATTAAAAAAGGGAGCTTTTATTTCTTTATTATTTTTAATTTGATTTAATAAAAATTTTTGATTTTTTCCATTAGTAAAATTAGAATTATTTATGAATATTTCTTTTGTTTTATTTTGGACTTGGTGTTTTTGGTGAAAAATAACAAGATCCTTAATTTTTGGGTTTTGTATAAATGAAATAACATCTCCTCTTCCAGAAATTTTTGCAGTTGAATTAGATAGAAAAAAAGGAATATCTGAACCAAATTTTAATCCAATATCAAATTTTTCTTTAGAATCTAAATTCAAATTAAATATTTCATTTATTCCTTCAATAGTTGTAGCTGCATTAGAAGAGCCTCCTCCCATTCCAGATGAGTAAGGTATCTTTTTTATTACTCTTACAGATAATTTTGTATTTATTCTGTATTTTTGAGTCATAAATTCTAATATTTTAAAAATGATATTATTTTCTTGATTAATACCTTTCTGTTGAACTAAATTAAGGTCAGATTTTTCAAATATAATTTCATCACAAAGATCTATCTTTGAAATAATTGTAGAAATCTCATGAAAACTATCAGCCCTTTTACTTAGGACTTCTAAGCCTATATTTATTTTTGCATAACTATTATATTTGATCATAATTTTTATGATTTTTAAACAATAATTTCCATTCATCTAAATTAAGATGCTGAGGTCTTAAATTTTCTTCTACATTCGATAAATTAAGTAAAGTTTTCACTTCATTTGAATTTAATTTTAAGCCCATACTTAATGAATTAGATATTTTTTTTCTAGGATTAGAAAATCCTTTTTTCAGAAAATCTACATACTCATTATCAATTTTGTTGTTTCTTGGAGTTATTTTTACAGTCATGGAGTCAACTTTTGGAATGGGATAAAACTCTTTGTTTTTAATAATCAAAAGTTTTTCAACATCACAAAATGATTGAATAAATAAACTTAGAAAACTTTTTTTCCCTGGACCTGCAACAATTTGTTCTCCCACTTCTTTTTGAACAGTAAAAACCATAGATTTAACTTTATCTTGAGCCATAAAATTTCTAATGATTATATTAGAAGCATAATAAGGTAAGTTACCTATAACATTAACACTTGATTTAGTGTTTATTTTATATGTTCTGGCATCATCATTTATTATATTAATATTATATTTTTTATATTTATTTTTTAGAGGTACTATTAAATCTGAATCATATTCTAAAAGACAAAGATTTTTATATTTTTCAACCAAAATATCAGTCAATGCTCCGTCTCCAGGCCCAATTTCTATAATATCTATATCATTTTCAAATTTAGATAATTCAATTATCTTTTCTGAAATTTCTGCATTTCTTAAGAAATTTTGACCTAATTTTTTTTTCATAAACTCTTTTGGTTATTAATTAAAATATTCTTTGCCCTAAAGATGGAGAATCAATTTTGATTATATTACCAATTGTGAAACTTTCTAAAGCTTGTTCATCAACCTCAATTCCTAATCCATCACCGGTTGGAATATTAATCCTACTATTATTATGAACAAAGATATCATTAGTAAGATTTTCTCTAACAGGATGTGGTGTTCTATCACATTCTAAAACTGATTCATTTTCATATGGTATATCTTTCATACCTATCTGAGAAAGTGGTTGGACTGATAATGAATGAAGAGCTGCAGCAAATGAAATCCCTGTTCCCCAGAAGTGAGGATTAAATTTTTTTCCTAAAGTCTGAGCTATTACTCCTACCTTGTGCATTTCAGAAGGACCTCCAACTGCGCATATATCAGGTTGAAATATATCAAATACATTCTTTATCATTCTAGGCACTATATCCCATCTGGTAGATAAGCTTTCAGCTCCAGAGATTGGGATATTTGAATTAGATTGAACATAGATATTTGCACTGTCATCTCTTGATGCACATGGTTCTTCAAACCATTCTAAATCAGCACCAGAGACTAATTTGCTAAATTTTACAGCAGATATAGGATCATAAGCTTCATTAGCATCAAACATTAATTTAATATTATCTCCAATTGTTTTTTTGACTTCTAGAACTCTTTCAGCATCCTCTTTTAGAGAAAGGGCACCAATCTTCATTTTCATGCCTGTAAAACCGTCTGAAGCGTGTTCCTCTGCTTCTTTTATTAAATCATTGAAAGAAAAATCATTCACATAATATAAACCTGTTGCATATACAGGAATTGAATCTCTAAACTTTCCTCCTAATATTTCAGAAGCACTTTTTTTATCAGCTTTTCCGACAATATCATATAAAGCTGTATCCAAAGCACTAATTGCATATACAGCTGATTTTGCAAAAACATGACCTTGAAAAGTAGCTCTATACAATTTATTCCAAATTTTTTGAATATGCCTAGGATCTTCTCCGATAGATAATTTTAAAACTGATGCTATTGAATCCATAGTTTCTAGAGAACCAAATGTTTCTCCCCAACCTACTATTCCTTCATCCGTAAAGACTTTAATATTTATAATACTTCTAACATCAGTCCACCTCTGCGACCACGCAAAAGGTTCATCTAACTTCCCTTCCAAGTATCTTAATTCTATTTTTTCTATTTTCATATATTATTTTGATAAAAATATTTTCTTAAATAATAAAGTATCTACCATTGTTTTAGAATGATTTTTGCTATTTTTTCATTTTATATTTATCATTGGGTCATGAGGGCAAATTTTAAGATCATTAAAATTTATGAATAATAATAAACTTAATTGGGCAGTAATACCTTGCGCCGGTTTGGGAACTAGGCTTATGCCTGTAACTAAATCAGTACCTAAATCTATGCTACCAGTGGGAAATTATCCTATAATTCATTTCGCTGTAAAAGAAGCCATATCAGTAGGAATTGAAAATATTTTAATAATAATTGGCGATGGTATGGATTCTGTAAGATCTTATTTTACTGAATCAAACGATAAAAATAATCAAACAAATACTGAAAATATTAATATTGAAGAAATGATTAAATCTTCAGATATAAGATTTTTACTTCAAGAAAAACCTCTAGGTGTTGGTCATGCTATAAAATTAACAAAAAGAATTATAGGAGACAATTCTTTTGCTGTGATTTTGCCAGATGATCTTATCTTTTCCAAACCTAACTCATTAGCACAATTAAAAAACATATACGAAAAATATGGCGGGCATGTTATTGGGTTGAATAAACTTAAAAAAAGTGAAATAGAAACAAAAGGCGTAGTTGCATTTGATGAAGAAAATGACAGATACAAAATAAAATCCCTAATAGAGAAACCAAAGTCTTCAGAGGCTCCATCAAATATAGGAATATTAGGAAGATATATATTAAATCACCAAATTTTTGATGAAATACTTGATAATGAGCAAGGAGAAACTAATCTTACTGATGCATTAAATCAATCTATTAGAAAGCTAGATATATCAGGAAAAATATTAGATGGATATCATTTTGATGCAGGTAATCCAAATGGATTAGTTAAAGCTTCTAATTTCTTTATGAAAAATTCTAAATTGATATTGGAAAAATACTAGTCAATTTTTAATACTGCCATAAATGCTTCTTGAGGGACTTCAACAGATCCAATCATTTTCATCCTTCGTTTTTTCCCTTTTGCTTGTTGTTCAAGTAATTTTCTTTTCCGTGTAACATCACCACCATAGCATTTTGCAAGTACATTTTTTCTTAATGCACTAATGTTTTCTCTAGCTACAATTTTTCCTCCAATAGCAGCTTGAATAGGAACTTGAAACATTTGTCTTGGAATTAACTCTTTTAATTTACTTACTAGTTCTCTTCCTTTATAAGAAGCTCTAGATTTTTCAGTAATTAGGGATAGTGAATCTACATTCTCATGATTAACTAGTATGTCTAGCTTTACTAGATTTGCTTGTCTTTCTTCAATTAATTCATAATCCATTGATGCATAACCTGAAGAACAAGATTTAAGTCCATCAAAGAAATCAATTAAAATTTCTGAAAGAGGAAGGTAATGAGTTATTATAACTCTTTGATTAGTTACATTTTTTGAATTTTGTATGTAATCGATTTGACCAAATTCTCCTCTTTTATTTGATAGGAATTCAGTAACTTTACCTATGTAGTTTTCAGGAGTGATTATAGTTGTTTTAACCCAAGGCTCAGTAATATAATCAATGAATTGTGTTTCTGGCCACTCTGAAGGATTTTGGATTTTATTAAGTTCTCCATTTTTCATATACACACTATGAGTAACACTTGGTGCTGTGGTAATAAGCTCTAAATCATATTCTCTTTCTAATCTTTCTTGAATTATCTCCATGTGTAGCATCCCTAAAAATCCACATCTAAATCCAAATCCAAGAGCTGCAGAAGTTTCAGGTTCATATACTAGACTAGGATCATTTAAATATAATTTATCTAGTGCGTCTCTTAATTCTTGATACCTATCTGAATCAACTGGATATAAACCTGTATATACAGTTGGGGAAGATTCTTTATATCCAATGAGAGGTTCTGTATCTTTATGATCAACATCAAAAATTGTGTCACCAACTTTAATATCTTTTAAGTTTTTAATTCCGGTTTCTACATATCCTACAAATCCTGTTTCAAGTGATTTTGAGGAAACTTGATTAGGTTTCAAAAATCCAATATCTATAGCTTCAAGCTCTGTTTCTGAATTATAAAAATATAATTTTTGCCCCTTAGTAATTTTTCCGTTAAATACTTTAACATATGCAATTGCACCCTTGAATGAATCATAAATTGAATCAAAAATTAAAGCTTTTAGACCTTCATTATTATTTGATTCTTTTGGTGCGGGGATTTTTTCAATTATTTTTTCAAGCAAAAGATCTACACCAGTTCCATCTTTGGCTGACACTTTTAATATCTCTGACTCGTCAAAACCCAAGATTTCTGTCACTTCATTAATTATTTTTTCAGGTTCTGCTAATGGAGAATCTATTTTATTAATTACTGGAATTATTAGCAATTCCTGATCCATTGCCTGGTAAACAGTTGATATTGTTTGTGCTTGGACACCCTGAGTAGCATCAATTAGAAGAAGAGCTCCTTCACAAGCTGCTAATGATCTAGACACTTCATATGTAAAGTCTACATGTCCTGGTGTGTCTATTAAATTTAATATGTAATCTTGATTTTTAAGTCTATAATTTAACTGTATAGTCTGGGCCTTAATCGTTATACCGCGCTCTCTCTCGAGGTCCATAGTATCAAGAACTTGATCTTTTAAGTTTCTAGAAGAAATTGTATTTGTTAACTCAATAAATCTATCTGCTAGAGTAGATTTACCATGATCAATATGGGCAATAATGCTGAAGTTTCTAATATTCATATATTTATGAAATAGTTAAGTATAAAAATAATTATACGCTAACAATGTTTAATAAATATTTAATAATGTCTTCTAGTCAAGTAATTCATCATGAGGCAAGGTCCAAGGAGCTCTACCTGCAAATGGTCTTGGAACTTCATTAGTATCAACCATATTAACATCTATAAGAGTAGGTTTGTTTGAAGCTATTCCTTCTTCAATCGCTTCATTTACTTTTGTAGGATCATCTACAGTAATTCCTTTAGCGCCATATGTTTCAGCCATCTTAGCAAAATCAGGATTTACAAAACTTGTTTCATAATCACCACCCCAATCAAGTTCAAGATCTCTTCTAACATTGCCATAAAATCCGTCATTAAATACTACTGCAACAATATTTATTCCATACTTAACTGCTGTAGATAATTCTTGTACGTTATACATGAAACCTCCATCACCTGAAACAGAGACAACAGGAGTATCAGGTTTAGCAACCTTTGCACCTATAGCTGTTGGGAATGCCCAACCAAGATTTCCTGAATAACCAGAATCAAAGTACGTAGATGTATTAAATGTTTTAAATGCAGCTCTTGAATAATAACCCATTTGGGTCATATCCCAAACTGATATAGTTTCTCTTGGCATTCCATCTCTTAGTGAGTTTAATATTTCATGTTGAGGATGCAACCCTTCTTCACCTGAATCTAAAATAGCTCTGATTTTCTTTATTTCTTCAGCTGGTGATTGTAATTTTGTTCCCCCCATTGATTTGATAGCATTTGAAATTTTATTTATTGAAACTTTCGCATCTCCTATAACAGGAAGAACATCTTTGTGAAATTTTCCAATTTCACTTTTATCTATTTCAACTTGAATTTTCTTCGTATTTTCTGCTGCAGGATATCTAATAGCAAATCTAGAACCAAGTATTATAATTAGATCACTATTTTCTAAGTAATTTTTTATTTGTCCTTCTCCTGTTAGGCCTGAACCTAATGAGTTAGGATGTTCGTCAGATATAACTCCTTTAGCAGCTGCACTAGTAACAACTGGTATATTTGTTAATTCTGTTAGTTGTCTTAATTCTTCCTCTGCTTCAGATCTTATAACTCCTGTACCTGCATATATTACAGGTTTCTTTGCTTCAAGAATCATTTTTACAGCCTCTGAGATAGAATTGTCAGCAGGTTGGTCTCTTTCAAAAACAGATGCTTCTAGTAATTGAACATCTTCTGATTCAACCATAGTTTCTGGAGGCATTTCAATTTCAACCGGTCTAGGCCTACCATTTTTTAATTGGCTGAAAGCTTCTGATACACCTTCAGGTATTTCATGAGGTCTTAGCAATCTCTTTTGAAATTTAGTTACAGGTTTTATGGTTTCTAGCTGATCATTTACTTCATGAAGACCACCCATGTCTTTACCAATTGTTGCTCTCGGTATCTGACCCGCAATCATTAACACCCTAGAATTAGAAGAATACGCAGTTGATAAGCCTGCTGCAGCATTATATAGCCCAGGTCCTGGAACAACCATGGCTACTCCTATACCTCTACTTGCTCTAGCATAACCATCTGCCATATAAGAAGTTGCCTGTTCATGCCTAGGGACGATCATCTTAATATTTTTATTTCTTCTTAATGCATCTACCACCCCATACATTTGGACACCAGGTAATCCAAATATAACTTCAACTCCTTCGCGTTCTAATGAACTTATAAGAGCATCTCCTCCGGACATTTTACTCATAACATAACTCCCTTACCATAAATCTATTATTCTTTCCGCCATCAACATAACTGTCGCATTTGTGTTTGCTCGAATACAATCTGGCATAATTGATGCATCTACTATTTTCAAATTATCAACACCTATTACTGAACCAGTTTGATCAACTACTGCCAATGGATCTGAGCCCATTTTACAGGTTCCACTACTATGGTGCCCTGTAACCATCTTTCCATGCAACCATTTTTTCAGTAGTTTATCATCTTTTCTTGTATTTGTGTCAGGAAGTATCATTTCGTCTGCATATTTTTGAAATTCTTTATTATTCCCGATTTTTTCAAGAATCTTTACACCTTCAACAAATCTATTCATATCATTATCTGTATCTAGATAGTTGTAGTTTAACTTAGGATATAAATTTGGATCTTTATCATTTAATGAAACTTCTCCAGAACTTTCTTCCAAATTTAAAGTTAGATTTGCACGTATTCCATTAGGAGCAAGGGGATAAAAAGTAGTTTTATCATCACTAGAATCCATGTATACAATCATGTCATTTTTCCAATTTGAATCATGTGAAGTATATCTTAGAGCCATGGCTACTCTAGAATAGTTATTTATAGGAGCACTGTAATCAATTTTAGATTTCCAAGTTATGAATGTCATTGGATGGTCTCTTAAATTTTGTCCTACACCAGGTAATTCACATTCAGTTTTTATTCCGTGTTTATTTAATTTATTAGAATCTCCTATTCCTGAATTCATTAGAAGCTTTGGAGATTCAATAGCTCCTGCGGATAGAATTATTTGATCTGCATAAATTTCAAATAAATTAGAGTTTGAAATAATCTCTACACCAATAGCTTTATTTTTATCTAAAATGATTTTTCTAACATAACAATTAGATTTAATATTTAGATTTGGTCTATACCGTGCATCCATCAAGTAAGTTATTGCAGTACTTTGCCTTATTCCATCAATTTGATTAAATCCAAGTGCACCAACACCTGTAGAATCAGGTTTATTATGATCAGGACAAGCAGGGAATCCATTTTCAATACACGAATTATAAAAAGCTTTATGAATAGGATCCCAATCTTTTTCAGGAACTCTTTTTACTTTTATATATCCTTCATTGCCATGATATTTATCATTTGGGTAATCTAGATCATTTTCTAATTTAATAAAATAAGGTAAAACTTGATCAAAAGACCATTTTTCATTTCCAAACTCTGCCCACCTGTCATAATCTTCTCTTATTCCTCTTAACAAAATCTGAGCATTTATAGAAGATGAGCCTCCTATGATTTTCCCTCTTGGAATAGGAATCTCAGGACCATCTTTGGTGCTTTCTGCTCTATATGCCCAATTGCTAGGGTCGGATTCTAAAGATGGTAATGATGAAACATTTCTATGTCCATAATATACATTTTCAGGGATAGATTCGAGATTACTATAATCATTACCTGCTTCAATCAGTAAAACATTAATATTTGAATCTTCAGATAGTCTATTTGCAAGTATAGATCCAGCAGATCCTGAACCAATAATTATTTTGTCATATATATTTTTCATGATTAACCAAGAAGTTTATACAAATCAACTAAGAACCAAGCTGATAATGATCCTCCTCTATTATCGAAACCATTTTCTCTTTTTCTAATTAAATATGCATTTAGAGAATCTAAAGATCCTGTTCCTGTACATGAATCATGAACTATTCCTGTATCCTCAATTCTAGAATCAACAAATTGCCAAGCTTTTTCTAAAGCACTCATATATTTATCAGATAAAATTCCAAGTTTAATCCCATTTGCCAATGCATATCCGATCATGCATGTTACAGTCAATTCTTCATAAGAATTTTCATTATCAATAACTTGTCTCCATGCACCATTTTTTGTTTGTAAATTAATAAGTGCATCAATATGGGTTTTGTGCATCTTAACTAACTCATTTTTTCTATAATAATCATTTGGTGTATAAATAATAGCTTCAATGCCTCCATACGCAGCAAAACCGTTGCCTCTACCCCATGGATATTCTGCTATTTTAGAATGTATATAAATACCATCATTTCTCATTAGTGGAGAATTAAGCACATGATCAACCATAAAATCTATATATCTTAAATCTTCAGTATATTTATAAGCTCTACCCATTATTGCTGAAACAAAAAATTGATCTTCAACCTGAATATTTGGATCTAATATTGAATTATGAAGGAATAAATCTGCTTGATCAATAATAGGCTTTATAATATTTTTATCACTAGTTAGTTCATATAAATCATCTAACCAAATTAAACCTGCTCTATTATCATTACGCCAATTAACAGATTCATTATCAATTCTAGAATCAACTAAATGTTCATATGTTTTACTAGCAAAGGATTTTCCTTCAGTATTATATCCAATTTTTTCAAGTCTAAGGCGTGCTGATAAACCGCAGCCTTGTGTATATACAACTGTTTCTAAATTATTTCCGTACACTTCAGCCAAAGTAATGGCCTTATCAAGTAAAACAACTTTATCAATCATTACAAATCCTTTATTTTTTCTTCACAAAACTTAATTACTTCACTTGATAGTTCTTTAGCTTTTTCACTATCAGATTTATCAAATATTTGAAAAGGTGAACCTGATATTGAAAATGTAGGATACCTTGTTGAAAATAAATACTTGTCTAATATAGGCCCATATGATTTTAAAAAGTCAAAAGTAGGATCTATAGCTAAACAATCTTCAGCTAAATCAGATATTGATGAGCCCCAAACTTTATCTGTGCCTTTATGTATTAGATACGAAACGATAGCTTTTTCAGCAGCTTGTTGGAATAAAAAACAAGAAACAGAGTAGTCTGTATCAGATAAATTACTAGCTAATTGAAAATCGTATTCACTTTGATCTTTCCATCTTTTTGATTCTTTTATATTTCTTTCAAGCATTAGCCTAATACCTTGTCATCATCTTGGAAAATAATTTCCATAGAATTTTTTATATTATTTATAACATAATTATTGGTTGAAAGCTGTTTATATTCTTCAGGAGTGTAAACAAAAAATCGTATATGAACAGAAGGTCTTAAGTGAGTAATCCAAAATTCATCACGATTAATAAATTTTTCATCAGTTTCCTGAATTATCAGCAAGTCTAATGAAGTATCAGGAGAA
>Ga0315316_10003145_pt1 | contig 11954 bp, 10 predicted proteins | sample M160m3416metaG_FD_203702 | JGI IMG/M metagenome (GOLD analysis project Ga0315316, IMG submission 203702) | Ammonia-oxidizing marine archaeal communities from Monterey Bay, California, United States - M1 60m 3416 | ecosystem: Environmental > Aquatic > Marine > Intertidal zone | place: USA...
GATGCTCGGCCTCGGCGTTTCGGGGCCGCAGGTCGTGGAGGGCTGGTACGGCCGCCCCTTCAGTAAGCCGATCTCGCGCACCCGCGAATACCTCGACATCGTGCGCCAGGTGCTGCGCCGCGAGGCCCCGGTCCAGAGCGACGGACCCCATTATCCCCTTCCTTATAATGGCGAAGGCGCCTGGGGCATGGGCAAGCCGCTCAAGCCGATCACCCACCCCCTGCGAGGAGACCTGCCGATCTACCTCGGCGCCGAGGGCCCGAAGAACGTCGCGCTGGCGGCGGAGGCCTGCGACGGCTGGATCCCGCTCTGGTACACGCCCTACCGCGAAGAGGTCTACGCCGACTCGCTGGTCAACGCACCGGAGGATTTCGACATCGTCCAGGGCGTGACCGTCAACGTCACGGACGACCTCGAGGCCGCCTTCGACGCCCAGCGACCGATGCTCGGCTTCTACGTGGGCGGCATGGGCTCCAAGGACCGCAACTTCCATAAAGAGTTGATGGCCCGCATGGGCTACCCCGACGAGGCTCAGGCCATCCAGGACCATTTCCTGGCGGGGCGCCGGGCCGAGGCCATCGCGGCCGTGCCCAACGAGTTCATCGACGAGATCGCCCTGATCGGCCCCAAGGAGCGGATCCGCGACCGGCTCCAGGCCTGGAAGGACAGCAAGGTCACGACCATGCTGCTCCACGCCCAGGACGCGGAGTCGCTCAAGACGATCTCCGAAGTATTGATGGACTGAGCGTCGGGCCAGGGAACGTCGTCGGGGCGCGCCGTGATGTGCGGCGTCCGACCGGCAGATCGCGAAGCGGGGCCGAGCGCCGCGCGTGAAGGAGCAGAGACCATGGATTACGGCTATTTCGGGATCAACGTCGGTGCGCTCGACAACGGGGATGCCATCGGGAAGGCCGCGATCGCGGCCGAGCAGCTGGGCTACGAGTCGGTCTGGACGGGGGAGCACGTCATCCTGGTCGACCCCCAGGAGGCGCCTTCGCCCGTGCCGCCGCACTCGCCCTTCGTCGACACGGTCACGACGCTGGCCTTCATCGCCGGCAAGACCAGCCGGATCAAGGTCGGCTCCGGCATTTTGCTGCTGCCCCAGCGCGACCCGATCGTGCTCGCCAAGGAACTCGCCGGCATCGACGTCCTCTCCAATGGACGTCTGCTCTTCGGTCTGGGCGTCGGCTACGTGCCCGGCGAGTTCGAGGCTCTCGGGATCCCCTACGAAGAGCGCGGTCCGCGGACCTCCGAGCATATCGAGGTGCTGCGCACGCTCTGGACCCAGGAACAGCCCGCCTTCGACGGCCAGTTCACCCAGTTCTCGGGCATCCAGTCCCGCCCGCTACCGGTTCAGAAGCCCCACCCGCCGATCCTCGTGGGCGGCATGTCGCCCCCGGCGCTGCGCCGGTCGGTCCGCCAGGGCGACGGCTGGTACGGCTTCTTTCAGGACGTCGACGCGACGGCCGGCATGATCAAGGCGCTCGAGGAGACGGCCAAGAGCACGGAGCGACCGGACTCGCTCGGTCGGCTCACGATCACGGTCACGCCGCCGGGCCCGGTCGACGCCGACACGGCCAAGCGCTTCGAGGATCTCGGTGTGGACCGCCTGGTCCTGATGCGCGGCTTCGAGGATATGGCCAACGCCGGCGGCGACTCCGGGGCCGACGCGATCGTGCAGTTCCTGGAAGACCAGGCGCGCACGGTCGGGATCGCCTAGGCGCCGTCGTGTCGACAATCCTGAGCGAGTCGATCGAAGAGGGCGTCACGCTGTTGACGCTCAACCGGCCCGAGCGCCGCAACGCGCTCGCGCTGAGCCTGCTGCGCGACGTGACGGAGGAATTGAAACGCCTGCGTCACGACCGGGCGACCCGGGTCGTGATCCTGAACGGCGCGGGGCCGAGCTTTTGTGCCGGTGCGGACCTGGTGCAGGAGGGCGACGTCCCGCCGGGCGCTGAGGACATGGGGGAACTCGGCTTCGCGTACCGCATGCAGGAGGAGATCGCCGAGCTGATGATCGCGGTCCACGAGCTGCCGAAGCCCGTGATCGGCGCCGTTCACGGGGCGGCGGTGGGGGGCGGCCTCGCGCTGGCGCTGGCCTGCGACATGCGGGTCGCAGCGGACACGGCCCGTTTCGGCTCGGTCTTCATCCGCGTGGGGCTCTCGTCCTGCGACGTGGGGACGAGCTATTTCCTACCGCGGCTGGTCGGCCCGGGCCGCGCCTTCGAGCTGATGACCACGGGCCGCCATTTCGATGCGGCCGAGGCCCTGGAGATGGGCCTCGTCCAAAGTGTCGTGGCCGAGGGCGAAGAGGTCGACAAGGCGCTCGAGAGCGCTCGGCTGATGGTCCAGAACAGCGAGTACGGCGTCTGGATGACGAAGTCGGGGCTGTGGACCAACGTCGACGCGCCGAGCCTGCGCCACGCCATGGAACTCGAGAACCGGACCCAGATCCTGGGGACCTTCACGGGCAACATGACCGAGGCGATGCACGCCTTCCGCGAGAAGCGCGACCCGAAGTGGAAGCCGCTTTGAGGCGAGACGGACGGTCTCGGCGGCAGAACCTACTCTGAGACGCGACGGACGGTCTCGGCGGTCGGTCCACCGCTCTGAGACGCGAAAGACGGTCTCGGCGGTCGGACCGCTCTGAGGCACGAAGGACGGTCTCGGCGGCAGAAGCCGCTCTGAGGCACGAAGGACAGTCTCGGCGGCAGAAGCCGCTTTGAGGCTCGGCCGTCGTCTAGACATCGAAGGGAACTTTTGGAATGCGCGCGATTCTGATTACCGCCAACGTGATTCTGCTGGGCAGTCTGGTAGCCCTGGGCTTGCAATGGCGGCCGGCGCTCTTCGGCTTCCTCGTCGTGGTGCCACTCTCGTTGCTGAATTTGAGCGGGATTCGCCGCGGCGGCGTGTCTGCACGCTCGATCTTCGTTACGACCGCGATTCTCACGATCGGCGGCGTCGTGATCGCCAGCTACTTCTGGCCCGGGGCGGCCTACGCGGGGGTCGTGATCGGGCCGCTCATCGGGCTCGGCATCTCGGACATGCTGCAGAGCAAGCGCGCGATCCGACGGAACTTCCCCGTGATCGGACATCTTCGCTTCCTCTTCGAGGAGATTCGCCCCGAGATCCAGCAATATTTCGTCGAGTCCGACATCGAGGGGCGACCCTTCAACCGGGAAGACCGCTCGTTGGTCTACCAACGCGCGAAGGGCGCCCTCGATACCTTGCCCTTCGGCACCCAGCGGGACGTCTACGCGGTGGGCTACGAATGGATCAACCATTCGATGGCGCCTGTCGAGACCGCGGACCCGGATCCGCGCGTCGTGATCGGGGAGGGGCGTTGCGCGAAGCCCTATGCGGCGTCGATCCTGAACGTCTCGGCGATGAGCTTCGGCGCGCTGTCGGGGCCGGCCATCGAGGCGCTGAACGAAGGCGCGCGGCAGGGCGGCTTCGCGCACAACACGGGGGAGGGCTCGATCAGCCCCCACCACCAGAAGGGGGGCGATCTCATCTGGCAGATCGGGACCGGCTACTTCGGCTGTCGCGCCGCGGATGGCGGTTTCGATCCCGAGGCCTTCGCCGCCCGCGCTGCGCAGGACGCCGTCAAGATGATCGAGATCAAGATCTCTCAGGGCGCGAAGCCGGGCCACGGCGGGATTCTGCCCGCGGCGAAGATTACGCCCGAGGTGGCCGCGATCCGCGGCGTGCCGATGGGCGGCGACGTGATTTCGCCCCCGGCCCACCGTGCGTTCTCGACGCCCGTCGGGCTGCTCGAGTTCGTGACGCGGTTGCGCGAACTCTCCGGCGGCAAGCCCGTCGGTTTCAAGCTCTGCATCGGCAAGCGCCGGGAATTCCTGGCCGTGTGCCGTGCGATGATCGAAACCGGTCTGCGCCCCGACTTCATCACGGTCGATGGCGGCGAGGGCGGAACGGGCGCTGCTCCCTTTGAGTTCTCGAACCGCCTGGGCTGTCCGCTCGTCGAGGGTCTGACCTTCGTCCACAACGCGCTGATCGGTGTTGGTCTGCGCGACGAGATCAAGATCATCGCCTCGGGCAAGGTCGCGAGCGGTTTTGGGCTGGCGCGGATGCTCGCGCTGGGCGCGGACCTCTGTTACGCGGCGCGCTCCATGATGTTGGCGATGGGCTGCATCCAGGCGCGCAGATGCAATAGCAATGAGTGCCCCGTTGGGGTCGCGACCCAGAACCCGGCTTTGACGGCGGGTCTCGTGGTCGAAGCGAAGGCGGCTCGGGTGGCGCGCTATCACGCGGGGACGATTCATGCCGCGCTCGAGCTGATCGGAGCGGCGGGGCTCTCGACGCCGGCAGAGCTGCGGCCTTGGCATCTGATGCGGCGGGTCTCGGAACTCGAGACCCGTCATTACGGCGAGATCATCGAATTTCTCGAGCCCGGCGCGCTCGTGTCGGAGGAGCTCCCTGCGAACTTTGCCCGGGCCTGGGAAACGTCCTCGTCCGAGACCTTCGCGCACGTCGGCGGCTAGGGCGGCGAGCTCGAGGAGGGCTCCGCTCGAGACTGCCTGGGGCCCGGCGATCTGGCTGGTAAGGCGCTAGAGCAGCGGGTCGAGTAGGACCTCGGTGCGGTCGTGCTCGATTACGCCCCAGTCGCCCATCTCGTCGGCGCCGAGCTCGCGTTCGACCACGCGCATGCGACCCTGGTTGAATTCGAAGCGCGTCCACATGCCACCGTGGTCGGACTCGAATTCGAAGAAGCTGCCGGGCTCGATGAAGGGGGCCATGGGCTCGAAGAAGCGGGCGATGGCACGTGCAGGCAGCTCGTCCATCATGCCCTCGCGTCCGCAACTAGAGACGCCGCCGTCGGGCGAATCATGGACAATGAGGTGCTCACCGAGGCCGACGACCGAGCGCACGAGACCGGCGAAGGTCATCGCCGCGGCGAACTCGTGGTACGCGGTCGGGCGCTCGTTCACGCCTCGGTTGATGAAGACCTGCTCCGAGGGAAAGGCGGCCTTGACGGCGGCGATGGCCGCGCGCTCGCCGGCAGGGCTCATGCGGAATTCTGCTTTCTCGATCCAGACGGCGGTACCCATGTGTTCACTCCGATGTTGGACCCGTCATGCGGGTCCCGTGGGGGCTCGGCGCGCTGTGCCGGTTAATCAGGAAGGCGGACTCAGCGGGCCGGTATAGAGGCTGCGTCGGATCTTCGAAGCATTGTCTTGAGCCTTGCCACCGAACTTCCTTCGAACATCGCTTCGCGTGGTCTGGCTCACTACCCTTTCGCACATGCGATGCACATCGGGTACGTGACGTCGGTGTTTGGGGTCTCGTGACCAAGACTTCGTTTCGACGCGACGCCCGGAAAAGGAAAGGCATGAGCATGAGAGTGGAACTCGACTCCGCGACGCGCGCTGCGCTCCCAATGCATTGGCAGCGGGCCTTCGAGTGGACCGAGGGTGAGCTGGGGGGCCGCGTCGTGGCGTGGGAGCCGCAGCCGCGTTGGCGCCCCGCGTGCTTCTTCGAATTGGAACGACCCGGTGGCGAACGCCTGTCGCTCTATTGGCGCGGGGCGCGCGGGGAATTTCATACCAGCACACGGCCCCTCGAGAGAGAGATGCACGTGATGCAGGTCTTCGCGCGCAATGGCATCGCGGTGCCCCACGCCTATGGCCTTTGCCAGGATCCGCCGGGACTGCTCCTGGAGCGGATTCCGGGTCGTTTCAGCCTGGATACGGCCAACGACGAGGCCCATCGCGTGAGCGTGCTCGACGCGTATCTGACGGAGCTCGCGAAGATCCACTCGATTCCGATCGAGGAGTTCGAGGCGGTCGGCTATCGCCGCCCGGTGGACGGCGTGGCGAGCTGCATGGGGGAGACGCGGGGCTTCGAGCGCAGCTATCGCGCAGGCAAGACCGTGCCCGACCCGATGATCGAGTTCCAGCTGGGCTGGTGTAAACGAAACGTGCCGCGCGATCGCGAGGGGCTCTCCTTCCTGGTCTGCGATTCCGGCCAGTTCATGTTCGACGACGCCGGGCTGACCGGCCTGCTCGACTTTGAACTCGGCTATATCGGCGACTACGCGGCCGACCTCGCGGGCTTCCGCACGCGCGATCTGACGGAGCCGATGGTGACGCCGCTCGGCGACGTGATGCGCCGCTATGGCGAGATCAGCGGGCGTGAGGTCGACTTCGACGTCGTGGATTTTCACACCATTCGCTTCTCCCTGCTGAACCCGCTCTCGGTCGCGCATCAGGTCAGCGCGCCGGTCCCCGAGGCCAATTACGTCCAATATCTCGGCTGGTACGTCGTCTATGGGCGCTGCGGGCTCGAGGTCATGGCCGACACGACGGGGACCGAGTTGGATCCGCCCGCGCTGCCCGAGGCGCAGCCCTCGCGGCGGGGCCCCGCGCTTGACCAGATGGTTGAGCTTCTCGATCCGGCGGCGGCCGGCGACGACGGCGAGCGTGGCTATGCGCTGGACCGGCTTCAGCGCAGCGCCATCTATCTGGAGCGCGCCGACCGCTACGGCGCGCAGCTCGACGCGGAGGACCTCGACGACGTTGCGGCGCTCTTGGGATCGAGCGTGTCGACTTGGCAGGAGGCGGATGCGCGGCTCGAGGAAGTCGTGCTTGCGGACGAAGGCGACCGGGACGCCGAGTTCATCCGCTACTTCCACCGCCGTTTGTCGCGCCAGGAGTCGCTGCTGGCGCCCGTGCTCCGCGAGCAACAGGACGCGTCACTGCCCGCGCTTCGCTGATGGGCCGCCCCTGGTCGGGCGTCGCTGACGGTCGCCCCTGGTCCGTCCCGGCGCGCGATGGACGGGCGTTCCGCTCGGGTCGTGGCGAGCGACCGATGGACGGGCGTTCCGCTCGGGTCGTGGCGAGCGACCGATGGCTCAGAGCCCGGCCATTCCCAGGTCGAGGTTGGCGGAGGTGATGCCGCCGTGGATGTCCATCACGGCGCCGGTCACGAAGGCGCTGGCCGGTGAGGCCAGATAGAGCGCGCCCAGCGCGATGTCCTCGGGCTCGCCCAGCCGCTCGAGCGGTGTGGCCGCGACCATGGCCGAGTGGACGGCGTCGTTCGTCAGCACGGTTTCGAGCGCCGAGGTCGCGGTCGAGCCCACGGCGATCGCGTTCACCCGGATCTTGGGGGCGAGGTCCTCGGCCAGCAGCTTCGTGAAATGGGTCATCGCGCCTTTAGCCGTCCCGTAGGCGGCGAAGCCCTTGCCCGTCATCTGCCCGATCGACGACGAAATGTTCACGATCGACCCGCCGCGCGCCTGCATATGGGGGACGGCGGCCTTCGAGAGCGCGAAGGCCGTGGTGACGTTGAAATGGAAGGCCCCCTCGAAATCCTTCTCGCTGGTCTCGAGGAAGCCCTTGGGCATGGAGCCGCCCACGTTGTTGACGACGATGTCGATGCGGCCGAAGGCCTCGATCGCCGCCTCCGCGAAGGCGGCGAGGTTCTCGGTTTTGGCGGCGTTGCACTCGAAGACGAGCGCGCGGCGGCCCAGCGCCCGGATCTCCTCGGCGACGGCCTCCAGTTGATCGCGGCTGCGGGCGGCCAGCGCCACGTCGGCGCCATTCTCGGCCAGGGCGAGGGCGGTGGCGCGGCCGATGCCGCGGCCGGCGCCGGTGACGAGGGCGACGTGGTCGTCGATTCGGAAGCGGTCGAGGATCGGCATGGCGCGATACTAGCCGCTCGAAAGGGCTTCGCTCGGCCTCGTCTCGGGGGGCCCGCCGTGGCTAGAATGGGCCTTCGCGCGCGAGGCGCGCAAAGGAGAAGCGAGATGCAGGACTTCGAGGGCAAGGTCGCGGTCGTGACCGGTGGGGCGAGCGGGATCGGTCTGGGCGTGGTGGAGCGCTTCGTCGCGGAGGGCATGAAGGTCGTCCTGGCAGACGTGGAGCGTGGCAACCTCGACCGCGAAGTGGCGCGGCTCTCGGACGCGGGGGCTGATGTCTTGGGGGTCGTCTGCGACGTACGCGATCCGGATGCCGTGAAGGACCTGGCGGCCCGTACGCTCTCCCATTACGGCGGCGTGCATGTGGTCTTCAACAACGCGGGCGTGGCGCCGGCGGGGCCGATGCTCGAGGCGACGGCCGAGGACTGGAATTGGATCGTCGACGTCAACCTGCTCGGCGTGGCCTATGGCGTGATGGCCTTCGGTCCGATCATGAAAGCGGCGGGCGAGGGCCATATCATCAACACCGCCTCGGAGGCGGGCCACGTCTCGAGTGCGGTGCTCGGCATGTACACGGCGACCAAGCACGCCGTGGTCGGGCTGACCGAGTCGCTCTTCCGTGAGCTCGAGGGCAGTGGGGTCGGGGTCCATTGCCTGTGTCCGAACCTGGTCTCGACCCGGATCTTTCACTCCGAGCGCAACCGCGACGATGGTGCGGAGATGAGCCCCGCCCAGACCGCGACGATTGCGCCTTTGCGCGAGGCGATCACGGCGATGGGGATCACGCCGGCCCAGGTGGCCGGGGATATCGTGGAGGCGATGCGCCAGGATCGGTTCTGGATCTTCACGCACGAGATCACGAAGCAGGCGCTGGCCGTGCGCCCTGCCGATATCGAGGCGGGGCGGAATCCGTCGAACCCCTACGCGGGGATCGAAGGGCTCGAAACGGTTCCGACGCTGGATTAGCCGGCGCTGCCGGATCAGAGAAAAGGGGACCCCCCGTGACGATGCGTGAACTTCTTCTGGAGCGAGCCGGGGACGACTCGCCGGCGCTCTTCTTTGAAGACCAGTCGTGGACCTGGCGCGAGTACGTCGAGGCCTGCTGCGAGCGGGCCGAGGCCTTCCTGTCCTGGCGCGGGGACGGCCCCTTTCACGTGGGCGTGCTGCTCGAGAACGTGCCGGAATATCTCTTCCTCAGCGGCGCGGCCGTCCTGTCCGGCGCGACGCTGGTCGGGATCAACCCGACGCGGCGGGGGGCGGGGCTCGAGCGCGATATCCGCCACACGGCCTGCCAGATTCTGATTACGGAGGATCGTCACCTCCCGCTCCTCGAGGGGCTCTCGCTCGACGTCGCCGAGGATCGGTGCTTCGATGTGGCGAGTCCGGCCTGGATGCAGGCGCTCGCGCCCTTCGCCGGCGCCTCGGTCCCCGCGATCGAGCCCGATCCGGCCGCCGTCTACATGTTGATCTTCACGTCGGGGACGACGGGTGAGCCCAAGGCGGCGCTCTGCTCCTCGGCGCGGACGGCGATGGCCGGGCGGGCTTTGAGCCAGATGCGGGGCCTCACGCGTGAGGACCGGGGCTACCTCGTGATGCCGCTCTTTCACTCGAACGCGCATATGGCGGGTGTCGCGCCGATCCTGGCCGCGGGCGGCTCCTGGGCGATCCGCCGCAAATTCTCGGCCTCGGGCTTCCTGCCCGACGTGCGCCGCTACGGGGTCACCTATTTCAACTACGTGGGCAAGCCGCTCACCTATATCCTGGCGACGGACCCCCGGGCCGACGACGCGGAAAACCCACTCCGCGTCGCATTCGGGAACGAGGGCGCCGAGCATGACCTGGCGCGCTTCGCCGAGCGCTACGGCTGTGAGGTGGTCGACTCCTATGGCTCGACCGAGGGGGGGGTCGCGATCAGCCGAACGCCCGACGCGCCGCCGGGCTCCCTCGGCGTGGCGCCGCCCGGGACCGTGGTGCTCGACGCGGAGACGAAACAGGAATGTCCGCGTGCGCGCTTCGCCGAGGACGGCCGGCTGCTGAACTCCGACGAGGCGATCGGCGAGATCGCGAATACGGAGTCGGCGAGCCAATTCGAGGGCTATTGGCGCAACGACGAGGCCAACGAGGAGCGCACTCGTGAGGGGATCTACTGGAGCGGGGACCTCGGCTATCGCGACGACGACGGGTTCTTCTACTTTGCGGGTCGGAACATGGATTGGCTGCGCGTCGACGGCGAGAACATCGCGGCGGGCCCGGTCGAGCGGATCCTGTGCCGCTTCGAGGCCGTGGCCCTGGCGGCGGTCTACGCCGTGCCGAATGCCGATGTCGGCGACGACTGCATGGCCTCGCTGATCCTGCGCAGTGGGGTCGAGTTCGATCCCGGGGCCTTCGCACGCTTCCTCGAGGCGCAATCCGATCTCGGGACGAAGATGGCCCCACGCTACATCCGAGTGGCGGAGACGCTGCCCTCGACCGAGACGAACAAGATCTTGAAGCGTGTCCTGCGCGAAGAGCGGTGGGAGTGCGAGGACCCCGTCTGGTGGCGGGAGGGCGCGGGCTATCGATTGCTCGAGGCGAGTGATCGCGACGGGATCCGAGCGGCCTTCGAGGCCCGTGGCCGGCTGGGCGAGCTCGATCGCTAGCGCGTCCCGGGTTCCGGAGACCCCGCGCCGTGTGGCGCGACCGAAGGAGAAATACATGAAGCTCGAGGTCGTCTCGACTGGGGCGGAGGCCCGTGAAGCACGGCTTTGTCGATCGGTCCAGGCACTGGCGGCCGAGCCGCCGAGCGCAGCGGAAGCGAAGCGCCGGCCGACGGTCGCGGGTTACGGCGAGAACCTCGTCTTCGAGTTCGACGAAGCGTATACGGCCTATGTCGACGGCTTCGAGGTGCTGCCGAGTGAGGCCCAGCTGCTGGCGCTCCAGGCGGTCGATCGCGAGGTGTCGGCCATGGTCCGCGCCGCGGACACCGCGCTCTGGACCGAAGAGGCGAGGCGCGAAGAGCCGCACTGGCGGGCGCTTCGCGCGGCGGCTGCCGACGTCTTGCGGGTCTTCGAGGGGTGGGCCGAGGCGTCGAGCTGAGCGGCCGCGGGGGCCTGTCCTATCCTCTTCAAGGCATCTCGAATGGAGGCGAAGACGTGACGGAATGGGTGGACCCGACGAAGATCGTGGCTTGTGCGATGCGCGCCCAGGCCAGCTGGATGTATATGTTCGCTCTGATCGGCTTCGTGTGGGCCGCGTGGTCCGTTTCGCCCGACCGGGTCGCCATCCGGCGCGATCGCGAATAGGCCGCCCCGGTCTCGAACCCGTTGGCTAAGGCGTGATCGCCCCGCTGATCGCGATGCCATCGCGTAGGGCGCCGGCGTCATGGGTGCGGATGTAGTCGACGCCCTGGCGGACGGCGTAGAGCTCGGCGGCGAGCGTCGCCGCGCCCACGTCCTCGACCCCGCGGCCGGTCACGACGCGCAGGAACGACTTGCGTGAGACCGAGACGAAGACGGGTCGGCCGAAGCGCTCGCGCAGCGCTCCGAGGCCCCGCAAGACGGCGATCGAGGCCTTCGGATCGCGGCCCAGGAAGAAGCCCATCCCGGGATCCACGATCAAGCGGGACTCGTCGACGCCCGCCGCGACGAGCTCCGCGAGGCGTCGATCGAAGAAGCGGTCGATGGATGACAGCACGTGGGCGGGGCTCGCGTCGTCTCGTCTCGCCCGCTCCTCGCCGAGCAGAGAGTGGACCACGACCGCCCGCGCCTTGCTCGAAGCGAGCCGCTCCTGGATCGCCGGGTCGGGGAAGCCGCGCACGTCGTTCACCATCTCGATCCCCGCGTCGAGGGCCCAGGCCAGGACCTCGGGCGTCGTGGCGTCGACCGAGAGGGGGAGAGGACCCTCTCGTAGTGCGGCGATCACGGGTTCCAGGCGGCGGATCTGATTTTCGGCGGTGACCGGGTTCGCGTCGGGATGGCTCGAGGCGGGGCCGAGCTCGGTCCAATCGGCCCCGTCGTCGGCGAGCTTTCGAGCGTGCGCGATCGCAGCCTCGGATTCGAGGAAGCGCCCGCCGTCGGAGAAGGAATCTTCGGTGACGTTCACGATCGCAACGATCTGCGGCGATTCGCTCATCTTGCCTTTCTAGCACGTCGCCCCGCGGCGAGAGGCGTCGCCCGGCCGCTTGGACTCGGCCGGGCGATACCGGAAGCGCCGAACCCCACTACCCTAGGCCGATGTCCGACTCACGCCTCCCGCGTCTGCTCCATCAACTCACCCATCGCGATCATACCCAGGGTCGGTTGCTGGTCTCGGTCTTCGT
>Ga0315316_10003151_pt1 | contig 11940 bp, 18 predicted proteins | sample M160m3416metaG_FD_203702 | JGI IMG/M metagenome (GOLD analysis project Ga0315316, IMG submission 203702) | Ammonia-oxidizing marine archaeal communities from Monterey Bay, California, United States - M1 60m 3416 | ecosystem: Environmental > Aquatic > Marine > Intertidal zone | place: USA...
TATCTTGTTTGTCTGTAACACCTTTATCAAGCAAAGAATTGATTGCTGCTTTGATAACAGTGCTTTGATTAGTACGATTCACAAGGATCGTGTAATACTGATCTATATAAAATTTCAATTTACAAAAATTATCGAAACGTCTTTCGTACAAATATTAAAAAGTATTTGAAAGATGATTACAATGATAAAAGGTTTTCATGAAAAATAGATACTGATCAAAAGGTTATTATGATAATCGTATGTCGTTGCGACATTGACTAATGTAAAAATAGAAACCAATCATGGGAATATTTCATTTAATTTACTTCCTGATTTAGCACCAGAAACTGTGAGAAATTTTGTTACACTAACAAAAAGTGGGTTTTATGATGGAACATTATTTCATAGAGTCATTCCCGGATTTATGATTCAAGGTGGAGACCCAAATACTAAGGATCCAAATATGAAAAGTCAATGGGGAATGGGCGGACCAGGACATAATGTAAAAGCAGAATTCAGTACAAGATCACACTTGCGAGGGATAGTCTCCATGGCAAGATCAACTGATCCTAATAGTGCTGGTTCACAGTTTTTCATAGTAACAAAAGACAGTACCTTCCTAGATAGAGAATATACCGTATTTGGAGAAGTAACAGAAGGAATGGATGTTACTGACAAGATAGTAAGTCTTGATAGGGATGGAAATGATTGTCCTTTAGAAGATGCAAAGATGCTCAAAGTTTCAATCTCAGAGTAAAACCTTGGAAAAGAAATTACTATTCATTATTTGTTCTATCATAATAATTTCAATTTCACCACAAGTCTTTGCTGACGAGGATTTAGATGCATTACTTCAACAAGAAAATGGTGTGTTAATAGAACAACAAAAAATTATTTTTGAGATTGGGAAACACTCGGACATTCATGTAAAACATGTAATTGACACAGGTGCATGGAGTGAGAACAGACCTAGAATAATCGAAATATTGCCAGGTATGCAATCAAATCTAACGGTAACAGACGAAGATGGCGACAAATATAGTTTCTCATATGATAAAGAAACATTTGAAAAATCAAAATATATTATTTTAAAGCAAAAACTTGGCAACTATGATTTGATTGCAGAATATGATTTGAATGATTTTATGAAACTAAAAAATGGAAAATGGATGAGTAAATTAGAATATAATTCTGATTTACAGATAATGTTTGAAGATGATATTGATTTAATTTTTGTAAACTCTAGACCTGTTAATATGAATGATGCAAAAGGGATTAATTGTGTAGGGTGTAATTTGGTACTAGAGTTTTTTGAAAATGATGAAATAATTCAAAAAGATGTTTTAGTTGGTGGAGAAAAATATGAAATTGATGTTTTAACAGATGGAGAAATTTCAGAATGGAACTTTGTTGGAGGAGGATCCCAGATACTTAGTTTTAATGTTGAAAATGAAGAGCAATTAGTTGTTTTAAAAATCCCTTTTAAATTATTTTTAAATCCGTATGATGTTTACTTAACAGAAAAAGATGATAAATTATTAGATCAAATTGACAAAATTAGAAAAACAGAATTTTCTCAAGATGAAACACATGTAAAATTATTATTTAGAACAAATAGTGAGGGAACAATTTCCATAGTAGGTGCGACTCCAGAAGAGCATCAAAAAACAATAAACAGGATTGAAAAAACCAAATCCCAAGAACAAGAAAACCCAATACCGGAAGAAAGGGAAAGAGGTGTAGTAGTTCCTATACCAGGTAGAACACCAGTTCAAGAAAACATATCGGAATTCAGTAGGGATGGAGTCTTAATTGAGGAAAGTGAATTGTCTTTTGCGGATAATTTAGATAGAAATACAGATCAAAGTGTATTTGAACCAACAACAGTAATTATTATTGTAGGAATTATATCTGCAATTATTGTTGGTTTTGTCATAAAATTAAAGAAAAGTTAGTCCCCTTGTGAATCACAAGCACATCCTTCAAACTCATCAAACCTAGAATTACATAACGGACACTTGTCTCCATATTCTATCTCCCATGGTTCTTTTCCAAATAATTTAAAATGATCATCTATTTCTTTTGGAATTTTTTGTCTTTCATCCATAAAAGAATTAAGCTATCAAAGTATGTATAGATTATTCAAGAAATATTTCGAGTTTAGTTAGTTAGTAATGTTTCTTTTGAAATGTATTGATTTCTATCATCTATAGTATTTTTTAGAAATTCTTTGTTAAAAGCCAATTTGGTTAATGCAACTGATACGTCAAATGGACTTGCAGTCCAACCGTATTCTGACATTTGTGCTACTGTTTCTCCAACAGTCTTTGGTTGATCAAAGAAAGAATCTTTTGCTAAAATTCTTAACTTATGTTTGATATTATCTGCTGAGATTGTGGAAGGGGATGAGAATTCAGGCTCATGAAATTCAGCATTATCTAATGAGCTCATTACATCAGTTTGTGGTCTTTCATGAAGTAATTGTTTTAGTGATTCAACTACTTCTACAACAGAATCATTATCAATGTAAAAATCTCTAGAATCTATCTCAATTTCATTAGCACCTTGCTTAATTCGGATTTTTGCCATGTGTTATCTACGTTGATATTGATTTATTTTGCTAGCTCAAAGTAGCTTAGAGAGATAATCAAAAGATGTACACAAGATCATTAACGAATAAGTTACTTGATAACGGATTTATAGATATTTTTTGATAAAAACACATGCTAACAGTTTTTGGATCTACTGCATTAGATACTATAAGAACCCCAAAAAAAACACTGAAAAATGTATTAGGTGGTGCGGCAACATTTGCAGCAATTTCAGCAAGTTTTTTTACAAAACCAGGATTAATTGCAGTCGTTGGAAGTGATTTTCCAAAAAAATATCATGCAATATTGAAAAACCATCTTGATCTAAAAGGACTAACAATTCTTAATGGAAAGACCTTCAGATATGATGGTAAATATGATGCAACTATGAGTATTAGAGAAACGCTCAAAACAGAATTAAACGTATTAGCAGAATTCAAACCAAATGTACCAGATACTTACAAAAAATCTGAATTTGTATATTTAGCAAATAATGATCCTGAACAAAACGTAAAAATAATTAAAGAATTTGATAATGTGAAATTTTCAATGTGCGATACAATAGAATTTTGGATTGCAACAAAACGTAATGCGGTAATTAAAATGATAAAATCAGTTGATGCGGTAGTGATTAACGATGAAGAGGCAAAGCTACTCACAAAAGAAGATAATTTAATCAAGTGTGCAAAAAAAATAATGAGTTGGGGTACCAATTATGTTGTTATCAAAAAGGGAGAGCATGGAGCATTATTATTTCATGAAGATGTGATTTTCCCATCAGTTGGATTTTCATTAGAATCTGTAGTAGATCCAACTGGTGCAGGAGATTCTTTTGCAGGTGCTATGATTGGAAATTTAGCTGCTAAAAATAAAACAAGTTTTTCTGAAATTAAAAAATCAATCATTTATGGAAATGTTATGGGCTCATTTGCTGTTGAAAAATATGGATTAGCAGGATTAACATCATTGAAGAAATCTGATATTGCAAAGAGAATAAGGCAATATGAAAAGATGGTTACATTTTGAAGAGTTATAGATAACATTTTTTTTTATAAATCATGGAAGATAGATTAGATTCAATTTTCTCCATGCAAAAAGGTCTAGAAAATATGATGAATCTTGATAGATATCCAAAAGATACGGAAGGAAAGGTTTCTGCATTATGTACTGCAATAATACATGAAGCAGTTGAATTACAACGAACTACAAACTGGAAATGGTGGAAGACACCAACTGCATTTGATGAAGCAGAAGCAAGAGAAGAGTTGATAGATATTTGGCACTTTGTTGTTCAAGCATCATTAGAATTGAACCTCACGCCTGATGATATCTTGAAAGAATATGAAAGAAAAAACGAGATAAACAGACAGCGGCAGAAAGATGGTTACTAATTTAGTCAGATTATATGATTGAAATAATTTTATACTAGATATATTAAAAATCGATGAATTGAAACCAAGACATCTACATGAACATGATAAACAATACAGAGTTTTTCTGTACATGTTTTATGCTGCTTCTGCAATGATGGTAACTATCATGATTTATGGCGTAGTTATGATGATTGGAGAATGGCAAGAAAATGGAACTTACGTAATGGGAGAGGTTTTAGTAAATACTCATGTCCCGTTTGAAAACTTTGCAAGTCTTACTACATGGTTATCTTTTGCATGTGTAATTTCATGGTATTGTGTTTCCAGAATTGGTTGGAAAAGAACAGTAGGATTACAATCTTACAGAATGGCTTTATTACAACTAATGCTGTTAGGTTTCGCAGTAATTTGTCTATACGAAGTTTTGTGGAGTTTCACTGTACTAAATGCAGAAATTACATCACAAATGGTAAATGAAGGAACAGTACCTGATATTGATAAACTAGCAGTACACTATCCAGATCCAGATAGGCCATGGAATTTAATTTTTGCAACAAAGATTTGGCTTGTTGGTTTCATGATTAGTGCACATGCATTCTATTTGAGCACAAGACCTAGAAAATCTCAAGAAGAATTAGTACCTGAAAAGTAATCTAGTAACAAAAATTCAAGTTTTATTATATATTCATAGAATAATAACAAGATCCATGACTTTTGCAATTAGTGAAAATAAATATTCTTATTTTTTAATTACCATTCTTGGTTCGGTAATAATTTTATCATTACCATTAATTTATGGTCACTTCTTTCATTCAGGACATTTGCTTCATGTTGCTATTCATGAGATTGGTTTTATTTTAGCATCATTTTTGACTGTAATGACATTAATCTCTTACAAAAAAACTAAGATTACAAAAATGTTATTTTCATCAGCTGCATTTGGTGTTTTAGCATTTGGACAGATGATTTACATGTATCAGAAAATGAATGATCATACTCCAGAAGACATGACTAGTGGTGGTGAAATACTAGATATTTGTATTGTGATTATGACTGTGTTGTTTGCAATTGGAGTTTTTTATAAACGATAATGTAATGTAAAATTTCATTTTAAAAAATTAGAATATCAATATCAAGTTATATATTATAATAATTGAAATTCATAGTTGTTAAAGTATTGGACAGAAGAGAAATAATTTTAGACATAGTTGGAAAAAATCCTGGAATAAGATTTAATGAGATTATGCGCGTTTCAAAAATTAGAAATGGTACATTGAGTCATTATGTAAAGAAATTAGAAGATAAAGGCAGCATTATACTACATAGAACACCAAGGGTGACACGTCTGTATCCTGCTGGTATATCAAAAAACGAGGCTAAGATATGCAAATGCATGACAATTGATACTCAAAAGAAGATAATTCTATTTTTAATTAAAAAAAAGGTTGCAACCTCAATTGAGATTAGAGATTTTATAAAAAAATCACCTTCTGTAATATCTGTGAATCTAAGTGAATTATTCAAAGAAAAGATAATCGTTAAAGAATATGACATTCCTTCAAATAAATTTTCTCTGAGAAATTCTGAAGAAGTTACTGGGATTATAAATGAATATTATCCTAAATTATGTGACAGGTTATCAAATAATACAATAAAAATGCTAGACTTTTAGAGTGTAAAAAAAATAGACGTCGACAAATTTTATCATATAATTATAAAAAATAATACAAGACTTTATAGATATACAAAAGTAAAATCTGTGTAAATGGATGTTACAGAAAAAGTGGAACTAATCAAAAGACCACCAACCAAAGAGATAGTAAAAGATGAAGCAGAATTAATTGAATTACTGAATACAAACTCCAAACCAAAACACTACATCGGATTAGAAATTTCTGGATTTTTACATCTTGGTAGTTTAATCAGTACAGGTTTTAAAATTAATGATTTCATGAAAGCGGGGATTGACTGTACAGTATTTTTAGCAGACTGGCACACTTTGATTAACGATAAACTTGGTGGAAATTTAGAGACAATTTCCAAGGTTTCTAAATATTATGCAGATGCATTTCGATTAGTTTGTCCAGGTGTAAACATTGTAATGGGTACAGAGCTTTATGATTCAAAAAAAGAATACTGGGCAGAGCTTGTAAAATTTACAAAACATATGACACTTGCAAGAACGATGCGTACTCTGACAATCATGGGAAGAACAGAAAATGAAGAAAAAATTGATTTAGCAAAATTACTATATCCACCAATGCAGGCAGCAGACATTCATTCTTTAGACTTAGACATAGTACATGCTGGAATGGATCAACGTAAAATTCACATGCTAGTAAGAGAAATTTTCCCAAAAATGAAATGGAAGGTTCCCGTTGCTGTACATCATTCATTATTACCAGGATTAACGCAACCAAAAGGTGATGCTGTAGCAGAACCAGGAAAAATGAGTAAATCAGATCCAAACTCAGGAATTTTTATACATAATTCCAATGATGAGATTGCAAAGAAGATTAGAAAGGGTTGGTGCGAAGAAGGATTAACGGAAAATAATCCAGTTTTGGAACTTGCAAAACAAATTGTATTTCATGAATATGATTCAATATCAATAGAGAGACCTGAGAAATTTGGTGGAAATGTAATATACAATTCGTATGAAGATTTAGAATTAGACTTTGCTCAAAAGAATTTACACCCAGGCGATTTGAAAAATACCATAGGAGATTACATGGTGAAAATTATTGCTCCAATTAGAGATAAAATTTCATTAAGTAATGAATTATTTGAATTAATTAAAAATAGTCACTAGTTTTTAATTTCTGGTTCTTCGAGATTATACTTCGATTTGTAACCACGTGGATTAATCATTAAATTCTTAAAGTTGTATGTAGAAGAATTACCGACTATTACAGTACTAGTCATTCCTAACTGCTCAGCATAATTTTCCATGTGTTCTAGATCAGTCATAATTACAGTTTCGGATTCTCTATATGCTCCTTTAATTATTGCAACAGGTGTTGTTGGTTTCCTATGTTTTAGCAATATCTGTCGAGTATCTTGTAATTGATGAATTCTTTTCTTACTTGTAGGATTGTAAATAACTAAAACAAAATCACCTTGGGCTGCAGCCTCTACTCTTTTTACAATAATTTCCCATGGAACCATCAGATCACTCATACTACATACTGCAAAGTCTGTCATTAATGGAGAACCAATAATACTTGCACAGGAATTCAATGCAGAAACTCCAGGAACTAATTCAACATGTAAACCACTTTTTGGATCCCAGCCAGATTCTGCAAGTACTTCAAAGATTAATCCAGCCATACCATAAATTCCAGGATCACCACTTGAAACAAGTGATACAATTTTTCCTTCTTTAGCTAAATCAATACATTGATGTGCTCGTTCTACTTCTTGGGTCATTGCATAGCTGTGAATTTCTTTTCCTTGAATCAAGTCTTCAACTAAATTGACATACGTTGTATACCCAACAATAGTATCACTTTCTTCAATTACTTCTTTTGCTCGAAATGTCATATGATCATGATGGCCAGGACCAACACCAACAATGTAGAGTTTACCTTCCATGAAAATTAAATATTTTTTGAATAATTTATCCCTTGTCTTACTTTATTGAATTCAATTTGAATTCATTATGAAGAGATTCAACTACAGATTTACAGTCATTATCCTTTACAACAAATGCTAGATTTAACTCAGATGAACCTTGAGCAATCATCATAACATTAGAATCAGATTTTTGAGCTGCAAGAAATACTCTTGATGCTATTCCAACTTTACCTCTCATTCCAGAACCAATTACTGCAATTATAGCAACATTTGGAATCGTTTCAATTTTTTTAAGAGTTGTTCCAAGTAGATTAAGTTCTAATACGTTTTCTGCCTTGGGAAGATCTTCTTTTTTTACAACAATCGTTATGCTTGATTCAGATGGATTTGACGATACCATCATTGCATTAATGTTATTTTTGGAAAGGACTGAAAAGATTTTTGCAGCTGCACCCGGTCCAGCAAACAATATGCCACCAGTTAAGTCCAGTAATCCTACCTTTCTAATTGCAGATACACACTTTACAGAATTTTGAGATTTAGAATGAGGTAATGTAATAAGAGTTCCTTGATTGTTTACATCAAAACTACTTCTAATTCGCATTGGAATTTTTTTAGACAATAATGGTTCAAATGTTCTGGGATGAATCTGTTTTGCACCAAATCTAGCCATTTCAATTGCTTCAGCATATGAAACTTGTTTGAGAAGTTTTGCATTTTTTATCAACTTTGGATCGGCTGTCATCAATCCTTCAACATCACTCATCAGCCAAATTTCATTTGCGTCAATACATGATGCAATTATTGTTGCTGTATAATCAGAGCCACCACGACCAAATGTAGTAGTATGATCATGTTGATCTGCTCCTGCAAATCCAGCTATAACGGGTATTATATTTTTTGAAAGATGTTCGTTGATTGTTTTTGAAAGACGAATTCTTGTTGTGTCCATCAGAGGTCTTGAATCACCAAAATTTGAATCAGTAACTATTCCTGCTTCTTTTCCACTTAATGGTATGGATTTATTTTTTAATTCTTGTAATGAAAACGATACCAAATTAATTGATAGTCTTTCACCAAAAGAGATTAGATAATCGTATGAACGTAATGTTACCTCTCCTAGTAGAATTAATCCGTGAACCAATTCTTCTAATTCAGATAAGTCAGAATTTAGTTTATTTGAAAGTGATTTTATGATATTAGGATTTGTAACTAAATGTGTAGAAAATTGTTTATGTTTTTGAGATATCTTTGCAAGTATTCTGTTTGCATCTTTTTTGTTTCCTTTTTCTATTAGTGATGATATCTCAATTAATTCATCTGTTATTCCATCTACTGCCGAACATACAACTACAGTTTTGTTCTTTTTTGCTATTTTATCTATAGTTTTCACTACATTTTTGATATCCTTGACGGTTGCTAGTGATGTTCCACCGAACTTTACTACTAATTTCAAATCAGTTTCACTTGAACAATTGGTCTTAAAATTCTTTAACTCTCAACACGAGGAGCTAAATAGAAATGAATTTGACCTAAATTTGAAACCTTAAATTCAACTCTAAGAGGTTTTGCAGAAGAAAATTCACATGTAACAACATCAACGCTGCTACCAACTGCTTTGATTATAGGATTAAGATATTCCAAACTATATGTTCCAGTACTTTCTTTTTGCACTGATAATTCCTGAATTTCATCCTGGCCGCTTTCTAATGAGATATCAACTTCTCCAGAATCACCCTTACCTGAAAATGTTGTAGATGATTCACTAGAAGTAATAGTCAAATAATCAGAAACTACTTGGACATCTCCAAGAATCTTATCCAAGGCTGATGAAGTTAATGATATTTTTGCATCATATGGAATTTTTGGGAGTGGGGTATCAGATGCTGAACTTTCAATTAATCGCATTTTGTATTTTTTATTCTTACCTATTGTAACAAGAAGCATATTATCATCAGATATGTTAATTTCAATTGAATTACTTTTATCAGATCTTTTAATTAATTTTGAAAATTCATCAATACGAACTCCAAATTTTATATCGCTATCGCAATTATATTTTTCAAATGCAGAATTTGGCCAATTAATATCAATTAATGCCACATGAGAAGGATCCATTCCTCGAAAAGAGATTCCTTCTACAGTGGCTTCAAATGTCGCTTCTTCAACAAGTGTAGAAATTGCAGAGATTATTGCCTTCCATTCATCTGCACCGTTTGTCTTTGCTGAAAAAACCAAATCATCTTTTTGTCACGAATGCTAAAGTTAAACCTTATGCGTAATTTCGCCATGTGTGTTTACATTTTGTGCATCTGAAGAATTGTGTTGTTGGCTCATCCGCACTTCTTGTTTGAAGCATCCACCATACAGCCTCTCTATTATCACATTCTTTATTTTCACAATCAATTTCCATTGTTGGTAAAACATCTTTTCCTTCATTTTCTTCTAATACAAGAAAATCAGATTCTGTTTCTTGTGCAGTAGATTGTTTTTCTGTTTTTGGTCCACCTTCGGTGTAATTGCATTTAGGGCAAGTTAGAACTAGAGTGTTGGAATCTTTTTTGAGCCTGACATCACAGGTAGGACAGAATTTCATCTGTTAAAATCACTTTATTTTTGAGTTGATGAGTTTTTGTAAATTTGCAACTTGAGTAATTGCAGTATCTGCAGCTGCGGAGATTTGAGTCATTGGGTTTGATTGTGAGTTAACTCTCATCCATATTTCATTGGTTAACGGATGTTTGATTATAACACCAGCAAAATCTGTATTTTTATCTTTTAGAAGTTCGTGTTGGATAATGTAGAGTGCACCTATATCAGCATCTTTGATTGCCAAGTTGGCTTCTTTTTTATCTGAATTAATTAATTGAATGTTCATTTGATCAAAAAAGAACTTATTGTGGATATAAATCAATGTCAATTATGTCAGAAACCCAGATTTCAGCAATAACTCTTGGTAAAGAAAAAGATGAATTTTCAACTGAGGAGACCATTACCATTACTGCCAGATTTTCATTAACAGGAGGACTAAGAGATGCATTTACTGAAAAAAATTGGACAGAAGCATATGATGCTAATGACAACACTATCAAACTAAAGTATTGGATAAAATTGGCAAAAGGTGGTCTTCGAAAACATGAATTAGGTAAATCAATAGACACATACAGAAAGGCATCAATTTTTTGGACCAGAAATCCAAAGCTAGTAAATCCAATGAAAGAGAGAAAGATATGGGTTCAGGTGGCAAAGAACTTTGAGCCATTTATTGCATTAACTGAAGAAGATGTGAGAAAGGAATTTTTTGATTTTGAAGAGAAATTCACTTTCAAGGCATCAGAGTTGGGATCAGGTAATCATAAAATTTCTGCAGAAGCATTTGCATCATGGGAAACTCATCCTTACATTAAGAAAGGAGATGCTAAGAATCAATCGAGCGAGATTGAAATAAGTATTAATTAGTTAAAGTTGATGAAATGATATGGCAAAATATGACGGATTACTTGGACAACCGGTTTTAGAAGTCGAAGAACCAGACAAAGAAGGTGGAATTACAATAATTTTCAAAGATAATAGATTTATGTTCATAAAAGCGGTGGATGGTAAAATTGAAACCGTCTCAATTCCGGAGTGATTTGTAATGGCAAAGTTTGATGGCGTAAGAATGCAAGATTTAGTCGAAGTCAAGGATCCTGATGAAGATGGGGGATTGACTTTAGTATTCAAAGATGACATACGGCTAAAAATCAAAGTGGTAGATGGAAAATTAGTTTCAGAATCTATTCCAGAATAAATTAATCACTTAGAGTTTTTGCATATTGAAAAATCATTTCTTCTTGAACAAATGACTGAATTGAACCATGTCTTTTTTCTCTAAGATGTTGGATAGCATCTTCAGCAGACATGTTTTCATATTTAATCAAATAACAAGCAAGAATTGTACCAGTTCGACCAAGACCTGCTAAACAATGAACCATTACAGGTTCGTTATTTTTAATTCTTTTATGGATATAATCTACCGAATTTTTTAGATCATCAAAACTTGGTACACCCATATCATCAGATAATATGTGAAGATAATTCATCTTGTTTGTCCAATTCTCATTTAGTGGTTCTTCTCTAATTGTTACAATTGATTTAACACCTTCCTCTTGTATCCATTCGATTTCCTTTTTTGATGTAGGGATTGCACTTCCTGCAAGTTTTCCTTCAATTAGCCAAGAAAAATTATCTGGTCTTCCAGTAAGTTTTCCATGAAGTTTTCGTTTAGCATCTCCAATTTTTGTCATAAGATATCAAATATGAAATCATAATATAAGATAAAAGAATAATAAAAAGAAATTTTGGTGGACTTAATCTACTAATTCAGTCCAACCTTTGACGAAGACAGAGTTCTTGTATAGTGGGACAGGTTGTCCTACTGT
>Ga0315316_10003154_pt1 | contig 11937 bp, 6 predicted proteins | sample M160m3416metaG_FD_203702 | JGI IMG/M metagenome (GOLD analysis project Ga0315316, IMG submission 203702) | Ammonia-oxidizing marine archaeal communities from Monterey Bay, California, United States - M1 60m 3416 | ecosystem: Environmental > Aquatic > Marine > Intertidal zone | place: USA...
TAACTCTTTTACCTCTTCTTACTTCTATAACTTCTTCCATAGGTACAAGAACCTGAGAAAAATAATCAGCCAATCCTTTTCTCTCAGCTTGCTCTTTAATTACTTGCGACACTTTCTTTTCAAAACCAGAATGTGTATTAACTACATACCAACGATGTGACAATGAACCTCCATAAAAAATATTTTATTATAAACCAAGTATCCAGCGCACTCCAAATGAAAGCACCTGATCAACGCCTAAGAAAAACAAAGATAATATAAATACCATAACAAATACCATAGCTGTAGTTAAAATAGTTTCTTTTCTTGTAGGCCAAGTTACTTTACTAACCTCTTGTCGAACTTCTTTCAAAAATTTTAACGGCGCTGTTTTAACCATAATACTACTTATCTTTCTTCTATTTTGGCAGGAGCGGAGGGACTCGAACCCGCAGCCCCCGGTTTTGGAGACCGGTGCTCTACCAATTGAGCTACGCTCCTATATTTCGTATATAATATCCTTTTATTCTATAATCTTAGATACAACTCCTGCACCCACTGTTCTTCCACCTTCTCGGATGGCAAATCTTAAACCTTCCTCCATTGCAATTGGAGCACCTAAATTTACTTCAAATTGTATATTATCTCCAGGCATTACCATCTCCGTTCCACTCGGCAACGCAATGGTTCCTGTTACATCTGTTGTTCTAAAATAAAATTGTGGCCTATAATTTGCAAAAAATGGAGTGTGTCTTCCTCCTTCTTCTTTTTTCAAAATATATGTTTCTGCCATAAATTTAGTATGAGGTTTTATCGAACCTGGTTTAGCTAATACTTGACCACGCTCAACACCATCTCTTTCAACACCACGTAATAAAACACCAACGTTATCACCCGCTTCTCCTCTATCGAGAAGTTTTCGGAACATCTCTACACCTGTACAAGTTGTTTTAGAAGTTTCTCTAATACCTGAGATCTCTATTTCATCTCCAACATTAATTACTCCACGTTCAACACGCCCTGTAACAACTGTACCTCTACCTGAAATAGAAAATACATCTTCTATAGGTAATAAAAATGGCATATCTACTGGACGATCTGGTTTTGGAATATAAGCATCTACTTGCTTCATAAGTTCAACAATAGCTGGAACACCTATATCGCTAGTATCACCTTCTAAAGCTTTTAAAGCTGACCCTTTAATAATAGGAATATCATCACCTGGGAACTCATACTGTGTAAGAAGTTCACGTATTTCCATTTCAACCAATTCCATTAACTCTGGATCATCTACTTGGTCACATTTATTTAAAAACACACAAAGAGCTGGAACACCAACTTGTCTAGCAAGGAGGATATGTTCTCTAGTTTGCGGCATTGGGCCGTCAGATGCGGAAACAACAAGAATACCACCATCCATTTGTGCAGCACCTGTAATCATATTTTTGACATAGTCTGCGTGACCAGGACAGTCAACATGGGCATAATGACGCTCAGCTGTTTCATATTCAACGTGAGCTGTATTAATTGTAATACCGCGTTCCCTCTCTTCTGGAGCTTTATCTATATCATCATATGCTATAGCATCACCACCAGATGCTTCAGACATCACTTTAGTGATAGCAGCTGTTAACGTTGTTTTCCCATGATCAACATGGCCGACTGTGCCTATATTTACATGGGGTTTATTGCGCTCAAATTTTTCTTTAGTCATTCTCTTATCTCCGTCTTTATTTTATTTTTATAAATTATGCCATTTTCTTTTTAACTTCTTCAGCTATCATTTCAGGACATTGCTCATATTTTTCAAAAAACATAGAATAACTTGCCCTACCTTGAGTTAAGGATCGCAAATTATTTACATACCCAAACATTGTAGCCAAAGGAACCATAGCTTTAACTAAAGTATTTATTCCTTGAGGCTCCATACCTTGTACTTGACCTCTCCTACTATTTAAATCTCCAATTACATCACCAACAAAATCTTCTGGAGTCACTACTTCAACCCTCATTACAGGTTCTAACAATTTTGGCCCTGCTTTTTGTAAACCTTCTCTGAAACCTGCTCTACCGGCTAATTCAAATGCCATTACACTTGAATCTACATCATGAAATGCTCCATCATATAATACTACATTAACATCAGTTACAGGGAAACCTGCAACAACTCCAAATGTCATTGCGGCCTCAATACCTTTTTCAACTCCAGGAATATATTCCTTTGGAATATTTCCACCTACAACAGTATTTTCAAAATCTAGACCACAGCCAGGTTCCCCAGGTTTTATTATCATTTTAACTCTTGCAAATTGTCCTGCTCCACCACTCTGTTTTTTATGAGTATAATCTATATCAGCCTCAGTAGTAATAGTTTCTCTATAAGCTACCTGAGGTGCTCCGACGTTTGCTTCAACCTTAAACTCTCTTTTCATCCTATCAACTAATATATCCAGATGTAATTCACCCATACCCTTGATAATAGTTTGTCCACTATCATGATCTGTAGTAACTCTAAATGAAGGGTCTTCTGCAGCCAATCTACCTAAAGCTACACCCATCTTTTCTTGATCAGCCTTAGTTTTTGGCTCTACTGCAACTTCTATAACCGGATCAGGAAACTCCATTCTTTCTAATATAATGGGGTTAGATGTCTCACACAAAGTATCGCCAGTGGTCACATTCTTTAAACCAGCAATAGCAATTATATCTCCAGAACGTGCTTCTTTTACATCTTCTCTATGGTTAGCATGCATCAATAGCATTCTACCAATTCTTTCTTTATTTTCTTTTACTGTATTAAATACTGTAGTACCAGCTTCTACTACTCCTGAATATACTCTACAAAATGTTAATGAACCAACAAAAGGATCATTCATAATTTTAAATGCTAATGCAGAAAACGGAACTTCATCGTTTAACTCTCTATTCATTTCAGAATCGTCCGATGGATTGATACCTTTAACTGGAGGCAAGTCCTCTGGTGAAGGAAGAAAGTCTATTACAGCATCTAACATTGGCTGTACACCTTTATTTTTAAATGCTGATCCACACAAAACAGGAACAAAAGAACTACTTAAGGTGCCTTTTCTAATACATTTTTTCAAAGTCTCTATATCAGGCTCATCTCCCTCTAGATAACTTTCCATAGCAGCATCATCCTGCTCAACAGCAATCTCAATCATTTGCTCTCGCCATTTCTTTGCATCTTCTAATAAAGCATCATTAATATCCTCTACTACAAACTCTGCTCCCAAACTTTCATCTTTCCATCTCAACTGTTTCATTTCTATTAAGTCTATCAAACCTAAAAAATCAGACTCGGCACCTAAGGGTAGCTGAATTACTAATGGAGTTGCACCCAATCTAGATTTCATCATATCCACACAACGATAAAAATCAGCTCCTGTCCTATCCATTTTATTCACAAAACACATTCTAGGCACATCATACTTATCAGCTTGCCTCCAAACAGTTTCAGATTGAGGTTCCACTCCAGCAACAGAATCAAAAACACAGACTGCGCCATCTAATACTCTTAAAGACCTTTCTACTTCAATAGTGAAGTCAACATGTCCAGGTGTATCAATAATATTTATCCTATGATCTTTCCAAAAAGCAGTGGTAGCTGCTGAAGTAATAGTAATACCTCTTTCTTGCTCCTGTTCCATCCAATCCATAGTTGCAGCACCATCATGCACTTCACCAATTTTATGAGATTTACCAGTATAATAAAGAACTCTCTCAGTCGTCGTAGTTTTTCCTGCGTCAATATGTGCCATAATGCCTATATTTCTATAACGACTTATCGGAGTTGTACGTGCCATTTTATTAAATCCCTATATTACCATCTATAATGAGCAAATGCCCTATTTGCTTCTGCCATCTTTAATGTATCTTCTCTCTTCTTAATAGCTACTCCTCTATTTTGAGATGCATCTAATAACTCATTTGCTAACCTTTCAAGCATTGTAGCCTCTGACCGTCCGCGTGCAGCTCCAATTATCCACCTAATTGCAAGGGCTTGCCTTCTTTCAGGCCTAACTTCAGTAGGAACTTGATAAGTTGCGCCTCCTACTCTTCTGGATCTTGTTTCTATTTGTGGCTTAACATTCTCAATAGCTTCTTTAAATACTTTGAGAGATTCTTGTCCTGTTTTTTCATTAATTTTTTCAAGAGCCCCATATAAGAGTTGTTCTGAAATAGATTTTCTTCCATGCTGCATCAAGCTATTGGCAAATTTTGACACTATTATATCTCTATACCTTGGATCAGGTATCAATTCACGTTTTTGTGCTTTGCGTCTTCTTGACATAATTTTTCCCTACTTAGGCCTTTTTGAACCATATTTAGAACGACGTTGACGTCTATCTGAAACACCTTGAGTATCTAATGTTCCTCTAATAATGTGATATCTTACTCCAGGTAAATCCTTAACTCTTCCGCCCCTTATCATAACAACGGAATGTTCTTGAAGATTATGACCTTCTCCTGGAATATAACTAGTAACTTCAAAACCATTTGTTAATCTTATACGTGCCACCTTTCTTAAAGCAGAATTAGGTTTTTTAGGAGTTGTTGTATATACACGCGTACATACACCTCTTTTTTGAGGACATGCTTCCAAAGCAGGGACTTTATTTCTTTTTATAGGCACTTTTCGCCCTAATCTTACTAGTTGGTTAATGGTCGGCATGCATATTTCCAATCAATTTTATTGGCTATTTTACTAAAAAAAATATAATAAATTCGAAGGCCGGATATTACGTTCGAATAAGCCTTTCGTCAACAAATATATCACTTTTATTTGTTATTAAAAATTAAGAACTAAAACATAGACAAAATTAACTAAACAGCTTCATCAGCAGAATTACTGTCTTCAGAAATTTTTAGCTCTGCTTCTTCCCTAATTTTAATAATTTCTTGATCTTTATTATGTGCTAAAGACCTATAGCCTTGAAGAGTTCTACCAGTTCCCGCAGGTATAAGTCTGCCAACTATAACATTCTCCTTCAACCCTAATAATTTATCAGATTTACCACCTACAGCAGCCTCTGTTAATACCCTTGTAGTTTCTTGAAAAGAAGCGGCAGAAATAAAAGAAGATGTAGATAAGCTAGCTTTAGTTATACCTTGTAAAACCGGCTTAGCTTGTGCTTTACTCATATTTTTTGAAATACTATCATTTTCATTATTAAATTCCCTTATGCCAACCTGCTCTCCAACTAAGAAAGTTGTATTACCTGGATCTGTTATTTCTATTTTTTGCATCATCTGTCTTGTAATTACTTCTATATGTTTATCATTAATTTTAACACCTTGAAGTCTATAAACCTCCTGAACTTCATCTACTAAATAAGATGCCAGAGCCTCAACGCCCATAGCTGTCAAAATATCATGAGGAACTCTAGGACCATCGGTCAAGGTGTCTCCTTTTTTCACTTCATCTCCTTCTTGGACCGTAATATGTCTTCCTTTAGGAATGAGATATTCCTCAATATCTCCTTTTTCTGAAACTATTTCTAATCTTCTTTTACCTTTGTAATCTTTTCCCAATTGAACTTTACCATCAATTTCAGAAATAAACGCGTGTTCTTTAGGTCGTCTAGCCTCAAATAACTCAGCTACTCTAGGTAATCCTCCTGTAATATCTCTTAACTTAAATTCTAAAGGTATACGAGCTATTAAATCCCCTGCAAATACTTCTTCTCCATCATTAGCACTAAGAATAGCATCTACTGGTAGCTCATATGCAGCATTAGCACCAGAGGAATTTTTTAGAGTTTTTCCTGACTTATTTACAATTTCCATTCTAGGATTAAAATCTTTCATTTTAGGATTAGACTTAGACAATTGTGAATTTGATCTCCAATCTTTTACTCTTTTGGATGAAATTCCTGTTTCTTCATTCATGTCTTCTTGAATAGAAACACCTTCTAATAAATCTCTATATTTTATAATTCCAGATTTTTCTGATATAATAGGACGGGTATATGGATCCCATTCAACTAACTTATCGCCTTTTACAATCTTTGAACCATCTTTAAATAATAATCTAGCTCCTTTTGGAACTTTATTCTTAGATCTCTCTCTATTATTTGAATCTAGAACTACTATTTCAGCATCTCTACTCATTACAACATCTGACCCATTAGAATCTTTAATTATATTACCTTTAATTAACTTTAAGGTGCCTTCAATTGCACTATCTATACTTGATTGCTCAGTTTGTTGAGCAGCTCCTCCTATATGAAAAGTTCTCATAGTAAGCTGGGTTCCTGGTTCACCTATCGATTGAGCAGCTATTACCCCTACAGCTTCACCTTTATTAACCATAGTTCCTCTGGCTAAATCTCTTCCATAGCATGCCGCACAAACTCCTTCTTTCGTGTTGCATGTAAGCACAGATCTTACTGTTACTGAATCTATATCAGCATCTTCAATAGCAATAACATCGGACTCCATAATTAAATTACCATTTTTCACAATTATTTTAGAATTTGATGGATCTATAATTTCTTCAGAAGCTACTCTTCCTAATATTTGTTCTCCAATAGTTTCAATAATATCTGATCCTTCTATTATTGTTTTCTTAACAATCCCATTGGCTGAACCACAATCATCTTCAGTAATAATTACATCCTGGGCCACATCAACTAATCTTCTTGTTAAGTAACCTGAATTAGCAGTTTTCAGTGCGGTATCGGCTAAACCCTTTCTAGCTCCATGTGTAGAATTAAAATATTCTAAAACAGACAACCCTTCCTTAAAGTTTGATATTATAGGTGTTTCAATAATTTCTCCTGACGGCTTAGCCATCAAACCTCTCATAGCTGCCAATTGTTTCATTTGAGCAGTAGAGCCTCTAGCTCCTGAATCAGCCATCATAAAGACTGAGTTCATATCAACTCCAACGCCCTTAGCCATTTCTCCCATCATTGCATCTGTAACTTGGTCTGTACATTGTGACCAAGCATCAACTACCTTATTATATTTCTCTTGCTGCGTTAATAATCCATCACTATATTGTTGTTCATACTCTTTCACTAAATTAGCAGTTTTATTTACCATAGGTTTCTTAGCTTCAGGTATTATCATATCGTCTTTACCGAAAGATATTCCAGCTTTACAGGCTTCTGTAAATCCTATTTTCATTAGTCTATCAGAAAATATTACAGTTTCTTTCTGTCCACAATGCCTATAAACCACATCAATTAAATTACTTACTTCCTTTTTTTTGAGAGTTCTATTAATTAATTCAAACTTAATTTTAAAACTCTTAGGTAATATTTCGGATATAAGCATTCGACCTGCAGTTGTATCAACTATTTCAGAATATTCTTCTCCATTTTCGTTAATAGACATAAATCTAGCTTTTATTTTAGCATGCAAAGATAAATGCCCGGAGTTTAATGCATGTTTAATTTCTGCAACACTGCCAAAAATAGAACCTTCTCCTTTTTCTTTTTCATGCATTAAAGACATATAATATAAACCTAAAACAATATCTTGCGTAGGAACTATTATTGGTTTTCCATTTGCAGGACTTAATATATTATTGGTAGACATCATTAAAACTCTTGCCTCTAATTGAGCTTCTAATGATAACGGCACATGAACAGCCATTTGATCTCCATCAAAATCTGCATTAAAAGCTGTACAAACTAAGGGATGTAGTTGTATTGCCTTACCTTCTATAAGTACAGGCTCAAATGCTTGTATACCTAATCTATGTAGTGTCGGAGCCCTATTTAATAAAACAGGATGTTCCCTAATTACTTGCTCTAATATATCCCATACCTCAGGCTGTTCTTTTTCAACCATTTTTTTTGCAGATTTAATTGATGTAGCAAGACCATAAAGTTCTAATTTAGAATATATAAATGGTTTAAATAACTCTAAAGCCATTTTTTTGGGAATACCACATTCGTGTAATTTAAGCTCAGGACCTACTACGATAACGGACCTACCAGAATAGTCACACCTTTTTCCCAATAAATTCTGTCTAAATCTTCCTTGTTTTCCCTTAAGCATATCGGCCAGTGATTTTAACGGTCTTTTATTTGAACCAGTTATTGGTCGAGATCTTCTTGAGTTATCAAATAAAGCATCTACAGACTCTTGTAGCATTCTCTTTTCATTTCTAATAATAATATCAGGTGCTCTTAAATCTAATAACCTTTTTAATCTATTATTCCTATTTATTACTCTTCTATATAAATCATTTAAATCACTAGTAGCAAACCTTCCTCCATCCAAAGGAACAAGAGGTCTCAACTCAGGAGGTAAAATAGGAACTACATCTAAAATCATCCATTCCGGTAAGTTTCCAGAACTTATAAATGCCTCAACTAATTTCAACCTTTTAACATATTTTTTTCTTTTTATCTCTGAGGTAATAGTTTTAAGTTCTTCCCTCATCGAGTCTCTTTCTTCAATTAAATTTATATCTGATAGCATTTCTTTAATTGCTTCTGCCCCAATTGATGCTTGAAATTCTGAGCCAAATTCATCAAGAGCATCTTGGTGCTCGGCTTCAGATAGTAATTGATTAAGTTTTAAATCTGTAGTCCCAGGCTCCATTACAACAAAATTTTCGAAGTAAAGTATTTTTTCTACATCTTTCATAGCCATATCTAGTAATAAACTAATTCTAGATGGCAATGATTTTAAAAACCATATATGAGCTACTGGTGCAGCTAATGAAATATGGCCCATTCTATCTCTTCTTACTTTAGATTGAATTACTTCTACACCACATTTTTCACAAACTACTCCTCTATGTTTCATTCTTTTATATTTTCCACATAAACACTCATAATCTTTAATTGGTCCAAATATTTTTGCACAGAATAGACCATCTCTCTCGGGCTTAAAGGTTCTATAATTTATTGTTTCTGGTTTTTTAACTTCACCAAAAGACCAAGACCTTATTACATCTGGACTTGCTATGGATATTTTTATTTCATCAAAATTATTATTAATGCTTACTGGTTCAAAAACTTTTAAAAGTTTACTCATTATTTTTCTCTCTATTTGCTATAAATATTATTGTTTTTCTCTATTATTTAGCCCTACATTTAAACATAAAGCCTGCAATTCTTTAGTTAAAACATTAAATGACTCTGGTATTCCAGATTCAAAGCTATCTTCACCTCTGATTATAGCTTCATATACTTTAGTTCTTCCTGAAACATCATCTGATTTAACAGTTAACATTTCTTGAAGTGTATAAGACGCTCCATATGCTTGAAGAGCCCAAACTTCCATTTCACCAAATCTTTGTCCTCCAAATTGAGCTTTTCCACCTAGTGGTTGTTGAGTAACCAAACTATATGGACCAATAGATCTTGCATGAATTTTATCATCAACCAAATGATGAAGCTTGAGCATATAAACATAACCAACTGTAATTTGTCTTGAATATATTTCACCAGTTCTTCCATCAGTCAACGTGACCTGTCCTGATAAATCTCTCATGGCATTTCCTAATTGCTCATTAATATTTTCTTCATTGGCGCCATCGAAAACAGGGGTAGCCATAGGCACTCCCTTTTTAAGATTTCCTGCTAACTCCATCAGGTCTTCATCATTAATTTCTTTTTCTGCATTCTTCCATACTTTAGTTCCATATATTTTTTTAAATTTATCTTTAAGTTTTAAAGTACGCTGTTCCTTTTGATAATTATTAACTATAGAAGATATCTGCTTGCCCAAACCTGCCGAAGCCCATCCAAGATGTGTTTCCAAAATTTGTCCTACATTCATTCTTGACGGAACACCAAGTGGATTTAAAACTATGTCAACAGGAGTTCCATCTTCTAAATAAGGCATATCTTCCACTAAAGAAATTCGTGATATAACTCCTTTATTTCCATGCCTTCCAGCCATTTTATCTCCAGGCTGCAGCTTTCGCTTAACTGCTACAAAAACTTTTACCATTTTTAAAACCCCTGGTAATAGTTCATCTCCATCCTGAATTTTATCTACTTTTTCCTCAAATCTAATTTGAAGTCTTTTAATTTCATCATCAAATTCTTTTTTTAATGTTTCAATATCAGTCATAACTTTTTGATTTGAAACTACAAACTGCCAAGCTTGCCCAAGTGTAAATTTTGATAATTCATCATTATTAAGTTTTTGCCCCTTACTAAAACCCTTGGGTCCATCAATAGCTTTACTAGACAGTAATAAACCTTTCAGCCTATCATAAACATTATTTTCAATAATCCTTAACTCGTCATCTCTATCATCAGCAAATCTAGAAATACCCTCTCGTTCAATTTCTAATGCTCTTTCATCTTTATCAACCCCTCTTCTTGAGAACACTCTTACTTCAACAACTGTTCCAGAAACTCCAGGAGGTAATCTTAAAGAGGAATCTCTTACATCAGCTGCTTTTTCTCCAAATATGGCTCTTAATAATTTTTCTTCTGGAGTTGTAGGAGTTTCTCCTTTAGGAGTAACTTTTCCAACTAATATGTCATTAGAACTTACTTCTGCACCTATATACACGATTCCTGCCTCATCTAAATTTTTAAGTGCTTCTTCTCCTACATTAGGTATATCTCGACTTATTTCTTCTGGTCCAAGCTTTGTATCCCTAGCCATTACATCAAATTCTTCTATATGAATTGACGTGAATACATCTTCTTGAACAACTTTTTCTGATATTAATATAGAATCTTCATAGTTGTATCCGTTATAAGGCATGAAAGCTACTAAGACATTTCTTCCAAGAGCAAGTTCGCCCAAGTCAGTGGAAGGACCATCTGCAATAATATCGCCAGCATTTGCCCTGTCACCAACTTTTACAAGAGGTCTCTGATTAATTGCAGTATTTTGATTGGATCTCTGAAATTTAAGCAGGTTATATATATCTACACCTATTGTTCTCTCTGGATTATCTGGATCCTCTACACTTATTACTATTCTGCTAGCATCTACCTGATCTACATATCCTGATCGTTTAGCTGCAACTGCAGAACCAGAATCTGCTGCTACCTTAGCCTCCATTCCTGTTCCTACTAAAGGCGCTTCAGCACTTACAAGTGGAACAGCCTGTCTTTGCATATTAGATCCCATTAATGCTCTATTAGCATCATCATTTTCTAAAAAAGGAATTAGTGCAGCTGCGACAGAAACTAACTGTTTTGGTGATACATCAATATAATCAATATTTCTTGGATGCACCATTACAAAATCACCGTTTTTTCTGCAACTAACTAAATCATCTTCAAATTTTCCTAAACTAGTTAGTGTAGCATTTGCCTGTGCAATAGTATACCTACTCTCTTCCATAGCAGACAAATAAACTACTTCAGATGTAACTTTTTCTTGTTTTACAACTCTGTAAGGACTCTCAATAAAACCATATTTATTTATTTTTGCATGCGTTGCTAGGCTATTTATAAGACCAATATTTGGACCCTCAGGAGTTTCAATAGGACATATTCTTCCATAATGTGTTGGATGCACATCTCTTACCTCGAAACCAGCTCTTTCTCTGGTAAGACCTCCAGGCCCTAAGGCTGATACTCTTCTTTTATGAGTAATTTCACTTAATGGATTAGTTTGGTCCATGAACTGACTTAATTGTGAAGAACCAAAGAACTCTCGGATAGATGCCTGAGCTGGCTTGGAATTTATCAAGTCTTGCGGCATTACTGAATCTATTTCTGCAGATGACATTTTTTCTCTAACAGCTCTCTCCATTCTAGATAAACCAATACGATATTGGTTTTCTAAAAGCTCTCCTACAGACCTTACTCTTCTATTGCCAAGATGATCTATATCGTCAACTTCACCAATACCATCTCTTAGACCAATTAGAATTTTTAGCACTCCAATAATATCTTGCCTTCTTATCTCGGTAACCTTATCTTCTGCCTCTAATTCTAGTCTGTTATTTAGCTTAACCCTCCCAACGGCAGAAAGATCGTAACGCTCAGACCTTACCTC
>Ga0315316_10003155_pt1 | contig 11934 bp, 14 predicted proteins | sample M160m3416metaG_FD_203702 | JGI IMG/M metagenome (GOLD analysis project Ga0315316, IMG submission 203702) | Ammonia-oxidizing marine archaeal communities from Monterey Bay, California, United States - M1 60m 3416 | ecosystem: Environmental > Aquatic > Marine > Intertidal zone | place: USA...
AAAAAAAAGAAGACTTTAGATGATGGATTTAAAAAAAATAAAGTAGTCAATGAAGTTTTGGATAAAATTACTGTAATGCAACTCTATAGTCTAATTACCTCGAAAATAATTTCTTATGTTAATGGGGTTGTAAAAGCAGGAAAAGAATCTGTGGTATTTTGGGCAAAAGATCCTGAAGATAATGATATAGCATTGAAAATTTACCTGGTTACTACTTCAAATTTTAAAAAAAGAAGTCAATATGTTACTGGTGATCCTAGATTCACTAGTATCAAAAAAGGAACAAAAAACCTAGTTTATCTCTGGGCTAGAAAAGAATTCCAAAATATTTCAAAATGTTATGATTGTGGAATTTCTGTGGTAACCCCAAGACATGTCTCAAAAAATATCTTGATAATGGATTTTGAGGGTATTGATGGAAAACCTGAAAATACCTTATTGGAATCTGAAGTTGATGAAAATGATTACCGACAATCTATTGATTTGATTTCAGACTTATTCAAAAAAGCAAAATTGGTCCATGGTGACTTTTCAGAATATAACATATTCAAAACTAAAAAAGGTCTAAAATTGTTTGATCTGGGATCTGCAGTTGATACAACACACCCCAATACAATGAATTTTTTGAAAAGAGACATTAATAACATAACCAACTTCTTTGTAAAACGAGGATTAACAGTAGAAAACCCTGCTGACATTCTTGAAAGGATAACAAAATGAGCTTTGAAAAATTAATTAGAATTCCCATAGAAAGAATTGGTGTTATTATAGGAAAATCTGGTATCACTAAACGTCAAATAGAAAAAAAATGTCATGTTGATTTGAATATTGATAGTGAAACTGGTGAAGTAATGATTACTAGTGATAAAATTGATGGAGACATAAGTCCATTCAAAGCAGTTGAAATTATTTCTGCTATGGGTAGAGGATTTTCTCCTGAAAATTCACTGCGACTTTTACGTGGAGAAAATAGTTTACATGTTATTGATTTACGTGAATTTGGTGGTAAATCTCCTGATCAAATTGAGCGCATTAAAGGAAGAATTATTGGTGAAAATGGAACAGCTAGATTAAACATTGAAAATTTGACTGGTGCTACAATTTCTGTTTATGGTAGAACTGTTGGAATAATTGGAGAACCAAATCAATTACGTTTAGCAGTTGATGCAATATCATCATTATGTAGTGGTAGCATGCATGGTCCTGTTTACAGTAAACTAGAATCTGCTAGAAGAAGAGAAAAAGCTGATAAAGCACTATTGTGGGAAAATCAAGATGTCTTCTAAGGAACAATTTAATCAAATTTCTCCTAGTGAATTCTTTTATCGTAATCGTGATCTTGCAGGATTTAGTAATCCTACTCGTTCATTATACACTGCAGTACGTGAATTTGTTGAAAACTCTCTTGATGCATGTGATCATAGTGGTATTTTACCTAATATTCATATGACCATTAAAGCTGTAGACTCTGAAAAACCTGATCCAAAACATTACATTTTAACTGTCAAAGACAATGGACCTGGAATTGAATCTAAATACGTTCCATTAGCTTTCGGAACTGTTCTCTACGGTTCAAAATTTGGTCTTAAACAAGCTCGTGGAATGTTTGGTTTGGGTGCGACCATGGCAATTCTTTATGGTCAAATTACCACAAACAAACCTGTAATTGTGAAAAGCAGTACTGATGGTAAAACTCAAGATCATTTTGAAATGTTACTAGATATTCAAAAAAATAAACCTGTAATTCAAAAACATGTTAAAAAAGAAATCTCTGAAACTGGATTGAGTGTTAGTATATGTTTAGAGGGTGATTATTCCAAAGCAGGCACAAAAATTCGTGAGTATGTTAAACAAATCACTTTGATTACTCCATATGCTACAATGACTTTTGATGATCCTAAAGGCGAAAAAATCAAACAAAATAAAATCATTCGTTCAATGCCACCTTCACCAACAATAATTGCACCACATCCATACGGAATTGATGTTGAAACAATACGACGTATGTTGGTTGATACTCATTATCAAATACCAATTGTTGATGATAAAATGATTGAAAAAGTTAGAAAAGAACTTGGAATGTCAAAAAATAAATTTAGTTATGCTGACATTATGAAAAAAACTGTTAAAAAATGGAAATCTCTTACTCGTTCTGTTCGAGTTGTCATTTCTTTAATGTCATTTCTTGAGGCTGATTTTGAAAAACTTCAAAAAATTAGAATAGAAGATGTTGATATTGGTAATAATAAATTAACATACTGGGATTATGGTGAGTCTCAAACAATTGCAGTGGATATGGACCCTGAAAGTCCTTACTATAAACAATTAGCAAATACTGTTCAAGGTGAATCACTAACACATTTTCTAACAAAACGATTTCAAAGAGTTGGACCAACTGCCGCAAATGAATTTTGTAAATTTGCAAAATTTAAACCTGAAACTAGAATTGGAAATATGAACAATCAAGATTTGGTAAAACTTAGTGATGCATTACAGACATATGAAGGATTTCGTGCACCAGATCCAACGTGTCTTGCTCCTTTAGGTGCTGAACCTCTTGAAAAAGGAATTACCAGATTTTTTGAGCCTGACTTCAAAGCAGTTGTACAAAGAACAGCATCTGCATATTCTGGATTTCCTTTTATTATTGAAATGGGCATCGCGTATGGTGGAAATATTCAATCACGTGGAACTAAAGTTTACAGATTTGCAAATCGTATACCTCTGTTATATGATGAAGGAAGTGATGTTGTGCTAAAAGTTGTGAATGATACTGATTGGGGTAGATACAAAGTCAAAAATGATTCTGCACCTATGGTCATTGTTTCTCATATTTGCTCAACACGAGTCCCATACAAAACTGTAGGAAAAGAAAATGTTGCAGATCGTCCAGAAATTGAAAAAGAACTCAGATTAGCACTTCAATTTCTATCAAGAAAACTTTCTGGATATATGTCTAAAAAAGGTCAGGCTGAAATGGCAAAGAAACGTGCTAACCTATATTCAAAATATTTACCACTTGTTGCCCAATTTTGTACTGAATTGTCTGGAAATAAGAAAGAACCAAACTATAAAAAAATGATTAAAGAGGAGATTAGTATTGAAGAAAAAACAGACTAAACAAGATAAACTCAATAAAACAAAGGATCTAATAGAACTTCTCAAAAAACATGGTGCACAAGTTTATGAGGATCTTGAAAATGGTGAATTTCCAAAATTTTCAATTCCAAATCGTTCGATTAGTAACATAATTTATGATAAGAAATTAAGACAGTATGTACTAGGAACTAATACGTCCTTAAGAAGTTCAAGAAATAGTTCTCAATTACGTTCATTCACTCAATTACTGTGGCTCGCATTTTTCGCTAACAAATTGACTCATGAAAAAAAATCATCTACTCTTCGAGATGTTTATTATTCTTCTCAAGCCTTTGCAGTAGATTTTGAAGATCAAGGTGAATCTGACAATATCATTGTTGATTTAGAAGCCGTCTTATCTCAACCTCGAGAAGACTTCTATGTATTTCCTGAAGAGAGAAGTAGTATTTTTGGTGACTTGACAATAGAATATACAATTCCTGGTTATGAAGGAAAAACACAAAATCTTTCTAGTCATCCTGATGGATATGCAATTGGTCCAAGTATGACTTCTGCAGAATTAATAGACACTAGTGCTGAACTTGTAATTGCTATAGAAAAAGGTGGGTTGTTTACTAGATTCGTTGAAGAACAAGTTGATAAAAAATTTAAATCGATAATTATCAATACTGGAGGTCAAGCTCCACGTTCAACTCGTACCTTGTTAAAACGTTTACATGATGAAATGGGATTACCCGTTGTAATCTTGACTGATGGTGATGTGTATGGAGAACATATTGCGATGGTTATCAAGTCTGGTTCAGCAAACGCTGCGCATCTAAAAGGACTAACTGTTCCTGATGCAAAATGGATGGGTGTATGGGCAACAGACATTGATAAATTCAAACTCCCTACAATTCCAATGACTGAATCTGATATCAAACGTTGTTATGACCTGTTGAAAGATCCAAGATACCAAGAAGGATTATGGAAAAGAGAACTTGAAGTATTCATAAAGATTAAGAGAAAAGCAGAACTAGAAGCATTTTCTAAATATGGTCTTAATAACATCACCGAAAAATATCTGCCTAAAAAATTAGAAGAATCAAAGAGCTTCTGATGTTTTAATTCTTAATGTCAAAACACCGTTTCTATATTTGAAATCTCCAATTTCCATTTCTTTTGGTCCTTCAATTTGTACTTCTTTAGAAAATCCTTGTGAACCCCTAATGTATAGAATTCCATCAATTAATCTGACTGCAATTTTATCTTCAGGACCTGGAACTTCCGCAACAAAAACTGTTTCGTTATCACCTTTGATTAAATCATACACCCAGTTCTTTGTTTCTTGTTCTCTTGCAGCAAACTTTGGTTTTTGAGTAATAATCATTTTCTTAATGACTTTAGTCCAATAAACTATTGTTATCAATGCAATTCCAATTAATATGAAACTGACAAATCCATTATCTGCTCGTAATGACATTGCATATACTACTCCAAAGAAAACTAGTAAAATTATAGGTATGACATAATTTAGCGATTTTTCAGTTGGTTGTGTTGCATTTGCATATTTACTCAATACACACAAAATTAGTTTTACCAAATATAAAGCATCTTTGATTTTTATAGGCAGAATCCTATCTGTAACTGTTGACTGAAAACCCTCCAAAAAAAATTACGACAAAGGAAATTATTGCCAAAGGCTCCTTAATTGCAATATTAATCTCTGTTCCTACATTAATTGCATTTTTTGCCATATGGGTTATTACTGCTGATTTAATTTTTGGGGCAATCGCCGGATTAATCACTAATTTTCTTGCGTTAGGTATTTCATTTAAAATAGTTAATAAGAAATTTACCAAAAAAGCAAAAAATGATTTTGAATTATAGTTGTTGAAATGAACCTCACAGAAATAATTAAAACTCTTGTAACTGAAATAAAATTAACAGAAATTCAAGCAAAAATATTTCTACACATTGTGATGCATGGTAGAATGAATACCATCCAAATCTCAAACGACTTACATATTTCGCTTGATGATGCGACTCAAAACTCAAAAAAATTAGTTATGTTAGGTGGATTTATTGATATGCCTAATGATGAATTTGAGGCAATGCATCCTAGATTTACGGCAGTCAATATGTATAGAAAAATGTGTGAAAGAGAACAAAAAGAGTTCAAGAAAAATCTTAATATTGATAATATTGGTGTTGCACTAGAAGTGTCTTATGATGATGCAAGGACTAAATATAACAAAAAAAAGTGAAAAATTATGAGTGAAACACCATCTGAGACTACAAAAACTCCAGAAATTTACAAATGTTGTGATAATCCACAGATAACATATCTTGCTCCTGTTAATATCAACATTGATGAAAAAACTATTGGTTCTGTAGATGTTTGGAGGTGTGCTGCATGTATGAAAGCATTTTGTGAAGAGAAAACATTGGGAATTGATTCCATTACTGATATTGTTGGAATGCCACGAATTGAGGATGATGAAAAATGGGCTGTTATTGTAAGTAAATTACAAAAGGGTAAAGACAAATGGAAACTAGTGAAATTAAAACAAAATGGTATGATAAAATTTGAAACTGCTGATGAAAAACTCATTGATCTAAAAATTGAGGATCACAAAATTGTTGATGATTTTCATTCAAGTTTTCTTGTATTAGATCATATCCACACTGCAGTTGAAATTTAATCTTGAAAATCACTGTAAATATTCAAGAAATTACTGGGACTCAAATGGCTGCAAAGATTATTGGCAATTTCATTGTTGATGTACATTCATTTCCTTTTACTGGAATTGCATTTGGAAGGATTGGAGGTCAAAATATAGGAGTAAAACTTGCTGAAGATGTAGAAAAAAATATCAAAGATTTAGGTTATGATATAGATACTGTGATTGATACATTGCAAAAAAATCTCATTCAGGGTGATCTTAATCTACCTGAAGAATTAAAACGAGAATCTTTTGCTGATGATTAAAATTCTGCTTCTTCTAATGCCTTTTCACACGAGCATGATTTTGAAGCAGGAATTTTATCAATTAATACGGTAAGAAGTTTTTTTGTTAATTCTACATTTTTTGATAATGTTTCAATAACTTCCTTTGCAGTGACAGGTTTTTCTGCCCAAACATCATAATCTGTTATTGTTGAAATTGATGCATAACAAATTTGTGCCTCTCTTGCTAATTGACATTCTGGAACAAGTGTCATACCTATAATCTCTGCACCTGTACTCTTATAGAATTTTGATTCTGCTTTTGTTGAAAATCTTGGTCCTTCAATACAGACATACGTTGCTTCCTTGTGAATTTTTAGTTTTTGTTCATTTGCAACATCTAAAATCGCTTTTTGCAATTCTGGACAGAATGGGTCTGCAACTGAAATGTGTATAACTCTACCATCTTCTGAAAATGAACCTGTTCGTGATTTTGTAAAATCTAAAAATTGAGTTGGTAATGCGAAGTCTTGTGGTGCAAATTCTTCTTTCAAACTTCCAACTGCTGATGGTGCAATAATTCTTTTTACTCCTAATTCTTTGAATGCCCAGATGTTTGCTCTATAATTTATCATATGTGGTGGAATTGTATGCTTCTTTCCATGTCTTGGTAAAAATGCAATTTTCCTATCATTAAATTCTCCAATTGTTATTGAATCAGATGGTTTTCCATATGGTGTTTCTATTGTAATTTCTCTCGGATCTTCTAATAATCCTGAATCATAAATTCCGGTACCGCCAAAAATACCAATCTCTGCTGATTCTATCATTAGTATTCTACCAATGATTCTATTCTATATTCTTTAATTTTATCTTGTCCGTTTAATTCAAGTAATTCTATAATAAATGCAAATCCAATAACAATTCCTTCAATTTTCTCAATCAATTTTGCTGCAGCTTTTGCGGTTCCTCCTGTTGCAAGTAAATCATCACAAATGAGAACTCGTTGTCCTTTCTGAATTACATCTTTTTGAATTTCTAATGATGCTTTTCCATATTCTAATGTGTATGATGTTTTGACAATCTTTCCAGGTAATTTCCCTGGTTTCCGTAAAAGAATCATTGATTTGTTATACTTGAGTGCTAATGCACATGCTAAGATGAACCCTCTAGACTCTATTCCTGCAAAAACATCTACATCATTTGGATGAAACTTTTTACTAAATTCATCTACAACAAATGAAAGTGCAGATGGGTCGCCTAGAATTGGTGAAAAATCTCTGAATAAAATTCCTTTTTTAGGAAAATTAGGGTAATCTGTAATTTTGTCTTTTAGATTCATAAACTTAGACGAAAAATTGAGAAATAAAAACCGTTAGTTGATCAATTTATTGTGACTTTTGTGGAAATCTCTGTTATTCCATCGTTAGCTATAATCTCATATTCTCCAAATTCAATTTCTCTTGGAATTTTCCATATTGTAAGATAATCTCCCGTATTCGTTGCAACAATATTTAATCTGTCTACTATAACGCCATTTGAATCAAATATACTTAATGTTATAGTTGATGACTCTCTTGCTCCTGAACCTGAAATATTCATCATATCATTAGAATTATAAATAATTTTATCTGTAAGTATGGAAAATTCACTTTCTATTCCTACAACAAGGAATTTTGAGTCATTGAAATTTCCTCCACTCTTTACATCTATTACCCACTCCCCAATTACTGCGTCGCTTGGAATCCTAATATTATCTATTTTGAAAACTCCTGATTTATCTGAAAATGTTTGAATTTTCTTAATTATTCTATCATTAGGATCACTGATGGTTATATCCAATAACACATTTGTCCCACCTGTTTTTCCAAGAATTAAGATCTGTTCTCCAGCTTTATATTCATCTCGTGTTGTTTGGACTTGAATTGCTCCTGAACCTGTTGTTAGCCCAATTGTAAATATTCCACTTCCTGAACTTTCTCCTCTTTTTGCATTAAATGTATAAGATCCATTTGTATAACCACTGATGTCAATTTCATATACTTCTTTTCCATCAGGTCCTAAATTAATTGTGTCTGAAAATTTTTCTCTATCTGCAGAATCAATGACGATTATTGATACCTGGGCATTCGTTGGACCTTGAATTGTAATTTCTACTATTTCTCCAGAGTTGAAATTCAATTTTGAGGGCTTTACAATTATAATCTCTTCAGGTTCCTGTCCTACGCCGAATATTGTAATTCCTTCTTCTTCCTCTTGGTATGTAGTTAAAACATAAGTCCCTTCAACAGAGCCTCTAGGAATATCTATTTGTAAATCAATTTTTCCTGTCTCATCAACCAAAATGGTTTTTGAGAAAATCTCTGTACCTATCGAATCTTCTAAAATAATTGACATATCCTTATTTGGTAATGCTATTCCTGTAAATGATACTGTATCTCCTGATTCATACATTGAAAATTCTGGTATAATGTTTATTACACGTGCACTAATTACTTCTAGATTTCTTAATGCTTTAGTTTTACCATCACTTATCTCAAGCGCAATAGTTGATAACTCTAAATCAGGCAAAAATAATACGTCGAAAGTCCATTTACCATCAAATTTAGATTCAATAGTATCTATAGAGACAATATCGCCATTTAGATATTTCATTGTTACTGTTAATGTTGTATTTGGTGTTGCTGTTCCTTCAAGAATGATCGATTCTCCACGTTTAATCTGTTGTGGAGTATTTCCAAGTGATAATTTCATGTCTTCAGAAATTTCCCTGTTTGTTAATTGTAGAATTCTAAGACTAATTGATTTTTCATTACCTCCTGAATCTTGTAAACTAAATTCTGCTCTTTCATCGTTATCTACATTTGGAACTTTAGAAGTGAAAAATATTCTTCCATCTACATCAATTTTGACTGTCCTATCAAATTTTCCTTCAATGTAGAAATCAAGTGATTCATTTGGAACAAATTTCTCTCCAATTACTCTGAAATCTGAATTTGCACTAGGTTTCTCGGGAATAAATCTAAAAGTAGATTCATCCTTTATCCCTATAATTCCAGATTCATTCAAATCATATCCATTTTGTGTTATTTCAGATTTCGTAACTTTTACAGTTGCAGAACTAATTATTTCCCCATTTGCATTTACTGCTTTCCAATTAATTATTGGATTTTGTTTTGTAGTTTTGATTCCAAATTTAACTCCTTCACCTGGATTAATCTCCTTTTGAGATGTAAAAATAATTACTCCTTGCGGTGTATTTTTACCCATCCATCCTTTTTCTGTTTTGAAAGATTTAAATTCATTTTCTTCACTTAACCAAATTCTAACAGAATCAATACTGTCTGAATTTCCTCTACTATTTTTTAATTCCAGTATGGTTGAATTCTCAAATCCTGTACTTGTAGCAATGATCTCATCAGCAAAACTATTCTCCAGATTTGATATAAAAATAATTGATGAAATTAGTAAAATTGAAAACAACACAATTGAATATGAGCCCATCACAATAATCTTCTATTATCTACAATTAAATCTTAATGAGAAATGATTCGTGAAATTTTGAATCTTATGCAACTTGTGTTGTTTTCAGTTCATATGGGTTTTCTGACCACCATTTACTGTACAACTGGGAAATTTCATTCATATCTGAATCGCTTAGATATTTTCCATCTGACATATCTGAAAATGTTTGAATTTCATCTTCACTAATCACTGTTGGAAATACTGATGAAATTCCTTGTTTTGATAAAATAAATTTTATTGCTAACTCTGTAATGGTTAGTCCATTTCTATCTGCTATTGGTTTTAATTCTTCAACTTTTTTTAATGAAGCTTTAATCCATTCTCCTTTACGCACTGAACGATGATCTTTTTCATCGATTTTTGTGTCTGCATTCACTTTACCCGTTAAAATGCCGGATGCATCTGGAACTCTAACTAAAATCCCAACATCATTTTCTATACCTGACTTCAATAATTCATTTCCTGGAGTTTGTTCTAAAATATTAAAAACAGTTTGAACCGCAGTAACATTTTTTCTCTTCATTGATTTTAATCCTTCTTCGGTCCACCCTATTGCAGGTCCTAGTGCAATCTGATATGTTTTAATTTTTTCTTCTTCAACTAATTTATCTAGCATATTAAAAATTAAATCATCTTTAATATGATTTAATTTTGGATTATGTAATCCATACATATCTACATGATCTGTTTTTAATCTATCCAAACTGTTGTTTAATGCTTTACGAGTAAATTCTTCATCAAATTGTTGTGGTAATTCTGTATGGCCAATTTGTTTTACTTGTTCAAAATCATAACCATATTTCGTTGAAATTATCACTTCGTTTCTCATGTCTTTGAATGTCTCTCCAATCAATCTCTCACTTTTCCCTTTTCCATACATATCTCCCGTCTCAAAGAAATTTATTCCACAATCATATGCTTTTTTCAACATTCTTTTAGCTTCGTCTTCGTCAATCTCCTTTCCCCACCAATTTAATGCAATTGTCCAAGCTCCAAAACCAATTTCTGAAACTTTTATTCCACTTTTACCTAATTTCTTATATTTCATTTGACAATCTCCTTGAATTGCTGTAATTTCTTATCAATTTCATTATCTCTCAAACTTGATTCCCCTTCTTGAAAATTAGAATTTAATTCTATCCAAGATTTGCATCCTGAAAATTCTGGTTTTAATGGTAAACTAAATTCTGGAATTTTTATTGTTCTTAGAAACACTGCTTTCATTGGTTTTTCCGGCATCCAGTTTCTTCTTTCTTGAATATATGAATCACTCCACACATGAAATGATGATAAATTATTGATTACATTATTAGATTTTACATCTTTTTCATACAACACTTCTGCATATGATGATATCCTGTTAAACCCTTCATCTGGTTTGTTATCCAACACTTCATTTAGAAAATCATGAAATTCAGGCTTGACATGTTTTGTTTCTTGATGCTCCCATGTTGAAAATAAAAAAAATTTTTTAGATTCGATGTTGAACCCTGATGCTGTTTCTAAAATACCTCCTTTTCTTAAAATCACAGTTTGTTTTCCTTGTTCTAGGGCCTTGACAACCGTTGCCCATTCTTTTAATGCATTCATCATCCAAGACTTGTAATTATAGGAACTATATCTTTTTTCACACAAACAATCATTGGTGTATCTTCCTTGATGAATGCCGAAACTTTTGTTCCTCTGAGTTCCATCACCATATCTTGGAAAATATTTAGATTATCTGATTCAAATGCTAACATGAAATCCTGATCATGTATTCCGAAAGAGTATGTTGTGTTTAGTTCAACTTGTGGATATTTTTGGCTAACTTTGATATGCTCGTCCATCATCTGTTTTCGTTGTTCAAGAGGAAGAAGATACCACTCTCTTGTTTTGATAAATGGATAGACTACTGCATATTTTTTTGCTTCTAATCCTCCTACAAATGAGTGAATTCTATTTGTCTGCGCATAAATTGATGGTCGTGTTGATGAGAAATACACTATAGAGGGCGTGATATATTTTCCAACCACTGTCAAATATATTTTTGAAATTGTTTCTTGAATATCTTCTATTGATTCAGACATACACCAAATTAAAAAATCAGCATCATCTCTTAATCCTAATGTTGAATATGTTCTAATCTTTACTGGAGCATTTTCTAAAATGTTTTCCAGTTCCCTTGCAGATTCTTCTTTTGCTAAATCAGCCATCCATCTCCATTTTGGATCTATTTTGAAAAATGAAAAACTAAAAAAATATCTCTTATTTTCTTCAGACATGTTCACTCATTTGTTGTCTAATATTTAAAATAATTTTTGATTCTATTGTTTGGCTTCTTCTAAAACCCAATCATAACCACGTTTTTCAAGTTCTTGTGCAAGAGATGCATCTCCACT
>Ga0315316_10003162_pt1 | contig 11924 bp, 9 predicted proteins | sample M160m3416metaG_FD_203702 | JGI IMG/M metagenome (GOLD analysis project Ga0315316, IMG submission 203702) | Ammonia-oxidizing marine archaeal communities from Monterey Bay, California, United States - M1 60m 3416 | ecosystem: Environmental > Aquatic > Marine > Intertidal zone | place: USA...
AATTAATTAAAACAAAAGTAGCAATATATTGATTTAATCCAGCCCATGGTGCTGATAAATACAACGCTGTGCCTAAACTAAAAAATATAGCATAGGTTAATTTTCTTCCAAGAAAATCTGATGATGAAGCCCAAAAGATTCTACCAATAATATTTGCAAAAGATAATAAAGCACCGAACCCAGTTGCAACCGCCCCTATAATAAGCGGATCAAAACTACTTTTTGCTATTTCCTGAAACATAGGTTTTGCCACAGCTAGAACTCCAATCCCGGCAGACACATTTAAACAAAGCACACCCCATAAAAACCAAAATTGAGATGTTTTATGTGCAACATTAACATGCACATGATTATTCGAAATCATTGTTGAAGATTTTTTAGTTTCAGCAGGGTTCCATCCTTCAGGTTTCCATCCTTCAGCAGGAATACGGTAACCAAAGGCGCCAATAGTCATAGAAGCTACATAAATACATCCCATAATAAAAAATGTTTGAGCAACCCCATATGAACTAATTAAACTATCACCCAATGGCATTCCAATCATTGCGCCGCCGCCAAAACCCATAATCGCCATACCAGTTGCTAAACCTCTTCTATCCGGAAACCACTTAATTAAAGTTGATACAGGAGAAATATAGCCTAGTCCTAAACCTATTCCTCCAATTACCCCTGCCCCTAGCCAAATTAACCATAACTGATGAAGTGAGGCACCTAATCCTGTAATCATTAAACCGCCACCCCAAGCTATAGCTGCTGCAAAACCAGCTTTTCTCGGACCAGCTTTTTCAAGCCAATGGCCAAAAAGCGCAGCAGACATTCCAAGAAAAACAATTGCAATTGCAAAAGTCCAAACAACATCACTCCTTAACCAATCACATGAAGTTGTAAATATTCTTTCTACAAAAGTTACAGAAGATGCACATTCAGTTCCAACTAATTTTGTAAGCTCTGGCCAAAAAATACTAAAGCCATAAATCATACCAATAGAAAGATGAATAAATAGAGCTGCCGGTGGCACCATCCATCGATTAAAAGCCTTATCGGCAATAATTTTATCTTTTGCTAATATGTCAAACATAAATAAATTCCTTGAAATTCATAAAACATTAATCATAAGCTATTTTTTACTAATTTTCTTAGCCTTTTTAATAAAATTTTTGTCATATAATTGTCATATAAATGTCATAATATAAAAAATTATATTTTAAGGTTAGATGTATGGCAGCCAATATACTTATAGTAGAAGATGAAAGCTCAATATTAGAACTAATTTCATTAAACCTCCATCAAGCTGGTTTTAACCCAATTCGTGCCATTAGCGCTGAATATGCCAATAATTTAGTAAAAGAGACAATACCTGATTTAATAGTGCTTGACTGGATGCTCCCCGGTATGGATGGAATTGAATTTGCGAAAAGATTAAGAGCAAATTCAGAAACTAAAAATATTCCAATTATTATGTTAACCGCAAAAAGTAATGAAGATAACAAAATAAGAGGTTTAGATGTTGGAGCTGATGATTATCTAACAAAACCTTTTAGTCCAAAAGAATTAGTAGCTCGAATAAAAGCATTACTTAGAAGAAGAAGTCCAGAACTAATAAATGAGCCTATAACAATTGATGGATTAGTTCTTGATCCCAGTTCACATAAAATTCAAGTTGATAATAAAAATATAAACATGGGCCCAACTGAATTTAAATTACTACATTTTTTTATGAAAAATACTGATCGAGTTTATAGTAGGAATCAAATTTTAGACAAAATTTGGGGAAGTAATTCGGTAATAGATGATAGAACAGTTGATGTTCATATAAAAAGATTAAGAAAATCTTTAAATCATTCTGGTTATGATAAATTAATACAAACAGTTCATGGAACTGGTTATAGGTTCTCTAAAGAATAGGTAATAAATAAAATTAAAATACTAATTATAATTTAAATTAATAGGTCCAAAATTTTGCAAGATATCCGATGGAGCACATTCTGGTTTTTTTTAATAGAAATATTATTGTTTCTAATTATTTCTAATATTTATTCAATAAAATCTGGATTAATTTTCTGTTTGATCTTCATGAGCTTTTATATAATTTTACATGCATATTGGATTTATAAACTTTCAAAATGGCTTGATGATCCTTCATTATCAAATCTTCCTCATGGAACTGGTGTTTGGCAAAATATCTTTACTAAACACTATCAAACCTTTAAAAATAATAAAAAATCAAAAAAAGAACTTGTTTCTGCATTAGATCAATTTACACAAGCTGCAGAGGCTTTAATGGATGGAGTTGTTGCTTTAAATGAAAATAATGAAATTATTTGGAGCAATAAAAAAGCTCAAATAATGCTAAATTTAAACACTAAAAAGGATACTGGGCAACCTATTAACTATATTTTCAGAAATACAGATTTAATTAACTACCTTGAAAAATCAGATTATGAAGAATCAATTAAAATAAATATAGGGGCTAATTTTGATAAAGCGATTGAAATAAAAATTTTACTTTTTGGAGAAAAACAAAAAGTTTTAATTGCCAAAGATATAAGTCAAACAATTAAAATTGAGGCCAACAGAAAAGAATTTATTTCAAATGTTTCTCATGAATTAAAAACTCCGCTTACTGTTATTTCTGGGTTTATAGAAACATTGGGGAGTATGGCTATATTAAATAATAAAGAACATAAAAATATATTGAAAATGATGGATAATCAAGCTCATAGAATGACAAAACTTGTAGATGATTTATTATTGCTCTCAAATGTTGAGTCTAATCTATTTCAGAACCGATCTGAGAAACTACAAATTAGTACAATTATTAAAAAAATTAAGAAAAATATTTCAGCATTAGATACCAAAAAACATAAAATTAAATATCTTATTAAAGAAAATCTTAATATATATGGGTCAAAAAAAGAAATAGAAAGTGCTTTTTTAAATTTAATTACTAATGCAATAAGATATACTGAAAAAAATGGTTCTATATCTATTAGTTGGGGGCTAATAAATGGATTACCTATTTTTGAAGTTAAAGATAATGGATTTGGAATTGAAAAAAAACATATAAATAGAATTACAGAGAGGTTTTATAGAGTTGACCCAGATAGAAGTAGAGATTCCGGCGGTACTGGCCTTGGCTTATCAATAGTAAAAAATATTATGAAGCAACACAATGGAGAATTAAAAATTTCTAGCGATATAAGTAAAGGAAGTTCATTTAAATTAATTTTTAATAAAGAATCGATTATTTAGTTAAGAATGAAAATTCTAATTCTTATTTGTACCCTTCTCATTTATAGCTGCTCTGGCTCAACTCTTCAAAAAAAAGATTCGACTCAATATGACAAAGGATCAATTAATCAATTTGGTAAATCAGATTTTGATCGTATGGCTGATTATGAAATTAGAGAGAATATAGAAAGTTTAAAAATATTAATGTTGAAATTCTATAAAAAAAATCCTAATCAATTAAAAAAAAGCACTTCTGATAATGCTGAAAAAATGACCAATTGGGTATTTAATGGTGATCATAATTGGAAATTTAAAAAAATAAATAATGCTCAAGATATAAATGCATTAAATCAAGTTTTTGATGATGACTTTAAAGGCGATAGAGTTTTATCCTTAATAACTGGCCTATATACTATGCTTATAAAAGCTCATGGAAATAAAAAAGAATTTTATATTTTTGATTCGTTAGATCCGCAAAAAATTTATAATGCTTCAAGGAATATTGAAATAATTGTTTGGAAATTAGCATCAAAAAAAAATAAAGAAGGAAAACCCTACCTTATATCCAATGAAATTAATTCTTCAGAATCTAATCTATCATTTGAAAGAGAATTTGGAAAAATGATAGGACGTACGGATTATTTTGCATTTACCTTATCAGAAAAAACGGAAAGAGCTGTAACAAGAGTTATACAAAATTTTACTACAGGAATATTTTTACCTTTTTAATTATAGAAGGATTCTTTCAATACCACCCTTAGTAACTTTATCAACATATTCTTCTAGCCATTTATCTCCTAAATTATGTTTTGCAAGCTCTACTACAATATAGTCTGCGGTTGTATTTGTATCATCTCCATATCTTGCTAAACCTTGAAGACATGAAGGGCATGATGTAAGAATTTTTACAGGCTTCTGCAAGTCCGTTGTTTTTGGTAATTCTTTTAATCCTTTTTCTATTTCTTCTTGCTTCCTCATTTTTACTTGAGACGCAACATCAGGCCTAGCTACTGCAAATGTACCTGATTCACCGCAACACCTATCGTTTAGAGGTACTTCTTGATCCATTAATGAATTTGTAACCTCAGTTGGCGAATAAGTTTTCATGGGGCTATGACATGGATCATGATACATATATTGTTGGCCATTAATTCCTTGCATCTTAACCCCTTTTTCCATTAAATATTCATGGATATCAAGTAATCGACAACCTGGGAAAATTTTTTCAAATTCATATTTTTGTAATTGATCCATACAAGTGCCACAAGAGACAATAACTGTTTTAATATCTAAATAATTTAAAGTATTTGCAACCCTATGAAATTGAACTCTATTATCAGAAGTTATCTCTTGGCCTTTATCATGATCACCTGAAGAAGTTTGTGGATAGCCACAACATAAATAACCTGGAGGCAGAACTGTAATTGATCCAACTTTATATAGCATTGCTTGAGTAGCTAAACCAACTTGAGAAAATAATCTTTCAGAACCACATCCAGGAAAATAAAATACAGCTTCAGAATTTTCATCGATTTTATCTATATTTCTTATAACTGGAATTACTTTATCATCCTCAATTCCTAATAATCCCCTAGATGTCTTAGTTGGCATATTTTTTGGCATAGGTCTATTCATAAAATGAATTACTTGGGTCGTAATTGAAGATTTTCCAACTGTCGATTCTGGTGAATTTTTTGAAAAATTAATTAAACCAATCTTTTTAAATATAGAATGTCCCCATATCTGAATTTTATAGCCAATATCCACCATAAACTTTCTCATCAATTTAATTGTAAGAGGATCTTTTAAATTTAAATAAGTCATGGCCATTAAATTACCAGGGCTAAAATGTTTTTTATTCTGAACCCTTAAAAAATTACGCATAGCTATGGACACATCACCATAATCAATATCTACTGGACATGGTGAAAGGCATTTATGACATACAGTACAATGATCAGCTACATCATTAAATTCATCAAAATGTTTAAGTGAAATTCCCCTTCTAGTTTGTTCCTCATAAAGAAATGCCTCAATTAATAATGATGTTGCTAAAATTTTATTTCTAGGGCTATAAAGAAGATTTGCTCTAGGAACATGCGTTGTACATACTGGTTTACACTTACCACACCTTAAACAACCACTTATTGATTCTGCAATTTCACCAATTGCAGATTCCTCCATAATGATTGACTCTTGTTCAAGTAAGCCAAAACTTGGGGTATAAGCATTACTTAAACCTGAACCGGGCATTAATTTACCTTTATTAAAATGCCCATTTGGATCAACTTTTGATTTATAACTTACAAATGTATTAATTGTAGAATCATCTATAAACTCCATTTTTGTAATGCCAATACCATGCTCACCAGAAATAACACCATCTAAACTTTTAGCTAAATTCATTACACGGGCAACGGCTCTATGAGCATCTTTCATCATTTCATAATCATCTGAATTTACTGGTATATTGCTATGAACATTCCCATCGCCTGCATGCATATGTAAAGCAATAAAAACACGAGACTTTAAAACTTCTTGATGAATTTCATTTATCCTTTTAAAAATTAATTCGAAATCACGACCAGAAAAAATTTCATTTAAAGGTTTTTTTAGCTCTAATTTCCATGAAATTCTAATTTGATGAGATTGAATAGTCTCAAATAAACTTAAATTACTATCTTTTTCTTCTATAAAATTTTCAAGCTTATTAACTTCAACATCAAGATTTGAAAGAAAATAAATCCATTTATCTTTAACTGAATCCAGAAGCGATAAAGCTAATGTTTTTTTATTGTTAAATAATTGATTATCAATCGTACTGTCTTCAGAATTTACTGAAGTAGTTTTTATATATTGGTGAAGTTCATGAATAAGTTTTAATTTATTATTAATTGATAATTCAATATTAATTCTTTCAATACCATTTGAATAATGGCCTAAATTATGAAGTGGAATAACAACATCTTCATTAATTTTAAATGCATTAGTATGTTTGGCAATTGCAGCGGTTCTTGCTCTATCAAGCCAAAATATTTTTCGTGCTGAGGGAGATACAGCAATAAAGCCTTCCCCATCTTTCATATTTGATATTTGAACTACTTGAGATGCAGCTTGACCAACAGCATCTTCATTATTACTAGCGATATCTGCAATCAAAACCATTTTAGGTTTCATAGTTTTCGTAGATTTCGTACTATAACCTACCGCCTTAATATATCTTTCATCTAAATGTTCTAGTCCCGCTAATAAAACATCGTCTAAATTATCAATATAATCTTTAATTTCTATTATTGTTGGAACTGCTTCAGAAACTTTACCAAAAAATTCAAGGCAAATAGTTCTTATATGTTGAGGCATTTTATGAAGAATAAAGGTTGCAGAAGTAATAAGTCCATCACATCCCTCTTTCTGAATACCTGGTAATCCACTTAAAAATTTATCTGTAACATCCTTACCTAATCCAATTTTTCTAAAATTTTTACCAGGGATTTCTAATATCTCTGGTTCGGATTTAGAAATCTTTCTATCACTCGAAAATCTACTAATTTTAAAACGTGCTTTATGAATATCATGAATCTTACCTAAATTATGATCTAATCTTTCAATTTCTACCCAATTACCATCTGGATCAACCATTCTCCATGAAGCCAAGTTGTCTATTGCTGTTCCCCATAACACAGCTTTCTTTCCACCAGCATTCATTGCAACATTACCGCCGATACAACAAGCATCGGCAGATGTTGGATCAGTTGCAAATTCCAATCCATTATTAGAAGCTAAATCCATTGCACTTTTTGTCACAACACCTGCTTCACAATGAATAGTAGGAACATCTTTATCTACTCCAGGTAAATTTTTATATTCTATTTGGCTTATATAATCTAATTTTTCTGTATTAATAACTGCTGAAAAAGGTACTAATGGCACCGCTCCTCCTGTATACCCTGTTCCACCACCTCTTGGAATAATTGTTAATTCTAAAGCTATACATTCTTTTACAATCCCAGCAATTTCTTCTTCCGTATCAGGGTTTATTACCACGAAAGGATATTCAACTCTCCAATCCGTTGCATCCGTAACATGAGACACTCTAGCTAAACCATCAAATTGAATATTATGTTTTTTTGTATGGCGCTTTAAACGCGATAATATTCGTTTTCTTAACTTCTTAATTTTATTAAATTCAGATTCAAATATCTTAATTGCAGATAATGCAGCAGTTGTTAATTGAGCGACTTTCATATTACCGAAACTTCTATCTTCTATTGATTGAACTCGATGATGCATTGCTTGAATAAGCATCTTAAGTCTTTTAGGATTTTCTAGCAGATCATCTTGTAAATATGGATTTCTATTTACAACCCAAAGATCACCTAAAACTTCAAATAACATTCTTGCTGAATGCCCTGTTTTCCTTTCCCCTCTTAATTCTTCCAAAATTAACCAGATATCATCACCAAGAAAACGAAGCACAATCTCTTTATCTGAAAATGATGTGTAATTATAAGGAATTTCACGCAAGCGAGATGAAAACTGTGATTCAGCCTTCATAAAATCAGGAGATATAGGTGCATTCATTAATTTTTCTGTACTATTTCTATTAGGGTTATTGTACATTTTATGAGAAAATTTATCACATTATTAAGAATATTTTTTATAGGTAAAGTCTCATGCTTTGGATAAAAGCCTTTCATATTATTTTCATGGTTACTTGGTTTGCTGGTTTATTTTATTTGCCAAGACTATTTGTTTATCATGCAATGTCAAAAGATAAAATTAGCCATGAAAGATTTATTATTATGGAAAGAAAATTATTTTATGGGATAATGACACCAGGAGCTTTAATCACTCTAATTTTAGGTATTTGGTTATGGCTAGAATATGACTTTAATGGAACCTGGTTTCAATTAAAATTATTATGCGTTATTCTTCTCATTTTTTACCATATAGCCTGCCTTAAATATTTAATTGATTTTAAATTGAATAAAAATAAACATTCTCATATTTTTTATCGCTGGTTTAATGAGATTCCAGTAATTCTTCTATTTGCAATAGTTATCTTAGCTGTGGTGAAACCTTTATGAGTAATATATTAATTTGCGGGTCAATGGCATATGATTCAATAATGGTTTTTGAGGATTATTTTAAAAACCACATTCTACCTGATCAAATTCATAAATTAAGTGTTGCATTTTATGTGCCTGAACTAAAAAGAAATTTTGGTGGAACAGCAGGTAATATTGCTTATAACCTATCATTACTTAATACCTCTCCTTTAATAATGGCAACTGTTGGAGAAGATTTTCAACCATATATTGAACGATTAAGTAGATATGAAATTAATCAAGATTATATAAAAAAGATTCCTGATACACTTACAGCGCAAGCATATATAACAACAGATCTAGATGATAATCAAATAACGGCCTTTCATCCTGGGGCAATGATTCAATCCCATCAAAATAACATTACGTCAATTACAGAAAAAATTGATCTTGCAATTATTGCACCAGATGGAAAAGATGGAATGATTCAGCATGCTAATGAATGTGTAGAAAAAAATATTCCGTTTTTATTTGATCCAGGACAAGGATTACCAATGTTTAATAAAAATGAATTAATGGTCTTTATAAAACAAGCTAGTTATATTGCTTTAAATGATTATGAATTACAACTTATTTTAGATAAAACTAATCTAACGATTTCTAAATTAGCTACTTATGTTGATGCGTTAATAATAACAAAAGGTTCTCATGGCTCTGTAATCTACTCTAAAGGTGAAGAAATTACTATTAATGCTATTCCAATTAAAGAACCAGTTGACCCCACAGGTTGTGGAGATGCATATAGGGCAGGTTTAATTTATGGAATTATAAGAAAATATGATTGGGCTAAAACTGGGCGACTTGCATCTGTTATGGGATCAATAAAAATTAAATTTCAAGGAGCTCAAAACCATAAAGCTTCGATATCTGAAATTGAAAAATTATTTGGCGCTACTTTATTATAAATCCCTAGGGTCAGCACTGATTGATATAACTTTCTTTTCTTCAAAACTATAAGCACTCAACTTCCTGCCCCATACACAACCAGAATCTAATGTAATACCATTTTTATAAGATTGTATTCCAATTGCAGACCAATGACCTGATATAATAAATTCACTTCTCTCTACAGCTGGAAAAAGATACCAAGGAATTAAATGAGCTGGTAACTCATTTAAAGTTTGTTTAAAAGAAAAATCGATAGAACCATCTTTATTTAAAGTTCGCATTCTTGTTATTGCATTAATTGCAAATCTTAAACGATCTTCTTTATTACAATTTTTATTCCATTTATTTGGAAAATTACCATACATTTTTTTTAAAAAATTCTTAGGGTTTTTATTTAACTCTATTGTTATTTCATCTGATAATTTTTTTGTAAATTCCGAAGACCAAGAAGGCGGAATACCAGCATGCACCATTAAATATTCTTCATTACCATAAACTAATGGTATTGATAATAACCAATCAATAAATTTTGATAAATTCTTATGTTGCAGAATAGGATTAATTGTATCTTTAGTTGAAATTAATTTAATTTTCAATGCAACTGCTAAAAAATGAAGGTCATGATTCCCTAATACAATTTTTATATTTTCTCGATGTTGATAACACCAATCAAGAACCTCTAATGAACTTTTTCCACGATTAACTAAATCGCCAACAAACCAAAGCTCATCATTTCTTTTATCAAAATTTAAAGTATCTAATAAAGATTGGAGTGAAAAAAAACATCCCTGAAGGTCGCCAATAGCATAAATTGACATCTAGATTTTATAAATTACCTCCAGATGCATTTACCATAACTACTACGGCTGCAGTAACTTCTTCATCTGTAAGTTTTGTATTACCACCTTTAGCTGGCATCATTCTAATTCCATTAATAGCATTTTTAACAAGTATTTCTTTTCCTTGAGCAATTCGTGGCGCCCATTGGTCATTATCACCAATTTTTGGCGCGCCCATTAATCCACCAGCATGGCACATAGCGCAATTAGCTTTTACAATTTTATCTCCAGATATAGAATTCTCAGATTCGGCTTGTGGTTCATCAGTAACTTCCACTTGGGCAACTGGCTTCATATCTTCTTGAACATTATTCTCAACAGCTTTATTTTCATTTGATTGGCTAAAATCATATTTAGTTGTAGCTACAACAATAATAATAATTGCAGCTAAACAGCTACCAAAAACAACCGAAATTGTTTCTAGAATATCTTTAAATTTTCTTTTCTCGCCCATAAATTTCCCTCTTAAAAAAATTAAACCAAAATCAATTTAAAATAATGATCAATTAAAAATGCTGTAAATATTAAACCAAGATACAGTATTGAGTATCTAAAAATTTTCATGGACAGTTTATCAGAATAATTTCTATAGAGCATCACAACATAATAAAGAAATATAGCATTAAGTATAGTTGCAAAAAATAGATAAATTAAACCTGTCATACCTATACTAAATGGCATCATAGTAACAATCACTAAAATTATTGTATAAAGAACAATATGTAATAAAGTAAATTTTTCTCCATGAGTAACTGGCAGCATTGGCATACCAACTTTAGCGTATTCTACTCGACGATATAATGCTAAAGCCCAGAAATGAGGAGGAGTCCAACAAAAAATAATTAAAAATAAAATCCATGCTTCAGGAGTTAAATGATTATTTACCGCCGCCCAACCTAATACAGGAGGCATTGCACCAGATGCCCCACCTATAACTATATTCATAGGTGTAGCAGGTTTAAGGAAAATTGTATAAATTACAGCATAAGCAAAAAAAGTTAGTGCAGTCAGCCACATAGTTAAAAAATTTACAAAATACAAAAGAATAAATAACCCTAATCCTCCTAAAATAGAAGCAAAGAAAATAGTTTCATGTTGCGATACTTTTCCCATTGGAAGTGGCCTACCCCGAGTTCTTGCCATTCGAGCATCAATTTTTTCTTCAATTAAACAATTAAAAGCTGCTGCTGCACCAGAAACGAAACCAATTCCAATAATTGCACTAATTAATATATTTAATGGCACCATACCAGGTGTAGACAAAAACATTCCGATAACAGCTGTAAAAACTATTAAAGCATTTACTCTTGGTTTACAAAGAGTAAAAAATACTCTTAAATTTTCAACAGAAAAATAATTCTTAATAGATATTGTTTTACTCATATTGCGGGGTAATTCTTGAATTAATAATAACGGTTATTATAACTAATAATGCAGCCATTAAGTTATGAAGAGTGGCTAGAAATAATGGTAAATGCATTACTAAATTAGCAATACCTACTAAGATTTGAATAAATAAAACTAAAATAAGAATATTTCGATAAAATCTAGTAGGTTGATATTTATTTAACAAATAAGCCATATAAATAATATAAACAAATAAAATTATAGCGCCGACTCTATGTACCCATTGAATTGCTTGAAGAGCTTGAATAGACAAGCCTTCTCCTGATGCCGTCATACCAAGTTCACGAAAAATAGTAAATCCATTTTTAAAATCCATATCTGGTAAATATGAACCATGACAAGTTGGAAAATCTGTACAAGCTAATGCAGCATAATTTGTACTTGTCCAACCACCAAGCATGATTTGAATAAATAACAATACTAAACTAAATCGAACTATAGGCTTAATTGA
>Ga0315316_10003164_pt1 | contig 11922 bp, 11 predicted proteins | sample M160m3416metaG_FD_203702 | JGI IMG/M metagenome (GOLD analysis project Ga0315316, IMG submission 203702) | Ammonia-oxidizing marine archaeal communities from Monterey Bay, California, United States - M1 60m 3416 | ecosystem: Environmental > Aquatic > Marine > Intertidal zone | place: USA...
ATACTCAAACTGTCAGACAGCGCTCTGGAAGAAATGCTTGAGGAACTGGAGTCACCCCCTTCCTCTGAGACAACAAAGCCGTCTCGACGACGGAAGGCAAAATGAGTTCCGGCAGGACCGGTAATTATGGCCGCGACAACCACATGCTGGCGTGTCGCGACCATACGCGTTGAATGCAGACAGCAGCCATGCACCGCATCATACGCAGGCCAGGGACAGGTGCTGACTTAACGGTCTCGGAGGACCACCTACATGCGTCGCTTTGATCTGAAAAATATGCGGACATCTGTAATCGACGAAATTACAGAAATGCGCATTCGACAATATGAACAACTGACCGGAACGCCGGTCCAGCTGCCGGTTCCCGTCGAAAATATTGTGGAACAGATCCTGGAACTCGACTTCGACTGGGTTGATATCGACGAACACGAAGGCGAACAGATACTGGCCGGACTGGTTCCCGAGCAGCGCAGAATTGTTCTCAACAGCCGGCACCTGGATCTGTTCCAGACAAAGCCCGGTCTGGAACGCAGTACGATCGGACACGAAGCCGGACACTGGGACATCGACATCGATCGCACCAGCCTGCACCATCCGCTGCTGCCGGGATTTGAAATGCAGGATAACGTGGTGCGCCGCCAGGCTGCAGATCGCAAGGTGCTGGTGGAGGTGCTTAATCGAGCTGTGTATGACGAGCGATACTTCGAACTGTACCGAGAACTGACGGCCGGACAGGATTCTCCGGAAGTCAAAAGTGCTGTCGATCGCTATCAATCATCACTGCTGATGCCCGCATGGCTGATCCGAGCTGCCGTCGATGAAGTGGACGTTACAAACTGGTCGCAGCTTTATGGTCTGGCCGAGGCGGCACGGGTGACGATTTCAAATCTGGTTGTCCGACTCCACCGCCTGAACATTATCTACATTCCGGAAGGCACCAAGGACGTCTATCCGGGCCGCGACGCCTTCATCGGACAGCTCCATCTTTTTACATGATCGCCGCCGGTGACTCATTATTTACGTCCCTCCAGCCAGGGCAGCCCTGGCTGGAGGGACGGGCCACAATGCGTCCGCACCCCTTTCCGTATCATCGGCGTTTTTTCCTGAACGCCGAACTGCTGTTAACTGTCAACCACAAAAATGCCGTCCACAAGGAGACCTGAATATGCTGGTGCTGTCACGAAGACTGCAGGAAAAAATTCTGATTCCCGAGTTCAATATATCGATTACGATTCTGCGTGTCGGCGGCAACCGAGTTCAGCTGGGCATCGAAGCTCCGCGTGAAATCGAAATCAATCGCCCTGACACAGGCCGCCGGGCGAACGCAGAATTGAACTGTGACGAAGTCCCGAAGCATGCCACTTTCACGTCACCGCTGCAGTTGGTGTAGCCATACAGAGCGACGACAATGCGGTGTCTTACGTAATATGAGCGCCGCTGACGTTGGTGTACATCGCATACAGGGACTGGCTTCCCGTCATGAACAGTCGATTGCGTTTTGTACCGCCAAAGCAGACGTTACTGCAGATCTCGGGCAACAGCACCTGTCCGATGCGTGCCCCGTCTTCGTGTCCAAACACGTGAACTCCGTCGTACCCATGTCCAACCCAGCCCGCACTGGCCCAGATATTGCCGGCGGTGTCTGCCCGAATGCCGTCAGCAAATCCGGCGACAGTTTCGCCGTTCAGGTCCAGATCCATTGAAGCAAACCGTCGTCCCTTCGCCAGTCGTTTTTCGTCCACGATGTCCCAAACTCGAATTTCTTCCTTTGCATTGTCATAGTGTGAAGCTCCTGTGTCGGCGGCATACAGTTTTGTGTAATCCGGCGAAAAGCAGACACCATTGGGTTTAAAAATCTCATCGGTCACCTGAAACAGCTTTCCAGTGCCGGCTTCGATGCGATAGATCGCTTCTTTCTGATAGGGCTGCACCGATCCGTTATCGGCATTTCGACCTTCGTAGTCCATCAGGGCTCCATAGCCTGGATCACTGAACCACAGGTCTCCGTTGGGATGAACCACTCCGTCGTTTGGCCCATTCAGCGATTTTCCATTGAACGAATTTGCCAGCACTGTGCGAGTGCCGTCGTACTCGTAACGAACGACACTGCGAGTCAGATGTTCAAACGAAATCTGACGCCCGTGAAAATCGAATGTATTGCCGTTGCTGTTGTTGGACGGTTGGCGAAATGTGCTGACGTGTCCATCTTCCTCAAGCCACCGATGCTGCACGTTGTTGGGGATGTCGCTCCAGACCAGATACCTGCCAACGCCGTTCCATGCGGGCCCTTCCGCCCACAGCATATTTTTACTGTGATACAGGCGCTGCACCGGGGTGTTGCCCAGTTTCAGTTGCTTGAAACGATCATCAATGGTCAGAATCCGGTAATCGGGATAGCGAACCGGGGCAGCATTCGGGCCGTATTCGTCGTCCGCTCGAACCGCAGCGGATGCAGTGAGGGCAGCAGCCGCTGCCAGAAAACTTCTTCGTTTAAGATCGGTTGTCCCGGATTCAGCGTGGCTCATGCGATGTCCCGATTCAGTTGCGATTTAGATTTTGTTGCGATTTAGATAAATAAACGTTGCGCTAGAGAACAGGTTGAAGCCTGAGTTCATCCAATACGATACCAAAAGACCGCTCCGGTAAAAGCGACACTGACGATGCGAGCGTGTCTGTGTCTGCAAATCTGAAGTCAGCGCGTGCAGCTGCCACGACGGGCGGAAACCTCTTCACACTACAGAGGTAATCAAAAGGCGGAGCCCGGGACACTGCCGCGGCCTCCGGTAAACGATTACGAAGCAGGTCGCGAAGAATTCTTCAGCATGTTGCGGGCACGGGCGATCATGGGGCCAATTGAGTTGATCGGCCTGCCCACCCGTTCACTGATTTCACGATAGCTTTTGCCATCCAGGTAGAACAGTTGGAGCACGGTTCTGAATGATTCCGGAAGACGCCGCATCAATGAATCGACTTCGTCCCTGGCATCCACACAACGAACGCCGTCCGGTTCAGATGCCTCATTGAGACTGGAATGGTGAGCCTGTACGTGTCCCAGTGCCTGAAGGTAACGTCGCTGGGTTAACTTTCGCAGCAGTACACGACGAATCACAACAGTCAGGTAGGTTGCAAACGAGCTTCTGCCGCGAAAGCCTCGTATCGCGCCCAAGTTTCCTTCCAGTAATGTGGCAAACACATCCGCTGTAAGATCATCGACGTCTTCAGTCGACAGCTTCAGGCTGTGAGCATGGGCAGTATGTCGGATCACCTGGACAATCAGCCCCGAGTAACGATCCACGAACGCATTCCACGATCCGGGCGTACCGGACAGCAGGTTGTTAATCAGTTCACGATCTTTTTCGGTCAATGGCATCAGTACGGATCCGATTTTCCGCGAATCACGACGATCATTACGACCGTCGCTGCTTGTCCCGCCACGATGGCGGCTGTCCTTTCATACGCTGAAAGATGCAAATTATGAGATAACGCTGCCCCAATTCTGGCAAAAGTCGCCAATGAGCCTCAGCATTACTGAGCAGACCTGTATTGTGTCTCAGGGACCGCTTGGGAGCAACATTTCCTTACTTCAGCCCGCATTTTGGGCCCCGAAAGGACGGTTTAGCCTTAAACTTTCCCCACCCTTTGTACGTCGAACAGGACTTTGTCGCCGCTTCCTCGCCCCAGATGTATCGAGACTCCGTCTCAATTCGCTCCAGGCCGTTTTGGGGAGGAAAATGAGATGGAAATTGTCGACATCAATGACGTAAAACGCCACGGGCGCTGCAGGTGCAACTTGCACCGTTCACATTTGTACTGATACGTTCCCGCTGGTCGTTTTCTGCGACAACACGGGTTTAGACCAGGACTGGTACCGTCTGATGACGTGCCAACGTCGACGACAGAACTGATAATCCCTCGGAAAGGTAGAGAAATGACTCACATCGTGGCTGAACCATGCTTCAACTGTAAGTACACAGACTGCGTTGTTGTGTGTCCGGTCGAGTGTTTTTATGAAGGCGAAGCCATTCTGGTGATTCATCCCGAAGAGTGCATCGACTGCGAAGCATGCGTACCGGAATGCCCGGTAGAAGCGATCTTCCATGAAGACAACGTTCCTGAGCAGTGGGCCGGCTACACCGAACTGAATGCGGAAATGGCCTCTCAGTGGCCTGTCATTACAGAGCAGAAGACTTCTATGGCAGAAACCGACGGGCAGTGTCCGTCCGCCTCATGAGTCGTCCATAGATATCTGACAAAAACGGCTTCAAAGTACGTTCGTCTTTGAAGCTGTTTTCTTGCGCCGGGCTCCGGCCTGAACATCAGCCCCCGGGGCATCAAGGACCGGGCCATGCTCGTTTCCGGGGCCTTCAGAATGATTTGGGCAAAGTCGTCTGAGACGCAACTTTACGCACTCGCACATCGACTTTCATGAATCTGGCAGTCAGCCGGGGAGCATTCGGGCGAACTGAGTGAATCCTGTAGCGGGCCGCCCGGTCTAACTCTGTGACAGGGCAAGTACGCGGCGAGCCAACTCTGCGATATCAGCCCGTGGCCAGACCTCTGTCGCCGACTCCAGCGGATCGTCCGTAACGACCACAGCAATACTTCGTTCCGAAGTTGCGTACGGAGCATCGCTTACTGCGTTCCGCCACACTTCCACTTTTCTGGCCGACGTACTCAGGTCGCCTTCCACCAGCATCAGGTCGCAGTCGTTGAACATGACGTTAAAGCGATCGTAACGCAGTTTTTCGTCTTCATCCCGCGGCCCGGGGACGAATGCCGCTGTCATCTGTGAGGACAGAATTCCGACACCAGCGGCGCCGGACTTCCGATGCTTGTGTGAGTCCTTGCCGGGCGTGTCGAGTTCGTGGTGGTGGTGAGTGTGTTTAATTGTGGCCACTTTGTGTCCCTGGCGAGTCAGTTCACGGACCAGGTCACAAACTAACGTTGTCTTGCCGGAATTCTTGCGACCCACGATGTGAATTCGCGGCACCTGTCGAATCGTCCGTGGTACGGCAAGACGCAGCCGGCCATCGGTGTCTGTCATGAAACACCCGCCTGTTCCGCACGAATGGTGACTTTTGTGCTCTTGAATCCCGGTGTTCTGGAAAGCGGGTCGACGGTATTTGGCACCAGCATGTTGGCTTCCGGATAGTACATCAGCACGCTGCCGGCTCGAACTTCATATTCACGAACCAGCAGCATTCGCAGTTCACCGACCTCGCTCTTCACACGGATACGCTGATTCTCTTTCAGCCCCAGTTGTCGGATATCATCGGCATTCATGAGGACGATGTCGCGCCGTTCCTGACCGCGATACAGGTCTTCTTCTTCAAAGACAACACTGTTGAACTGCCCCTCTGATCGTACGGTCATCAGTCGGAATTCGTCCTGCGCGAATTCTCGTTGCGGCAAAGGTGGCGAGTGAAACCTGGCTCTGCCGTTTTCTGTGGGAAACCTGTAGTCTTCAATCGCCCGTCCCGAAACGTAGAATTCCTGTTGATGATCCCTGATGCCCGACATGCCTTCGTAGCCCGGTACCAGTTCACCGATGAGTGTCTGCAGTGCTGCATGGCTTCTCAAGTGTTCGAAATCTACGCGGCTGTCCATCCCAAAGACACGCCTTCCAACGTCTGCGAGGACCGACACCTCACTGCGGGGCCCTGCGAAACGAGCCGCGCCACCATCGCTCAGTCGCACGTAGCTGAACATGGATTCCTGAGTCGTGGACTGCGGCTCTTCGTCACGCGGCAGCACCGGCAGGATCAGAGTATCCTGTGCTCGCCCCCACGCATGACCTGTATTCAACGTAGTCGACATGTAGACGAGTGTCCTGAGACGACTCATCGCTTCCTCAGCGTACTGCAGATCCGGATTGCTGCCGTACAGGTTCCCGCCCAGACACAGAGAAAAACCCATCTCTCCGCGGTGAGCCGCATTCATGCAGGCCATCGTGTCATAGCCGGGACTCGTGGGCGCTTTGATCTTCAGTCGTTCCTCCATCTTCTGCAGCGCCGCAGCCTTCAGTGCCGGAGTCACGCCAACGGAACCCAGCCCCTGTACATTGCTGTGTCCTCGGATAGGCATCACGCCGGCCCGGCGGCGTCCCACCATGCCTCGCAGCAACGCCACGTTGGCAATCATCTGTACGCTGTTCGTGCCATGCAGGTGGTGAGTGATTCCCATGCACCAGCCAATGACCACGTTCTTGGCAGAAATGTACTGCTCCGCAATCAGCTGAATCTGTTCACGCGACACACCGCTGCAGGAGACGATTTCGTCCCATGATGTGGCTTGGGTCAATCGACGAAATTCCTCAAACCCTTCTGTGTGGCGGTCCAGAAATACCTGATCCTGCTGGCCGCGGTCAAGGACTTCCTTCGCGACTCCCAGCAGCCATGCGATGTCTCCACCAACGTGTGGTTGCACATAGCTGCTGGCAATTTCAGAACCGAACAGCAGACTCCGGGCGTCGCTGGGAATCCTGAAGTTCATCAATCCGATTTCCTTAACCGGATTGACCACAATTACCTTTCCGCCACGGCGCCTGATTTCCATCAGTGCTTTCATCAATCGCGGGTGATTCGAGGCTGGGTTAGCACCGATCAGAATGTACAGGTCTGTGTGATTCAGATCGTCCAGACGAACGGTACCGGCCCCCGTGCCGATGCTGGAACCCAGTCCCACCCCACTGGCCTGATGACAATAGTAGCTGCAGTTATTGACGTAGTTGGTCCCGAACAGACGCGATATCAACTGCAGCAGGAATCCGGCCTCGTTGGAAGACCGACCGCTGGCGTAGAAAAAACTGCGATCGGGGCCGGCCGACGTCATGCCGTCTGCCACCCGCTGCAGGGCCTCATCCCAGCCGATCGGCCGATAACTGGAAGCTCCTTTTTCCAGCACCACGGGTTCGGCAATGCGCCCGCAGTGTTCCAGCTGACGAGATGTCATGCTGCGGAGTTTGTGAATGTCATATCGCTGCCAGAACGATGACGGAATAGCGCCCTGCAGGTCCGACGCCATGGCCTGAAAGGATTTCTTGCAGACTTCCGGAAAATGGCCGCCTTCGTTCACCATCCCGCCACGCTGACCGCCCATTCCAACTGCGCAGGTCCTGCAGGCATTCTTCGACCGCATCGCTTTCCATGTCTTCCACCAGCCGACTCGACTGGCCAGACGCATGCTGTATCTGATTGCTTTCCAGCCGCCACCGCTGCGTGGTCTCTTCATGTCTGTTGCCATTTCCCTTGTGTACGAAAGGTTAGAGACGTCAGTATCAGATCGCAGGCCCCGAACCAGCTGCTGTGCCGCATCAACTGTTCTGCGGCAGAACCTTAGCCGTCGGCCGTGGTCAGCAATGACATCACAACCGTGACGACATCATTGTCGGCGACTTCCTGTTGTGAACCATCTGCCAGCCCCTTAAGCTGCCAGTTTCCAGCTTTAAATTCGTCAGCACCGGCAATCAGGGCGACTTTGAACCCCTTCCGATTGGCATATTTCATCTGTTTACCAATGCCCCTGGCCTCCGGAAAGACTTCGACACCGATTCCAGCCGCACGAAGCCGACGGGCCATAGCGATATAATCACTGGCGCGGCTGCGTTCAAACATTGTGACCAGCACCGGCGCCGGTGTGGCGGCTGTTCCTGTCATGCCAAGCTCTTCCAGAGCGGCCAGCATGCGGTCGAGACCCAGGCTGGCTCCGACACCGGGAAGTTTCTGCGACGTAAACTTGGCTGCCAGATTATCGTAGCGGCCGCCGGAGCAAACGCTGCCAATCCCCGGCAGATCCCCCAGAAATGTTTCGTAGATCGTTCCCGTGTAGTAGTCCAGTCCTCGAGCTATCGATACATCCAGCACCACGCGTCCATCCGGCAGACCACAATCGCTGACGGTCTGAAAAAGTTCGCGCAGGTTGGCCAGTCCCGTCTCGCCGACCTCATTGCCGGCAAGCATGGTTTCCAGCGACGAAATGACATCCGCAGGACTGCCCTGCAGTTGAGCCATATCGAGCACACTGTCCGCCTGCGTTTTGCTGATGCCGACTCTGTCGACCATTTCGTCCACAACTTTGTCTCGACCGGTCTTGTCCAGCTTGTCAAGCACTCGAAGGATGCCCGTCGCCTGATCTTCCAGACCGTTCTTCGCAAGCAAACCATTCAGGACCATGCGGTTGTTAACTCGCATTGTGAACCGTTCGATTCCAATTCGTTCGAACAGATCATTAATGACCATCAGCGTTTCGATGTCGGCGGCATTGCTGTCGCTGCCTATGGTGTCAAAGTCGCACTGCATGAACTCGCGATATCGACCTCGAGCAGGCCGCTCCCCTCGCCAGACCGGACCGATGTGATATCTGCGAAACGGTGTACCGAGTTCCTGAATGTGCTGAGCAGAGTATCGCGCCAGCGGCACGGTCAGATCAAACCGCATAGCCACGTCGCGATCGCCCTGGTCCGTAAATCGGAAGACCTGTTTGTCTGATTCTTCGCCGCCTTTCCCCAGCAATACCTCAGCATATTCCAGTGCCGGCGTATCAATGGGAGCGAAGCCGTAGCTGCGATAGACAGACCGAGCGGTTTCGATGAGGTGTTCACGGGCCATCATCTGGTCCGGCAGGAAGTCACGAAACCCGCGAAGCGTCTGCGGCTTAATTCTTTTAGCCTTGGGCTTGTCTCTGGACATGTTGCAGCGTTGATCTGTTTTGGACAAGTAGTCGAATTGCTGTGCGCGGAGCGTGGTGTGTGAATCACAGGTTGTTTCAGAGACACCTGCTCCGCCGAATCGTTCGAGCGAATTACGCTCCGGTCACAATCCCAGTGCCGTACAGGATTGAAATGTAACCAATGCGGCCACATAGGCCATCGCTGACATGTAGACGAGCTGGAAAACGGCCCATTTCCATGAACCGGTCTCGCGTTTGGTTACGGCCTGAGTAGGCAGACACTGCATCGCCAGCACGAAAAAGGCCAGCAGGCTGAAGCCGGTGGCTTTCGTGAATACAGGACTTCCGTCCGGCCTGGTCTGACGCTGCAGCGTCTCGACAAGCGTGGCTTCGTCATCAGCCGATTCTTCTCCGATTCCGTAGACGATGGCCAAAGTCGAAACCACGACTTCTCTGGCTGCAAATGACGTCAGCACGCCGACGTTGATCTTCCAGTCAAAGCCGAGCGGACGGAAGATTGGTTCCACCAGTCGACCTGCGCGTCCCGCAAACGAATACGCCAGCGCTTCCTGTGCGCCAGCCTGCTCAGCCGTGACTTCGCCAGAGGTGGCAGCCCCCGTGTCCACATCCGGCAGTTTGGGATACGTCGCCAGAACCCACAGGATAACGGAAATCATCAAGATCACAGTGCCGGCCTGGCGAACAAAGACCGTGCCTCGATCGATGACTGCAGCCACTGCGTTTCGCAGGCTGGGAACACGGTAGGCGGGCAGTTCGATAACCAGCGGAACTGCTGAGCCTTGCAGAATTGTCTTCTTCAGACACCACGCAGAAAACAATGCTGCGGAAATTCCCAGAACGTACGCACCCACGAACACCATCGCTGCGCTGGACGGTGAATCGCTGAACAGCAGCGCAGCGATCATTGTGTAGACCGGCAGGCGAGCAGAACAGGTCAGCAATGGCAGCACCAGAATGGTCACCAGGCGATCACGCCAGTTTTCGATCACTCGCGCGGCCATGATTCCCGGGATGGCACATGCATGAGCCGACAGCATCGGTACAAATGCTTTTCCTGGCAATCCCACAAACTGCATAAGCCGTTCCATCACAAAGGCGGCTCGCGCCATATAGCCGCTGTCTTCCAGCAGTGAGATAAAAAAGAACAGAATGCAGATCTGCGGCAGGAAAATGACAACTCCCCCGACACCGCCGATCACTCCGTCAATCAGCAGACTCCGAAAGTCTTCCACAGGCAGCAGTGACACTGCTGCGGCTAAGGCGATGGCCATTACGCCGCTCCTGCGATTCCAGCTTATACCGGCAGCCGCGTAACCTGCCGTGAACAGAATCATCGACAGAAAAAAAACAGTGCCAAACCACAGTCCGGCAGGCAATGGGGCTTCCGGGATCAACCGATCAGCGGCGGCACCTATGGCGCTGAAAGCTTCATCGACCATGTCCATCGGAATGCTGGCCAGGGAAAAGATCAGGTAAAAGACAACCAGCATGATACTCAAGAATGCGGCGACCCCAACAAACGGGCGCGTCAATACGCGGTCGATCGCATCCGTCCGTCGCCCGTGTGTGGGGGGAGCCTGAACGTTCGCGTCTGACACGCGTTCGGCCCAGTCAAAGCGGGCTGCGAAGGTGCAGCCTGTACACCCCGCGGTACAGGACTGATGATCCTGGTTAAGGATCGGCAGTTTTTCGGAAAGTGACTCATCAACAATTCGGCAGAGCGTGTCCAGGCCTTCGCCTGTGCGAGCGCTCACGGGTACGACCGGGCTGTTCAATGCGGCTGACAGCTTCGATATATCAATCTTTATATCGGCACTGCGTGCTGCATCGAATTGATTCAGAGCCACGACTGTCGGCAGTTGAAGATCCAGTACTTCACTGGCCAGAACTAGATTGCGTTCCAGATGTGTGGCGTCCAGAACAAGCACGACGACGTCCGGAGCCGGCGTCCCTTCAAGTCCGCCCGCCAGGACCTTTGCCGTGACCTTCTCTTCCGGGCTGACTGCCTCCAGACTGTAGAGTCCGGGAAGATCGACGATCTCAGCAAATCCACTTTCCAGCTGCACTCGTCCGCTTCTCAGATCGACAGTAATTCCGGGAAAATTAGCGGTCCTGGCACGCAGGCCGGTCAGTTTGTTGAACAGCGTCGTTTTGCCGGTATTTGGGTTGCCAACCAAAGCAACCATGGCCCCGTCGGAATTCGCCGCACGAGGCGAACGTGCGGATGCGTCGGATTCCTGACAGATCTCAGTCACAGTCATCTCCGTCGCACTGAGCGTTTGCCGCACTCATAACGTCATCCGCATTTACGCGATCACTGTCCACAATCACGCTGGCAGCCAGTTCACGTGATAATCCAATGCGTGCTCCTACCACCCGCAGAATCATAGGGTCGCCGGATTGAACGATCGTTAGGTGTCGACCACCGCAAATCCCCATGCGTTTCAGACGAACGACCGGCTCTCCCTGCCCTGTGATCTCAACGCAGCGGAATGTGCCGGGGCCGGCGTGGGACAGAGTTATGTGAGACATGGAACGTTCATTGGAGGGTATGAGCTGGTTAAGCCTATGGTGCTGTCCATGGGCAATTAGCGGGAATCTGCACGCAGAATCCTGGCAGAACAGACGTCAAGGAGTGACTCCCGTTCTGCCCGCGTTTTGGGGAGGGTAAGCAAGTTCGGCCATATTCATTCGTGCGATGCACCCACATAACAGGAAACTTCGCGTTAGTACTTTCCAGGATTCAATTGACGTGGCGGGCGACGCCTGCGCAGATCCAGCCCGGACAAGAAATTTCATCTTCAGGCGGGCTTTGATCAAATGGGCATGTCACAACAAAACAGCCCCGAAAAAGTGTTAGTTCAGAATCAAACCGCCCTTTCGAGTCAGCCGCAGGCGATAGAGCTTACCGTCATGTTCGATCACGACCTCCTTCTGCCCCTTAGACAGCTGTTCAAAACTGACTTCACCAGGGCGTTGAGCTGGCTTGGGTGCCGGCGGTTTGCGGTCTGATTGATCATTCCGGGCAACGGTCACGGATCAGCACCAATGCGAACCAAGGTTGAGACTGCCGGTCTGCGGCGTCTTTAGAAAAATCCCAATTAGGCCAAGGCTGGACCTTGATCCCGCCGAGATGGGGAGTAGGATAATGAGATTGAATCTCAATGTCAACACACCGCAGCCAAAGCCAGCCAGATTGCTTCATTGCACAGCCAGCCACGCTCGGAGTCGGCC
>Ga0315316_10003165_pt1 | contig 11919 bp, 16 predicted proteins | sample M160m3416metaG_FD_203702 | JGI IMG/M metagenome (GOLD analysis project Ga0315316, IMG submission 203702) | Ammonia-oxidizing marine archaeal communities from Monterey Bay, California, United States - M1 60m 3416 | ecosystem: Environmental > Aquatic > Marine > Intertidal zone | place: USA...
ACAGTTTCAGGCTCTGGTGTAGATTCCACATCAACAGTTTCAGGCTCTGGTGTAGATTCCACATCAACAGTTTCAGGCTCTGGTGTAGATTCCACATCAACAGTTTCAGGCTCTGGTGTAGATTTTTTTTCTTGTGAGTCATTTCTTTCCAAGAATTTTTTTTCGTCATCAATTAACTTCTGCTTACGTGTCTGGAATTTATGCTCCCTAAGGAGAATTTTTGTTATATATCCTGCAATTTCATTTTTTAGTCCCTTAGAACGTACAATTGTTATCTCGTTTAACATCTTCTTGTTTTCAGAAAAATCGATACCAAAACTATCCTTATACTCCGATAAGATTTCGGTTGAAAGACGTTTTATTCTATCCACTAAGACAAGCCTTTGTAGGTTTTTTATATATGTACCATTTTAGATTAAAAATCAATTTAGGTATCTCTGTGAATTTTCTTCAAGTATGACTACTGTTTCATCATATGTCATATTCAAAATTTTTGAGGCACAAAATATTACACTAGGTAAAAACAAGATCTGAGCTGTTTTATAACTAAAACAATGGGAAAATCTGACCGGACCATCTGTTTCTACTAGGAGTTTATCAGTTTCTGTAATTGATAGTAAAGTCTGTTTATCATTAGCATATAGTAGAACAGGTCCATATGATACATAAAGTCCTGAATCCATTGCCTTTCTTAGCTGTTTTTTATTACCATCAAACCAATGGAGTAACACATTTTGAATATTAAATGATGTTAAAATATCAAAGATGTCATCAAATGTTTTTCTAGAGTGTATTGAAACGGGTTTTTGAAATTTTTCTGCAAGAGATAACTGATTGGTAAATACCTGTTTTTGTGTTTCCCATTCATCTTCAGATTTAATATATGTCCTATCAAGGCCAATTTCACCAATTCCACTTATTTTACTTTGATTCTCTTTAATCATTTCATAAACAAGTGTCGGATCATCTTGGGCTTTTTCAGGATGTATTCCAAGGAATGGCAAAATATTTTTGCTCTGTTGGCTTAATTTCATTGTGCTTTGACAAGTATCAAAATCCATCGATACGCAACACGCCTTGATATTTTGCTTATTCATTGATTCTATAATTAATGGTATATCAGACTGGTATTCAGGATCTGAGAGATGTATGTGAGCATCAAAAATCCAATTCACATATACAAATGTTTTAACTCACTAAATAGTCTGTACAAATGTATACAAAAGTGAGACTTTTTTACTCAAAGTGTTTTATCCTTATGTTTTTTATTATTAGATATGAAATCCTCAGAACTTGGTCTATCATCAATGTACAGAATTTTAAAAAAAGCAGGTGCTGACAGAGTAAGTGATGAATCTGCTGATGAACTCAGAAGAATAATAGAAGATATTGCACTAGAAATTGCTAAAAATGCAGTTGAAATGTCAAAACATGCAGGAAGGAAAACCGTAAAGGCTGAAGATGTAAAACTTGCATCAAAGACATCCTCAAAGTTTTAGATGTAAAGAGTTTAATTCTAAATGTTCATTTTTCTAATTGCGGTGACGTGGCAGAGCGGTTATGCGTGAGCCTGCAAAGCTTATCTAAAGGGGTTCGACTCCCTTCGTCACCTTTCTACTTTTATCATTCCATTCATCCATGGATGCAAAGTACAGTAATATGGATAAACACCAGTCTCAGTAAACTTGTAAGAAAACTTTTCGTCAGGATCAATGTGTCCACTATCAAACAATCCATCTGGATTTTCCTGCTGACCACTTGTTACACTATGAAATGCAGAGTCTTGATTTTTCCAGTATACAGTTTCACCAGTTTTTGCAACATAGTATGATGGTATATAACACTCATCATTTGGACCACAATCAGGACGAGCAGATTTTATTGGCATTATAATCATGTTTTCAATTTCTTCAACAATTTCAACTTCAGATGTTTCTTCTTGAGCATCTTGAAGATTTACTTGTGAAACTCCAACTATTATTAATACAATTATTATTGAAGGAATAATTGCGATTTTTTTATTCACAGTTTTTTGTTTTACACGTTTCTTTATGTTTCTTGGTTATCATATAATTACCATATACTTCTTAAGCAAAAGTAAAACAAAATAACAAAAATGCCACCTAAAGGAGCGAATCTCTTAGAATATAGTGAAGAGGGACGCAACATTCTCTCAAAATCTTCTAATACACCACTTGAAGGATTTGCAACATATGCAGTAGATGCAAGCATTAATGAATTTATGAAAGATTCAACTACTGCGGTTGAAAAAGGTCGTGATTATCTTTTGTGGCATTTGATAAATGTTGAAGGAATCTTAGAAGATTCTGCTGAAAATGCGATAATTGATGGTGGATATGATGAAGGTATAGATGCATATCTATTAGATTCTGAGGAAAAAAAGATTAGACTGTTCCAGTCAAAATTTGGTTCCTCTCATTCAGTAGGTGAAGTAGATCAATTCGTTCAAGATGTAATACGGTTAAAAGAAAGAGAGCAATCTAAACTAAAACGTGATGAATTACAATATCTCTGGAAAATTCTTAATGACAAGAAAATAAAATTAGAATTAGTATACATAACAGATCAAGTTGTAGATGATTATCAGAATGACAAGGTCAGGGTTATGGGCAGGCAGCAGGTATATGAGACACTATGGGAACGTATCAAAAAACCTGCCAAAGGTCATAATGCTAGTCTTAGAATACTAAAACAACCACTTGAGCACAAAAACTGCAAAGTCTGTGTAGTGTCGGCTTTTGATTTAGCAGAATTGGTAGAAAAAAATGAACGTTATATTTTTGAATCAAATATTAGAAAACATCTAGGTGGAAAAGGTTCGATAAATAGGAAAATTTCAAAAACATTGGAAGATGATCCACATAACTTCTTTGAATGGAATAATGGAATTACAATTACTGTAGATGATGTTTCAATTAAAAACAATGAATTGTTCCTAAAAGGAGCACAGATAGTTAATGGGGCACAAACTTCTAAAAGTATTCTAGATAAGAAAAAGAAGACAAATAATGTTGATGCTGAAGTCTTAGTCACTGTAATTAAAACTAAAGATGAAGAACATCAAAGAAAGATTACAAAGTATAGAAATTCTCAAAATGCAGTAAAAGGAAAGGATTATGTTTCATTACAGGATTATTTTGTCTCTATTCATCACATGCTTGCACGACTCAATTATTGTTTTGAACATCAACAGGGCTTATGGTTAAATCTTGCACCATCTGAAAAAGTCAAATTTCAAGGAGATGAAATGTTTAACAAATATCTTCCAGAAGTGAAAGATAGATGTAGAATCAAAGATGATTCAGCTATTGCATCATTTGTGTCATACTTTATTCAAAAACCAAATGAAGTCTACGGTGGAATTTCAAAATATCTTCCAAATGGGTCAAAATATGAAACTGTGTTTGATGACGAATTAGAATGTGATTTTAGATATTTCTTGTTTCCACATTTAATTCGTGAATTTGCTAAACATCAATTAGGATATGATAGAAAAAACACTCAAACTAAAAACAAACGATATGCTCAGAGTCTATTTGTTGCTGTAACTGCAAGAATTATTCATAAAAATATACTTGGAAAAAATGATGATTTCAAAAATGATATTATAGAATTAGAGAAGATTATTCAGAATTTTGGGTTATGTGAGAAGATTTTGAAAGTAGCAGATAGAATCGTAACAAAATTCCTAGAAGACTCTGCTGTTGAGTCAAAAATTGAAGAATCCAATACGGCTCATAATTTCTTTTCAAATAATGTCTATAGTAATGAAATGCTAAAAATTATTGATAGAAAGATTAGTCAGGAATCTGAAGAAATAGAGTTTATTAAAAAAACAATTTTTGGAATTTAATTAAGGTAACAATCCGGCCAGTGTAAAATCTTGCAGGAGGTTACATTGACCAGACCATTACCGATCAGGGTAGAAAATAGTAGTATTTAACATAATTTTCTGCTACAAATCATTTTATATCTAAATTATATTTGAAATTTAAATGGCTGGGAAATGTATCGTATGTGAAAAAGATATTGGCAGTATAACTTATGTTCCAATGGATGAATGGAAAATTAAAGGGAATCTTTGTGGTGAGTGTTATTCACAAAAACTTGAGGAACACTATCCAGGTAAACACATTAGAACAAATAGACTAGAAGACTTTGAATAGTTTCTATTAATTACTCTGTTTTGTTATATTTATGACGATTAAGACAATTCCATGCTAGTGAATCATCTTTAACTTCATCCTCACTCATAAATTTGATATTAGTTACAACTTTTTTCTTTTTCATCAAATTAATTTGAAAACTTTCAAATTTTTTGCAGTTACAATCTTCATATAAACAATAATAATCACTTTCTTCATCATTATGATCATCTTTTCTGTGTCCACAATCACATGGCGCATCCTTTTTTACACCATCATAGAATTTTTTGGTGTACACCGCAAATCTTAGAATCGCACTTCCATTGTGCCCTTTCTTGAATCGTTCATAGTTCTCTGATTTTGGGAGAATTTTATAGAACGATTTGTTAGTAGATGGTTTTCTGGAATCAGCTCCAACAATAAACCAATAGTCATCACCAATTTCCACAAATCTAACTTTGATCGTATGATCGTTCCACCAATGAGCAGTTTCTAACCAAAGATTCGATGCTTCCTTCCTTTCGGGAAACATCAAGGCAATATTCATCCTGACGTCAAAAAATCTATATGCTACACCTAAGAAATTTTCATGCCAGCCGATCGATATATTTTCAGACACGCCACAAGGAGGATTTAGTGGATATTTATCTCATGTTAGATGAAATCGAGAAATACTATTATATCACTTAGTTAGAAATTAGTCAATATGGCATATAGAACTGGAATGCAAATAGTTGCTGACATGCTGTATATTACTGAGCAAACTGGTCAAGAGGGTATCAAAACAACAACACTTCTGACAAAAGCTAATCTTTCACATTCTAGATTAGAAAAATTTGTGAAAAATCTTACTGGTGCAGGTCTTATGAATAAAATTGCTTTTGATGGTAAAAACGTGTTTGTTATAACCCAAAAAGGAAAACAGTATCTAGAGTCTTACAAGAGATTTGCTGATCTTGCAGGTTCTTTTGGTTTAGAATTATAATTTTATCTTCTTCTTTTGTTTCTTCTTTCACGTCTAACTTCCTGCTGTTTTTTTCTATTTTGATAAGAACCGTAAATAATTACAACAATAGCCCCAGCCACAGAAGCCCAGAATAAAGGAAAAATTGGCTGGTCACGCATCTCCCCATCAAGTGGCGATAAGAAAGCAATTGCCATAGTAACAATCATCATAGCTAAAACAATTGAGAGGTATTTGCCCATAATTAATCTAAATCATTAAATCATTTATCTTTTTTACTATAGTTAGTCATAAATGTCAAAAAAAATAGAATTTGTTGGATTAGCATTAGTAGGTGGTATGATCTATTCATTTTTGGGATTAATATCACAAGATGATCCTATGGGGTGGACTATTTTTTGGGCATGTGCTATAGGTACAATGGGAATAATTTTTTATCGAAAACAGAAACGTAAAAAAGAAAATGAACAAAAATGAGATCAAATGAAATTATTAGTTAGCAGTTTTTTAACCGACAGATCTATAAAGGACTAGTCATAAAAATTCTTGAAGTATGTCAGAAGAAAAGAATAATTGGTGGTTAGGACTTGGGGAAGAACTTCAAGAAGATATTGAAACTTTTGTAGATCAGTCTTCCTAAATACATTAAATAATTCCTTTCTGAATTTTATCAAGCCTCGAATGGGATTCGATCCCACGACCTAACGCTTACGAGGCGTTCGCTCTACCAGGCTGAGCTATCGAGGCACGAACGATTTGCAGTTAGAGTTTATAAAAAGCCTTTGTGATTTTTAATAGTGAAAATATCAATATCTGGAATAAGAGGCGTATTTGGAAATGATTTTGGACCAAAAGATATTTTGCAATTTACTGCAAATTTCTCATCAATAATTAAATCTGGAAAATGTGTAATCGGAAGAGACACTAGACCTTCAGGAGAAATAGTTATGAATTATGTAACTGCTGCATTAATGCAATCTGGGATAGATGTATACAATCTGGGAATTGTTCCAACACCTGTTGTATTTAGAGAAGCAAGAAAATTTGGTTCTGGAATTATGATAACGTCATCTCATAATCCGATTGAATGGAATGGTCTGAAATTCATCTTGGATGGAAGAGGAATTAATACAGAAGAATTGAATATGATTAGTAATAAACAAGAAATTTTAAGTTCAAAAATAGGCAATGAGGAATTTATTGAATCAGAGTATATTTCAGACGCTGCCAAGATTGTAGGTAGTGTAGAAAATAATCCAAAAATAACAATAGACATAGGTGGTGGTGCCGCAAAAAACTTTGCACAACCATTGCTTGAAAAAATTGGTTGTCAGGTAAATGCAATAAATGAAGATTTACTTGTCTCATCAAGAGGACCAGATCCAACAACAGACACTCTTGAGGAACTAATAAAAAAATCAAAGGAAATTGGTTTTGCATTTGATTTAGATTCTGATCGTCTAGTAATAGTAAAAAATGGAGAAAAGAAATCACCAGACATTACTCTAGGTCTTGGTGTGATAAAATCAATGCAGCTTGGATATAAAAAATTTGTACTTAGCACTGATAGTAGTATCGGGATTGAAAAATATATCAAAAACAACGGTGGAAATGTTTGGAGATCAAAGGTTGGAGAAGCAAATGTTATGCAGATGATACAAGAAAAAAATGCCCAAGCGGGTGGTGAAGGTAGTAGTGGTGGATTTATTTTACCGGAATTTAATTTTTGTAGAGATGGTCTTTTAACATCAGGGTTAGTCGCAACTATACTTGACCAAAATTTAGATATGTTAATTGAAAAATTTGAAGAGTATGAACAAGTGAGAGAAAAAATCTTGTTTCCAGCAAAATCTCATGATAAAATAATGGAAAAGTTGGTCAATAAGTTAGAAAATAAATATGAATTAGACCTACTTGATGGTATAAAAATAAAAATAGATGATGACAGTTGGGCACTTATTAGAAAATCAAATACTGAAGATATTATTAGAATTTCTATTGAATCAAATAATAAATCAAAAATAATTAGTATGCAAAAAGATGTTAGAAAATTACTAAGTGAGAGCTATGAAGAAATTAAGTGAAAATCAAATTATTAGATATTTTCAAAAACAAAATTTAAAAGAATTTGTTGCTGAAGATGTAGAAATTTTTTTACTTGGAAAAAGAAATTGTGCTACTAGTATTGATACATTAGTTCAGAGTACAGACATTCCACCAAAAAGTAATTTTTCAGATATTGCAAGAAAAAGTATTGTGTCGAGTGTTAGTGATTTTGCATCAAAAGGAATAATCCCAAAATTTTGTATTGTTTCAATAACATTGCCAAAAAATATTTCAAAAAAACAAGTAGTAAAACTTGCATCTGGTTTTACTAGCGCATGTAAGGAATTCAATCTAAAACTATTAGGAGGTGATACCAATGAGGGAAAAGAAATTGTAATTCATTCTGTATTATTTGGATCGCCAGATAAAATCATCCCTAGAAATGGTGCCAAGGTAGATGACATAATAATAACAACCGGACCATTTGGGTATCCAGCAGCTGCAGTAGACATTATGGGTAAAAAGAGAATTACTACAAGAAGATTTCTTACAAAATCAAAAAAATTATTTTCTAGACCTACTCCTCGGGTAAAATTTGGATATTTATCTAGAAACTTAATTTCATCATCAATGGATTCTAGTGATGGTCTTTCAACATGCCTGAATGAATTATCAAATCAAAGTAAAAAGCAATTTGTAATAACAAAACTTCCTGTAAATTCAGATTTGATTGATTTTTCAAGAAAAAATAAACTAAAGTTTGAGAAATTTGTTCTAAACGGTGGTGAGGAGTTTGAATTGGTATGTACTGTATCACCTAAAAATTTGTCAAAAGTTAACAAAATTGCTAAGAAGAATAAGATCAGTATTTTTGAAATTGGATATGTTAGAAGAGGTAAAAAAGTAGTATTTACAAAAAATGGAAAATCCTCTACAATTTCTGACAAAGGTTGGAAACATTTCCAAAGAAATTCCTAAAGTGTTTCTAAAAGCAATCTTGTGGTGAAACAAATGAAAAATTACAATGTTTCAAAATGTATTGTTTTATAAAGCCAGTAAATTGTGGATTTTCATTGTCTGAAACGGAAACTGTTAGCGACACACAAACAGAAAATCTGGAACTTGAAACTAAAGAAAAAACTGAGCAAACAGAAGAAACATCTGTCTCAGAAACTGAAAATAAAACTAAAGTTCAAAATGAAATAAAATCTGATATACAATCTTCACCAAAAACTAAAGTTCAGGATAAATGGGGAATTGCGCACATCTATAGTAGTTACAATAACACGATTATTCATATTACAGATCTTACAGGTGGTGAAACAATTGCAATTAGTTCTGGTGGTCATCATGTAAATGCAGATAGATATGAATCATCACCATTTGCAGCAATGAAAGCAGCGAATGTTGTTGTAGAAGGTGCAAAAACAAAAGGAATTACAGGATTGCACATTAGAGTACGAGCAGTGGGAGGAGTTGGTTCTAGAGTTCCAGGGCCTGGCGCACAAGCTGCTATTAGAGCTCTAGCAAGAGGAGGATTTAGGATAGGTAAGATTGATGATGTTACACCAATACCTCATGATACTACCAGAAAGAAAGGTGGAAAAAGAGGAAGAAGAGTTTAGATTTGTGCATCTGCAAATTTTACTCTAATTTTACATCCATGTGATTCAAAAAAACCACTCATAAAATTTCCAAATTTTTCTTCATGTTTATTTCCTTTTGTTTTTTTAATTATATCATCAAATTCTTGGAAAATTGCTTGATACAAATTAGAATGAAGTGCAATTGAAAAAAATGTCCAACCAAATTTAGATGTTGGTTCACTAACAGCATAACCATCAGAAAGTTTGCAGAGTTTTTGAATCTCATTCATTGCATCTATTACGAGGATTTTATCTTCAACAAGTTTTGTTGTACTAAATTCTAGAATGTATACCATTAAATTTCATCATCCTCAAAACTACTATCATCTGTTTGTTTAACAAATTTTTCGGAAATTGATACGAATTTTCCATCTTTTTCAACATTAATCTTATTCTCCATTCTAACACTAATCCCAACAGAACGAAAAAGTGTTAATAATTTACCGCCATCTAACACTTCATCAATTTCACCAGATTGAATTAATTCTGCTAATTTTTCTACAACAAGTTTTGTTTCATTTGGAAATTGGGATTCAGCATTGGATAATACTTCAAGTCCTCTATAACCAAGTTTTTTTATAATTTGATCTCTTGGCAAAAGTTTGTTTTGGCTACTATTACTAAGCATAGTTTCATGTTCTTGTTGATTATTCTGTTCTGCAAGGTTTTTTTCCATTTCAGCTAAACGCTTTGCTTTTAAAATTTCTAATTCTTTATCTTCTTCTGTCATCCTTTAATCACACCAATTGGCACCAATTTTGCTACTTTGGTAGCTATTCCTAGTTCATGTGAAACATTTACTACTGAATCCACATTTTTGTAAGCTTCAGGTGTCTCTTCAATTATTCCATCACGTGTAAGTGATTTTATAAAAATACCTTTATCATTAAGCGATTTTTTTACTTGTTCTTCAGTAAAGTCTCTTCTTGCTTTAGAACGTGACATCATTCTACCAGCTCCATGTGCTGTAGAACCAAAACTTTTACTCATGGAATTTTCTTTACCAAGTAAAATCCAACTTCCAGTACCCATTGAACCAGGAACTAGAACTGGTTGACCTAAATCGCGATATTTCAATGGAACTTCTTCTAGATTTGCTGGAAATGCTCTTGTTGCCCCTTTTCTATGAACAACAACTCGTCTATTTTTACCATCTATTTTGTGATTTTCAACCTTAGCAATGTTATGTGCAACATCGTATACTAACTTCATATCTAGATCGGATTCTGTCTGACTAAATACACGTTCAAATGATTTTCTTGTCCAGTGAGTAATCATTTGTCTATTACTCCATGCAAAATTTAATGCTGCAAACATTGCCGCTCTATACGATTCGCCCTCTTCAGAATTATTTGGAACGCATGCTAATTCTCTATCTGGCAAATTGATATTATATTTTTCTTGAACTTGTTCAGAAATTCTTAGATAATCACTACAAACTTGATGACCAAATCCACGAGACCCACAATGAATGAGTATTGTTACATTGCCTTTTTTTATTCCCATTCTTTTTGCCGCTTCTTCATCATGGATTTCTTCAACACGCTGAACTTCAAGAAAATGATTTCCAGATCCAAGGCTTCCAAGTTGTGGTGCACCGCGCTTTCGTGCTTTATCTGAAACTTTGTTAGGATCTGCGTTTGCTATCTGACCATTCTCTTCACACACATTTGCATCATCACTTACACCATAACCATGTTCAATAGCCCAGTTAACACCTTTAACTAAAACTTCATCAAGTTCTGATTGATTCAGTCTCACAGCACCTTTAGAACCTACACCAGATGGTATAGATTTGAAAAGATCATTAACCAATTCACCAAGTTTTGGTCTAACTTGTTCTTCAGTGAGATTTGTTCGTAAAAGTCTAACACCACAATTTATGTCATAACCAACTCCACCAGGACTTATCATACCTTCATCTGCATCCATTGCTGCAACACCGCCAACAGGAAACCCATATCCTTCATGACCATCTGGTAAAACCACTGCATGTTGTTGTATACCAGGTAAAGTTGCAACGTTAATTGCTTGTTTAATAGTTCTGCCAGTCATCATTTTCTTTATCAATACTTCATCAGCATAGATAGTTACAGGAACTTTCATGCCTAATGATGAATCAGCCTCTATTCTGTATTCCATATTACCAATTTTTTTTGGTTGTAAGTCAGTCAATTAGATATACAAAGTTGTGATACAGGCAATTTAAATCAAATTCAAAATTATTAAATAAATTAAAATGAAATGATAATATCATAATAATATGAAAAAAGCAATAGTGTTAGGTGGCTCGAGAGGAATTGGCAAAGCAATTTCAGAATCACTAAAATCATTAGAAATTGAAGTTATTAGTGCATCAAAATCTGATGTTGATACATCAAATCTAGACAGTGTGAAAAAATTCTCACATGAACATAACAATACAGATATTCTAATACTGAATACTGGCGGTCCTCCAGTTATTGAATTTAATAAAATATCTGAAAATGATTGGAGTCATTATCATAATCAGCTATTTGTTGGATTTTGTACAATGTTACAAGAAATTTCAATTAATGATAATGGATACATTTTTGTAATAACATCAAATGTTATAAAAGAACCAAATTCAAAACTGATCATCTCAAGTGCATACAGAGCTGCATTTTCTAGTGTGTTTAAAATTCTAAGTAAGGATTTTGCAAAAAGGGAAATAAGTTGTATCAATATTGCACCTGGTCCAATCAATACAGATAGAACTAAAGAATTAGTCAGTAATATAGCTGAATTTGCAGATACACTTCCTATGAAGAGACTTGGAAAACCAGAAGAAATAGGCAATTTTGTAAAATCAATTATTGAGAATGATATCAAATATCTATCAGGCGTAGTGATAAATTTTGATGGTGGAAACTCAAATTTCATTTTTTAAGACATAGATTTATTTTCGTAAAAGTTTTAGCAATAACATTGGCAATATTACCTATAGACAGTGGTCGTTATGGAACAAAAGAAATGCTTGATATTTTTAGTGAGCAAAAAAAAATTGATTATCAGTTAGAAATTGAAGCTGCTGCTGCATTATCACAGAGTGAAATAAAAATAATTTCAAGAAATG
>Ga0315316_10003168_pt1 | contig 11913 bp, 15 predicted proteins | sample M160m3416metaG_FD_203702 | JGI IMG/M metagenome (GOLD analysis project Ga0315316, IMG submission 203702) | Ammonia-oxidizing marine archaeal communities from Monterey Bay, California, United States - M1 60m 3416 | ecosystem: Environmental > Aquatic > Marine > Intertidal zone | place: USA...
TAATTAAATACAAATATATAATCTTTATTAAAAGTAAAAGTATAAAATGGAACAAAATGGAAATAATGATAATAATTCACAACAATCAGAGGATATAGATTTTGATGAAGAAATTATAATTGATGAGATTATTAATGACATTAATATTGATGATATCAATAATATAAATATCAATAATGAATTAATGCAAAATGAAAATAGAAATATTGTTAGTAATAATAACTTACATATAGAATCAAATATGGATAATAATTCTAATAATATAGATAATCAAAATAATAATAGTTCCGATACTTCTTTAGAAAATCGCGATCGCCAACAGGCAATGAACGATTTAACAAATAATATTTTATTCAATACAAGAGTTGATATGATGAATATTTTGAGAGATGTTTTAGAAGATGATAATCAAGATAGTAATAATAATTTAAATTCATTTTCAAATTTATTAAATAATATACAATCAACTTTAATAAATGCGAGTGATCGATTACCATCGATAATAAATGAAATAAATGATAATCTTTCATCACTAGAAGAATCAAACATGGAAGATGATACAGAAGAAGAAAATATAAGAGAAACTTCTAATAATACAATCGATTCTCAAACTAATACTTTAGAGAATGATTATATGAATTTAATTCAAACTGGTAATTTAAGGGCTCAAATTAATAATCCTAATAGATTTAGTAATACTACAGAATCATTAGATAATATAAGTGGTGATGATGATAATGCGGAATCCGAAGCCCAAATGGAAGCAGATCGTTTATACGCATTACAATTACAACAACAAGAATATAGAATGGCAACACCAAGTGTAAATAGTTTATTAAGACAAAGAAGAACAACAATTTCAAGACAATCACAATCACAATCACAACAACAACAACAATCACAACCAAATACTTCTTCTATACGAGAGAGAACTGGTGCTCATTTAGAACATAGAGATGGAATGTTACGAATTAGAAGACGACCAATTTCAAATGATGCGGGAACAGAAGATCTTTTTGGAATTCTAGGTCAAAGTCTTTTTGGACCATTATCTAATCAAGGAAATCCAGCAGTTCTAGGAAGAAGTGTAAGAACTTTTACAGATGTAATGTCAACTTTAGTAAATCCAAGTGAAAGAACATATGAAAATATCCCAGTTGTTTTAGAACAAGAAGAAATAAATAAATTAAAACAGATAGTTGTTAATGATGATACTATAGCAGAAGGAAAGCATCAAAAATGTACAATTTGTTTAGGGCCATATGAGAAAGGTGAAAATTTAACAATTTTACCGTGTGATCATGGTTTTCATACAAATTGTATAAATAATTGGTTAAAAGACTATAGTTATAAATGTCCAATTTGTAGAAGTGAAACTGGTTCAGGTAGACCAGTATTTAATAACAGTACAAGAAATAGACGAACAAGAGTTTTACCAAGTAGAAGACCTTGGGGATCAATGCTAGATAGACATCAAAGATATAGGTCACCCAGTTCTAGATCAGCACCAGCACCATCACCAGCACCAGCACCAGTAAGAGAAAGTATATTTGATTCTACATCATTATTAAACGCAACTGAACTACCGAGAGTAAATCGGGTACATCCAGTAGGTATTCCATCAAGTTCCTCACAAGGTGCTGAAATATCCTCAACAGAAAATAATACAAATGAATCAGAAGAACCAGTTGCTTCAAATACTTCAACTTATGAAAATAGTATGGAAGAAGTAGATTAATTTAATTTAATAAAATTATTTTTTCTAACATATATAGTATAAATAAAATAATGTCCGCTCAACAAATGTTAAATGATGCACTCGCAGCTTTAGAAAATAAATATATCGGAACTATTGTATCCCTTTTCTTAGTCTTATACGGAGGACTCGCAAGACCAGAACTCCCATCTTTTGTCAAAAATTTACTCGCAAATGATATTGTCAGAGTATTATATGTTTTCCTTTTAGCATATATTTCTGAAAGTAACGTCCAAGTAGCACTTGTATGTGCTGTTGTCTTCATGGTTCTTAATGGACTTTGGGCAGATGCTGAAGTTAAAGAAGCATTTGAAAACTTAGATGATGAAGATTGGACTGAAGCCGCAGATGAAGTTGAAAACTTTGAAGAAGATTATGAAGAAGAACCAGAAATGTTCGAAGATTACGAAGAAGAACCAGAAATGTTTGAAGATTATGAAGAAGAACCAGAAATGTAAATTATTAAATATATAATAAAAACATTTAATTTCATATAAATTTAAAAAACTTAAAAGTGTATGAAATTAGTAAAAATTATAATTATTCTCCTTTATTTTGTTTTGGAGCAATACAGAAATAACTATCATCTTGAAGTAAAAATCTAAATATAATAAAGCCTACACCAGCTGTAACAATAGATACTTTACAATCTTTAGTTATAATAAAAACACCACAAAAGATAAGAATACTTTTTGCCCATGGATTTTTTAATAAATCTTTTATTCCAACGCTAAGTTGTTGTTCAATATATTTAGCACCAATAGAATGTATTATAAAAACAATAGCTAAAAAGATTTTACTATTATCTAATTTTTTAAATAATTTTTCAAATTTGTTATATAATTCATCGAACATTGTTAGTATAACTTTATATAAAGAAATTTTCTTCAATTAAGGATTATAAACATTAAAAAAATTATATAATGGAGAATAATTATCTTAGACTAGACGATCAAGAATCTAATTTAGATATAACAGAAGAAAATAATGATCATGACGATATTTTTATGCCAGATAATTCTGTATTTATTGAAAATCAATTAATAAATCAAATGATAATTAATGATAATTTTTTAATTAAAGTTTATAATTATTATCATGGAAGAGGGTTTACTTGTATTTTAATTGATGATTTATTAAATATATTTGGTCTATTATTTGTGATATTATATAGTGTTTTTTTATTTGAATGTATAGATTATCATAAATTATTTAGAGAACATTCTGTACAAAACGCAATTAATTATGGTAAAATGAAACATATGTCATTTTTTACAATATTATGTATAATCTTAGTATTTTTTATTTTTTTATATAAAACATCTAGATTAATAGAAAAAACAAAACAAAATATAAAAATTAAAGAATGGTATGAAGAACATTTAGATATAGACCATGAAAAAATTTTAACTATTAAATGGTCCTCAATTATGGACAAACTAGTTAATATATGTAATGATCAAGTATATCAACCAACAATTACAAAATTGGATATAGTGAATCGAATAATGAGAAAAAATAATTATTTTATAGCAATGGTTGATTTAGATATTTTAAATTTAAATTTGTATATACCAATTTATGGTAATTATATGTTTCTTTCAAAATATTTGGAATGGACTTTACATAAATGTATATTTAATTATTTCTTTGATTCTAATTCACAATTAAAAAAACAGTTTACTACAGATGCTAATACTATTTTACATGGTACTGATATAAATCGTTTTAAAGATGAATTAAAACATCGTTTTAAAACGATGACAATTATAAATATAGTTTGTTTACCATTTATATTATTATTTCAGTTAACTTATTTTTTCTTTAAATATGCGGAAGAATATAGAAGAGAACCTCATTTATTAGGATTAAGACAATATTCACATTATTCTCGATGGAAATTTAGAGAATATAATGAATTACCACATATTTTTGAAAATCGCTTAAATATGAGTTATGATGATGCTTGTAAATATATGTCACATTTTTCTAATAAAATAAGTGATATGATTAAAGAATTTATTGTATTTATAGCAAGTTCTTTTCTTGTATTTTTAACAATAATTAGTATAATAGACGAAGATATATTATTTAATAATGTATCAGATGATAAAAGTGCTTTATGGTATATTGGTTTATTTGGAGGAATAGTTGGTGTTTGTAAATTATCAAACAAAAACGAATTTGTATATAAACCAGATAAATTATTAAAAAGAGTTGCTATTTATACACATTATTTTCCAAATAATTGGAAAGATTCAGAACACTTGCGAAAAACATACGAAGAATTTTCTCAATATTTTCAAATAAAAATATATTCATTATTAGAAGAATTATTTAGTTTTATCATTACTCCATATATATTATATTTTCACTTATATAAAGATACTGATAAAATCATTGATTTTTTTATAAATTATACAATTTATAATCAAAATATTGGTCATATGTGTTCTTTTGCTAATATGCAAACAGATAATAATATGCGTGAAGAAAATCGTAATAAAATTAGAAATTCAGAAATAAATTTTAATTTTAATTATAATCAATCAAATATAGATACTGATGAACCACTAAATACTTTATCATTAATTAAAGAAGATAAAATGAAAGATAATAGTGTTCTATCACTTGGATTATCAATATTACAATTGGATGAAAATTGTGAAGATTCTAATAGAAACGATATTACTATTAATATTCAAAATTAATTTATTTTTTTCTACTCTTATCTTATAATATAAAGAAATGCCAAAATATTCTAAATATAATAAACATAGTTCTAATACTGATTTTTTAAGTATTGTAAATGCTACTCCTGAAGATATTCCAAATACTAGTGCAAATGGTGGTATAGATTTTGATTTTACATTTGATATCGCAAAATTTACATATTGGTTTGTACTTTTTGTTGTAGGGTATGTTTCTCAACCATTAGCTGTTTATAAATTATTACCATCTAAAATTCAAAAAGCAAAAGAAGGAAAAAGGGAAGATGGTACCGATTGGACTGCCGCCAATTTTACTGAATATAGTGATAATGAAAAAACTCGAGAAAAATTAGCAAAGGAAGCAAATCAAGAAGATGAACTTAATGCTAATCAAAAAATCATAGGTCCAAAAATTACAAGTTTATTTGTTATTGCATTATTCACATTTATTTTTGGAAACTGGTCAAATAATGTGAATTTCAAAAATAAAGTAAATCTAATTCTTATGATTGTAGGTACTTTAGCTAGTACATTTGGTCTTGAATTATTGAAAAGTGTTGGTAATACTACCCATTGGGTAGATATGGTTGAAAGAACCATGCCCAATGCGAATAAATACTTCTATCCTGGCTTAAAATTTGATTTTAAATCTGCGGATAATATGAAATCAATATATACAATTGCTTCAATTATCTTACTTATTTTCATTATTCCATTAGGATATGGTATTTATAAATCTGTTAAAGGTGGATATGTTTTATACTATATTTTATTGATTCTGATTTCTATTTCTATATTTGTTATTCTACCATCATGGATCAAAAATAGAGTTAGTTTAGTTCCATGGATAAGAGGTTTAGCAATTGTTACTTTAATTTTATGTAGATCGGATGATAAATTTTCATTCTTATTTGGTGGATTAGCAGTTGGTATAATTTGTTCAGAAACTCATTGGATGAGAAGTTTTGAATGTACAAAATCATTTTGGTAAACAATATAATTTTATAATTTAAATAGTTTGATAATTTTTTATATACTATAAACCCCTAATAAACTTTTCTTATATAGATGAAATTTATATAACAAATGGCTTATACTTATTCTTATCAAGCGACTCATAACACAGGTGTCCGTGTTTATGATGAAAAATTAAAAAAAACAGGTGCTATTGCTAGTACTAAATTTTATGATAAAGTTACTTATTATCAAAGACTTGCTAGAGGTTCATGGACTTATAGAAATTTTGATAAAATCGAAGTTCTTTATGATGGTGAAGGTTCTAATACTGTTTATTTTGGAGAAGCGTGTAATAGTCTTGCTTTAGAATCAGCAACTACAGGTGCTGCTTATCCTAATTTAAAACTCTGGTATAGATGTGATGAAATTGCACCAATGACAGGTGTAGGTGATTGGGTAGGAAATAATCAAGGAGTTGCTAAACCAGATGGTGCTGGCCCAACTCGTTCTGTTGCTTCTCCTCCAATAGGAACAGGTTATTTAGTTTTCAATGGAACTGATCAATATATGTATGGTTCAGTTACTTCTTTACCATTAGATACACTTTCGGTTTCTTTTTGGGTAAAAACTACTGCAACAAATGGAACAATGGTTTCATTTGGTGGTGGTGCATCAAATGATGTAGAAAGAGCAGTAAAATTAAGTGCTGGTAAAGTTCAAGTTTTCGAAAAGAAAGATGCTGCTGAAACAACACTTGTAAGTACTAATACAATTCAAGATGGAAACTGGCATCATGTAGTTGTTACAATTGCTTCAACAAGTGGAGCATGGAAAGTCTATGTAGATAATGTTGATGTTACAACTGGTTCACAAAATGGTCCAGGTAATAGTAATTTAGCAGTTAATACATTTACACTTGGAGTAAGTCATCTTGGCGGAAATTTAACTAATTATTTAGCAGGTTCTCTTGATGATATTAGAGTTTACAATTCTGTTTTAACTTCAGCAAATATAGCAGAATTATATGCAATGAAAAATTAAATACCTTTTTGAAATATGTATTAAAAATTTATATATATTAAAAATTAATATATATAAATGTCACCTAAATTAAATAATAATTCAAATAATTTATCATATACAAATATAGTTATGCCAACTTCAAATAATTCAGATAATGAAAATAACCAACAAACAGATAATTCCTCCAATACTTCACAGGATATTGATTTTCCTGATAATGAATTTAATACAATTGATTTAATTCCAGAAAGATTAAAAAATGAATTATTAGAAAAAGGGTTACTTATAGTAAATGTTCCACAAGATGGTAATTGTATGTTTCATGCAATTGCTAGTCATTTACCTGGAGTAAGTTACTATAATCTACGAAAATCAATCGTATGGTACTTGAAACAAAAACGGGATATAATGATTGAATATTTAGGAAAAACTTATAAAGAATTATTTCAGGATCAGGATGATAGTTTTAATAAAAATTGGGAAGATTTTTTAGAATATATTGGTATTGATGGAAATTGGGAAAAAACTCCAGCAGAATATATTTTAAAAATAATCTCAGAAATGTATAATATAGAAATAAATATTTATTCTACTTTAAGTTGTAATAAACAAGAAATTGTTGGTTGGAATTATGATTATTTTAATTTACGAAAAATTTATTTAATTCATATGGCTGAAATGCACTGGTGTACTACATATGAAACTCATATTATTTCACAGAAAAATAATAATACACCTTCATATATTTCATAACCTTTCTTGATTTTAAAAATCTAGGTATACATTAGAGAATATAATGTTATCCATACTATCTAAACTAATATCTATATTTTATACTGCTGACTCCACCCCCGAAGATGTAGTTGAGGAAAAAGATACTATTATTATCAATGGCGTTGATATAAGTATTCCTACTGATAGATCTGATGATCTTATCTTTATTGAATCCACATCATTAAAAACAGGTTCTGTTTATATTAATGATGATTATCTTAATGGTAAAATTGATGAAAAAAATATTAATATTTCTGATAACAATATTACCCAAGAATGTGGAAATAATTCTCTTAATATCACAAGTGATACACTAAAATGTGATAATGAACCAAAAATACACTATCATGAAAAGGTAGAACAAACAAAAGAATATATTCGTAAAACGATGTATGAAATGCCCAAAAAAGAAGAAGGATGCGATAAAGCATTATTAAAAAAAAAAAGAAGAAAAGGAAAAAAAAGAAAAAGAAATGGCCGTGGAAAGGCAAAAAATAAAAGACAAAGAAGAAAATAAATTATTCTAAGTTAAAATACATAAAGTTAATTTTATAATAAGATTTATGTATTTTTGTAATTATGTATGAATGTACAATTTGTTTAAAAACAATAAAAACAAAAAAATCTCAAACTTTAATTAATAAAAGATATTTTACAAAATGTAATTGTCAATATTATTATCATTATAGATGTTTATCAAATTGGTTAAAACGAAAAAATATTTGCCCAATATGTAAAAATAGATTATATGATAATAGAAATAATTTTTTAATAGTCCAAGTTCAAAGTCAATGGGATGAATTAAAAGATATAATCTATAAAATCTTTATACTAATAGGAATACATTATTTAAATTTTTGTATTTTTATGGCAAAGCCTTTTATGTATTTTGTAGGAGGATTATTAGTAATTGGATTACCTACAGCAATTTTTTTAAAAATTCATATGTATTATTATCCGTGAATTAAATATTTATAAAAAAAAAAATTTGTATAATTTATAAAATGAATTTTTGGCTTAACAACAATTCAACAAATAATTCCAATAAAATGGATTTATGTACTCCTCCTACTTTAAATTTAAGGTATAATCCGACAAATAATGATGATATTAATAATTTAATAAATACATTATTCTATGGGTCATATGCCTATACAATTATATCAGCACATTTCAAAACTAAAGGTAATTCTTTGGGTGGTATGGCAAAATTATTTAGTCAATTATCTGAAGAAAAAAGAAATGTTGCTTTAGATATTATTAAATATCAACAAACACAAGGTGTTTCTGTTGTATTTAGAAATATTCAATCAATTAAACAATCAAATTGGTCAATTTTTGATGCGATGAAAAGTGCGATGGATTTTGAAAAAAAAGTTCAAACAACTTTAATAAATATAAAGAGAACAGCAAGTTTAAATTTCGGATATTATATTCAAAAAATTAATACAAGGCAAACAAATGTAGTAAATCAATTAAATCAAATTTATAATGAATGTAATAGATGTGCGAAAAATGGAACAGATAAACATGTATTTGATAGAAATTTACTTAATAAATTAAATTAATTATAATATAAATGAAGAAGGCATCTTGTATTTTATTAATAGATGAAAAAAATAAATTATTCTTATCAGTATCATTAAAAACTGATAAAACTGATTTTAATTTACCTGGTGGCAAAGTAGAAAAAGGAGAAACATTTAAACAAGCGGCCATCAGAGAAATGAAAGAAGAAACTGGTTTAGATATATTAGAAAAAGATTTAATAATGTTTCAGGAAGATTTTGTTGATGGATTTCAAGTAATTACATATTTGACTACAAATTATACAAATAATATCTATACAGAAGAAGAAGGTATTGTTAAATGGTTACCATATATATTTTTAACAAAATCAAAAAGTTGGAAAAAAGAAAATTCCAACTTATACTATAAATTAATAAAAGAGTGATTTATGACGCCGATTATATTTTTTTAAATACCAAGGTATATTAGACATTTGTTTGTGGGCGGGTAATTTATAACTAACACATTCTTCATAAGGTGGTCTTCCTAAATATACCATACCCTTTTCAGGTTCAATAGAAGATATATATTTTAAAATAAGTTCACTGACATCTCCTGGAAATATCTTACATAATAAACAATATTCATAATCTCTACGTAAAATATCTTTTAATAATAACTGTTTATAAAATTCAATAACACTTTGATCCATATTTGATTTTTTATCCGAAACATCTCTTATATAGATATGACGTTTAGTTGTATATTCTAATTTTTGAATAAACAATGATGAATACTTTTTAAGTATTGGCATTTTAATATTTAATAAGTATTTCTATTTTGATTTTCTTAACTAATGACACAACAACGATTATTATTATATGTTGTTGAACGAATTTCTAAATTTTCAATTTTTACTCTAATCCCCCTTGTTCCATATTTTGGAATTTCTCCTGAATCAATTTTATCAAGTATTTCTTTACATTTCAATTCAATAATATCACTAATATTTCCTGTCTTGGCACTGGTTTCATAAAAAGACATATTATATTTTTTAGCAATTTGATTACCTTCGCTAAATTCAGTTCGATCACCATATGTATCTCTTAAATCACTTTTATTAGCAATTAATGATATAAATCGTAAATCATCATTATTTTCATATAAAGCGTTTTGCCACCTTTTAATGTGGTTAAATGAACGACGATTTGCTATATCATATACAATAAACGCACCAATAGCATTTCTATAATAGGATTTAACTATAGATAAAAATCGTTCCTGTCCAGCAGTATCCCACAACTCAACTCTAATTTTTTTCCCATTTATATTGAGTACTTTCATGTTATATTCTACACCAATTGTAGTATCATATATACGCGAAAATTTGTTAGAAACAAACTTCTGTACAAGGGTAGTTTTTCCCACACCAGGATCACCAACAACAATAAATTTGAAGGCATAATCATAAGTATAATAACTATCCATTGTTTGAATATATACTTTAAAGCAATACTTAAATTTTCAATTTTATTTATTGAAAATATTGCCAATTATGATAACATTTAGAACATACCATAACAATACTTAAATTATGACATTGATAATAAGCACAGGTATTTACCTTTTTACATTTCGGACATTTTACTTTTTTTGTAGGATAAGTTGGATCATTATTAATATATTTATGATTAATAAATGGTGCGGATTCATTTTTTTTATATTTTTTTCTAAAAACACAATTATCAGTTGCTTCTTTTTCAAAATCACACGATTTACAATAACTAAAAATTTTTCTTTGTTCTGGATCTTCTTTAATATAAAGAAAATTATCACAATTTTTACAAAAATCCATAATAAAAACTTACTTTATAATTTAATATAAATTTCAATTTTTATTTACCTTATCTATAATTCTTGGATTTGTTCTTCAATTAGATCATCATATCTTAATAAAGGTTCATTATTTCCACGAGTAGTTATCAATAAAATTACTAGAATTATTAACTGTAATAAAGCACCAACTAAATATGGTAAAACTAATAAAAATGATTCACCATTAATCACACATTGATATATAATTGTTAAAAGACAACCACCTGTATTTAATCCTAATGTGATTAAAGATAATGAACTTATGTCTGTAGACATATATGTTTCAATTAATTGAGGAACCCATTGAATAACACTTGTAATTGTCGCAATAATATACATAGTATTAATTAATCCGTGAGAACTAGGAGCAATAATACAAGCAGTTCCTAAAATTATCAAAATTATCCAAGATATACAAAATAATATAAATACATGTCTATAATCTCTATCTAAATCTTCTACTTGATAGAATTGATTATAAAATGTACCTGCTCTACTATTTTCATGACGAATATAATACATATATATGACAATATACGCATAATAACAAATACATACAATAATTAATTGAGATACATCTAATCCAATTTCGAATGATTTTAGTGTAGATAAATTTAATAAAATTGATGCATACATAGTACAACAAGAACTTAGACAACCCATCGCAATCGTATAAATATTAATACCAGTAATTGATTGATTAATAATAATTTTGTGAAATTGTGCTCCATATGAAATTAAAGTTCCAATTATAAGCACAAAACCAATAAAACAAGATAATGCAGAATTCATTTAAATTTTATTAGAATACTATTGTTAATTGATTTCATTTTTAAAGAGACAGGAATTATGTTATTATAATTTTCTAATGATAACAAAATTTATAAAAATAAATTTACAGTCCCGAATTAAATTTAATGTTGTTTTTTTATATGGTTCATTCCATAAGAATTATTTTTTTATATGGTTCATTCCATAAGAATTATTTTTTTATATGGTTCATTCCATAAGAATTATTTTTTTATATGGTTCATTCCATAAGTACTAACTTTCTGAAAAATACTAAGTCTTACATATTATTTTTCAGAAACTTTGGCACATAGCGGGCCGGAAAGTCCCATGCACTCATTGTGCTACATTCAGAAGGAATTCCAGATGAACTGCGGATGAAGTGTTGGTAGAAACATATACGCGGAGCATAAATACCCAATTGCGTATTAGTCGTATCCCACCAATTTTTCGATCCATTCGTCCAAACACCTCGTCCGGTATGGGGGCAGAGCATCATGTATGTCTGTTTTTGTTTCC